>Ga0163144_10001649_pt1 | contig 52429 bp, 54 predicted proteins | sample OliLak19BULKMAT1_FD_123175 | JGI IMG/M metagenome (GOLD analysis project Ga0163144, IMG submission 123175) | Freshwater microbial mat bacterial communities from Lake Vanda, McMurdo Dry Valleys, Antarctica - Oligotrophic Lake LV.19.BULKMAT1 | ecosystem: Environmental > Aquatic > Freshwater >... | reverse complement strand
GCATCAAAGTGGACCTGCAACATCTTGCGGATATGGATGAACTTCTTTTTTTGCTGCAGTGCTCTGTCGCTGGCGTCGAATTTGAGCGTCAGCTCGCCAAAGAGCCCTGCGGGCATAGCAGTACTAATAGCCATTTTCAACAAGAATGGGTAGATGTCTGTGTGCTCGTGTTCGGGCACCCACTCAAAGTTGATTTCGATATGCTCGCAGTGAGACTTACCATTTTTGTCTTGAGATGCCCAAATGTGATCCTCGGAGAAAACATTGGTGGTGTAGCCAGAAATGATGAGTGCATCGGGTAGCTGCGGGTTGGACTCAACAATAGCCAGGCACGACACAACAGCTGCTTGGAATAGTTCGAAAGTTTCATCGGTTTGTTTCATCAGTACACTCCTTGTAATAGAAAACGAGGAATACTGTGTTATAGTACAGTAATAATACAAAAATGTCAATAAAAAACCCACAATAATATTGTGGGTTGTAGTAATAGGTTAGACCTTGTTGAGAATTTTAGCGACTGCTTGAAAGTTTTGTTTGCAGATGGTTTCGCCCGGGATTTGCTTCATCAAGAAAATAAATAACTCATCTGCAAGTGCAGGAGGTACAGTTCCATATCCATTCAGAATATGTTTTACGATCGTCGTCGGATCATTCAACTCAGAAAAATAGTTTACCATTGCCGGTTCTATCGAGGGAGATAGCGGATCACCATCCATAGTTAGAACTAGAACTTTTAGTCCTTCTGCCATGATTGCAAAGCTAAGAGTACAGTAAGTTGCCTCATATCTATATCTATCATTGTAAGTATCGAAATATATTACCAATTCACCGAGTGGAATCTTATCTGAGTCACTATCAGGGTTCTGCAGTATTCCTGCAGCTTCAGTGTAAAGAAACACGGATGTTTCGCGAATGACATTACTATCTGGATGTGCAAATTCCGACACTGTTGAGTAATACTCGCCTAAGATGGTTTCTTCGGCTAGTTTATTATACGAAATAAGGTCTTCTACTTCAAAGTTAATAACACGCGACTTTCCATAGTCAGGAAAGCCTACACGAGAAAATGAGATGCCAGCAGGAAAAGGGATTGTACGGACAAGGCCCAGTGTTTGGGTTAGTAGTTGCAACGCTTCTCTGGTTTGCATTAGTACCTTTCGATCAAAGGTGCAGAAAATCAGGTTATATAATATCATAGAATATGATTAATTGCAATAAAAAACCCAATCAAATTAAGATTGGGTTAAATAGTTTTCGGTCAGAAACTTGGTCAAACTTCCGACTTCACACTGACTAAGCGTGTACTTGTTGTTCCAAATCGAAAGAGATCCACAGATCTTAGGGGGATCAAACCCAATTGCATTGAAGAAATCTGAACAATCTTCATCATTTGCCTCAGCACTTATATTAAAGTTATACTCGAAATATACTTTTTCTGAAGGTAAAATCAAAAACTCAAAATTTCTTCTGTTGTTTTTAATATTACTATCTGTTGGACGAAGATGCATGTCAATGTTTGCCAGACAAGGCGGATCTACTCCATCCAAGCAATATGGTCTGGGCAGTACACCAATTTGCTCGCCAAAAACTCTAAACTGGCAAATTATTGTATGATTTTGTAGAATGTTTTGTATCAATCCTGTCTTATTGCCCACAATTGTATCGGCCAGCAAAATATCATCAAGATATTCACCGTCGTAATCCTCTTGGTCTGCTTGGCCGTCATATGTACTTCTCGACCACATAGTTTCATCGGCCCTGATTGGCGTGTTGTCTTCGTTACTACTAACTATCTCTATAATTACTGCAACGAGTTGTTGGACTTCGTTTGGCATTCGTTCGCCTCTTTCGAGTGAAGGAGCGAAAAAGTCTGTATGCATAATACCATACAATACAATACAAGTAATTGCAATAAAAGCCCACAATATCATTGTGGGTTAATTGTTGATACTCATTCTTTGCATATGTTCATGGCATACTTCATGAGACCTTCGTAATAGGTGTGCCAAGATACTTTAAGCAATCTCTGATTCAGGCTCAATATATATTGGTAATGGTGGTGCAACAATACAAATACCACATACACAACTCAGCCTAATTATTATCATTCGTGATGATTCTTCACCAACAGCCTGAAGCTGTATACGGTTTGGGTGGTGAATATAATAATGCGGTAGACTGACAATCAGATCTTCTAACAGATAACACATCTGTCGAATAAGACTGTACTTTTGTGGCATATACATATTCACCACCTTTCAAAAAAAAGAAGGAACAAACTGACCAGTCTAACAGTACATCTTTTGTCTTAAAGAATGCAATGATTAGGGCAAAAGCAGAGCGTTGCGTACTCGCAATAGTGTAAAACGATTGTGAGAACTTTGTTCAACCCCACCAATAGTTGTGACGGCAGTTCTAAAGCCAGCTTTTTGAACCTCACTAATAGTTGTAGAATCAAACATTCCATAGGGGTAAGCAATAGATGTAATCGGTATATGGAGTTCGTCTTCAAGGGCTTTTTTGCTTGCTTGAATCTCGTGGCCTTGTTCTACTTCTGATAGCTTACTTAGCTCAGCATGATTGACAGTGTGGGCTGCTATCTCGATAAGTCTAGAATCTTTTAACTGATGCATTTGTTGCCAATTAAGATAATCATCACCACAGCTGAAATTATGGCGCATGATACCAATACACCAATTACTTTTTTCACCACCAATAATAACATAAAAAGTAGCTTTCATATTTCTTTGTTTGAGCATTTCAAAAGCCTGCATTTGCTCACTAAAACCATCATCAAAAGTAATGATAACTGGCTTGACAGGTAGGGTTGCGGTGCCATCAAAGTAATCAGCTAGCTCTGACATTGTAATAGTTGTGTAGTCTTTATCTATTAACGCATCGAGTTGGGCTGTAAATTCAGAGCCTGTTTTGTGATACATCAAGATAGGTATGGCTCTAGATGTAACTGCAAGAGCGAGATTATTATTTGCAGTTGCCCGCTGTTGCTGATAAACAGCTAGTTTTTGTTGGGCGGCTTGAACCTTTTGCCGCAATATATCTAGTTCTATTTGTGCTTGAGGGTAGGCTTGGCTACTCACTTGTAACTCAATACTAGTAATACTGTCAGCCAGTTGCTGAGAGGTAATAATAATTGTAGACTCAGATTCTTGAGCCATCTGTAAAGCAGTAATATTATTTTTTTGTACACTTATCTCTTGAGTAACTAAGTTTTTTACAATCGTGTCTTGATTAGTTTGTTCGGCAAGTGCCCTAGGAGTTAGATTGTATGAACCAAAAAATACAATGAGTGAAAACAAAAAAATACCAATAATAGTATTGATAGCAATTTCTGTTTCGCGGAGTGAGTCTGAAAACATATTAGCTAGTATAAAGGAATAAAAAAGACTTAGACAAGCGTAAAAAGTATCTTTTCATTGCCAATTGTATTAAATGCTAAGTTTTGGGGTGGGTTGAGCGGGTGTATTTGAGGCTATTGGCTGACCCATAACAGGTACACCAGCTTGCGAGATGGGTGAGGCAGGTGGAGTATAGGTAGGTGGTGTGGTTTGTGGTACAACTGGGTTAGGATTTTGCACTGGCGCCGGCTGGCTAGTAGCTGGTGTTACAGGAGGAGTAATGGGCGAATCTACATTAAGAGGCGGCTTTGGTAGATCATTTTGAACAGCCGTGGGCTTGATAGAGCCACCAATGTCATTACCTGATGCAAGCTTTTGATTAACATCAAGATCAGCTTCTATTTCGAGTAAACGGTTGTATTTAGAGATTCTTTCACCGCGAACTGGTGCGCCCAGCTTAATACCCATAGCACCTACTCCGTATGCAAGATCAACAATTGTATTATCGTTGGTTTCTCCACTACGGTGGCTAATGATCACCTTAGCTTTGCTGGCTCTTGCGGCGGCAATTGCTTCAAAAGTCTCGGTAAAAGTACCAACCTGGTTTGGCTTAATGATAATACCATCAAAGATTTCATCTTGTTGCAGTTGTTCAATTTTAGTTTTATTAGTGACAGTGTAATCGTCGCCAATAATAAGAAATGGTTTTTCGGTACCTTTAAGAGACTTGAGAATTTCGAGTCCTTCAATATCAGTTTCGGCAAAAGGATCTTCTATAGAATAAATATTAAACTTAGTGTTCCAGTCTTGATAGAGCTTCATCAGATCAGAAGCATGCAGGGTTTGACTCTCAATAGTATATAGGCCGTCAGCGTAAAAGCTATTGGCAGCTGCATCGAGAGCGACAACAAATTTAGTAGCAACTTTGCCATTGAGCTGAGTAAGGGCCTCTAGTATAACTTCACTACTAGTGCCAATAGGGGCTAGGCCACCTTCATCACCGACAAGCAGGGCTGATGGACCATAGAGGTTTTCCATAATTGTTCTGACTGTGTGGTAAACGTCATAGATAGTTTGAACGGCAGTACTCGGGGAGGTGCCTTCTGGTACAATCATATATTCTTGAATGTTTAAGCCCGGAGCATGCTTACCACCACCGACCATATTGGCAAATAATCGCGGAAATTCTGGGGTAGACTGAGTATATTCGGCTATATATTGCCATAGGGGCTTTTCGTTTACTAGCGCAGAGAGCTTAAGGTACGCACCAGATAGTGCTAGTAAAGTATTGCCGCCAAAGTTTTCTTTGTTTTCTGAGCCATCAAGAGCGACAAGCAAGCCATCAAAATCAGCTAATTGATCTAAGGGGTAACCAATAAACTTTGGTGCAATAGTGGTATTTATAAGGTCAATACAGGTCAGTACGCCTTTGCCGCCGTACGGACCTTCACTGTCGCGTTTTTCAACAACTTCATCTGCACCTTTGCTTGCACCTGATGGCACAGAAAAATCAGCACTCATGCCATTGTCAGCTGTCATGGTGACAAGTAAGGTCGGTTCACCTCGAGAATCAAGGATTTGGTAGGGGGTTATTTTCTTGATTATCATTACAAGTAATTATAGCATAAGTATTTTATAAAACCCAAGTAGTTTTACAGTAAAAATAAAATCCCCATCTGTAAAGATGGGGAGTAATTTTAGCTAGCTCCGAGCCCCTTGAACTCGGTGCTCGAAACACAGCGAAACTGTGCAGTAAATAGCTGGTCGGTGGCGACAGCCTTGACTGGCTCAGCCCAGTAGAGATTGTGCTTGCCGTCTGGCGCCTTGACAGGTGCCGTACACACAGAATTTCCCTGTGTGAGTTGAACAACCAACTGGTCACCTGTGTAGGTGACAAAATTGATCACAACTGCATTGCCAGCGTCTTGCTGCTTGTTGAGCTGATCGGCATAGCCGCGTAGCTCTCGCTCAGCGGTTGCGCGAGTCTGCTCACGCGAGTGCTGTTGCCAAGCAATAACACCACCAATAGTCGATCCCACAAACAACACAAGAAATGACGCCAAAACGATCAAACGCATTGACTTGCGAGATTGACTCGCTTCAGAAGACCGTGAAGGCTTCTGGACTGAGCTCGAACTTGAGCTGCCAAAATCACGCCGTTCAGCGTGTTCTCTAGCAACCCTTCGCTCGTCTTCAGTCAAGACCGGGCGACGTGCGCCTGGCTTACTACTACTTTCAGGGTGCAAAGTATTCATTGTCACTAACTTTCTATAGAGGTTGGGCAAAATACTGTAATAGAGTGTAGCAAATAGTAGCTTTTTTGTCAATAATAATTAACAACAGCCTGTGGAAAAGTAATGCAACAAAGTGTTAATAAGTAATGACATACTAAAACCATAAAAAATCCCTTCGATTTCTCGAAGGGAATGGTTGTTTGTGGGTATTTTTTAGTTCCCAATATGCTGCCGGCGAAACTCAATAAGGTAATAATTATGCGGCCAGTACATCTGCCTGTTGCATCCAGGGGCGCACGCGCTCGGCGCAAAATTCAACACCAGTGAGATTCTTCATGACTAGCGCAATGCGCTCAATGCCGAACTCGGTGATATCACCAAGTTCATAAGGCTCACACCCACTATCTAGATCAATGCCGTACATACTAACACCAATGATGCGACGGTGAATTGTTTCGCCAAAACTGGCCATATACGCCATTGAGGTCTCTTCAACTTCAACAATCAAATTACTTATTTGAAACATATATTGATGGGGTCAGAAGAAATAAGGCGCGTGACGGGGTAGCCGAAATTGTATATTCTTTCTTCAAGTTTGCTTTGAGCAACTTGTGCAAAGTCTACTGAATAATCAAGGTGAGCAACTTCAAGCTGTTGTATGGTGTATTCAACAGCCTCTAGAATAGTTCTCATATGCCTTCTTTCAGGTAGGTGATTAGGTACGAGTTGGCATATTGTATCAGAAAATATAGACTTTGTAAATAAAAACCCGATCGTTATTGATCGGGTGTGTAGCTTTTGCTAGCCAGCCTGACGAAAACGCGTGACGTTTGGCGGGAGTGGCGTGTCTGAATCTGAACTGTCGGTACTGCTCAATTGACTCTGAACCGAATCAATTCGCAGCCGTGCCAAACCTCCGTTACAGGCTATATACACTACCAAGAGCCATACGTACTCCTCGCGGTGCTTGCCAAGGCTTTTGTCGCCAAAGCTTCGAGAAGCGTTGAGGATTAGAGCCATTGCCAGAATCGCTGTTGGGTCTGAAGGAAAATACACTAGCCCCAGCCAGCCAGCTATGCAGGCCAGCATTTGAAGATTGAATTTGATCTTACCAACAGTAAACGCACCGGGGTCTTCAAAGTCAGGGTCAAATTGTTTGAGGCCATCAAGCAAACGACGAAATGGCCCAACGGCCAGGCGAATCAGCTTGAGCTCAACCCACAGACACCACAGTGCGAAACCAAACAAAAGCAAGCAAAACGCTATACTGTATTCAAACAGGCTCGCTAGGGTGTAGCCCAAGACAATGAAAGTAAAGCAGAACTTATCAGAGGCCGGGTCGAGTCGCTTACCGAATTCACTGACTGCATCGAGATCTCGTGCACAGGGGCCATCGAGGGCATCAAGTGCAATGATTAAGACCATATAGATGAGCCAAGGAACCGCCTGACTATGCTGATTGAGATGAATTTGGTATATGAGGTTATACATAACCACCGGAATAGCCAGCATGCGAAAAAAACTCATACCGTTCGGGATCTGCTTAATGACAGTCACAAGCCAGTTTTGATGTGCCTTTTGAGCAAGCCAAATCAAGATCATTGCCCACCAATTAACGCTGAGCTTAGTGATAACCTCAAAGATAAGCTTGAATGGCTTAATGAACTTTGAGTCATTACTGTGAAGACTCGGAAAATACACGAGCCTCTGCACTGCAGACATTTCTACTGAAGTTGGCATGGTACTTTTACCTCTCCTCATACGATAGCGCGATAGATAGACAGGTAGAACAGTGTGATTATAGTGTAAACAACAACATCTGTAAACCAGATTGGCTAGTCAAGATAAGCCATAAGCGGTACAATAAGAAGATGAAATTGCCCGGCTTTAAACAAAAAAAACAAACAGGTCAGTACTTGGTTTCGCTTGATATTGGTACAGAGTACGCTAAAGCGTTGATTGGACAGGTCAAAGATCATACCGATGCTGCTGGCAAACAGTATCAAGTAGTTGAAATATTGGGCGTTGGCCATCAAAGGCAACGACTTACCGATATGGCTGGTGGTGCTGTAACTGATATTTCAGGGGTTGTAGAAAACTGTGATGCGGCTTTAAGACGGGCTGAAGAAATGGCCGAAGTGGTAGCCAAAGATGCCGTACTGGGTATTGCTGGCGAGCTGGTAAAAGGTGCTACCACTAGTGTGAGTTATAGGCGCTCAAAGCCAGATATTAAAATAGATCAGGCAGAACTGATGGATATTATTGAGCGTATTCAGGCTCAAGCTTATCAGGATGTTAAAAAACAATTGAGCTGGGAGACCGGTAAGCGTGAGCTAGAAGTAAAGCTTGTGAATGCTGCTGTGGTTGATGTGCATATTGATGGCTATAGAGTGACTAATCCGGTTGGGTTTCAGGGTAAAGATGTAACTATTCAAATTTTTAATGCTTTTGCCCCCATGGTGCATTTGGGCGCATTACAGACTGTAGCGGCAGATTTAGACTTGAATCTTATTAATATTGCCGCTGAGCCTTTTGCAGTTGCTAAGAGCGTTGGGGCAGACGATAGTACGGAGTTTTCGGCAGTATTTATTGATATTGGTGGTGGTACAAGTGATATTGCGGTTGTGAATAATGGTGGTGTGGAGGGCACTCAAATGTTTGCTATTGGTGGGCGGAGTTTTACAAAGCGTATCGGGAGTAGTCTAGGTGTCAACTTTGATGAAGCCGAAGATCTAAAACTTGATCACTCTGCAGGTAAGCTTAGTGACAAACAAGAAAAGACCGTGTCAGAGGCTCTGAAAAGTGACGTTGAGACTTGGCTGAGCGGCGTTGAACTCGGCCTTGCCGAATTTGATAATATAGAGCACTTACCTAATCGTATTTTGCTGTGTGGTGGTGGCTCGGCCCTGCCTGAGATTAAAGAAGCACTGACGCACGGCGATTGGTATAAAAGCTTGCCTTTTACGCGTAAGCCAACAATTGATTTTGTTAAACCAAGCCAAGTGAATCGAGTTATCGATAAGACTGGTAAGCTAAATAGCCCACAAGACATCACTCCAATGGGCTTAGCAAACCTAGGGCTAGACATTATTGGTAGTGGCTCAGCAGGCGAGAATATGCTGCAGCGTTTGTCACGTACTCTCTCACTATAGTCACACAAAAGCTTTGAAGTAGTTATAAGGGTATCATTAATATCAAACCACGCAAGCAAGCTTAAGTAGATTGCGCTATAATAAGACATAATTATGCCAGAAAATCACAATCCAGATGTAATATACCTAGAAGCTGACTCAGAAATAACTGAGGCAATTGATCAGCTGAAAGCAAGTACGGGCCATGAGGTACGTTTAGCGGTACCGGGGCGCAGTACAATGCTACAAAGTGCTGTGAATCTTAAATTGCTCAAAAAAACCGCAAGTACTGCTCATAAGCAGCTGGTACTTATTAGTACTGATAAAGCAACTCTGAGTTTGGCTGCCGGCCTCGGCTTGATGGTAGCCAAAAACGTTAAGGCTGAAGCCATTGTGCCAGATATGACAATGTTGCCACCAGAGGTCAGTAATGAGCCGGTTGTAATTGAGCAATCAGCTCAAGAGGCATCTGATTTATCAAAGTTATCAAGAAATTCTAAGAAGTCAAAAAATGCTGATAGTGCGGGTAGTTTTGAAAAACAGCACATTGACTTAGCTGAAGAAGAGCTAGTAACTCCGCCTCACCACAGTCAACCATTAGAGGGTGATAAAAAATCGCCCAAAGTGCCAAACTTTACCGGTCTTAATAAAAAGATTGCTATTATTGCGAGTGTAATTGGTGGAATTATTTTATTAATCTTGGCATATATATTTTTACCAACTGCAAAAGCAACTCTTATAGCTAAGGCTCAAAAAACTCCAGTAAGTGTGAAGTTTTCACTTGATGCCAGCACACGAAAGTCAGATTATAATCAAGGGCTTGTGGCAGCAAATCAGCTGAGTGTGACTATGGACTTGAGCGCACAGTACACGGCAACTGGCAAAAAAGACGTTGGCTCAAAAGCTTCTGGTAGTATTATTATGAAAAATGCCTCTAGCTCAAGCCCTGTTACGGTACCGAGCGGAACAACTGTAGTATCTGATGGAAAAAACTTTACTCTGAATCAAGCCGTGACTATCCCTGGTGCTTCAGTCTCAGCTGGAAAAATTGTACCTGGTACAGCCAGCGTTGCTATTACGGCAGCTCAAAATGGTGATAGCTACAACTTTGCTAGTGCGGCTTTCTTGGTTTCTGGCTACACTGGCCTGACTGCAAATGGCTCAACAAGTGGTGGAATCAGTAAAATTGCCACTGTTATTACTCAGACTGATATAGACAAGGCCAAAAAAGATATGATAGATGCGGCAACTCAGCGAGCCAAGCAAGAGGTTGAGGCAAAAGCTAATAGCGACGAACATGCCTTTGCCGAGACCTTTACAGCTGATGCTACGGGCATTACTACGAGTGTACCTGTTGATACAGAGAGTAGTGGGGGTACGGTAAGTGCCAAGGTAAAATACACTGAGTTAGCAGCTACAAAATCTGATTTAGACAAGGTTTTTTCGGCTCAAATAAAAACTCAAATACCTGCGAATAATCAAATTTATCAAAGCGGCAGCGTAGATGCAAAGTATGACATCAAGCTCAGTAGCGCTGATAAAGCTGACATTAGTGCAATCAGTAATGCCTACTACGGCCAGACGATTGATATTCAGCAGGTTGCCAAAGACCTAACAGGCAAATCTAAAAAAGACGCTACAGATGCAGTTAAGCCAAGTAACCCACAGGTGAATGGTGTACAGATAGAGACTAGCCCAGCCCTCATGCCGTACTTGCCATTCTTTGCAAATAGAATCAACGTACAAATTCAGGTATCAACAAATTAATGGAGACAGTACTGGGCTTTGACTACGGAGAAGCGCGTATTGGTGTAGCTATTGCCCGCAAGGGTAGTGTAGAGCCACTAATTACTTTGGATGCAACTGATCCATGGCCTGACATTGCCTCTCTTATGATTGAGCACACTCCACTGCAACTTGTTGTAGGCCTACCACGCAACTTAGATGGTCATATAACTGCTCAAACCAAAATAGCTCAGAGCTTTGCTGATAGCTTAGCTCAACTCACTCAGTTGCCTGTAGCGATGCAAGATGAAGCTATGAGCTCGCAGCGTGCTCTTGAGAGAATAGGTAAAAACACACCTATAAAACAACGCAAAAAGATTCTTGACCAAGTGGCTGCTCAAATTATCCTTGAGGATTATCTGCAATGAACCCAGAACAGGTGCCACCGAATGAGTCTGCACAACCTATTCAAGAGAGTGATCAAACTAAACCGACTATTGAAACACCTCCAGATTTAGACAAGAAACCCAAAAAAACCTATAAGGCCATTCATTTTATTATTGGCTGTCTTATTTTGTTTGTACTGATAAGTATTGGGGCAACAGTATTATGGTTTGCTATGGCTCTGACAGCCGTACGGCCTGATGTACCCGTCAATGGTGAGGTGGTAGAAGTCAAAGCGAGCTCAAGCCTTGAAGATATTGCCTCTCAGCTAGCTACCAAAGATCTTATTAGCGATAAGACCGTTTTTATCTTGTATGCCAAGTTTGGCCCAGCTCGTGGTAAGCTTCAGCCAGGCCCGTATTTGATTAAGCCCAGCAGTAATATTAAACAGATAGTAGGTAATATGGCAGCAGGTAAGATAGCTATTAGTAAAATTACTTTTCCAGAAGGTATAACAATTAATGAAATGGCTAAGCGTTTTGCTTCGGCTGGCTATGGTACTAAAGATGAGTATTTATCTGCTGTCAAAAAACTTGCTCCTGAGTTTGGCTTTGTACCAACCTTTGCCCATGACAATCCAGAGGGGTATTTGTTTCCGGCTACCTATAGCTTTACAATTAATAGCCCGGCAGACGTGTTGGTACGTCAGCAATATGAGGCTTTTGTTACCAATATATCGCCACTAATTAAGGCAAATAGGCCAGCAAACTTGACCGAGCACGAGGTGCTGACTCTGGCCTCTATAGTCGAAAAAGAGGCTCTGACTACAAAAGACCGCAAGCTGACAGCCGGGGTTTTCTTGAACCGTTTGGTCCTAGGTATGAAGCTAGAGAGCGATGTGACTGTTAATTATACGACAGGTAAGACACAAACCACTCCAGGTGATATAGCTATTGCATCAGCTTACAATACGTATAAGATAAGAGGTTTGCCACCAACACCAATTGATAACCCGGGTACAGAGTCGGTTGAGGCTGTTATGAACTCTACCAAATCAGACTATATTTTCTTCTTAGCAGACAAAGACGGGGTGGTATATTATGCCAAAACTTTGCCCGAACATGACCAAAATATCAAAAACCACCTGTAAACAGCTATATTTTGCTTTAATAGAGCCAAAAAATAGCGCTTGACCCTACTTTTTACTCGTGTTAGTATAGTGAACGTACTCCTGTTAAAGATAAGCATTATTCAGTTACTATTAGGCCAAGGCAGATAGTTTGTGAGTTTATCTTTATAGGTGTTCCTGCGACATTCTTATCAGATTAGGAGATCATTAATTAACTTAAGGTCGAACTCTCCGGTCCTGCATTCTTGTAGGAGACAGATAAGCCGCAGACGTTTCTCTATTACCAAATAGAGAAAGGGAGAACTGTATTAGTAAAAAGATAATGGGTTTACCCCTTCAAGTGCGACGTGAAAATTTCACGAGCGTGGGACAACCAGAAACTTTTACCAAAACAAACAAACTTGCTGATATTTCAAAATCAAAATCAGTTTTTATAGCAAGTTCCCGAGCTCAAAATCGAATAGAATCATTCAAGAATGCTGCCAAGCGTTCTACTCAACCACGTCATGGAATTGGTAGATTTGCTTTACATGCCGGTGTTATCGCTCTCGTAGTAGTGGCCGTGACTGCTGGTCGAGTTAACTCACAGGCCAGTCTTATCTCTAGTGATGCTACAACCCACGACGACAAAACCTCACTTATTACCACAGGGGCAGTGTTAGCCGAAGGCTCTTCTACGATGGTTTCAGCCGATCTTAGTCAAAAAGCTAAAGATCTTAATGCCCAAAGCACTCTTGCAACTGCTGGAGACGAGTATTTGGCTAAAAGACAGCCAGTTATGATTGCTGGCGCGCCGAGTCGTGATATCTTGGCGTATGCAGTGAAAGAAGGTGATACTCTTAGTTCTCTATCGGTGAAGTTTAATATTACTTCAGACACCATTAAATGGGCTAATGATATTACCAACGAAAACACCATTAAGCCGGGTAGCAAATTAACTATCTTACCTGTCTCAGGTATCTTATATACTGGTACAGGCAATGATGACTTAGGTGAAATCGCCTCACGATATCAGGCAAATGCCGCTTTAGTTGATAGCTTCAATGCTCTTGATGGTAAATCACCAGTCAGTGGTCAGAAAATTGTGATTCCTGATGGTGTAAAGCCAGTAGAAGTTGTTGCTCCTACAGTACAAGTTGCTTCAGTTGCAAAATCAACAATAACAACAACTGGCCCAACAATTTCATACAATTTACGAGCTGCAGGTAATGGTAATAACTACGCCTATGGGTACTGTACCTGGTACGTTGCTAACCGTCGTTATATGCCAAATTCACTTGGTAATGCTAATCAGTGGCCATATAATGCCCCAAGGGCCGGTATGAACGTCGGTAACTCGCCTGTAGCTGGTTCTGCTGGTGTACAGCGCGGTGGTAACCACGTTGTGTTTATTGAACGAGTAGAAGGTGGCACTGTGTTTTATACCGAAATGAACGGTCCTGCCGGCTGGGGTAGAGTTAATGCAGGTAGTGCTCCTGCAAGTAGATTTATCTACGTATATTAATCGCGGCCCTCACAGCTTAAGAATTACGGCGTTAAAACAAAAATTCTGCAACTCAACGTAGGTTAGCTACGTCTCCTTGGCAGAATTCTTGTTTCGCCTTGTACTTCATTAAGCTGTGAAGGTCTTCAAGATTGTATGTCTCGTTCGTTACTCACATAGTGTCTTGTATTTTACTCATCAAAAACCCACCAGCATAGTAGCGGTGGGTTTTTTGGTAAGAAAAATGTAACAGATTGTAGAGGTTGAAATTATAGGCAAAATATGGTATATTTTCAAGATGTTTACAGATATAGCAACAATCAAAGCGATGGCCGGAAAAGGTGGCAATGGCTATATGAGCTTTCAGAGTAGCCGCGGTAATGCCAAAGGTGGCCCCGATGGTGGCGACGGTGGCAAGGGCGGTGATGTTATTATGCGCGCCGATCACAATACTAGCACTCTTAGTAAGTATCGTACTGCCCGCACCTGGCAGGCCAAAGATGGTGAGGCAGGCTTTACCAATAAACGCCATGGCAAAAACGGCGAAGATACGGTATTAATTGTCCCCCCAGGCACAATCATACGTGAAGGAGACGAAGTACTCGCTGATCTAGAGCTGAATGGTGATGAATGTATTGTCTCAAAAGGTGGCGATGGGGGTTTTGGCAATACGCATTTTAAGAGTTCTATTCGACAAGCACCTAAAATGGCTGAGCTCGGTGAGATTGGTGAAAATAAAGACCTTACTTTAGAGCTCAAGCTTGTGGCTGATGTTGGGTTGGTTGGTTTGCCAAATGCCGGCAAGAGTACACTACTCAGTATGGTCAGTAACGCTCGCCCAGAAATAGGTAGCTATGCTTTTACAACCCTTGTGCCAAACCTTGGTGTGGTTGATATTGATGACACCAGTTTTCTGATGGCTGATATTCCTGGTCTAATAGAAGGCGCCAGCGAAGGTAAGGGCCTGGGTGATGAGTTTTTGCGTCACGTAGAGCGCTGTAAGGTACTATTGCACCTTATAGATGTTAATACCGAAGACATTGTGGCTGACTACCAAACCATTCGCCAAGAACTCAAAAACTACGTTGTTGATTTGTCAGAAAGACCAAGTATTATTGCACTTACCAAAACTGAGACAATACTAGAAGCCGATGTTACAAAGCTTCAGACTAAGCTTGCTAAATATATTAAAGCCAAGCCAGATACTATTCATACTATCTCTGCTGTTTCACAGACCGGGCTAGTGGCATTATTACGCGCCACAAATCACTTAGTACAACAAGCCAGTAAGGCTGAGGCCGAGCAACTAGAAATAGAAGATAATGAGATGCCGGTTATAACTTTAACCAGTGCAATAGGCTGGAGTGTAGAAAAAGTTGGCGATAAGTATGTAGTTAATGGTGAAGAAGTTGAGCGATTTGCTAGACGCACCAACTTTGCCCAGCTTGACGGTTTACGACGTTTGCGCGAGATTCTGCGTAAAAAAGGCGTACTCAAAGAAGCCGGTCGGCTGGGTGGAGAAAAAGGAGACATTATTTCTATCGCTGGTAAGGATCTGAAATGGTAGATTTCTTAGTGAGTGGTGTTAGATTGAGCTGCGAAACCAAGCCAGACTTGTTTTCACCCAAAGGCCTAGATAGTGGCACACGCATACTTTTAGAGTCAGTACCCAAGGTATTGCCAGACTACCAGTCTGCAATAGACTGGGGGTGTGGCTGGGGTGCAATAGGTATAACTCTCGCCAAATGTAACTCTAAGGCTGAGATTATTGCCCTTGACTCTGATATAGCTGCCGTTAGTACAGCCCAAGCTAATAAAGAGTTAAATGGTGCTACTAACTTAGTAGTTATTGCTAGTCATGGTTTTGACCAAGTAGAGGCAGATAAAAAGTTTGATCTTATTACTAGTAACCCACCAACCCACCGAGGTCGCGAGGTAGTAGAAACAATGATCTCACAAAGCCTTACTCGACTGAATAACGATGCGGTTCTCTTGATAGTTATTGAGGCTCGGCTCAAGCCTTGGGTTGCCAGACAAATGAAAGAAGTATTTGGCAATTATAGAATTGTTAAACGTAGCCCCAAACACGTGGTACTCAAAGCCGTAAAAATGGTACAATAGTTCTAATGGAACAACGCAAAAAAGACCCTGCTCGCGAATATTTTAAAAAAGAACTGAGCGATCAAGATGTAACGAAGGCCGCTCATTATACCTACAGAGATGGTTTTCGGCTTGGCCTAGGTATTTTTGTAGGGTTCTTGGCGGGGAGTTTGGTACTTCTTTTAGTAGTGTATATATTGAATTTTGTTTTTCATACCCTGTAGTAGTATTTTGGGGCATTGGCGCAGTTGGTAGCGCGCATCCATGGCATGGATGAGGTCATCGGTTCGAACCCGATATGCTCCACCAAAAAAGAATCCCTTGATTGGGATTTTTTCTTATGCTTGCTAAAAAGAACTTATTTCTGCAGAATATCTTAGGTACCTTAATATCTATCCGAAAGAGGACATTGTGGAATCAATTCAAATTGGCCACCTTAGCTTTGACTACCCGCTCATTATGAGCGCGGCAGGTATGTGTAAAACACTTCAGTTGCCACCCATTCGGAATCTAACAAAAGCATTTAGTGCTGTTGTGGTTGGATCAATCACTCCTGATGCTCGCACTGGCAACACTGGCCAGTGCGAAGATTTTACTGATGACTATTATGGTCTCAATAGTTGGGGTATGCCAAATGGTGGGGTTGAATCGGCTGAGTATGTCGATGGCCTACATGGCCCATTAGCTAACTCGGTTCATCCGGTAATTGTTAGTGTAGCTGGCTTTAGTGCTAGTGACTATGAGTATTTGATTCGCAAGTTGGCTTGCTGGGGTAGTGGTATCGAGATCAACCTAGGCTGTCCCAATATTCGCGATGATGGTAGTCAACACAAGATTGCTAGCTTTGACCCAGTCTATATGGCTGCTATTTTTGAAGAGATTCAGCAACTACAGAGTATCAATGAGATTACGACAATTGGAGTAAAACTCTCGCCCTATAGCGACCCCGGTCTGCTGAAAGAAGTTGCGGCCGTTATTGCCGAAAGTGGTATTGTTCATTACGTAGCTACCTGTAATACTTTTCCAAACGGTATTGGGTTTGATACATCGGGCAAGTCTCGTATTCAGACCGACCAAGCTGGTTGGTTTGGTGGTATTAGTGGGCTAGCAATGAATCCGATTAGTCTGAGTAATGCTTATCAGTTTCGCCAGGCGTTACCAGAATCTATTGCGGTTATTCGGGTTGGTGGAGTAGCTTCGGCGCAAGATGTGATTGAATCGTATCAGATTGGTTGTGCTGGTGTACAGATTGGTACGGCATTTGCTAAGATTGGTGTGTATATCGTTCATGAAATTCTGTCCGAACTTGTGAGTATCCAAAGTGCATAAGTTGTCTAAGAGGAGAAATCATGAGTAATCAGCTAACTATTATTTGTTTAGACGACTGGTACTTGCATTTGCGTTAAGGTGAAATGCTTAAGTAAGTTGTAGATTATTCGGTGCGCTATTTTGGGCGTGTTCTGATTATGTTTAATATTGTGTCACTTATTTTGAATGGTAGTGATGCTTTAGAGTATCAAGTTGAGATTTTGCAGGTTACACAGTAGTGGTTGCAGTTTCAGTTAGTTATGACGATAAAGTTGATAATGAATATTACAGCTCAGATGATCTGCGAAGCCGCAGAGGCAGGAGTAAGGGCTGTCAAGCTGTATCCGACAGGTGCGACAACCAACTCGCAAGACGGAGTTGATTTGTCTCGGTTGAAAGAAATGGCCGAGAACCTCGTATTTGACGCAATGGCCGATCACGGGATGGTGTTATGCATTCATGCCGAACAACCATCTCAGCCAGTGTTTGATAGAGAGCCGTATGTCATTCCGTTTATTGAGGCACTACTAACTTGGGTTCCTAGACTCAAGCGAATTGTTATTGAGCATGTCAGTACAGCAAAAATGGCGCAGTTTGTGGCAACCCATTCGGGCCGCGTTGCTGCCTCTGTTACTGCTCATCACCTCTACTTGACGATTGAAGATTTGCTTGGTGAAGAGCTAAGGCCACACTATTTTTGTAAGCCCGTAGTAAAGACTCAACGAGATCAGGATAGTATTTGGTGGTATCTCAAAAACAATTCAAATTTCTTCTTTGGCTCAGACAGCGCACCGCATGCACAAGATGCCAAAGAGGCCTGTAGCTGTTCAGCTGGTGTGTATACTGCGCCAATGATGTTGCCACTACTGACACATATGTTTGAGCAGCACGATATGCTTGATTTGCTTGAAGCATTTGTTGCTCATCGAGGAGCTGATTTTTACGGCTTTGAAAGAAACTCTGACACAATTACGCTCGTAAGATCAGACGAGCCAATGATTGAGCCAGATGAGTCAGACCGTATTGCACCCCGGCCAATGCCTTTACGAAAAGATGATAGAATCTATTGGCATGTAGCCGATTAAAATATTTCCTGCACTAAATATGGTGCAGGATTTTTCTTATGCTTGAAATACTTGAGTTACTCAGGCAAAATCAATACAGCACCTTTCCACCGAACCAAAGAAGGTAGACTCATGTCTCGTAATTTTATGCAGTTACTGCAGGCTCAGCAAGATAAGGGTCGGTTTGTTTGTGTGGGGCTTGATAGTGATGTCAAAAAAATCCCTCAATCTGTATTGCCTGGCAGATCATCTTTGCCTGAAGAAGAGATTGATGCTATTCGACAATTAGAGTTCAACAAGAGCATTATCAGGTCTACAAGTGGCTATGCAGGAGCGTATAAGCCCAATCTAGCATTTTACAAAGGGCCAAAGGGCAAGGAAGTATTACGTCAGACTATCGAACATATTCACATGGCTGCTCCAGAGATCCCGGTCATTCTTGATGCCAAGCAGGGCGACATTGGCAATACCAATGATGGCTACGTGGCTGATGACTTTGCTTTCTACGGCGCTGATGCGGTTACTGTACACAATTACATGGGCATGGAGGCCATGAAGCCGTTTCTTGATCAGGCCGACAAGGGTGTGATTGTACTGTGTCGCACCAGCAACTCGGGTGCTGGCTTTATTCAGAACCTTCAAGTAGAAATTGAGAACCACCAGCTTGCAAGGCAGCTGGGTATTAGCTCGGCCGTATCTTTCTATATGAACGGTGGCGGTACGCAAGGGCGTCCGACTATTCCGCTATATGAGTTCATTGCGCACGATGTGGTGACCAATTGGAACTACAATGGCAACTGCTGTGTAGTTGTTGGTGCTACGGTGCCAGAAGAGCTGGCTCGAGTGCGAGGTATTGTTGGTGATATGCCGATTTTGCTACCGGGCATTGGTGCCCAGGGTGGCGATGTTGAGGCCACAGTCACGGCCGGCAAAAATAGCCGTGGCCAAGGTATGATCATCAACTCGTCTCGCGGTATTATTTTTGCCTCAGACGGCGAAGATTTTGCCGAGGCAGCTCAGCGTGAAATCAAAAAGCTACATGAGATGATCAATCGGTATCAATAGAAGTGTTAAAAGTATGCCCAGAAATTATTCTGGGCTTTTTATTATTTGGTCTGGTGCAGCTCAAACCCAGTGCAGATGGGATCAGTTTCGTATATTGCACATGAGCTTGGCAATTACAAAACTGTTTGGGTGGAAAAGATTGCAAAATCACTCAGCTATGACCTTTGGATTGCCTGGGTAATGAGTAGACGAGTAAATGTATAACTTATTCTCCTAGCGAATAGCTAGGGGTTTTTTCATGTCACAATCTGTACAGATCTACGTTATTTCTGTATCATGAGAATAATATGGATATTGTAAAAGGCATAAGTAAAAAGGCTGCTGAGCAAGTACAGAAACAAGCGCAAAAACACGCCAGTGGTTTTATGCAGTTTATTCGTGAGCAAGGTGTTGTGACATTAGCCGTAGGTTTTATTCTGGCGGCAGCCGTAACAAAGACGGTTAACTCATTTGTAGTGGATATTATTAACCCACTCCTTGGTTTATTACTTGGTAAGGTTAATCTCTCTAGTGCTACCTGGCAAATGGCCGGTGTTACTTTAGCTTGGGGAAACTTTGTTAGCGCACTTATAGACTTTACGGTTATTGCCTTGGTTGTCTATGTTGGTTTTAAAGTTTTAAAACTCGACAGAGTAGACATAGATAAGAAAAAGCGCGACAAAGAAGCCGAAACAGCTGCAAAAAAAGAAGAAGCTGCTGATAAACCTGAAAAGCCAGATAAACCAGCAAGCCCAAAAAAGAAGTAGTTTTAACCGGGAGGCTATAGAACTATGCAAACCATTTTAGCTATAATATTGTTCTTTTCAGGCTTGTTTTTTATATGGTTTGGCTACGTTGTAGAAAGTGGCAAGAAACGGCCCGACCCTTTTGATACATATTTTCCATTGCCCATACGAGGCTTTAATATTGATTATATGCTTGGAGTAGCAGGTATGGCTATTGGAGTTGGTTTGTTATTTTTGTCTGTGGCAATACTGACAAGTCAGAGTACCTTAGCCATAATTGGTGCAGTACTTTTTCTTGTAGGTATTATTCGTTCATTATTACCACCCGACTGGGCGGGCCCGCACTGGATACGCAGAGCTCGTAAAAAGTAGGTAAAATAGCTTGGCTACTTGACTGCAAGTAAAGTTGTAGAATACTATAGCAGTTGTCTTTCAGTACCTCTCAAAAATAGAAAGAGTCAAAATGCCAAATACGGTAAATACCAAGCCATATGTCGGTATTACGGGTTTTATGAATTATGGTCAAGTTGAAAAAGTGTTGAGCGCACTACCAGACGATCTGAAGTTTCAGCTGATGGTGGGTGTACTGGTGAGCGATAAAACTCTGGTTGGGCAGACCAATAACCACCCTAATGAGTTTCCACCAATTCATAAGGTAGCAGAAATATTTCAGCTAGATCATCGAGTATTGAATTTAGTTCACTACAATACGCATAACACTTTCAGTTTGCCAGGCCAAATGGCTGATATCAAAATCTATGGTGGTAGTAATTGTCAGGGGTTTCAGCTCAATATCGACTGGCCGAGTATAGATGATTTGGCTAGGTTTCGTCGGCGTTATCCTTGGCTCGTGATTGTGCAGCAAATAAGTGCGACTGTAATGGCAGAAACAACCCCAGAACAGCTTGCTAGAAGAATTAGTAGTGAATATTGCGATCTGATAGATCATGTTTTGCTTGACGGAAGCGGTGGCTTTGGTAAGCCACTGCATCTAGGACTATGTGAAGATTATATTGGGGCATTGCTTGCTCACAATTTGCACAGAAAAATTGGTATTGGTATCGCCGGAGGCTTGTGCGCTGAGTCGCTCAGTAGGCTTGCACCTTTGTTTCGGGCTTATCCAAAGCTCAATATAGATGCTCAAGGTAAGTTGCGAACTACAGATAAAACTACTCTTGATATGCAGTGCTGTATTGAGTATGTTCAGGCTGCTCTTGAGCTACAGCATTAATGTAATTACCCTTCTTGTTCCATCAAGAAGGGTTTTTTTATGCTGTAAATACTGCATAGAACTTCCGCACTTACTTATCTACACCAAGCAACAAAAAACTGGCTACAAATCTTATTTATAATCTCGCTGTAGCTAAGGCGATACTTTATCAATAAAAAATATTTCTATTGCAGTTATTTGCAACCTGGTATCAGCAATAAGTGCAAAAATCCTATATAATGGTGCAATGAAGCAACTCGCCAAAAAACTGATTATTGCTCGACTAAACAAAAAGGTCAAAAGACTGCTTGCTCACAATGATGTTATTATTATTGGCGTCACAGGCAGTGTGGGTAAAACCAGTACCAAGCATGCTATAGGTGAAGTACTGGGCGCAACCCGAAAAGTTCGCTATTCAGAAGATAGTTATAATACCGATATTGGCATTCCTTTAAGTCTTTTTGGAATGAAAGTACCTGCTCGCCTGTGGGATGCTCGAGCTTGGCAGAAAATATTCAAGGCTATAGATGAAGAGATTGATAATTATAAATACGATACTGTTGTATTAGAGCTTGCCGACGATGAACTCGCAATGATGAAGAGTGTTCTTAAGATTGTGCAACTCAATATAGGGGTTATTTCAGGAATAGCTCCAGTGCATATGGCCCGTATGAAAGATATGAAGACCGTTGTGCATGACAATTGGCAGATAGCAGCTCATGCCAAAACAATTATGTATAATGCCGACAACCAAGCATTACGCAAAAAGGCCTACAAGACTGGTACGGTTGGGTTTGGCTTAAAAAACGGAGCAGTGCGCTTTGATAAAATATCGCGTACTAAGTCTGGTACATTGAAAGCTGAACTATGTATTGGTAAAAATAAAAAAATTATCCATACTCAAATGCTAGGTATTCAAAACCTTTATAGTCTACTTGCTGCTGCAACGGTTGCAGATAAGCTAGATATACCATTTACTGCCATTTGTTTTGAATTGAACTTAGTAAAACCGGTTAATGGACGCATGAATTTACTACCAGGGCTCAATAATACTCGACTGATTGATGACAGCTATAATGCTTCAGAAGAGTCAGTACTAGCAGCTCTCAACACACTCGAGGGATTTGTGGGGCGTAAAATAGCAGTGCTTGGTAGTATGAATGAGCTTGGTGATCAAGCAGCACATGCTCATCAAACAGTCGGTGAACGGACAGCAGAGGTCGCTGATCTACTAGTAACGATCGGTACGCAGAGTGAAGAATATACGGCACCAGCAGCGGAGCGAGCGGGGCTTAAGCCCGAGAGTATAAAGGTATTTCGCACACCTTACGAGGCTGGACACTATCTGAAAGGTGTGGTAAAAAAAGGTGATGTTGTTTTGGTAAAAGGTAGCCAAGATGGTGTGTACTCTGAAGAAGCCACGCGTATTTTGCTTGCCCCTTCACTTGACCCTAATGAAGTTTTGGTACGTCAAAGTAAGGTGTGGAAACGCAGAAAAAAGAAAGCATTCGCTCAATAGCTTATGGAAGGAGAAATAGTGACAGCACCAATTATTGATCAAGAACCCAAGCCCGTTGATATATATCTAGATATAGACCATGTGTGGCAATTAGACCCCGAACACAATATTCCAGAAAATGAACGGCGCACAATCTGTGCTGTTGCTTGTATGAAAATGGTTATTGACTATGCCTTACCAGAGCTCAAAGATAGCTTGAGCTTGCATACAATGGTTAATGAAATGCGAGCAGATGGTGGTCAAGACACCCGTAATTTTTGGAAACACTCTACTCAAGTAGATTATTTCAAAAAGCTCGGCCTCATTAGTTGGCGACGCAACTGGGATGCCCCAAGCCAAGATCCTAAGTGGTTTAGTGATAATGAACGCTATGACCTAAAACAGCTAGTGACAGTCTCAGATCAGATAAGTTCAGAATTTTCTGGAGGTACGCTGATACCTCGTATTACACAATCTCTCGTAAAAATATTTGAAGATGATATGCCAGTAATCGTCAGTGTCAAGCCAGGCTTCTCTCGCAACAAACAAGATCATCAAGTAGTTTTGAACGGTTACGTTCAAGAAGATGGGAAAAACTATTTTTATTACACTGACCCTGTTCTACCACCAGAAGAACATCAAGATCATCAGCGTGTAGAATCTACATACTTTTTTGATCACTTTAACTACAGAGCTATTTTTGCTCGTAAATCATAAACCACTTGGTATTTGACAGGTGGTTTTTTCTTTTGGTATCATGTTTTAAGTATATGAAAGCAATCAAGCAAACCAATCTTAATCTCTTAGGTTTACTACTGCCACAGGTGGTTGGGATTGCTGTACTCTAAATACACTTACTTTTTAAAAGCTACAGATCCAAACCGCCATACAAAACTGGCGGTTTTTTGTTGGTCAAAATTAGTTTCGAACAACAGTTTGAGACTAAAATGACAAATAACCAAAAAGGAGAAACAGATGCAAACCTGTCTCGAGCCGGGTGGAGTAGACGAAAAGGACAAACCAAAAGTTGATCTCTCTACACCCCAAGCTGAAAGCGCAATTGGCAGGGCAAATGCCTTGCCACCAAGAGTCGTCCACGATCCACTCGAGTGGGGTGTGTAGGTCTATATCTATCACCTGTCATCCCGGACCGGAACCTGCCGTTTGGCAGGGCTCCGGATCCGGGATCTCATTTTACTTTTGGTTGAGAGCAGACTCTCAACTTCATTGAGGACGATAAGAAGAAGTACAATTCACTAAAATAAGGTAAAATGAATACATGAATACATATGATCCACAATCAACTGAAAAGAAATGGCAAAAAATCTGGCAAGAAACTAGCCTGTATAAAACACCAACCAATCCCAAAAATCCCTATTATGGTCTAGTGATGTTTGCCTACCCCAGCGGTAATTTACACTGTGGGCACTGGTACCCGTTTACAGGGGGAGATATTTTGGCACGCTTTGCTCGTATGCACGGCCACGATGTATTACACACCAATGGTTTTGATGCTTTTGGTTTGCCCGCTGAAAACGCTGCTATTAAACATGGCAAGCCAGCCGATGAATGGACCGACGAAAATATTGCGACTATGAAAAACCAATACGCTGCGATGGGTAATATGTATGATTGGGACAGAGTAATAGATACCAGCAAGCCAGATTATTACAAATGGACGCAATGGCTGTTTTTGCAATTATTAAAGGCCGATAAGGCTTATCAAAAAAAAGGCTTAGTAAACTGGTGTCCACACTGTCATACGACACTGGCAAATGAGCAAGTTATTCATGGAGTATGTGAACGGTGTGAGACCAAGGTAGAGCGCAAAAACCTTAAACAATGGTATTTTAAGACGACTGACTATGCCGATAAGCTAATTAAAGGTCTAGATACAATTGATTGGCCAGACCGCATTAAAGACGCTCAGCGCAATTGGATAGGTCGCAGTGAGGGTACACAGATTAACTTTACTATAGATGGCCACTCTGATGCTCTCACAGTATTTACTACTCGCCCCGATACGTTGTTTGGTGTAACCTTTATGGTTATTGCTCCAGAACACCCTCTGGTAGATGTGATTATTTCTGATACACAACGACCTGCAGTATCTCAGTATGTAAATCAAGCTGGCAAAAAAACCGATGTGGCGCGTATGGAAGAAAAAGACAAGACAGGTGTTTTTACTGGTACGTATGCGGTTAATCCTGCAACCAATGAGCAAATTCCTATTTGGGTAGCAGACTATGTACTAATGGGTTATGGTACCGGGGCGATTATGGCTGTACCTGCTCACGATGAGCGTGACTTTGAATTTGCTCATAAGTACGGCTTAGAGATAAAACAAGTTATTGAAGGTGATGTACAAGCAAATACTGTACATACTGGTGCTGGTGTACTAATTAATTCTGGCCGATTTGACGGGCTAGAGGGTGACGAGGCAAAAAATGAAATAACTGATTGGCTGAAAGAGAGTGAGCTTGGCCAAACACATACTCAATATCGTCTGCGCGATTGGCTCATTAGCAGACAAAGATATTGGGGTACGCCTATACCGGTGATTCACTGTGAAGGTTGTGGTGTAGTTGGTGTACCAGAAACAGACTTACCAGTAGTTTTGCCGCTCAATCAAAAGATAGATTCAACAGGTCGCTCACCCCTTCTTGATGATAGCTTTGTAAATGTACAGTGCCCACACTGCAAAAGTGATGCCAAACGCGAAACCGACACGATGGACACTTTTGTAGATAGCAGTTGGTATTATTTGCGTTATCCTAATCCACACTACACGCAAGGTCCGTTTGATCATGAGGCTATTAAGCAATGGCTACCTGTCAGTACGTATATTGGTGGGCCAGAGCACGCTACTATGCATTTACTATATGTGCGGTTTATTGCGCACTTCTTGTATGAAAACGGCCATATTCCTATGGCAGAGCCATTACCAAAGTTTATTTGTAATGGGCTTATTATGGGTCCTGATGGTAATAAAATGAGTAAATCAAAGGGCAATGTTGTTGATCCAGATGATTATGTGAGTAAGTACGGGGCAGACAGCGTACGACTCTATATGATGTTTATGGGGCCATATGATGATGGAGGCCCGTGGGATCCGCAAAGATTTGAGGGTGCTCACCGTTTTGTTAATAAAGTCTATGATTTGGCAACAGCACAGTATAAAACTCAAGAACTCAATACCGAAATTGAGGCTGATTTAGAGGCAAAATTACACAAGCTAATAAAAAAGGTTAGTGAAGATATCGGCGAGGCTCATTTTAATACCGCTATCGCGGCTTTTATGGAATTTACAAATACTTTAACCAAGGTGCGTCAGGCTGGCTCTGTTTCGGCTGATGCCTGGAAACAAAGTATTACTTTACTTGCAGTTCTACTCGCTCCAATTACACCCCATCTTTCAGAAGAGATTTGGGTAACCGTTGGTAATACCGAGTCTGTTCATCTGCAAGCCTGGCCAAAGTATGATGAAGATAAGGTGAAAGATGATGTAGTGACAATTGTGATTCAAGTAAATGGTAAGCTCAGGGGTGAGTTTGTGGCCACCACTGGTACCGACCAGGCTGAATTAGAAAAACTTGCCACTGCACTTAACCAAAAAGAGAATTTCACCAACGATGCCGAGACTGTAAAAGTTATTGTTGTTCCAAACAGGCTAGTTAATTTTGTAGTGAAATAGACTAGTTATTCAGCTATTTCAGCTAGTTCAGTTAATTCAGTAATTTTTCAGTTTTGAATACTATAATAAACAAGTGAGATTACTAACCTGAGCTAGTTGCAAAAAAGTCTGCAAAGTGCTACAATACTACGTGAAATGCCAATTAGCATTCTAGGACTCAACCGATCTCATGATGGCGCTCAAGAGCATCATGAAGTAGAAATTTCGTCATTAGATGATATTGATCTACTCAAACCTTTTAAGGTGCAGATTACCGTAACCAAGTTACGTCATGATATATATGATGTTCATATTACGGGTGATGTGGTTGTACAACTAGATTGTCATCGGTGCTTGAAGCCACTAGATTCACCAATTCATATTGATTTTCATACAGTTTTTGCTGATGAACCAGATGAAGAAGAATGGCCAATAGCCAAAAATGATATAGATATAGATGAGCCAGTTCGTCAAGAAATACTATTTTTGACGCCAACTCAGCTACTCTGTCAGCTAGATTGCTCTGGTATTCAATCAAAAAATTAACTAAGTAAGGAGACTGCTATGCCAGTACCAAAGAAACGTCGCACTTCTAGCACTCGCGGCCAACGTCGTAGTCACGATAGTTTAAAGCCATTACAGCTAATGTATGAAAAAAACTCTAAACTCAACTTACCTCGTCGTTTACATAAAGCAGCTACATTAGGAGTAGTGCGCACCCGTCGAAGTATCTAAGTAAAATCCTCGCAATTTAGTAGTAAAGTACGTTACAATAATTAACATAACAAGATTATGGCTTCAAATAGACACCTCTGTAGAATAATTGCATTACAAACACTCTACGAATATGATTTTCGTATGAGTCTTGATATGCCAGAACTAGAAACCGATATGAATGAAATATTGGCTCGAAACATTGGTGTATACTCTGAAGTTTTAGAAGAAACAGACTTTATCACTGATCTTGTAGAAGGAACACAAAAAAACAATAAGAAAATCGATGCCTTGATTGCGCCCGCCGCCCCTGAGTGGCCTATTGAACAAATTGCTAAGGTAGACAAAAGTATTTTGCGCCTAGCAGTCTATGAGCTACTTTTTAAAAGAGAAGTACCCCCAAAGGTAGCTATTAACGAAGCAGTTGAGCTAGCTAAATCATTTGGCGGAGACAACTCAAGTAAATTTATTAATGGAGTGCTCGGCACCATTTATCGACAAAGTGAATATTATGAACCAGAAGAAGACAAAAAACTCCAAGCTGAACAATCTGCCAAGCCTGCACTCGCAGAGCAGCCAAGCTCTACAAAAAAACCAGAGCCCGCAGCAGAACCAGAGCTCAAGCCAACAGCCAAAAAAGAAAAAAAATAACCGCCAATATCCGCCGCGCTCTAAAGCCGTACGTGAATATTCAAGTGGTGGTATTGTTTTTCGTGTAGACGGCGATGTTATAGAGGTAGTGCTATTGCAAGACCCCCGCGCCCGTTGGAGTATACCAAAAGGTCACGTTGAGTCTGGTGAAACTCTCGAGCAAACAGCCATACGCGAGATTGGTGAAGAAACTGGCCTTAAAGCCATTAAGATATTGAGCAAACTCGATAAAATTCACTTTTTTTACCGCATGAACAACAAGCTTATTTTTATGACTAACTTTGTCTATCTTATCGAGTCAACTGACCCTGAGGAGGTATTGATTCCAGAAAAATCAGAAGGCATTATAGATGTGCAGTGGTTTGAAGCTGAGCAAGCCTATGATATCCTAGAGTATAAGGCAACCAAAGTTATTTTGCGTGAAGCAATTAACCGTATTAAGGAAAAGTACAATATATAATGGTTTTTGATCAGAGTGAAATTGAAAAAATAATACAGGTAAGTTTTTCTAGTCCTGATTTAATCAAAACTGCCTTTACTCATCGTAGTTATATTAATGAGCACCGTAAAGCCGGGCTTGAACACAATGAACGCCTAGAGTTCTTGGGTGACGCAGTTTTAGAGCTAGTTGTAACAGATTATTTATATAATAACTACGAAAACCCCGAGGGTGATCTGACGGCCTGGCGTTCTGCTATGGTCAAGACAGAATCTCTCGCTGAGCTGGCTGAAAAACTCGAAATTGGCCAGTATTTACTGATGAGTAGAGGTGAAGCAAAGACCGGAGGCCGTACTCGGCAGGCCTTGCTTGCTAACTTAGTTGAAGCTACAATTGGTGCTATTTATTTAGAAAAAGGCTATAGTGCAGCCAAAACTTTTATTGAAGACAATATAGTCGTCAATCTAAAAGAAATTATCAAAACGGGTGCTTACATAGATGCCAAAAGCCACTTTCAAGAATTAGCTCAAGAAAAACATGGTACAACACCAAGCTATAAAGTCTTAAGTGAGACTGGCCCCGATCATGACAAGACCTTCTTAATGGGTGTATATATAGATAAAAATAAATTTGGTGAAGGTACTGGCTCAAGTAAGCAAGCTGCCCAACAAGACGCCGCACTAGCAGGCCTCGAAAAGCTCGAAAAACCAAAAACTGAATAATGCAGGTAGTATAATTTGCTAAAGTTATTGGCTTTGGCTTACACTAAAGCTGACAGCATGTAGCTGCGCACGTATATATATGGAGGTGTAAGGTGAGCTATTGTGCGCTTGTTATTTCTGGCACACTTGCCCCCAGTCAGAGCCAACCCTACTATGAACCAATGCTTGGTGTATGTCGTGAGTTAACCGACGAGACATTTTTTGAAACGATTTTCGCCCTTGGCCTTGGAGACATGGTGCGGGCAGTTGATGAACTAGATAAAAAATACTTTGCAAATACCACCAATACCTACGTGCTGATTGGTCACTCGCAAGGTGGAATGCTTGCGAGCTTGCTCGCAATGCGTCACCCAGGTAGAGTTGTAGCCGTCATTGCACTCGCCACACCATTCAAGGGCACTACTTGGGTAGACCCCATCAACATGCCCATACGTGGCATGGTTGAGCTGATTGGCAAGCTCACACTTGGTAAGGTTAGACTCAAGCCAACAGTTCGCCGGCTGATTATCCCTCTCATACCAATTGTGCGCGACCTGGGTGCGCATAGTGATGTTTGCGAGAGTATCATTACGTACTTGAGTGATCAAATAGGTGGCCATAGAACCTACGCCATAATTGGTAGTAATGACATGTTGGTGTTTCCTAATCGTTCAGCCAACCCAATTGGGCCACAGGTTACTAACTACATTGTGGCGCCGATGGGTGAGTATCATCGGTTACAATCAATTTTGCCAAAAGATCTGAAGCACATCGACTCACACGCCGGTCATCTCTCTATTGTATTCAACCCCAAAGTTCTAGAACTCATCGGCGATACTATTACTAAGTCATTTGAAAATATACCGGTTACATAAACCGGTTTTTTATTTTAATTATTGACGGTTTATATAAAAAAGGCTATGCTTAGTATAAATATTTAATAAGCAGGGGAAACACTCGTGCTAGAAAAAAACAAAAAAACCGTTAAGCCCGAATCAAATACCACGCACCATCACTTGGCGCAAGGCAGTTCTACTCATACTTTGGCAGACAAAAGTTCATCAAGCTTAATCAATAAGAAAAGCTTCAAATTTCGCTGGTGGTACGCGGCTATCTTTATTTTGGTAATTGCAGTTGTGGGTATTGCTATATTGCGTTTTAGTAGGGCTTCTGCCGGCAAAGTTCAGATAGAAAAATCAAATTTTTGTGAGGCTTTTAAAAACGATATAGTGGTGGGCTGGATAGTAAGGGATGCCGAATATTGTAAAGATACTTTTGAATTTTATGACACTAAAAATATTACAACCGTATATCACCCCTGGAATGGCAGACAGAATGTACTCTTAAGAAAATCAGACAATACTTGCTATGGGTTTGATCGCGAAAGAACTCAGAACGTTATGACTCCTTATGTGAATACTTTTGCCGTCACTATCCAGGAATACTTACAAATAGACAGGGCAAACTGTAATCCCCAGCCACCAGCTTCTACTCCACCACCATCCAACCCTGTAGACGAGGTAAAAGCTGGTACAAGCCCTCTGCCGCGTAAGTATGATAGTACAACGGAGCAAAATATACTTACTGCTATGCAAGTAGGAATATCTGATGTAGCCTTAAGAGCTTTGTGTGGAGAGTACGACCAGTCTGGCAAATGCCGTAATTTTGTAGATGCCAATTATCCTAGGGGTTTGGTTTTTGATAATCTACACCAGCAACTTGTACAAATTGCACTTCACAATGGCGCCACAGTTGATGCTTTAAATTATTTCTGCGGATCATTTACTGATGCAGCAGGCTGCAAAGCTTATGTATCACAACAGGCTGCCTATATAAAAGGTGATGGAAGTCCACCACCACCACCAGTTGTAACGCCTCCGCCTTGCCTTGCGTCTACTGGCTGTAATAATGGCGTTAACGGATGGCAAAAATTAGCAGAGAACCCGGCCTTTTACTATAATACTGGGTTCGAGGGTGGTACTACTTGTGTTGCCCCACTAACCAGCACACAATTTGATCTTAACAACAAATATGTTTGTGAATCACTTAAAATTCAGGCAAGGTGTAAGCCTTACTACGACGCTATCGCACACGGCGACACGAGTAAAGTAGCTACCACACCAGATGAGTGTGGTGGCGCAGACCTAAGAGCTGCATTAAATGCTGCCAATCTCTACCAGCGCAACCTCACACCACCGATAGGTAATGTAGAAGGTATAAATGGTGATTGTACTACTTTATATGGGTGGACAGCCAGTGATGCAGCGCTAGACAGACCATTAGGTGTAGACATATATAACGGCCCGGGCGAACAAGGCCAAAAAATTGCTAATAATTTACCAGCAAATATTTACCGGCAAGATTTATATAACGCCTTTAATCATAAATATGGTGGTGCCCATGGTTTTCAATTTGCTATACCAAATAGTCTTAAAGACAACCAAGACCACACTATATATGTGTATAGCCTAGCCCAATATATAAATGGTTTACCTAACCCAAATAACAACAAGCTTATTGGCACAAAAACTATTAAATGCGATTATCCTCCGCAAGGCAATCTAGAAAAAATTGAGGCTCAAATGCAGCCCTCTAACCAAAATGGAACGTTTACTTGTACTGTTACTGGCTGGACCAACGATCAGTCTGCTCCGAATGAATCGATCAAAATCGATGCCTACGTAGATGGCGAAGGGGTTGCACACGATGTCGTGGCAAACCAATTTAGGGATGATTTGCTAAAAGCTGGCTTTGGTACCGGCAACCATCAATATGTATTTGATATACCCCCCAAATTTAGGGATGGTAATAAACATACACTGCAGGTGTATGGGCTTGGGGTGAATATTTACAATCAGCGGAATGGAATAAACAACCTGGTGGGTGTCAAAGATTTTCAGTGCGATCAACCCCCTACTGGCAATGCCGAAAATGTTATTACAAGTAATGTAGCTAATAACTTAGTTTGTGCTATTAAGGGCTGGGCGGCTGATCCATCGTACTTCTTTGCCAATAGCATAGTTGCTTATTACGACCCAAGCCCAGATTTTAAAACTTACGCATATTTAGACAAGCCATACAGTGCTAATTTAGCCAGGGAAGACTTGGCTACCTATCCGCAGTTTTATGGTAATACCAAACACGGATTCGTTTACCCAGTTCCGAGCCAATTTTTCGATGGTAATACCCACAAAGTATATTTATATGCCTTAAATGTAGATAGAAACGGGGTATACATTAAACAAAATAATACTTTCATTGGTAGTCAGACTATTAAGTGTCCTAAAAAACCAACCACTGCCACAAACGTAAATAACACTACAGCCCCAATTTCACAACCCTCTAATCAAGTTGTCAGCTCAACTATTACAACTGGCGTAGATACAAACGACAACAATAAGAAAGTGCAGGTGGTAGTAACACGCACGCCACTAGCTTACGACCAAGTGACAGCAGCAAAACAAGTAGGGAGTGTGGCAAAACAACAAGCTTTTAAAAACGCATCATATATTCCGGGCTTTATTCCAAGTACTACTAAACTAGCCCAAACTCAGGCCGATGGAGATAATGGCCCTGTACTTAAAGAGAAAGTTTATATTAAGCCAGACTTACCAATTGATATTGGTATTGAAAAAGTAGTAATTTATATTGATGGCCAAAGCCCTGTAATCTACAATTCGCTAAACGACGCCACCCGTACGCTAGATACCAAAACCCTAGCAGATGGTGTGCATACTATTCAGGTTTTAGCCTTCAATGGTGCTTCTCAAAACGTGCGAGCACTTGAGCAAAGAATTCAAACTAGTAATGGTGGCTTAAACGCACTACAGCGGTTTTACTACGCTCTCGGTTCTAGAAACTAATTTTTCAACTGCTCATGCTACAATAGATCAATGCAAGGTGAGAATAGATGCAAATAAAAAAACTAGAAATTGCCGGGTTTAAGTCTTTTGGCGGGAGAAAAGTTTTTGTATTTGAAAAAGGTGTGACGGCAATTGTTGGCCCCAATGGATCTGGCAAGAGTAATGTTGCCGATGCCATACGATGGGTCTTGGGTGAGCAAAAAACGCGTCGTTTGCGAGCGCTGAAGTCAGAAGACATTATTTTTCATGGTACTGAGACGAAACCTCAAGCCAGTATGGCCGAAGTAACAATACTGCTTGATAACAGCAAGGGTAAGTTTCCGATTGGTGCGAGTGAAGTTGAAATTTCTCGTCAGTTATTACGTTCAGGCGAAAGTCAGTATAGAGTCAATGGCCGCAAAACAAAACTCAGTCAGCTAGAAGAAATGCTGGCTAGTGTTGGTTTTGGTATTGAAAGCTATACCGTTGTTGGCCAAGGTATGATAGACCAGCTTTTAACAACCTCTGGCGCTGAGCGAAAGATGTTATTCAATGAGGCTAGCGGTATTAAGCAGTTTGATATGCGTCGTCAGGTAGCTAAAAAAAATCTTGAATCATCTCGGTCTAATATTGTACGTGTGCAAGATGTATTGAGTGAGCTTGAGCCGGCAATAGCTTTGTTGCAACGGCAAGTGGCTAATGTTAGTAAGGCAAAAGAGTTGCAAGAAAAACTGCACGTATCTCGTAAGGCCTATCTATCACAAACCTTTCACAGTCTCTCAACGCGTGCAACAGAAACTCAAGAGCAGCTAGATTCTTTGCTGATGCAGATTACCAGCGCCACCAAAGATCTTCAAGATTTTAGACACCACAATACTTTTCAAAAACAATCAACACCCAAACAAGCGGAGAATCTTAAGGCCTTAGAGTTTGAGCGTGACAATCTTACTCAACAACAATTGTTATTACAAAGTGAGCTCAGCGTACTAGAATCTGATTTGCAGGCTTTTCAACCCAGCAAGGTCTTAATAAAAGAGCTTGAGCGTAAGAAAAGCCGTCTACTCTCAGAGCTAGCAAAATTAACTCATACCCATGGCCAGCACAAGGTAAAGACTCAACAAGTTGATAGTCAAATAGCAACAATCAATGCTCAGCTGGGCGATGTCACAACTCAGCTAGAGGGTATGCGGGCTCAGCTAGAAAAAAGCCAAAAGAAAGAGTATGTTAATCATGCTCTTGGTTTGGTACAGCTGGTACGTACTCAACTCAGACAAACAAGTTCACGCCAAGCCATAGACGCTAGTATGTTGAAGCTATCACAAATGCTTGAACTGGCATCGCAAGATAATGCCGGTGGCTTAGCTGTAGATATTGTAAAGACGCAAAACCAAATCAGTAAGTTTATGGCCACCAGAGAAGATTTTGTAGAAATTCAGACCAAAGAAGTCTTAGGTCTGCGCTCAATCGAGATAGATATTGCAAGCCTTGAAGATCAAGTAAAAATAATTGATACTCAGCTCAAAGAAAGCAGTAGTAGTCAGTCAAAAAAGATTCAAGCAGATATTGTTGTGCATGTTAAAAAAATCGATAGTATCAAAGCGTCTATCAAAAAGCTTGATACGAATATTAGCGAGCAAAGGCAGGCGCTCTATGAGTATACTAATAACCTAGCCAGTCAGAACGATCACTATGCCAAAGTTGGTCAAGAGATAGAGAAGCTAGCCAGTAACAAAACAAAGCTAGAAATGCTCGCGCAAGAACAGCAACAGGTTTTAAAAGACATAATTATTCAAGTGCAAACAGTGCAGAGCCTTGCCAGCGACTGGTTTGGTGCCGGCTATACAATAGAGCCACTTGTGGCGCGTAGCACTATTAGCCTGCATGTAGTTGAACAACTTGAGTATGAGCTAAAAAGCATTGAGTCTATTGACCCAGATCTTGCCAAAGAAGCCCAAGAATCTGCTGCCCGGGTTGAGTTTTTGCGCTCACAAGAAAAAGATCTCAATAAGGCGATTACTGATACCGAAAAGCTGATCGCTGACCTAGAAGAAGACATTAAGCTACGATTTGCCAAATCATTTACTAAGATTAATGCGGCATTTTCACAGTACTTTGTACGACTTTTTGCTGGTGGCAAAGCAGAACTCAGCTTAGTAATAGGTGAAGATGATGAGTATGGTATAGAAATCTTTGTCAGCCCCCAGGGCAAACGAGGTAAAAGTATTAATGCTCTCTCTGGTGGCGAGAAAGCCCTAGCAGCCATTGCCTTACTTGCAGCCATACTCACCACCAACCCACCACCATTTATTGTACTCGATGAGGTAGACGCGGCACTGGATGACGATAACTCAACCAAGTTTACTGCTATTATTGGCGAGCTTGCCAATCACTCGCAAATACTGGTAATTACTCACAATCATGAGACGATGTATTGTGCTGATAATCTGTTTGGTATCACCACTAGTCAAAAAGGCGATAGTGAGGTATTACAATTAGCACTCAAACAAGCCACTGAGCTTATTGAGGCCTGATAAAGCCCGAGATTAATACCTAGAAACAGTTGACAACAAGGGCAGTTTACAGGTAGAATAAGGCTTATTCGTTTTGTGGTCTTAGTTTTGATCACATTTTATTAGTAACAAGAGTAACAAGAGTAACAAGAAAAATAAGGAGTCTATGGTAGTAATTCGATTGGCCAGACATGGTCGACATAAATATCCAACATATCGTATAGTTGCAGCTGACAAACGACGCGCCGCAACAGGTAAGTTTTTGGCTATACTTGGTACGTATAATCCTCATACTAAAGATCTAACACTCAAACGTGAAGAAATTGAAGCTTACCTCAAAAACGGTGCTCAAGCATCTGATAGAGTTTTACGACTTTTGATGCGCGAAGACGTTGCATTACCAGATTGGGCCAAGACGCACGACCGTAAAAAAGCTCCTAAGTCTGAGCCAGAAGCTGAAGCTACTCCTGATACACAAGATACACAAGATACACAAGAAGCACCTGAAACACCTGAAGCACCTGATGCACCAGAAGCTCAACCAGCAGAAGAAGCCACAGCAGAAGTAGCAACAGAAGCTGCAGAGGTAGCCGAAGCTAAAGCCGAAGAGGTTAAAACTGACGTCGGTACTATAAAAGAAGCCGAAGGCCAAGAAAAAACTGACAAAGTTACCGAAAAAGTAGCTGAAGCTGTAGCAGAAACTGTCAAAGACCAAGCTGACGCTAAGTAGCATTAGTTAGTTATACAAATCTAGCCGCACTGCGGCTATTTTTCATTACTGAATGTATTCTTAAAAAAATGTATAAACACAGTTGTTTCTACCTGAGGCTTGATAGTTTAATTACTATGCTTGTATAATATAATCATTGTAATAACAAAGGAGAAACTCTAGTATGGCTGCAACTGAAAAAGATCAAGTATTTGTTGAATACGTCGTGAAGGCACTTGTTGATAATCCTGATAAGGTAGAACTCAAACGCTCTATAGATGATAGAGGGGTATTACTTGAGTTGACCGTTGACCCAGAAGATATGGGTAAGGTTATAGGTAAAGCTGGCGCTACCGCTAAGTCTATTCGTACGCTCTTAAGAGTACTAGGCGCAAAAGACGATGCTCGCTACAATCTCAAGATCATTGAGCCAGAAGGTTCAGAATTCGTCCATCAAGAAAAATCTAATGATGAAGCAGGGCATACAGATGATGTTGAAAGTTCTGAAGCTCCTGAAACTCCAGAATCTTCAAAAGAAGTTGAGACTGAAGAAGTACAAGAAGTACAAGAAGCGCAAGACGCACCAGAAGCCGAAGTAGAACAACCCAAAGAAGATACTAAGGCTGAGGAGATTAAGGCTAAGGCGAGGGAAGGGCTAGAAGACCTCGATACTGATATCTAGTAACTTAATAAATGGCGATTTATAACCAAACTAATAGGCCCATCATAGAATCTAAATCGACGCAGAGCTTAAAAACTGTAGCTGCTCAGAGCAATAATAATGCTAAGCTTTTTGCAATATTATCACTAGCTTTCGCTATTCTTGCTATTCCTAGCTTCTTTATCTCCTTCTTTGCACCTGTGTTGCTCGCAACACTTGCTATTGTAATGGCTATTTCAAATATCAAAAGAAAACAATACAAAAAGCTAGGAATAGTATCAATTGTGATCACGGTAACTAGTTTTGTATTAGTAGCTATTTTAGTAGTAGTTTATGCCCTAACTTGTTCGGGAAGTTGTTAATATTGGTATGGTCTAGAATAGTATGAAAATTGCCATTATTACACTTTTTCCAGAAATGTTTGAGGGGCCTTTTGCGCACAGCATGCTCTATAAGGCGCAAGAAAAAAACCTTGTGCAGATTGAGCTAATCAATTTGCGCGATTTTGGCGAAGGCCCCCGCAAAACAGTTGATGACACACCGTACGGCGGTGGTGCTGGCATGGTGCTCAAGTGTGAGCCGGTTTTTGCAGCAGTAGAAAAAGCCCAAAAGAAATCACTCAACTCAAAAGTTTTAATAATGAGCCCGCGTGGCAAACGCTTTGATCAGCTAACAGCCAAGGCACTGAGTAAAGAGCAAGACATTATCTTACTGTGTGGCCACTATGAAGGCTTTGACGAACGCATTATGAGTATTGTTGATGCTGAGATCTCTATGGGCGACTTTGTGCTGACTGGGGGCGAGATTCCGGCTATGGCGGTAGCAGATAGTATTGTGCGCTTAATACCCGGGGTTTTGGGTGATGATCAAAGCAATAAAGACGAGTCATTTTCTGCCGGGCTATTAGAGTACCCGCAGTATACCCGCCCTGATGATTTTAGAGACATGAAAGTACCAGAGATTTTAAAAGGTGGCAATCACGCCGAGATCAATAAGTGGCGACGTGGCCAGGCTATTAAAAAAACCCAGTTTAATCGCCCCGACCTATTAGATTTTTAGCCCTAATAATACTAGTGACATAAGTGGTATAATAAGAATCAAATGAAACTACTTATACTTCAAATTCTCCCGCTACTTCTTGGCGCCGCAATTAGCCCGGTGGCAATTAGCGGCACTATATTAGTACTTGCCAGTAAAGATCACCCCAGAAGCAAGGGGCTCATCTATATTATTGGCGCAATGTTACCATTACTATTTATTGGTATAGCCGGCCTTATGTTTTTTAGTAAAATCGATTTTGCAGCATTTAGACCCAATGCACAAGTAACCAATATTGTAGATATTATAGCCGGCGTAGCACTATTAATTTTAGCGGCCAGGCACCTGCACCCGGCAAAAACAAAGCCTGAAAAAACTGCCAGCGACATTAAGAAGCGCTCTAGTAGTAATGGTAGTAGCAGCTATGACAAAGCCCTATTTTTGGGCATTGCCCTGATGCTTGTTAATTTCACAACGCTTATTTTGTTTATACCTGCAGTCAAAGTAGTATCTGATGCCTCTCTTGCGCTAGCAGACAAAGCCACAGTTTTACTAATTGGCATTATGGTAGTAATGTCACTTATCTCTACACCCCTTATTATTTACCTGTTGTTTCCATCAAGGGCTAGCCAGCTACTTGGCGCAATGCACAAGTGGATTACCAAGCACAATCGCGAAGTAATGCTTGCTATGCTGACTGTTTTTGGCGGGTATTTGATACTCCAGGGCTTTGGCATACTCTAGAGGTATAAGTAAATACACTTTTAACTAGCAATAAAGTGCGTTACAATACCTAAAGTTAATTTAATGAGATGTTGCTAAGAGCCGACGCTAGGTCGGCTCTCCGACAGAATCGTCGGAGGTGGTAAGAATTTAATATAATGGGACGTGGCCCAAGTGGCTCAGATTTATAAAATATAAATCTGAATAAATAATACGCCAGCGCCGTAGCTATCTATAAAAGAAGAACAGAAGTAAAATAAAAGTGCACTAGTATAATGGGACGTGGCCAAGTGGTAAGGCGCCTGCCTCTGGAGCAGGAGATCGAAGGTTCGACACCTTCCGTCCCAGCCAAGCTGTACAACAGATATAAAGACCGGGTTCCATGACCCGTTTTTTTGTTGCAATTTTCCTCCTTAAAACTAGCTTAGAGTACAACTAGACCGTACTTTCCGATAGCAACTGAGTAGTGTTAACTATGACCAGGTTCTATGACTTACTTCTATTTAGCGTTCAGTTATTAGATAATAGAATAAATAATGAAAATTAGATTATACAATTGGTATATTAATATGAATATCGGAAAACAGCCATCTCGTAAACTACTGCCTCATAAATATAATGAGTATATTAAGCAACAAAAGCTTATCGTTTTACCTGGTCAATTTTATTCCCCGACGGAGTATCTTGAAGACCTTATCTGTCAGCTAAAAGCTGATATTTACCCATTATTTAGAATAACTGGCGGCAGCAATTCATATGTGCCTAGATCTTTCCATACAGTCGATACACCTCTTTGAGTTATTTGAGTGACTTCAGGGTGTCTGAAGAAAGCTTTTTCATCTCTGCTAGTCAGAATCGTTTCGCCTCTTGAGGGCCAAACTTTTGCTACTGAGAATGTCTTAGTTGGTATGGGGGTAGATTTTGTTAGTCCAACCAATGCAAGCACTAATATCTCGTCTAGATATATCTTTATATTCTCAAGTCTTTTGTAAACAGGTTCGTAGTCTACTGGCTTTTGATCGCCGTAAAGATAAACTGCAAGAATCATATTTGAATACTGTGGTTTATTCTTCTTTAATATTTGTGAATACAGATCTTCGCCATCATCAATACTGCAACGCGTAATTTCGATATGTAACCTATCCATATTAGTACCCCTAGATCCTTTTGTAGTTTTAATTGCTGAGTACTTAACGATGTCGACATCTGGGGGTTCATTATCCGGTAAGCCTACAAAATGCTGTGCCCCAGAGACTTTGGTTTGTGCTGCAGCCAGAATGGCACCGATCCACACCTCTCTATGAGGTTTTAATTTCACATTAGTCAAAATAATATCGGACGAATAATTTTTCAAGATACAATTATCCCAATAAGCTAAGTAAAAAGCGGGTGAGAAAAATACACCTGACATAAGCTCGCTTCTTGTATGTTCCACTTTTTTCAGCGCATCCCTAAATGAGCAAGGAACTCTTTGGTAGTCATTATTTTTATTCCGGTTAAATTCTCAAGCTTTTCTCGTTTGTTATTGCTAACAAAATCATTTATATTCTCAGTGATAAAAAAATCAACACTATTGCCAGCTGCAGAATAATAATGTAGAAAATCATTGTTCTTGCCATCAAATATCGATCTTACTTCACCAATATTATCACCAGCAATAAAATCTTGGCCACCAATATTTGATACCCCAATCGTAAATGCCTGATCTTGATCTTTAATATCGCTCCAGGATTGTTCAATGTCTCGCACTTGTCGTAATTCAATTAGACCCTCTTTTTGTAACGGTCTAAGCTTCTTTAAATTTACACCTTGATCAATGGCAACAATAATAACTTTACTCATACATATATTATAACTCTATTCCAGAATAAGTATTTTCCTCTCTAGGATTATCAGTCTATTATTTAAATTGCGCAACAGTCGAGTTTTTTCAAAGTTAGAGCCACTCTCTAATACATAGACGATATACCCTTGCAGTATTTTTTCTCTAGCAATCTCCGGGTTCGATGATAGAATCATTCGAGAGTATTTATCAATGGCTTCTAATAATCCAGGCCATGTGCTTATGCTAAAAGAAGTAATCGAGGTTTATTTTTTATGTTATACTTTACATAATGAACGAAATTGAACCAACCGCAGAAAAACCAGCGCCCACCAGGCAACAAGTGGTTGATGGGTTCAAAAAGTTTGTGGATCGTGGTATTGCTAACCCAGACGATCTACCACTTGATGACCCACAAGTAGCGACAGCTAACGCGATATTAGATGCCTGGTGTCAGCAAGCTGAAGCACGGGTCAAGCAGAACCGCTCGCCCGAGGCCAACTTAGAATTTAGCTTGAGCCGCAGCACAGTACTCACTGATGCTGGTTTTTCTGACCCAGACTATTTAGACGAAGTGGCCAACGACTGGTTGGTACAGGATCTACAACGAGCCGAGGATGCCGGGCTCACCGAAGTGGCACACAAGATCCAAGCCAAAATGGACGAGCTTGATGTTAAGAGAGTTGCCAACCCCGAGCAAGCGCAAGATGGCAAACCTAGTATTGAACAAATTTGTGTGGTTTGTTCTGAGATATTGAGCAGTGATGCCCTCGCAGGACTTAAGGAATTAGAGCTTGATCCCGAAGATTTCTTAATGGCTGTAATTGCCGAGATTGATGATGACGACGATATTGAGGTCAATGCTGTATCATTTTTAATAGAAAAAGGGCTGCTTGAGTAGGGGCGCTCTAAATCACATTCAATGACTATCTTATGTCATAGATTATTACTATTTGCAAACTTAATGTTGAAACACCCTTATATGGGGGTCTTATTTGTCTCGTTTTCAGGTATAATCATTCCTGAAGGGGTTCTGGCCCTATATGCTCAGCCTAAGCACTTATGTTAAACTGTTAGTATGTGTACTGTAGCAGTTTGGAAAAATAATGACGTAGCCAATGTGGCTGGGCGTACTCTTGATTGGCATGAGGATATGCACTCCAATCTTTGGGTATTGCCGGCTGGGCAAGAACGTATTGGACTCGTTAATGATGCCAATTCTCTTAATTGGCAAAGTAAGTATGCCAGCATAGCAACATCTGGGTACGACATAGCAACCTGCGATGGCATCAATGAAAAAAGCCTAGGCATGCATATGTTATGGCTGGCCGAAAGCGATTACGGGCTGCGCAATACTAATGCGCCAGGGCTTTCTATTAGCCTCTGGGGGCAATACTACTTAGATAATTTTGCGACTGTGCAAGAAGCTGTTGATCATACCAAGCAACACTCCTTTGATGTCGTAACTACTATTATTGGCGACACACCAGTGCAGGCGACTGTCCACTTGGCCCTAGAAGACAATGAGGGGGATATGGCAATATTTGAGTTCATTGATGGCAAGCTCAGTATTCACCATAGTAAAAAATACGATGTAATGACCAATTCTCCAAATTTTGAGTTACAACTACAAAATCTCAGCAATTACGAAGGCTATGGTGGCAATGCACCTCTACCAGGCACAACAGCCGCAGCCGATAGATTCGTACGAGCAGCCTACTACCTCAAGCATCTCAATAAGCCCACTGATTTGCGCCAGACTCTTGCAGGAGTTATGAGTGTTATTCGTAACACCAGCCAGCCTTTTGGTACAGATGATCCTGATAGACCCAATATTTCACCTACACTTTGGCGAACTATGATAGACCACAAAAATCTTTCGTACTATTTTGAATCAACTCTCAGTCCTTACCTCATTTGGGCAGACTTACAAGCATTTGATCTTAGTACTGGTGCCTCAACTATGCTTTATGATATTGCCAAAAACGATAATGCCTACGGTGATGTGAGTAAATTGTTTAAGCCAGCCAATCTATTTGAGTGGGCCATGCCTAAGTCTCAATAATATTTGCTATCCTTATTATTATAAGATTACTCTATATTGACACGGTATTACCTCCAAAACACATAAATATTTATGAACTTTGGAGGTAGGCTCGCTGCTTGCGCAGCGAGCCAAGCCCTAAAACTTGCGCCAATGGTTAGACACTGACACTGACGTGATGCAAATCAAACACCTGCTCCTCGAGATTCAAAATATCATATATACACAAACACCTCACGCACTTGAGGTGTTTGAGCTATCTGGCGCATACAAGTAAAAAAGCGTAGAATTAGAGCATGTCAGAAGATCAGAAGAAACAATTGCAAACCCAGCTTTGGAATATAGCCAACGAGCTACGTGGCAAGATGAATGCCGATGAGTTTCGTGATTACATTTTGGGCTTTATATTCTACAAATATCTTTCTGAAAAGATCACTATCTTTGCAAATAAGATACTAAAAGGTGACAGTCGTCTATATGCCGAGCTCGACGAGCGAGTAAAAGGTGATACGGAAATCATAGAAGCTGTTAAAGCTGCTGCTATTGATGAGCTTGGCTTTTTCTTAAAGCCCAATGAACTCTTTGTCTATGTCGCCGAGCATGGTGCCAATAATACCAATCTTATTGAACAGCTCGAAAAGACCCTCAATAGTATCGAGCAGAGCACTATGGGAACGGATAGCGAAGATGACTTTGATAAGCTATTTTCAGAGCTCGATCTCAATTCATCGCGACTTGGCAAAACGGTAAATGACCGCAATGAGCTTATCTCGAAAGTCTTAGTACATTTAGACAAGATAGACTTTCAGCTCGAAAACTCTCAGATTGATGTGCTTGGTGATGCCTATGAGTACCTCATTGCCCAGTTCGCTAGTGGCGCGGGTAAAAAAGCAGGTGAATTCTACACACCTCAAGAAGTGAGTACCATACTCGCCAAGCTCGTTACGGCTGGCAAAAAGCAGCTCAAAAATGTTTATGACCCTACGTGTGGCTCTGGCTCGTTACTTCTGCGTGTTGCTAAGCAAGTAGATAAGGTTGGTATGTTTTATGGCCAAGAAATGAACAATACTACCTACAACTTGGCGCGGATGAATATGATACTGCATGATGTTAATTACTCTCAGTTTGATGTACGCCAAGAAGATACTCTAGAGCATCCACAACATTTGGAGTTTAGGTTTGAAGCGATCGTTGCGAATCCACCATTTTCTGCCAACTGGTCAGCCAACGTCATTCATTTGCAAGACGAGCGCTTTAGTCAGTATGGCAAGCTCGCACCAAGCAGCAAGGCCGATTACGCTTTTATTCAGCATATGATTTATCAGCTAGACGAAAACGGCACGATGGCTACAGTTATGCCGCACGGCGTGTTGTTCCGCGGTGCAGCCGAGGGCCATATTCGCAAGTACCTTATTGAAGAAAAGAACTATTTAGATGCAGTGATTGGCTTACCTGCCAACATATTTTATGGTACCAGCATACCAACTTGCGTTTTGGTATTCAAAAAGTGCCGAGAAAACCCCAAAGACATATTGTTTATTGATGCCAGCCAGCATTTTGAAAAGGTAAAGAACCAAAACAAGCTCCGCGAGCAAGATATCGAAAAAATCATTAGTACTTACAAAGAGCGTAAGACTATCGATAAATATAGTTATGTGGCTAGCTTAGACGAAGTAAAAGAAAATGACTACAATCTGAACATTCCGCGCTATGTAGATACTTTTGAAGAAGAAGAGCCAATTGATTTAGCCGAAGTTACCGCAGAGATTAAGAAGATTGATGTAGATTCAGTAGAAATTGATAAAAAAATCGCAAGTTTTTGTAAAGAACTTGGTATTGAGCCACCTTTTGGAGATACACGATGATTGTTTTACATTTTAAACCCGTCGAATTCGACACTGTTAAAATTTTAAGAGAGACCGAATGCTAGCTTTTTTAGACGAGTCTGGTGATACTGGGCGCAAGCTAGAGAAAGGGTCTTCAAAATACTTTGTAGTTAGCCTTGTGATTTTTTTAGATAACGAAGAAGCCTTGAGATGTGATCAAAGGATAGGACTTTTACGCAGCGAACTAAATTTGGCCGATAAGTATGAATTTCACTTTGCGGACAATTCTAAGCGTGTTCGACTCGCCTTTTTAGAAGCAATCAACCGGTATAATTTTACGATCCTGACTGTTGTTATTAACAAAGACCCCAACAAACTCTATGGTGATGGATTTAACATAAAGTCATCTTTTTACAAGTACGCGTGCCAGATGGTTTTAACCAATGCTATGCCATACCTAGACAAAGCAACTTTGATTATTGATAGAAGTGGTAATGCTACCTTTCAGGGGGAACTAAGGAAGTACCTAAGAAACAAGCTCAACGATCATGACGGAGCCAAAATAAAAAAGTTTAAAGCTCAGCATTCCCACCACAACAACTTATTACAACTTGTAGATTATTGCGTTGGTGTTAGTAATAGAAAAGCGCAGAATAAGAAAGACTGGCCCGAATATTATAAATTTATTTCGGCTAAAATTAATTGTCAGGAGTGGCCAAAATGATAAGTACAAAAAAACCGCACAACCTACTCTTGCGAGACGCACCCGATGAACGGGACTTATTAGTTGTACGGCAATTCCAAGCTAATAATAGCATAAGTAAAATGCTTATGTCAAGAGGCATGGTAAACTACACGAATTCGCGTAGTTTAGAGAGGAACTCGGCATAGACTTGCCGAAGTAGATTATGGAAAAACCACGACTCATTCAGACCTATTTACTAGACGGAACCTTGGAAGGCGTTCGAATTGTCGAGGTTTCAGAAAGCCAAGTAAAGGCTTTTGTAGTGCCTCGTATAAAGCTAAACAATATCAAGGATAGGCAAGAGCTCAAACAACCATCGCTATATCTTCTCGTCAATTCTGGCGAAAATCAGGTTTATATTGGAGAGAGCGAAAACTTTTTCCATCGCATTAAGACACATGACCAATCTAAAGACTTTTGGGACCTAGCTATAGCGATAGTGTCTAGTACTAACCATTTAGAAAAGGGTGATGTTAAGTATTTAGAATCTTTGGCGGTTGAGAAAGCCAAAGCCTCTGCGGCAGTAGAGATACTAAATAAAACTGTACCAGTACGCAACACTATTCATGAATTTAAGGTACATAGTTTGCAAGCCGTTCTGGATGACACAGCATTTATTGCTGAATTACTTGGTTACAGCATATTTTCTACTAAGCAAGATAGAGCCGAAGAAACTTGGTACTGCGTTACCAAAAAAACCAATGCAAAAGCACAGTTTAGAGGTGATAAGTTTGTAGTTCTCGCGGGCTCAATTGTTGACAAGAGTTACGCGCCAAGCTGGGGTAAGGAATGGCCCAAGGCCCTTGCAGAAAGAATAGAGTTGTTGACCAAATATGGTAAAGACCATGGTGACGCTACCGAGTTGACCGAGAATGTATCATTTAGGAGTCCAAACCATGCGGCAGGTTTTTTGGCAGGCCGAAGTATGAATGCATGGATTGGTTATAAAAATTCAGACGGTAAGACAATGGATGAAATTATGAGAAAGGGCACGGCATAGATTCGCCGGTTTAGATTATGAAGATAAAAATACCAGGACACGAGATTGAGATTGATGAAGCTGATAAGGAATACCTCTCAAAAATTTCTAAATCAAATCTTCTAGGCTTGTTAGGGGGTGATTGGATAAAATATTGGCGTTGGGTAAACCTCCAAAAGATTTTACAAAAAGTTAAGAAGAAAAGTGATGAGCTGAGCCTCGATCTCGTGCAAGTACCAGAAAAATTCCTGCAAGAGTTTTTTGAACAGTCATCACTTGAAAAAGATGAGACACTACAAGAAATGTGGACAAACCTACTTTTAAACAAGTGTACGGGCAAGATGGTTAATATATTCTATTTGAATATCCTAAAGGAAATGGAGCCAAATGAAGCGATTATATTGAACTTACTATTCAAACAAAGTAATAAAAATGATGAAGTCGAGTTTGATGGTGAAAAAGTCATTTCGGTTAGCAGTAATGTAGCGGAAGTAGAATTTGATACTATTATTGAAAAGTTTTATAGTTTTAGATTGTTAAAACCTGGTAAGCTCCAAAGTATCCGGATGGGTGGAGGTAGCCCAAGCCTCGATACCACCAAAACATTCAGTTTTACTAAGCTAGGTTTAGACTTTTGCCAAAAGTCTAGTGGTGTAACAAAATGAGAACCAATACAACAAAAAAAACACCAAAGTTGCGGTTTCGGGAATTTAGTGATGAATGGCAGGAAAGAAAACTAGAGGATGTTGGTCAAAACATAATCGGTCTTACCTATTCACCTAAGAACGTTGTTGCTGAAGGTGGAATTATAGTGTTAAGATCGTCGAATATTAAAAATGATAGATTAAGTTTAGCTAACCAAGTAAGGGTTGACTCTAAAATACCAGATAAACTAATTGTTCGAGATAACGACATTCTTATTTGTACTAGAAATGGTAGCCAAAGATTAATTGGAAAAAATATTCTTTTGAAAGAAACAGAAAAGCCAATGACTTTCGGTGCATTTATGTCTGCCTATAGGAGTGATATTAACAATTTTAATATTTTTCTATTTAACACACAGGGCTACAGTAAACAAATACAAATGAATTTAGGCGCTAGAATTAATCAGATTACCACTGGATATCTAAACAAATTTAAGTTCTACTATCCTCAAGTTGAAGAGCAAGAGAAAATAGCAGAATTTTTAACTATTACAGATGATAAGATTTCTGCGCTGCAGAAAAAGAAAGAGTTGTTAGAAAAATACAAAAAAGGCCTGATGCAAAAAATCTTTCCTACTTCGCGCAAAGGCTTCGAAGGACACGCACCAGAAATCCGATTCAAAGACGAAAACAGTGAGGATTATCCTGCCTGGGAAGAGAGAAAACTCGGTGACATGGATATTTATGTAGCTGATGGTAACTACGGAGAAATGTATCCAAAAGCGTCTGAGATGCTGCCGAGTGGGGTGCCATTTATCCGTGCTAATAATTTGAAAAATGGAAAACTCGTATGGAATGATATGAAATATATCAGCCCTGCACTACATGCAGAATTGAAGAGCGGGCATCTCAAACCTAGCGACATACTTATTTCAACCCGTGGTGAGATTGGAACACTGGCGTTTGTAGCTAACGAGTTCGATGATGCAAATATTAACGCTCAATTGTGTCTTTTGCGAGTAAGCGCAAAAACAAATTCTCGCTACTTATTTCAATATCTATTAACGCGACAATCCAGATCTCAGTTCAAAAAACTGCAGACAGGTTCAGCCCTGAAACAATTACCAAAAGGCAAGCTAGCTTTAGTCAAAATACACTTGCCAGCAGAAGCAGAGCAGCAAAAAATTGCAGATTTTTTGACCAGTATTGATGAAAAGATTGAAGCAGAAGAAAGGAAGCTGGAGCAAGCCAAGCAATTCAAAAAATCCCTCCTCCAGCAGATGTTTGTATGACAAATAAAAGCAACGAGATTGATTCAGATCTAAATCGATTGATCGCAATAAAAATTCTACTAGATAAGAGTAGGGGGTTTATCGATAGTTTTGGGCAGGAGCGGTTATTATCAATTTTAGCCCTGCATGATGCATTGGATTTTACTTTACAGTATAGATGTGTGATAAAAAAAATAAAAATTGGTAGTACAGACTCTCTTATTAATCTCGCCAAAAAACTGGAACTCAAAGGCACCGATCAACAGAACCTAGAAAAACTCAATAAGTACAGAAACAACTTTAAACACAACTATATTCTGCCAGATAGAGAAGACCTCAATAGACTATACTACTGGTGCGAGGGACTCATAGAAGAATCCCTTAAAAGCTCACTAAACATAAATTTAGATACAATAGATATGGCTCAGACAGTCTTTGGAGAGCAGTACAAACTCGACCTCCAAAAAATAAAAAAACTATTCGAGGAAAAAAAACCTGTTGAGTGTATTACAAAAATGTCCAAGCTATTTTCAGATATCTTAGATTTATTGTACAAAAAATTTGATTACCAGGCCGACATGAAATACACTCAACATTCAACAGGCTTTTTGAATATTGACCGCGTTAGCATATTGGATTTTTTTGATAATAAAGAAAGTGGTTCGTATGATACAAACCACCCTTTATGGCAACTACCGACTGGTGAAAACTCAAATTTTAATGATAATAAATTTACCCTAGCAAGTACCCTAAAGGGTTTATTTACTGAGATTTTTGATAGAATTAAATTTCAAGACAAAATTCTAGTTATGAAACTACTCAACATAGAGTTGAGTGATTTTGATCATTTTGCAAGAATAGTACCCAAAAGAGTTTTAAGTGATGAGGGAGATGGAGTAAAGTATAAACTAGCTGAAGAACCTGAGGAATTAAGTAAAAATGATTTTAATTTTTGCTATAATTTTTTAATAAGCTGCGTCAATAAACTTGAGGGTACCTCATGACAATACAATCTAAAGAAGTAACAATGAATAAGAAAGATGCCTGGGCATTTCTATGTAAGGAAATTGCAAGAATAAAAGTAACTGCAGATGCTTATAGCAAACTATTTGAAGTTATCGAGGCACAAGAAGATAGCTTTAACCACGCTATTCAATTAGTACTAGACGGATGGTCTCGTTCTTTGAGTACAGGGCTAGCTCTTTTCTTTGATCACAGAAATGACACATGGTCGCTCTACCGGTTTAAAGAGTTAGATAATAGTGATTTAGATAATATTAAAAAAGTTGGCGCCGAAATAATCGAACTGAGAATGAATAATTATGCCCATCTCTCAAAATATATACATCATAAAAATAACTTCGCAATATTAACAGGTAAGGGTATAAGCATTATTAATAATACAATTTTAGAAATTCATAAACAACTTAGCATTGTAAGTCAGAAGAATGACTATAATTCACAATATGTGCTAGATTGGGTCGGTATAAGCTCTTCGGTTGACTTGCTTGTAGAATATTTATCAAAAGAAAGCGATTATGACAACACAATCTGAACAAACCTTAGAAAATTACCTTAATTACCCAGCTAAACTTTACATGCGCTGTTGTAATGTAAAGTAAAACGCATTATACTTGACATGTATAAGAAAGATGTAAAGTATGAATTTAGGAAAATCTGTCACCCAAACCCAAGGGTATAAAGCATTTATACCAGAAAAGTTTCCACCAAAGAAACCCATTACTTTTGATGTAGAAACTAGCCTACTCAATAGCAAGGCTGATGTTGCATTGGGTAAACTTGATGGTGTTGCCCAGTTAATACCAGACATCGATTTTTTTACATTTATGTATGTGCGCAAAGAAGCAACTCTTTCGAGTAATATTGAAGGTACTAAGGCAACTATGCACGACGCACTAAAGGCAGATATCAAGATAAGTGAAGGGCTGCCGAAGGATGTAGAAAATATTATTCACTATATATCTGCGCTTAATTATGGCTTGTCAAAAATACAAAAAGTGCCATTGAGTACTAGAGTACTAAAAGACATTCATAAAAAGCTCATGCTGGGCACCGAAGAAGGCAAGGGTAAAACTCCAGGTGAATTTAGGACGACCCAGAATTGGATTGGTGGCACACGGCCAGACAACGCGGATTTTGTACCGCCACCACCACACGAATTGGCTCGTTCACTTGGTGATTTCGAGAAATTTCTGAATATGAAACAGCCCTATCCACCATTAATCATCGCTGGTCTAATGCATGCACAATTTGAAACAATTCACCCTTTTTTAGATGGTAACGGGAGAACTGGCAGACTACTAATTACACTGCAACTATGCCACTGTAATATGCTGGAATATCCTATATTATATCTTTCTGAATATTTCAAAAAGCATAGGGACACTTATTTTCAATATTTATCTGATTATCACAACAATGGTAATGTCGACAGATGGCTAAAGTTTTTCTTAGAAGGTGTGTTTGAAGTATCAGAAGAAGCTACAATTTTATCTAAAAAGATTGTTAAACTTCAGCAGCAAGATTCTGATAAGGTTCACGCACTTAGTGGTAAGCAAGCACCATCTGCCATTCGCTTACTTAGAGGGCTATACAAACAACCGATAATAGATGTTGCAACAGCAGCAAAAATTACAGGACTGTCTCGCCAGGCTGCAAATAGTTTGGTAGCAAAATTTGAAGAAATTGGAGTAATTAAACAAACCAACGAAAGTGTTAAGTATGGCAGAGAATTTAGTTATGTAGAATATTTAAGCTTGTTTAGAGAAAAAACATAATGACAGCGCAATCCGAACAAACATTAGAAAACAATCTTATTACCCAACTAAAGGGTATGGAGTACGAGTATCTAAAAATTGCCGATGAGGCTGGTTTGCTTGCTAACCTCAAAACTCAGCTCGAAAAGCACAATAAAACCAAGCTAAGCGACAAAGAATTCGAAAAAGTATTAATTCACCTCAATAAAGGTAATGTGTACGATAGGGCCAAGATATTGCGAGATAAAATGCACTTTACTCATGACGACGGGAGTAGTGGCTATATAGAATTCTTTAACCAAAAAGAGTGGTGCCAAAATGAATTCCAGGTAACTAACCAGGTAACTATGGAAGGCAGCTACAAAAACCGTTATGACGTAACGATACTTATTAACGGCTTGCCATTAGTGCAAATAGAGCTCAAACGCCGAGGCATGGAGCTCAAAGAGGCTTTTAACCAAGTAAATCGCTACCATCGGCACAGCTATGGTGCTAGCCACGGGCTTTTTCAATACATTCAGATATTTGTAATAAGTAACGGCGTGAATAGCAAGTACTATGCCAATAATCGCAATCAGTCATTTAACTTCACATCTTTCTGGGCCGACGAAAAGAATATAAAAATTAGCCAGCTCGATGACTTTACTAAAACTTTCTTACAAAAGTGCCACATCGCCAAGATGATAGCTCACTATACTGTGCTCGAAACCAGCCAGACTATAAAGGTGATGCGGCCATACCAATATTATGCCGTTGAGGCGATAGTAAATAGGGTAAAAACTAATCACAACAAAAACGGCTACATATGGCACACAACTGGCTCAGGTAAAACCCTCACTTCGTTTAAGGCTAGCCAGATAATTCAGGCCATGCCAGAGGTGCACAAGGTGGTCTTTGTGGTAGACCGTAATGACCTAGATACCCAGACTATTCGCGAATTTAATGAGTTTAAAGAAGGCAGTGTTGATGCTACTGATAATACTGGGCACTTGGTAAAGCAATTTGGCGATGCAACTAAGCTGATAGTAACGACTATTCAAAAGCTGCATAATGCAATTACCCGCGAACATCATAAAAAAGAGATGGCGGGGCTACGCGGTAAGAAGATAGTGTTTATATTTGACGAGTGCCATCGTAGCCAGTTTGGCGAAACTCACAAACGAATTGTAGAATTCTTCACCAATCACCAACTGTTTGGCTTTACCGGTACGCCAATCTTTGCCGACAACGCCAGTGGTAGCGGTGCAAACAAGCGTACTACCAAAGATCTATTTGATGACTGCCTGCATCAGTATGTAATAACCGATGCTATTACCGACGAAAACGTACTGCGATTTATGGTGGAATATGTGGGTAAATACAAACAACGCAAAGACAGTAAGAACGATGTGGATATCGATGTAGAAGGTATAGATACAAAAGAGCTGATGGAGTCACCGGTGCGACTCGAAAAGATTGCCAACTATATAATTGCCAATCATAGCAAAAAGACCCATGCGGGCGACTTCAACGCCATATTTGCCACTAGTAGTGTAGATGTACTCACCAAGTACTACGATATCTTTAAAGCCAAAAAAGAAGCTGGCGAGCATAATCTAAAGATAGCTACAATATTTAGCTATACCACCAACGAAGAAGACAAAGATGCCAATGGTCTTTTGGACGAAGATGTAAATATCGCAGAGACAGGCCCGGTAAATATGCACTCGCGCGATAAACTAGAGAGCTACATAGCTGACTATAACAAAATGTTTGGCTCAAACTTTACTACCAAAGACAGCAAGAGTATTTATAACTATTACCGCGACATTGCTACTAAGGTGCGCAAAAAGGAGATCGATATATTACTAGTGGTAAATATGTTCTTAACAGGCTTTGATAGCAAAACTCTCAATACTTTGTATGTCGATAAGAACTTGCGCTATCATGGCTTATTGCAAGCCTACTCGCGTACCAATAGAATACTCAATGATGTAAAAACCCAGGGAAACATTGTGGTGTTTCGTAATCTCAAAAAAGCTACCGACGATGCCGTAGCACTATTTAGTAACAAAGATGCCAAAGAGGTGATCTTTGTAAAACCGTACGAAGAATATCTGCAAGATTTTAATACTATACTGGCTGACTTACAAAAGCTAACTCCTACGCCAGGTGATGTCGATGGGCTCGAGGGTGAACAGCAAGAATTACGCTTTGTTACAGGCTTCAGGGAGCTACTACGGCTCAGAAACACGCTCGAGTCGTTTGC
>Ga0163144_10001648_pt1 | contig 52434 bp, 46 predicted proteins | sample OliLak19BULKMAT1_FD_123175 | JGI IMG/M metagenome (GOLD analysis project Ga0163144, IMG submission 123175) | Freshwater microbial mat bacterial communities from Lake Vanda, McMurdo Dry Valleys, Antarctica - Oligotrophic Lake LV.19.BULKMAT1 | ecosystem: Environmental > Aquatic > Freshwater >... | reverse complement strand
GATGACGACAAGATCGTAATTGCCCCAGTTGACATGACCGAGATCGATGTCGCCGGACGTACCACCGTCGCGTGACAAATCGGTGTGGTTCAGAACGTCATAATTGAGGCGATCCGAGGCAAGGATATTGCGCCGGTCATTGGCCTTGTAGAGCGTCCAGTTGTCCCGCAGCCGTTTCGGCACGAGGACAAGCACGCGGTCATTGCGCAGCTCGTAGTATTTGATGATGGCGAGCGCTTCAAACGTCTTTCCGAGGCCGACGCTATCCGCGATGATGCACCCGCCCAGCCGTTCCAGCTTGTCGATTGCACCCACAACGCCGTCACGTTGGAACTTATAGAGCTTCTTCCAGACCGTCGTGTTGCGGATGCCTGTCGCCGATTTGACGATCCGTTCTTCATCCAGTTCGTCGCCGAGATCTTTGAAGATCTGGAACAGCGTCAAGTAGTAGATGAGCGAAGGTGCTTTCGGATCGGCCAGTTCCTGAAGCCGCGCCAGGAAGGCGTTCTTGTGCTGGTCGGACGCCGGAAGCGAATTCCAAAGGTTCGTGAACCAAGCGCTGAAAATCGCGGATTCATCCGGCCTTTCAGAGCATTGAATCAGGCTGAACTGGTTGCCGGGCGTGATGCCCAGCCCCTCGGTGCTGAATGCACAGTTCCCCGTTATCGTGCGCGTAAGCCCTGAATCAGGCTTGTTCGCAATCAGGAGTGATTGCGGCAATGCCCCCGGCGCGCCACGCAGCTCCACTTTCTTCTTGATCCACGCTGCACACTCGCGTGCCAGCCAGTGAACATTGAGCCTGTTGCGAAAGGAGCGATCCGTCTCGGAGCCAGTGAGGCCAAGATCCCCCTCGTTTGCCCCTTGGAGCACAACCCGGCAAGCATCGAGTTTATCGAGCAATTCGCGCAACTCGGCATAAGCAAATAGCGAGAACACCGGGGAGGCAAGATCGAGCGATGACGGCGGCGCGAGGGATGGCCGCAGTTCATCGTACACACGATCGTTACCAATGTTCTTGATGATTTTCATCAGTCGAGCACGCTTCCCGTTCCGTTGTTATTTTTCCCTAACGAATGAGGCCGCACCAGATGTGTCACGCTGTCCCGCGCCTCACTTTGCCAGTGCTCCGGGAATCTCTTTTCTGCACTTCCCCGCCCCCTGCCGCTTCCTCTGCAACGTACCGTTCCGCAGCTTCCCGCACAACCCACGCTAGTGATACTTTCTTCTGCTTTGCCAGCCTTTCGAGACTCTGGTAAATGTCTTGCGAGAAACTGATCGACGCACGGACCAATGAGGCGCTCTGGCTCTTCATGACTTCACCACTTTACACCACGGCGGTGAATCTGAAAAACTGGTGATGAACACTGATTCGCATCTGATCGAGACGAGCGCACCGCGCCACAGGCTAGAAAAACATGAGCAACATGACTGCTGAAGCAACACCCAGCGCCGCCATTCTCCAGAAGGTTCATACCGTCCGCACGCTCATGATTGCCGTAGGCACACGCACGCGGCGGATTGAAGAGGCGGAAGCTGAGTACACGGAACTGCGCAGTCAAATTGCGGCGGGCCTTCGCGGCCTGGCCATTAGCGACCCCAATGTTTTCCACTCACTGTGGGACTGGTACAGCTATTGGAAAGAGCATGGGCTGACGACGTACCAATCTCGACGCGCCTACATGACTTCGCTCTTCAAGCCGGTCATTGAAACCCTTGAGGCCGCGCAGGTCGAAAAACCCCAAGGTGGAAGCACGAAGGCCGATCAAGCCTTCTCCATCCGGCACGGCTACGCCAGCACGGATGCGCTGACGGAGATCACCATCCGCGAGGAGCTTCCGCAGGAAGTGCGGGACATGATTATCGACATCATGACGCAGCTCGGCTGGGACTCTGACGACCTGTTCGATATCGCAGCCAGAATCGGGAAGCAGTCCTGGCAGTCACCGGAACCAAAGCAGTCTGGTATATCGTCGCGCGTTCAGCTTCAACGCCTGGTCTCGGAAATGGGACTGGTATTTGGTCTACGACTTGGTCGAGCGCCTATACGCAGCCATGGAAAACTGGGAAGTGCAGGGCGACGGACGACCGGAAGAGGATTTCGAAGAGAAGATCAATGGCTACTTCCGTCACGCGGGTGTGGGCTGGCAGCTTCAGCAGGGCAAGATAGCCAGCCGTGGCTCGGAAGCTTTTGAAGTCGCCGTGCATCGCGCCCTTCCGGCGCTCAAAGAGGGTGGTCTTCAGACAGCAGGAAGAGAAATTCATGAAGCTCTTGCCGATCTTTCACGCCGCCCGCACGCTGACCTCACAGGTGCAATTCAACATGCGATGGGGGCGCTTGAGTGTGTCGCCAGAACGGCTACGGGTGATTCCAAGGGCACACTGGGAGAAATCATATCCCGTCATCCTGACCTGATTCCCAAACCACTCGATGCAGCCGTCGGTAAAGCCTGGGGGTACGCCTCTGAGCGCGCCCGTCATATTCGCGAAGGGAAAGATCCGACCAGAGACGAGGCTGAATTGATTGTCGGCATCGCAGCCACGGTCGCGACCTATCTGTCCAAAAAGAAGATACCTTAGCGAATTAGCGAATTCGCGAATTCGCGAATTCAGGCTGCGCATCCGGTAGCTCTGCCCGACGCACCCGGATTTTCACTTCAATACGCGAACCGAGGCGGTTGAGGACCGACATGAGCCGGTCAACGGTGAACCGCCCGAGATCCGCGTTGCGGATGCGCGAGAAGTCGGCGGCGGCGATGCCCGTGCGGTCATGCGCCGCCCGTACCGTCAGAGCTTCCTTATCGGGCGCCTCGATAATCACGGCGGCGAGTATGGCTTTGAACTGATCCGCATCCGCGTTTTCGCGCCCAAGATCGCGGAATCTTATGTAGCGACCGGCTGGCCACCTATCTGAGTTATCACAAAGGCAAGGCACAGTTGTGCCGGGCTCACTTGAAGCGAAATTTGCTGGCGATTCTCGATCGGGGATGGGATTGGCAAACCCAACGCTTTGCCCGCGACGCCCTCGCCCAGTACGCCAAGTTGTTCCGTTTGTGGTGGAAATTCCGCGAGGGCAAAATCGATCGCTCGCAACTCATCCAACGCTCTCTTCGCATTCGTCGCGCATTTCTCAATCTGGCGATCCGCTGGTGGGATTGCGATCATCGCGAAGTGGCCAACATGGCCAACGCCATCGGGCAAACTTTCGACAAGCTGTTCTGCTTTGTCGACGAACCCGGCGTCGAGCCGACCAACAACACCTCCGAACAGAACCTGCGCACCGCCGTGCAATGGCGTAAAACCTCTTTCGGCAATCGCTGCGTCGCCGGCACCGTTGCAACCGCGCGTCTCCTGACGATCTCACAAACCTGCGTAAAACAGGACCGCCCGGTTATCGACCACCTTTGCCAAGCCATCCGTCTTCATCGCCCAGGGTGCCCCTCGCCCTCGCTCTATTCCGCCCAAGCTCCGGCGGCCTGAACTGTTACCTCGGGCAAGGCTCATTGTTGCGGTGGCAGCGGGAAGAGTGGTTCGGACTACTTCTCCTTGATCCTCAGCAGTTTACGGAGATCGATTTTGTATAGGCAGGCCCGCAGGTCATAATTGGGCAGGAGCCGAATATCGGCAGTAAGGCCACTGTTGGGGCAATTCCCCCCGAGTGGCCTTTTGATTTGAGAAGTTCGACTGTCGAAAAAAAATCTGGCAAAACGAAGCCAGTTTTGAACAACCAGTGCAGGAGGCGAAAAAATAAAAATGCGCGCACGAACCCAAGACACGAAACAAAACAAAGGACCGACGCCAGTCGGAACTCAAGCAGTCACCTATCGCGGCGCATCGGACGCCGAAATAAAAAATCGCGAAACCAAGCCAATCCGGCAGCGCCCCGGAAGCGGTACAATCGCGGAATCGATGATCCAAAAACTTGGTTGGGCGCTTCTGTCCATCGTCGGAGCCCTCGGGCTTGCCGGCATCGCCCTCAATCGCGACGAACATATCAACAGCATGTGGCTGATCGTGGCCTCGGTCAGCATCTATCTCACTGCCTACCGTTTCTACGCCAAGTTCATTGAGGCCAAAGTGATGGCCCTCGACGACCGCCGCGCCACCCCTGCCGAACGCCTCCGCGACGGTCACGACTTCGAACCGACCAACAAGTGGATCGTATTCGGCCATCACTTCGCCGCCATCGCCGGCCCCGGACCCCTCGTCGGACCCACTCTCGCCGCCCAATTCGGATACCTGCCCGGAACCCTCTGGATCATCGTCGGCGCCGCCCTCGGCGGCTGCGTCCAAGACTTTGTCATCCTCTTCTGCTCGATGCGGCGCGACGGCAAAACCCTCGGACAGATGGCTCGCGAAGAGATCGGCAAAGTCGGCGGTGTTGTGGCGCTGGTTACCGTGCTGCTCATCATGGTCATTCTTCTCGCAGTGGTTGCGCTTGTCGTAGTCAACGCGCTCGCGCACTCCCCTTGGGGAACCTTCACCATCTTCGCCACCATGCCGATCGCCGTTTTCATGGGTCTCTATCTGCGCTACCTTCGCCCCGGCAAAGTGCTGGAATGTTCCGCAATCGGCTTCGCTCTCGTCATCGCCAGCATCTTCGGCGGCGAAGCGGTTGCGAACTCCCCGGAATGGGCGCCCGTCTTCACTTACAGCGCCGTCGCGCTGGCGCTGATGGTGATCGCTTACGGATTCCTCGCTAGTTCACTACCCGTATGGCTCTTGCTCGCACCGCGCGATTATCTGAGCACCTTCGTCAAACTTGGTGTCGTCGTGATGCTCGCTGTGGGCATCCTGTTTGCGCGTCCGGAACTGCAGATGCCCGCCTATACGAAGTTCATCGACGGCTCAGGACCCGTCTTCGCCGGCAAGATCTTTCCCTTCTGCTTCATCACCATCGCCTGCGGCGCGATCTCCGGATTTCATGCGCTGATCTCATCGGGTACCACGCCCAAACTCATCGCGCGCGAATCCCACGCCACCCCCGTCGGATACGGATCGATGCTGCTCGAAAGCTTTGTCGCCATCATGGCCATGATCGCCGCCTGCGTGCTCGACCCCGGCGTTTACTTCGCCGTCAACTCGCCTGCCGGTATCGCGGGTGCCACTCCTGAACTTGCCGCCGCTACCATCACCGCTTGGGGCTTTCCAGTGGATGCCGCGAAGATGGCCTCTCTCGCAAAAGACGTCGGCGAACAAACGCTCTTCTATCGCACCGGAGGCGCACCATCATTGGCTTTGGGCATGGCCCACATCTTCGCCCAAGGCGGAGGCGGCAAGGCCATCCTGGGCTTCTGGTACCACTTCGCGATCATGTTTGAGGCGCTCTTCATCCTCACCATCATCGATGCCGGAACCCGTGTCGGCCGCTTCATGCTGCAAGATCTGCTGGGCCACATCCACAAGCCTCTGGGACGTACGAATTGGATGCCCGGCGTCATTGGCTGCTCGGCCCTCGTCGTCGGCAGTTGGGGTTACTTCTTGTATCAGGGCGTGAAAGATCCGCTTGGTGGCGTCAATACACTGTGGCCACTGTTCGGCATCGCAAACCAATTGCTGGCGAGCATCGCGCTCTGCGTCGCCACCACGATCCTTCTCAAAATGCATCGCGCAAAGTATCTGTGGATCACTTGCCTGCCGCTGTCCTGGCTTCTGATTGTCACCTACACCGCCGCGCTCGAAAAGATCTTCTCCGATCTTCCGCGTGTCGGATTCCTTGCGCAAGCCCGTCAACTCGAAGGCGCAATTGCCGCAGGTAAAGTCGCTGCAGCTAAGGTCGCCGATACGCAGACAATGATCTTCAACGCGCAACTCGACGCCGGCATTTGCGTGGTCTTTCTCATCCTCGTTTCGATCATCGTGATTGATTCGGCGCGTGTTTGGATCGGCATCCTTCGCGGCAATCGCGACGCAACAGTACATGAGTCACCCTTCGTACTGACGCAACTAAAGGCGGAGGAAGTATGATGTCCCGATTGCGCGAACTTGGACGGATCCTGCTAGGAATCCTCAAAGAGATCGGCGACGAGAACGCATACGCGCGACACCTGACTGCTAGAGGTGTGCCACCATCGAAAGCGGAATGGCGATTGTTCAGCGAAGACCGCATGAAGCGCAAGTACATGCGAGCCAAATGCTGCTAGGCCGATCGTAACTTTTCAATGTCCAGCGGCGAAGTCAATGTAGAGGGAATGCTCCGAGCCTATCAAGCCGGAGATTCCGTAGCGGCCAACGATCTGGTGCGACACGTCAGTCCGGCAGTCTACCGCTACTTTCTGCATCACACACAGAGAACCGCCGAGGCTGAGGATTTGTTGCAGGAAACCTGGCTGCGACTGCATCGTGCGAGGGCTACGTACCGCCCGGGTGAACCGGCAATGCCGTGGATCTTCGCGATCGCCAATCACACCCGCCTTGACCGGTTGCGGAAAACCATGCGCCGCCCGGAGGTGGCAATGGATTCGCCTCCCGATGTCGCCGCCCCGGTTTCGTCGCAAGAGAGCTTCAGTCCGGGGATTGAAGAGCTGTTGAGGGGGCTTCCGGAGAGCCAGCGTGAAGTATTGTTGATGTTGAAAGTTTCAGGAATGAGCTTGGAAGAAGTCGCGCAAGCAACCGGCTCATCGGTCGGATCGGTGAAACAAAAGGCGCATCGCGCCTACGAAAAGCTGCGTTCTCTCCTCGTTGGATCAGGCAAGCAGGGAGGTTCACGGTAATGACTTGCCGCGAATTCGAAGACCTCCTGGGTAATCCGCTCTCCGCCGAGGCGCAAGCCCATCTGCAATCCTGCGAGCCCTGTAAAGCCATCGCGCAGTGGTTCGACACAAATGCCGCAACGCCCCCGATGCCTGTGATTTCGATGGCGGATTTGAAGCCCGTTCGTCCGCTGCCTTCTCCTTGGTGGATCGCCGTAAGCATTCTTGCCGTTGGCAGCATCGTTGTGGCGATCGGAAGCAAGCATCTCGGCATGGCCGGCTGGGATACGCTGGAATCCAACCAGAGGCTCGCGATCTTCGCGGGCCTGGCGATCATCGGAGCGATGACTTCGCTCTTGCTGGCGCGCCAGATGTTTCCTTCGATGGCACGTCGGATTCCCCCAGCGATCTGCATCGCCGTCGCGATTGCCGCGATCGTTGCAGGCCCTGTCGCGCTGCTGCCATGGGAATACGATCCCGATGGATTCACCGAGTTCGGAACCAACTGCGCCAAATATGGACTGATGTATTCCGCAGCCGCTATCGCCTTGACGTGGATGATCATCCGTCGCGGTTACTTCCTGCAGCCGGGATGGTCTGGCGCGCTGGCCGGCCTCGCTTCCGGATCCGTCGCGCTCGTTGTGCTCGAAGCCTACTGCCCCTTGGTGGAACGCTCACACGTGCTCGCCTGGCACGGTAGTGTCGTTCTTGTTTCGGTGCTTCTGTCGTCGATCGTAGCTTATCTCGCATCGAAACGAAAAGCGTAACTTTTCGAGGGGCTTCAACGAATCCTTGTCCAGAGATGGAAACCCTGGACATTCACATACCCGCTGTCGCCGCATACGTTCGGCACAAACTCGCGCCTTACACGGACGCAACCAACGATATCGTGCAGGAAGTCTTTCTGGCCGCTTGGCAAAATCGCAGCGTCTATCGTTCGGAATCACCGCTGCGCAGTTGGCTGCTCGGCATCGCCAAGCACAAGGTGCAGGATCACTTCCGCCGTTCGCGCCGCGTGCCGCAATCGATTGAAGATTTGAGTCCGTTGCAGGAGCCCTGCTCGTCACGGCGCGTCGACGAAGATCTCGAAAAGGCACAAGCCCGTGGCCGCGTGCATGACGCGATTTCGGCGCTGCCGCCGAAGTACAAGGACGTCATCCGTGATCGCTATTGGGCGGGCCGCAACGCCGGCGAGTCCGGCGCACGCATGGGCAAGACCACCAAGTCCGTCGAGCGGATGCTCGCCCGCTCCCGAGAACAGTTGCGATCGAGTCTTACTCGAACGTGTGCTGAGCGATCCGGTTCTTGCCGATAAAGGCCCAGTCGTAAACGACGCCAAGCCCCGGCCCCTCGGGCACCGGAAAGCAGCCGTCCTCTCCGACGCCTTCGAGATAGTCGTTGTAGCCGCACTTGTAAACCGGTGGCACCGCATTTGGCGTCCCCGGGCCAACCAACGCGACCTCGTAAAAGTTGGTGTTGCGAATGGCGGACATGCAATGGCGATGCGCCGGTCCGCTGGCGTGGATCTCGCAATCGACGCCGAATCCTTCGGCGATGTGCGCGATCTTCATGCAGCCCGTGATACCCATGTCGTACTCGGGGTCCGCGCGCAGAAAGTCGGTTCCTTCGGCGATCAGAAAATCAGCCTTCGGTTCGACGCCGCGAACGTGCTCAGTTTGTAGCAGGGGAGTGCGAATCATCTGCCGTAGTTTCTTGTGCGCGTAAGCGGAGACGCCGGAATCGCGGAACGGATCTTCGAACCAGAAGTAATCGGCCTCATCGCAGGCGCGGCCAACGTACAAGGCGTCAGCGAAGGTGCGCAACTGGCATGCGGGATCGATCATCAGATCCATCGATCCGCCGACTGTTTCGCGCAAATGCAGAACGTTTTCGGCCTCTTCGCGCTTGTTGCCTTCGTTCCACCCGTGAATCTTGTACGCGCGGTAGCCCAGCTCGCGGCAGGCGAGCGCGAAGTCGGCGTGGGCTTCTTTCGAGGATAAGATGCCGTTACGATCGCTCATGTAGGTGGACGCATAGGCGGGCAGGCGCTTGCGGTATCCGCCCAAAAGTTCAGACACCGAGACGCCATACTTTTTGCCTGCAAGATCCCAAAGAGCGATGTCCAAAGGTCCGTGCCCCATGTGATCGAATTGACGGGCTTCGCGCTTGAGGTCGTCGTAAATCTGTTCGCGCTGTTCCGCTTCGCGACCCAAGAGGAGTGGCGCAAGCATCATGGTTTGGCCAAGCGCGGCAGCGCTTCCGACCCAATGTGTGACGTACTCGCCGCGAAGTCCATTATCGGTTTGAATAGCGACGGCGTACTTGGTCAAGCGCGTCACCGCGCCATGCCTGCAGCCCAGGGCACCGATGGTGGCACCGCCAGCGGATCCCAAATTGCGGGCATCGAACTGGAAAACGTGGATTTCGACCTTGTTGATTTTGCTCAAACAATTCATTGTATCTTTGTTCCCGAGGGCGACACCTTCAACTACACTTGATAGAAGATCACGTGCAAAACCAGCCACCGCCAACGGGCAGGATTCTCGCCATGGACCTGGGCAAAAAGCGTATCGGATTGGCGATTAGCGACGAAATGCGCATCACCGCGCAGGGCCTCGATACGTTTCATCGCGTGCGGATCCGAGAAGATCTGGAGGCGCTCGCCCGGCTTATCGAAGAGCGCCAGGTGAGTTGGATTGTGCTCGGCGACCCTAAGCACATGAACGGCGGCGCAAGCAGGCAACAAGAGTATACGCACGAGTTCGGAGCCAGGCTTGCCGCGCGCACGGGCATTGCCGTGGACTATTGGGATGAGCGCTTAACCTCCTGGGAGGCGAATGGCATTCTGAAGTCTCGCGGCATGAGCATCGAGAAGCGCGCGAAAGAGCTCGATAAACTATCGGCTGTGTTGATTCTCCGAGGCTACTTGGAGCACCTACAGACGCACTTCTATGAAGGGGGTGACGAGTGAAGCGATTCTTGTGGATTTCTGTCCTGCTGCTTGCCGTGACCTTGGGGGCGCTAGCGGGTTTCGCCATGCAGTCCTATCAGGGCTTCAAAAATGAGGCGATGGTCGAGTTCGCGCGTGGAACTCCGAGCGGTACGATGGCGAAGAAGCTGGCCGACGCGGGAGTGATTCGACATCCGATTCTGTTTCAACTTGCGCGCGTTTTTCACCCTTTTTCCAAGCTTCAGGCAGGCGAATACGAATTCATTCAAGCTTCGTCACCACTGGAAGTGGTGGGGCGCATCTCTCGCGGCGACATCCACTACTACGAATTGTCCGTTCGCGAGGGCAGCAACATCTTCGATATAGCGGAGAGCGTCGGTAAGTTGGGCTTCTTAAGGGGCGACGCCTTTCTCAAAGTAGCTCGGAATCCGTTGCCAATTCGCGATCTTGCATCCAAGGCGCCGACGCTCGAGGGCTTTCTCTTTCCCGCCACCTACCGGCTTACGCGATCGACGACCGTCGATCAATTGATCAAGATGATGACCGATCAGTTCCGCCGTCAATGGAAGATCGCGCTGAAGGGCGGCTCGGCCAAGGATGTTCTGGAAAAGGTCACCATGGCGTCGTTGGTAGAGAAGGAATCGGGGGTTCCTCGCGAGCGTCCCATCGTGGCGTCCGTCTATCGAAACCGGCTCGAAAAGGACATGAAACTTGAATGCGATCCGACCACGATCTATGCCGCGATGATGGAAGGACGCTGGCGCGGCACCATCTACCGAAGCGATCTCGCAAACCAGCATCCTTACAACACATATCAAGTAAAGGGCTTGCCGCCCGGGCCGATCGCAAGCCCGGGGCTCGCTTCGCTGGAAGCCGCGCTCCGTCCGGCCGAAACAGATTACCTCTATTTTGTCGCGAAGGGCGATGGCTCTGGTGGAACCAATTTTTCGGCTGACTACAAAGCCCACCAGCGTTTTGTTGCGGTATACCGCAAGAATCGGGGTCGCCGCTAGTTCCGCGTTCGGAACGGAGAAGCGGGAGGCCCTTCGACGCTGGTCCGCGTCACCTCTAGATCGTCGGCCCAACCATAGCGGACTTGTGCCGGTGCATGCACCGCAGGTTCGACACATGTATGTCCTTCGACTGGATGTTGTCGAGATGGTCTCGAATGGGCGCATTCAGGGGGATCTCACGATGATAAACTGAGGCTCTCGACATGACAACGACGATGAAGGCGTGGCAGGTTACGGAATGGTGCGAGCCAGAGGGCATGCATTGGAATGAAATTGCGGTTCCTCTGCCTGGCCCCACGCAGATCCTGATCAAAGTGCGCGCGGCTGCGTTGAACTTCTTCGACATATTGCAGGTGCAGGGCAAGTATCAGGTAAAGCCGCCGTTTCCGTTCACTCCCGGTGCCGAGGTGTCGGGGATTGTCGAGGCTGTCGGTGCCGATGTGACAGGTTTCGCCCCTGGCGATTCTGCGCTTGCGATGGTGAGCCAGGGCGGGTTTGCCGAGTACGCACTATCGGATCCGCATCGCACGTTTCGCGTACCCGGAGGCATGGATTTTCCCGCTGCGGCCGCGTTTCCGATTGTCTATCAAACTTCGTATTTTGCGCTGGTCACGCGCGGGCAACTGCAATCCGGCGAATGGCTTCTGGTTCATGCGGGAGCGAGCGGCGTGGGCATGTCGGCGATCCAGATAGGCAAGGCTTTGGGCGCACAGGTCATCGCCACCGCGGGTTCTGAAGAGAAGCTGGCCTTCGCGCGCGAACAGGGCGCGGATCATGCGGTGAGCTATAGCGAACCGGGCTGGGTGGACGCGGTGAAGACAATCACGAACGGCCGCGGCGTCGACGTCATCTACGATCCCGTCGGCGGCGACATCTTCGATCTCTCATCGAAGTGCATCGCGCCAGAAGGGCGTCATCTCGTCATCGGATTCGCCAGTGGACGCATCGCATCGCTTGCGGCGAATCGCGCGCTGTTGAAGAATATGTCGCTTATGGGCGTCTTTTGGGGTGGCTATGTGCATGAGCATCCCGGCTATGTGTCAGAGTGCCAGGCGGCGCTGGAGCAACTCGCAGGGGCGGGAAAGATTCATCCACGCGTGGCGAAGTCGTATGCGATGACCGAAGCTCCACAGGCTCTGCGCGACATGGCGAATCGCAAGGTGATCGGAAAGACGGTGCTAATTCCATGACGCGGCTGTTGTTTGTCGGTGCTTGTGTTCTGCATGCGCAGACTTACGATCTGATCATCGGCGGCGGACGGGTCGTCGACGGATCGGGCAGCGCCTGGTTTTATGGCGATGTCGCAGTGACCGGCGATCGCATCCTGCGAATCACCCCTGCCGGATTGTTGGCAAAAGCATCGGCAAAGCAGCGGATCGATGCGCGTGGCCACGTGGTTGCGCCAGGATTTATCGACATCCAGAGCCACTCACGCTATGCGTTTTTGAGCGGCGATGGACGGGTGATCAGCAAGGTGACGCAGGGCGTGACCACCGAGATCATGGGCGAGGGTTCCACCAACGCTCCGGCCAACGATAAGACCCGCGAGTTGCCTGAGTTCTCTTTCAAAGGCGATCGCGGCTTCGATCGTTGGTTGCGCGCGATGGATAAGCATGGTGCATCGGTCAACTTTGGATCTTTTGTCGGCAGTGGCACTCTGCGCGCCTACGCGAAGGGATTGGCGCAGGGCGAGCCTACTGAGCCCGAACTGACGCTGATGCGCGATGCGGTTCGCAATGCGATGGAAGATGGCGCGTTCGGCATTGCGTCCGCGTTGATCTATCCGCCCAATAACTTCTCAAGCACGCGCGAATTGATCGAGACTTCAAAGGCAATGGCGCAGTACGGTGGCGTCTACATCACGCACATGCGGTCTGAGGCAGATCGCTTGATTGAGGCCATCGACGAGGCGATTGAGATCGGACGGAAGGGCGGAGTTGCGGTCGAGATCTATCACCTAAAGGCCGCAGGCAAGCGTAATTGGCCGAAAATGCGCGATGCGATCGGACGCATCGAAGCCGCGCGGCGAGAGGGTTTGGACGTTGGCGCGGACATGTATCCTTATGTCGCGGGCGGCACTGGGCTAACCGCGTGTTTGCCCCCTTGGTCCCAGGCCGACGGCAAGCTCTTCGAGAACCTAGCCGATGGGGAGGCTCGCAAAAAGATGCGCGCGGAGATGCTGCGCCAGGATGTGGAGTGGGAAAATCTCTGCGATCTCGCAACACCGGAAGGCGTGCTTATTACTGCTTTAGAGAAGCCAGAGAATCGGGCATATGCAGGCAAGCGACTCAATGAGATCGCTGCGGCGCGCGGCGTGCATTGGACCGAAGCTGCGATGGATCTAATCTTGAGCGAACGCCGTCGCGTGGAAACGATGTACTTCATCGCCAGCGAAGAAAATCTGAAACTGCAGATGCAGCAGCCCTGGATGAAGTTCGGCACCGATGCCGGGGGCTTGGATCCAACGGTCGCGCGCGATCTTGCGCATCCGCGCGCTTACGGCAACTTTACGCGTTTATTGGGTAAATATGTTCGTGAAGAGAAGGTGACGCCACTTGAGGACATGATTCGCAAGATGACGTCCGCTGTGGCACGGCGCCTGTCGATCGCGGATCGCGGCGAGTTGCGCGAGGGCGCTTATGCGGACATCGTGATCTTCGATCCGGCAACGGTGGGGGATCGGGCGACCTATGAACAGCCGCATCGAGTATCGACGGGTATTCGCGATGTTTTTGTCAATGGAGTCGCCGTGTTGCGCGACGGCAAACACACCGATGCGAAGCCTGGGCGCATTGTGCGCGGTCCGGGATATGTGCCGCGTCCGCCGGTTGAGGACGGTAACTTTCGCAACGGTGAACTCGTCGAATTGTCGAAGCTTGACGCGACGATTAAGCTGGATGTCCGCTATGCCACAGCCAACAATTTTGCGGGTGAAGTCTTCTACAAACAGGCGCGGGCGTTTTTGCAGAAGCCTGCTGCGGACGCGCTGTTGCGAGCACATCGCAAGCTGGCGGGGCAGGGCTTTGGCATGATGGTGTTCGATGGATATCGGCCTTGGGCCGTGACGAAAATGTTCTGGGATATGACGCCGCAAGCCAAGCGGATTTTCGTTGCGGATCCGAGCAATGGTAGCCGTCACAATCGAGGATGCGCGGTGGATTTGACGTTATACGAACTGAGATCCGGGTTGGCGGTGGAGATGCCGTCGGGCTACGACGAGATGTCCGACCGGGCGTTTCCGAACTACGCGGGCGGTACCGACCGACAGCGCAGGAATCGCGAGTTGCTGCGCAAAGCAATGGAAGAAGAAGGCTTCACCGTGTACGAGCACGAGTGGTGGCATTTTGACTACAAAGACTGGAAGAGCTACCGGATTCAGGATACTCCGTTCGAATCCATTCAATAAAATGAAAAGACTATTCTGGCTGCTTTCTGTTTGTGCCTTTGCGGGGCCTGTTGACGTCGAGTTGGAACGGCGGTTCACCAAGACGGTGAAGCCCTATCTTTCGACTTATTGTATTTCGTGCCATAGTGGTGCAAATCCGGCGGCGCAGTTGAACTTTCAAGGCTTCTCGAAGCTGGCGGACGTGGTTCGCGAGCATCCCCGTTGGAAACTTGCGGCGGAGCGGGTACACGCGGGCGAGATGCCTCCCAAGCCATTGCAGCAGCCCGATGCGGCTTCGAACAATCAGTTCATTGCCTGGGTGGATGCGGTGCGTTCGAACGAGGCGCGCAAGAATGCGGGCGATCCCGGAGTGGTGTTGGCTCGGCGTTTGAGCAATGCCGAGTACAACTATACGATTCGCGATTTAACTGGAGTGGACATCCAGCCGGCGAAAGAATTTCCAGTGGATCCGGCGAATCCCGAGGGATTCGACAACACGGGCGAGTCATTGTCGATGTCTCCGAGTCTGCTCAATAAGTATTTGCAGGCGGCGCGCGAAGTGGCGAGCCATACGGTGCTGAAACCTTCCGGGGGCATCGATTTTGCGACGCATCCGATGTTAGTGGAAACCGATCGCGAGAAGTACGCGATTCTGCGGATCGTTCGATTCTATGAGAATCAGCCGCTCGACTATGCCCGTTACTTCGAGGCCGCTTGGCGGTTCAAGCATCGCGCGACGTTGGGCAAGCCAGCGGCGACTTTGGCGTCTGTTGCGGCGGATGCGAAGGTGAGTGCGAAGTATCTGCCTCTCATCTGGAAGGCATTGGAAGAGAGAGAGAAAGTGGGTCCGCTGGCGAAGATACAGGAGATGTGGCGCGGGCTGCCTCTAAAACCGGAGGAGGCGCAGAAGGGCTTCACCGCGATGCGCGACTACGCGGTGCGTGTGCGCGCGCTGATCGCGAAGCACTACATGAGCCCAACGGTGAAAGGCCTGAGTTCAACGTCGCAGCCGTTGATGAATTACAAGCTCAATCTGTTTGCCAAGAACCGGCGCGAATACGATCGCGCGGCTTTGCTGGTGGCGGGTGAGTCGCTGCCCGAGGTTCCCGTGGCGGCGCGGCCTGGGGAGTTCTTCGTTCGTGGCAATAACGATGCGGTGGCACTCCAAGCGATGGCGAAATTGGTGAAGGCGAGGTTAGCCGATCAGGAGCCGCTGCGTGTGCCTTCGGCGGCGGAGCGTCCCAACTATGAGGCCGCGTTTGCGCGGTTCGCGAACATCTTTCCGGATGCCTTCTACATCGGTGAGCGCGGGCGCTTCTTTCCCGACCTCACACAAGATACGGGACGCTTCTTGAGTGCTGGATATCACAACGTGATGGGCTACTTTCGCGACGATCTGCCGCTGCGCGAACTGATCCTCAGCGACGCCCAGATCGAAGAACTGGAAACGCTCTGGCAGGATTTCGATTTCATTGGCGACCACACGATTCGCACGTACACGCAGTATTACTTCAATCAAAGTGGCGAGATTCTTGGGAATGGACGCGAGTCCGGCAGCGAACGTCCGACAGATAGGGCCGTCACTGATTCGCGGGTGATCTTCGGTTTGCGCGAGAAGTATTTCGCGAAGGCCGCGGCGGATCCGGCCAACGACCCGTTGGCGCATCGAGCCATTGACGCCCACTACATTCAAGTCAACGATGCGATTCGCGCAGTGGAAAAAGCCCGCGCGGAATCGGAAGCGAAACATCTTGCGGCGCTGACGAAGTTCGCGGCAAAGGCTTATCGCCGACCCTTAACCGGTGCGGAGCGCGACGACTTACAGAGCTACTATCGCAAGATCCGAGAGGCTGGCGGACTCACCCACGAGGAAGCGATTCGCGATTCGATTGTGAGTGTCCTAATGTCGCCCGATTTCTGCTATCGAGTCGATCTGATTGAGACCCGCAAGCAAATCGCTCCATTGACGAGCCAGCAATTGGCGAATCGGTTGAGTTACTTCCTATGGTCTTCGATGCCCGATGAGGCGATGGCGGGGAAGGGTCTGACGTTGACCGCCGAGGCGAAGCGGATGTTGAAGGATGCGCGGGCGGATCGCTTTGCCACTGAATTTGCGGGACATTGGCTCGACTTCCGGCGATTCGAAGAGAACAACACTGTCGATCGTGGCCGCTTTCCACAGTTTGACAATGCGCTGCGGCAGGCGATGTTCGAGGAACCGATCCGGTACATCGCGGATGTGGTTCGCAACGATCGCTCGCTGCTCGATCTCTTGTATGGGACGCATACGTTCGTGAATCCAGTGTTGGCGAAGCATTACGGAATGCCAGCCGTGCAGGATTGGACGCGAGTTGACGATGCGCGCCAATATGGGCGCGGCGGTTTGCTACCGATGGCGGTGTTTCTCACGCAGAATGCGCCCGGGTTGCGCACAAGTCCCGTTAAACGCGGCTATTGGGTCGTGCGCAGGCTGTTGGGCGAAGCGATTCCGCCGCCTCCGGCGAATGTTCCGGAACTGCCCGCCGATGAGGCGAAGGCCGAGATGCCGTTGCGCGAAGCGTTGGCGAAGCATCGCGACAATCCGAGTTGCGCGGGTTGCCATGCGCGGTTCGATTCGCTGGGACTTGCGTTTGAGGGCTATGGTCCGATTGGCGAGAAGCGTTCGAAAGATCTTGCGGGCAGACCAATTGACGCGCGAGCGGCGTTTCCCGATCGTGAAGAACGAGAAGGTCTCGATGGCGTGTTGACCTATATAAAGGCCAAGCGTGAGAAAGACTTCCTGGACAACTTTTGCCGTAAGCTCCTGGCGTATTCGCTGGGACGCTCACTGCAGTTGTCGGATGAAAATACAATAGAGCGTATGCGCTCTCGGCTGTCCTTATCGGGCAACCGTTTCGCGCCGTTGCTGGAAGTGATCGTGACGAGTCCGCAGTTTTTGAACAAGCGAGGAAGCTGAACATGAATCCAACGCGTCGAGCGATTTTGCGTGGAGCCGGTGTGACCATGGCGTTGCCGTGGCTTGAGTCTTTGAATGCCGCGACAGCGTTTCCGAAGCGTTTCGGCGTCTTGTTCATGGGTAACGGTGTAAACGAGGATCATTGGAGCGCCGAGGGCAATGGCGCGGAGATGAAACTCAGCCGGACGCTGTCTGTGCTCGAACCGATCAAGCACAAGATCAACGTCATCGAAGGTTTGTATCTCAAGATGGCGACGGGCCTGGGCATTCATCCGGCACAGACCGGAAGCTTGCTTTCCGGCGCGTCGATTCAGAAGGGTCCGATCATTCGCGCGGGCACGACGATCGATCAGATGATCGCCAATCGCGTCGGTCAGGAGACGGCGCAACAGAGCATGGTGCTCGCTTGCGAACAGCCGATGACTGGCTATCACGAGACGAATTTCTCGATGGCGTATAGTTCGCATATCTCGTGGCAGAGTTCGGATTCGCCCGTTCCAAACGAAGTGTACCCGTCGCTTGCCTGGGATAGTTTGTTCGAGAATCGCGGCAGTTTACGGAACTTGAGTATCCTCGATCGCGTGAAAGATCGTGCGACGGCGTTGAGCACGAAGATCAGTGCGACCGATAAATCAAAGCTCGACGAGTATCTGACGAGCGTCCGCGAGGTGGAACGGCGTATCGAGCGTACGCGCACCAGCAAGGATGCGGCCGACGATGTGGCGAAGGGCTTGAACCGTCCAGCCTGGACGATGGATCGCCCGGCGAACGGCTTGCCCGAAGACCTGCGTGAGCACGCGCGACTCATGTGCGACATCATCGCGATCGCCTTTCAGACGGACAAGACTCGCGTTGCGACGCTGTTGTTGGCTCGCGATCTGTCCGCGCTTTACTATCCGTGGTTGAACGTGAAAGAAGGGCATCATTCCGCTTCGCACAATAACAATTCGGATGGCTATGAGCAGATCTCGCGGTTCCATCTGGGCCAGCTTGCCTATCTCGCAGGCAAGCTCGATGCGATGCCCGAAGGCGATGGAACGGTGCTCGATAACTCTTGCCTCATGTTCATCAACAACCTGTGGATCGGCCGTAAACACGACAATACCCGCTTGCCTGTGGTTCTCGCGGGAGGCATGGGTGGCGCTTTGAAGACCGGTCGATCGCTGAGCTACCTGAAGGCGGGAAACGAGAATCGCAAGCTGTGTAGCTTGTATCTTTCGCTGATGGATCGGATGGGCGTGAAGGTCGATCGCTTCGGCGATGCGGATACGCGGCTTGCCGATCTGTAGTCGTCTCTAGGGTGCGAAGTAGCCGTCGATATCCAGCAACAGATGCGACGCATCGGGTACGAAGGCGCGGATGACGCCCGCGTTCACCGGCACGATGGCCGCGTTCGAGGTAAGTGCTCCATCCACCGCATTGAGCGTCGATACGACTGGCGTCGAACCAAGCGTTGTCCAGAGCGTCAGGTAGCCGAAAATGCCCGGCGGCACGACCGTCGCATTCAGGCTGTAGGCAAGCGCACCAGCGGGAATGGCGCAGGCGGTTACCGCCGGCACATTGAAATCGCGGGTCTCAAGAGCAGCCAATGCTCCGCCGGTGAAGCGAGTATCCACTAAGCGACAAGGTGTGACGGGGTAGAAGGCAAGCTCGCCTGTGAGACCGGGTGGTGCGAAGTAGCCGTTGAGATCGACGATCACGTGAGAGGGTTCGGTCACGTAGACGTTTATTGCTCCGTTTAGACCTGGGCTTGCGGCTCCGCCTTGGGCGATGGCCGCGTTGGCGACGACTGTTCCGGTGGGTGCATTGAGCGTGGAAACGGTTGGGCGTGCGATGCCATCGGGCCACAAAGTGAGGAATCCCAGCGGGCCTTGTGGAACCACCGTCACGTTCATCGAATAGGCTCGCGCGCCCGCAGGCAGGCACTTGGTTCCGACTTCGATGCGGCGGGTTTCCTGCGCAGAGAGGATTCCACCGGCCAGTCGCGTGTCGATCAGGCGACAGGGTGAGAACGGATAAAAGGCCAGCGAATCCGCAGCTCCGGGAGGAACGAAGTATCCGTTCACATCGAGCACGACATCGGCCGCGTCCGTAACATAAATGCTCACCGCACGATTTGTTCCGACTCCCACGATCGCGGCGTTTGCCTTGATACGGCCGTCGAGCGAGTTCATTGTGGAGACCACTGGCTGCGATTGCCCGGCGGGCCAGATGGTGAGGTAGCCGAGTTGTCCCTTGGGGACGAGCGTCACGTTGGCGGCGACGGCGACCGCGTTAACGGGGATGCCGCAGTCGGTGAACGTGAAGTTGCGAGACGTCTTGGCAGCGATTGGCGTGGGACGCGTGTCCGCCGCGCGGCACGGTGCAATCGGTAGAAAATGGTAGCCCTGCGTTGGCGGCGAGATGAATGAGAAGGTTACCGTTACAGTTGCGCTGCCCGTGAACGCGAAACTGCACGTTGGTATGCTTCCGAAGCAACGACCGCCTCCCCAGGAAACGAACTGCGCTCCGGGTCCTGGGATCGCGGTGAGCACCACCGAGGATCCGTTCGTGAGCACGGTGCCGCAGGTCGAGCCGCAATCGATGCCTCCGCCGGTCACGGTTCCGGATCCAGTTTTGATTACCGAGAGAGTGCCGGTGGGGGCGAAGGTCCCACCAACGCCGCGATCACCGTTCATGGTGACTGTGCACGATCCCGCAACGTTCGAGCAGGCGCCGTTCCAACCCATGAACGCGAAGCCGACATCGGGAACTGCCGTCAACGTCGCTGTCGCCCCATCGGCGAAGGAAGCACTGCACGTGGGTGGGCACGAGATGCCGCCGGTTCCGATTACAGTTCCAGATCCGGCAAGGGAGACTCCAAGACTTCGCGGATTCAACAGCCCGTAGACAGCTACTTCGTTGGAATGCGTCGCCACGTAGACCTTGCCGTTCGCCACAACCGGCGCCGCGAATTTCGTGTAGAACCCGACGCGGTCGCGCGCGGCGTTGGTTCCGGAATTGTAGAGTTCCTGCGTGACGTTCGATGCAGAAAACGCCCGCAACGTGGCTTCTGTCAAAGTGGAGTTCGCGTCGGTGGGAACCGTCACCGCCCAGACGATGCCCGACGCCGCGTCGTCCCCATTCGCCGACACCGACGGACCTCCGGCTTGTTCGGGTTTCAGAGATCCCACCGATGGGGTTGTGTCAAAGCGCTGTGAGGTGTTGTTGAAGCGATAGGCGGGCAGGAAGTCGCGGCGATCCCAGACGTAGAGCATCGATTCTGCAAGCGACGGACGGCTCCAGAATGCGGTCCCGAGGTTTTGCGAGCAGTCGGCGAGGCCGCATCCAGACGATGCTTGAAATCGTTGCAAAGGACCGCCGGCGTTGCATTCGAGCTTACCGAGGTTGTTGCGGTTCAGTAGATAGATTACCCCTTCTTTGCCGCCCGCGAATGCTAGCGAGGTGTTGGGAATCAACGTGACGCCGTTGGCCGAAGGGTCGAGATTCCCATGATAGAGCGCATCCCAATTGGATGGCGTGAACCAGTCGAGTAATGTGAGCGTACGTGAAGCGAACTTGAGGATACTGGTTCCGAAGTTGTCGACGCCGTTGTATTCGCCTCCCGCCGTTGCCAGATATACATTGCCATCCGCGTCGACATTGAGCCCGCGTCCGGCTTGCCAGATACCGCCTTTGAGCCCGGTGGGCGTTACTTGGAAGGTGCCCTGCGCTGCGACAAATCGGTCGCGTTGAACGACTGTAGATATCCTTCTTGCGACGTACTTTGGCCGACGGTGAGGACCACGTTCGCGAAGGCAGCATAGAGCACGCCGCGATCGACAAGCAAGCCAGCGCGTTGGATGACGTCGACACTGTAGGTGATCGTGGCGGACGTAGCGGCTACCGGAAACATTACGTTTTGCGGGGAGTTGTACTTCAGCGCGCCGGTCGCGAGGTCGAGTGCGTTCAGTCGATGCACGACTCCCGGCTGCGTTTGCACCTTGGCCATGGCGTAGATCGTTCCTGTCGCGCGATCGATGAACGGCGTCGATAGGATACCCCAGGTGACGGGCCCCGTGAAGCCCCCGCTCGGCATCGGGATTCCGAGATTGCGGGACCAGATCGGCGCAATGGCATCCGCCGAGTCAGCGTCGAACGCGTAGACTGTGTTGCTCATGGTGGCGACGATCAGCAGGTTCTTGCGAGATCCTCCGGGCAGGTCTAAATTGGACACGATCAGCGGTTGCGCGGATTGGCTGTTGTCCACCGCGCGGCTGAAGAGATTGCCGAACTGTGCGGGGTTACGTTCGACGGGTGAAGGGTGCGTTCCTGCCGAGTGGTGGCCGTGCGGCCGATGTCATACTGCGACATCGGGGCGTCCACTTGCGCGAGCAATGGCGCGGTGATCAACAGAACTAGTCTTTTCATTGGTTCAATGATAATGAGTTAGCGGTTCGGCGGGGAGATTCGATGGTGAAGGTCGCCACACCGGCCTTGAACTGTTACAAAAAACAGAGTCTGTGGATAACCGGGCTTGGCGGCGGACAGCGATGTTTGCCGTCGGGCTGCGGCCCGTGTTAACCTTTCCCTTCAGGTCTTAACGTCAGAGGTTCGTCCGCAGCCCGTGCCGCCCTCGGACCGTGTCGTCAGAATCCCTATCTTCGCTCATGTCATTTGATCAAATTCTAGCCAAAGTCGGCGCGCTCATCGTGCAAAGTCTGCCGACTTTGTTCCTAATTGTCGTTCTGCATTTCTATCTCAAGGCCATGCTCTTCAAGCCGCTGGCAAAGATCCTGGCAGAACGCGATGCTTTGACCAAGGGCGCGAAAGAGACCGCCGAGGCGAGCCTCAAAGCCGCCGACGAAAAGGCTGCGCAGTACGAGCAGTCGATCCGCGATGCGCGCAGCGAACTCTATAAAGAGCAGGAAACCATGCGCAAACAGTGGATGGACGATCAAGGAGCACAAGTGGCTGCCGCCCGCAACGCGTCCGAAGCGCGGATTAAAACCGCTCGCGAAGAGATCGCCGCAGATGTAGCGGAGGCCCGCAAGGGGCTCGCGGAACAGGCTTCTCAACTGGCCGACAAGATCGCAAGCAGCATCGCCGGGTAAGCGCAATGAAGAACTGGGCCATCGTATTTCTGATCTCCTCACTCCTGTCCGCACTCGGATTCGCGCAGGAACATGCCCCCACGCCGGCCGCCCCTGCGGAAGGCCAAGCCGCAACTCCCACGGCGGGTCACGGTGAAGCCAAGCACGAGGAAGGCGACCCCATGATGATCTGGAAGATTATCAACTTTGGGCTCCTCGCCGCAGGGCTCGGCTACCTCGCCTCACAGCATCTACCAGCCTTCTTCGCCGGACGCACCGCCGAGATTCAGAAGGATCTCGCGGAAGCCCGCCAGCTCAAAACTCAATCGGATGCCAAGGCTTCGGCGATGGAACAGCGCATGGCCAAGCTCGGCGTGGAAATCGAAACGCTCCGGTCGCAAGGCAAAGCGCAGATCGCCGCAGAAGGCGACCGCATCCGCAAAGAGACGGTACTCGCCCTCTCTAAGCTGCAAGCCAGCGCCGCGAGCGAAATCGAATCGATGACCAAGGCCGCCAAACATGAACTGAAGAACTACTCAGTGCAGTTGGCGATGGACATGGCGACCGAAAAGATTCGAGCCCGCAGCGGGATGGAATCGAACCTCTTCAACCGCTTTGTGGGCGATCTCGAAAAGAAGGGAGCCAACAACTAATGGTTTCCGTCATCGCCAGCCGTTACGCTAGCGCCCTCGTCGACGTCGTGACCGCGCCGGGCGCAAAGGTCGAAGGCACCGCCGCGATTCAGCAGCTTCGCGATATCGAAGCCGCCGTCAATGCATCCAGTCAGTTGCGCGGCATTCTGCAAAACCCTGCCATTTCCCGCACACGCAAGCGCGCCGTCATCGGACGCATCGCCCAAGCGGTTGAGATCGCACCGCAGATCAGGAATTTTCTTTTTGTGGCCGCAGACCGCGGTCGTATCGGTCAACTGAGCGAGATTCGCGAGGCATTCGAAACGCTTCTCGATCAAAGGTTGGGATTCATGCGCGCCGAAGTCACTTCGGCCCAGACGCTGGACGCTTCGCAGCGCGAGCGTCTCGAAGCCCAACTCACACGAATTTCCGGCAAGAGTATCCGCCCGTTCTACGCGGTGGATGCGGCGCTGGTTGGCGGCGTCATTGCGCGAATTGGCTCCACGGTTTACGATGGGTCGGTGCGAGGGCAGTTGGAATCGCTGCGCCGCAAACTGACTCGATAGAGGAATAGTGCTCGCCGCCATCGCTTGCGCGGCCAAGAGGGTTAAATAAGAGTTTATGGCTCAAATTCGAGCGGATGAAATTTCGCGGCTTCTACGCGAGGAAATTGAAAATTACGATCACGTCGTCGACGTTGCCGAAACCGGCACTGTGATCTCGGTGGGCGACGGTATCGCCCGCATCTACGGCCTCGAAAAGGTCATGGCCGGCGAACTGATCGAGTTCCCCAACGGCTTGTCTGGCATCGCGCTCAACCTGGAAGAAGATCAGGTCGGCGCGGTGTTGCTCGGCGAATCCTCGGCGCTCAAAGAAGGCGACGAAGTGCGCCGCACCGGACGCATCATGTCCGTGCCCGTCGGCGAAGCCATGGTTGGCCGCGTCGTCAACGCCCTCGGCGAACCGATCGACGGCAAAGGCCCGATCGACACCAAGGAATTTCTGCCCATCGAACGCATCGCCCCTGGCGTTGTGGATCGTAAATCCGTCAAAGAGCCGCTGCAGACTGGAATCAAGGCGATCGACGCCATGATCCCCATCGGTCGCGGCCAGCGCGAATTGATCATCGGCGATCGCCAGACCGGCAAAACCGCTGTTGCGCTCGACACCATTATCAATCAAAAGGGTGGCGACGTCATCTGTATCTACGTCGCGATCGGACAGAAGCGTTCGACCGTCGCTCAGGTTGTGAAGACGCTCGAAGACGCGGGCGCGATGGAATATACCATCGTTGTCGCCGCGACCGCGTCCGACCCCGCCCCGATGCAGTACATCGCGCCTTATTCGGGCTGCGCCATCGGTGAATATTTCCGCGACTCGAGCCGCCATGCGCTCTGCATCTACGACGACCTTTCGAAGCACGCCGCGGCGTATCGCGAAATCTCGCTGCTGCTGCGCCGTCCCCCAGGCCGCGAGGCCTTTCCGGGCGACGTGTTCTACTTGCACTCGCGCCTTCTGGAACGCGCCTCGAAGCTGGCCGATCACAAGGGTGGCGGATCGCTCACTGCGCTGCCGTTCATCGAAACCCAGGCAGGTGACGTTTCGGCTTACATTCCGACCAACGTGATTTCGATCACCGACGGTCAGATCTATCTCGAATCCGATCTCTTTAACTCGAACATCCGCCCCGCTGTCAACGTCGGTTTGTCTGTGAGCCGCGTCGGCGGGGCCGCGCAAATAAAGGCCATGCGCCAGGTTGCCGGTACGCTTCGTCTCGATCTCGCGCAGTTCCGCAACCTCGAAGCGTTCGCGCAATTCGGTTCGGATCTCGACGCGTCATCGCAGCGTCAGATCACTCGTGGACGCCGTCTCGTGGAAATCCTCAAGCAGAAGCAGTACGCTCCTTTGCCTGTTGAGAAGCAGGTGCTCATCATCTACGCCGGAACCAACGGCGTGCTCGACGATCTGCCGGTGGAGGCCTGCCGCCAGTTCGAAGAAGAACTCTATCGCTTCGTGGACAACGCCCATCCGGGCTTGTTCAAAGATTTGCGAGAGAAGAAGACTATCGACGACGACATCAAGGGCCGCATCAATTCGATTTTGAAGGAATTCAAGGATCGTTTCGTCGCCGATCGGGCGAAGAAATAGGCAACTATGCCCTCGTTGATTGATTTCCGCCGGCGAATTCGGTCGGTCAAGAATACGCAACAGATCACGAAGGCCATGAAAATGGTCTCGGCAGCGAAGTTGCGCCGCGCGCAAGATCGTGTGATCGCCGCGCGTCCGTATTCGAAGATGCTGCGCGAGATGCTGTCCAACGTGGCGGCTGCCGCGGGCGACAACGAGGCCGCTTCCGAGAATCCGCTGCTCGCGGTGCGTGAGCAAAAGAAGGCGCTGTTGGTCGTTGTCACCGCCGATCGCGGTTTGTGCGGCGGCTTCAATGGCAATCTCATCAAGCGCGCTGTGGCTTTTGTACGCGAGAATCCCGGTATCGAGTTCACCTTCGATCTCGTCGGACGCAAGGGCCGCGACTTCTTCAAGAAGCGCTACTCGGGAGTGAGCGGCGAGATGGTGGGCATCTTTTTGAAGTCCCCGGCCTATGCGGATGCGATCGAACTGTCGAAGCGCGTCATGCAGCAGTATGCGGATGGCGAGATCGACGCTGTCTACCTCGCGGTGAACGAATTCAAAAGCGTGATGGCTCCGAACATCACGGTCAAGAGGATTTTGCCACTTGAGGTTCCCGCCGAAAGTGGAGCAGGCGACTACGTGTACGAACAGGACCCGGTGGAACTGCTGGGTACGCTGCTGCCGCGTTACGTGGAAGTGCAGATGTACGGGGCGCTGCTTGAGTCCGCCGCCGCGGAACATGCCGCGCGCATGACAGCGATGGATTCCGCATCCTCGAACGCGGGCGATGTGATCGAGAAGTTGACCTTGTATATGAACCGTGTCCGTCAGGCCGCGATCACCAAGGAAATCATCGAAATCGTGTCGGGCGCTTCGGCTCTCGAATAGACACCCACAAATTGCAGAACAGAGACGGCACCCCGCTGAAGGGTGCGGTTTTTATATATTGCAGAACTGTCGGCTGGTCTTGCCCTCGGGAAAGTGGATCGCAAGGTTGTAATTCTGTTTTGACCCGATCGCCATGAACTTGCGGGTATCGGTCATGAATGCCCGGAACATCAACCAGTAAAAGTTCGCTACTTTCTCGCCTTTTGCCGTGCGAAGCATTCCGTTCTTGAACGACAGCGCGTCGAAACGACCGTCCGGTGTCGTCGATGCCTTTTCTGTGTTCAAGAACAAGTCGATATAGGTCTGTAACTGCTCATTGCACTTGCCATAGGGTTGGAGCATCTTCGCCGGAAAGGGATTCTGCGGGTTGATGTAAAGCGATTTCCAGAATTCCAGCGATCGTTCTTCGTAGATGGTCAGCAGCAGCGACTCAACCAGGACAACGTCACCGTGGTGATTGGGACAGTTCCGGCCGAAACCAGCGCCAAGATTGTAGAGAGAGACGAATTGATATGCCATGATCCAGCGTATCCGTGGATGTATCAAGAAATCGTCGAGGCGATATCAAGAAAAACTCAATCCTGCCAGGCTGCCGTCTTTTGCCGCGTTTGACCGTTGACGCCTCTTGTCACGCGCGCTTAAGATCGAACGCATGGCAACTACAAACTACCCGTCCGAATACGACGCAATCCTCAGAACGGTGCAACTCTACATCGATGGAAGCAAGCAAGGCAAGAGTGAATTGATGAGCGCCGCTTTTCACCCAAATGCTACATTCTTTGGTTATGTCGGAACCGATCTCGCAATGGGAACGGCATTCCTTTTCGACTGGATCGACAAGAACGGTCCGGCTGTCGATATACAGCCGCGCTTTGTCAGCGTCGACATACTCGATTCCATCGCTGTGGTTCGTTTGGAAGTTGCGGGATGGTCCGGCACCATGGCGGGCCCGGGAGGAGCACACATGTCCGATGTGTTCACTCTCTTGCGAATGCCCGAGGGTTGGAAGATCATCCAGAAAGCCTTCCACTGGCACTCCTGACAAAAATCAGGTAGTCTGATCGGATGTCTGAGCGCAACAAGCCACAGCGGATACTCGAATCCTGGAAACAGATTGCAGCCTATCTGGAACGTAGCGAGCGGACAGTCCGGCGGTGGGAGGCGTCCGAAGGCTTGCCGGTCCACCGTCGTGGCATCGGAAGCAAGACACAGTTTTCGCTTACAAGCACGAGGTCGACTCCTGGCAACGGAGCCAGACCCGTGTCCCTGGGCCGTCCCCAACGCCGACACCGCAGCCAGTGGATCCGGGCGGCGAACCATCCAATGCGTACCTGGTCGAGCACGATGCGATCACGCGTACCATGCATTGCTACATCGCCGGAGCGCGGGCTGGCAACAGCGTCCTGATGCGCCCCGCGTTTCATCCTGAGGCGACGATTTCCGGCTTCTGCCTCGGTGTAGAATACAGTGGCTCGATCGACCACGTCTTTCAGTGGATCGACCAAAATGGCCCTGCTCCGAACCTTGAGCCGCGCTTCGCTCGCACCGAGATCATTGAAACCATCGCCATCGTGCATCTGGAGGTACAGCGCTGGTCTGGAAAGCTGGCAGGCTCGAGCACGCATGCATCCGACGTATTCTCGCTACTCAAAGTGGACGGTCAATGGAAGATTACCCACAAGCTCTTTCACTGGCATGATTCGTGAAGCTCGAGCACCTCGAAGACACGAAACTCCGCGCTCTCACCCTCTTCGACCTGCCAGAATCAGAACTCAATAAAAACCGCGCGCTTAGATCTTGCATCATCTCGCCGATACCGAAACCGTCCTCTACGACCGGATCCGCCGCACCATCGCGGAACCCGCCCGCCAAGTCTTCTGGGCCTTCGATCAGGACGCCTGGACTCGCGGACTCAACTACGACACTTTGCCTGTGTCTATTTCCAAGGGAATCTATGCCTCGGTGCGAGATGGCATCGTTCACCAGGCGAAAGCGCACTATGAGGCGAATGGCGCCGCGAGTACGTCCACAGCGAGGTTGGCATCCGCACGTTGAAGGACGAGTGCGACAAGGTCGCCTGGCACAACGATCGCCACCTGCAGCAGATCGCTTCCGCACTCTCGAAGTAATGAAAGTTGACCTTCGACAAGAATCCGAGCGAGCGTTGGATCTTCACTGCCACGCCTGATTGAGCGACGCATGTGTCAGAATGCAGATCGCCACGCAGCCGCGACTGGCGAGCTTGCGCTCGGCTGATTTTGTATTCCAGTACGGACTAGCAAGTACTGCTAGGCAGTTCCGGGATCGCAGTCCTGGGTTGGCATCAAGATCTGTTCTCTAAGCTGGGTTGTGCCGAAACACCTCAGTACGTTGGGAATAGTCCTGCTGTTCACAGTGCCACACCTTGCAGGGGCGTCCTGCCGGACGACATTTGAGAGTTTTCACTGTCAGGTCAACGAAATCACAGTGAAGCCCGATCCTGTGATCGTGAAACCGAGCACGGATCTGAAGCGACCGTGGCTCGGACCGCTGCGAGCCTTCGAGATCTCCCTCATTGGAGGCGTTGCCGCGGACTCTATGTCCTCGTGGGGCTGCTTTGAATCCAACCCGTTACTACGATCCGCGGATGGGCGGTTTGGCGCACGAGGCCTCGTAATCAAGGCCGGGATCAGTGGGGGCGGTTTGCTCGTGGCGCACCTGCTGCATCGCAAGTTTCCGAAACTCGAAAAGCCGTTGACCTTCGTGTTTGGCGGTGGATCGGCGTGGTTGCATGGCACGGCGATTCGTAACCGGGCGGTCGGATGCCTGAAGTAGCTCGAACTCAGCAGGTCAGGAATCCGCTGTCAACATTGATCGTTCCTCAGTGATGAAACTGGCCCGATCGCTGAGCAGGAACGCCGCCGCTTCTGCAATCTCTTCGGCTGTGATGGCGGGGTTGTTCACAAGCCCGTCGTCTCACCGCAGAAGTTCTGTTGTGATCGGCGAGTCATGCTGCGCGGCTGCGGCTTCTTTGGACGCTGGGTCATTATATCCGTGCACCGTCACGAGGCAGACCTCTATCTTCCGCATTGGATTCTTAAGATAGCCCGCCTCCACCTGAGACGGGAGCAAAGACGTGCTGAGATTTCGGTGGCGTGACTTGCGGATCGGGCCGAAATGAGGAATTTCGACGACGTTCGTTCCGTGCGCGCATCTGTTCCAGGCCTGCCTGCAGGCGCTCCGTTCACGAAGATGGAGCACTGGACGCCGTAGCGTGACTCGATTCGTTCCCAGTGCAGTTGACAGCTTATTTACGCACAGTTGGATATGTAATGCCGAGTTGTTCCAGATACGTCTTGTGCTTCGACGGATCGTAGTAGGTCTTCTTCATTTGTTCACGATAACGTGCCATTTTGTCGGCGTTGAGATCGATCGCCGGTACATCTTCCGAGCCAATGAGCGGCTGATATTTCTGCTCTTTCGTTTGGACGTTGGTGAAGTAATCCCAAGCCTGTTTGACGATTTCGGGCTTAGTCAAAAGATCGATCGCTGTCGCGGCCTGCGCCTTTGCGCCTGCGAGCGACCCCTTGTGCGCGATCGGCGTCGCCATCGCAACGGCGTTGGCCCAGTGGTGTCCCGGAAGATTGGGGATGTTCGCCGGGTAGTACGTGTAAATCATCGGCATGATCCAGGAGATATCGCCAACGTCATCGGATCCGCCACCGCGCAGATCCTTAGGCGGTTCCAGCGGACTCGCCTTCACCTTCAATCCCTCAGCCTTCTGATTCAGTTCACGCTGCAACGCTTTGGCAAGGGTTTGATCGTCCTCGCTCCACGTTGGCATGCCGATGGATTCGATGTTCTTGTGCATCGTCTCCGCAAGCACCTTGTTGAAGTGATTCGGCCACGCGGAACCAACGATCTTTTGCGTGAATGTGGTGCCGCTCATCATCGCCGCGCCCTTGGCCATGGTTGATCCAAATTCGTGGAGCTCTTTGATTTTGGCGTAGTCGAGTTCGCGGAAATAGTACCAGACGATCGCTTGATCGGGAACCACGTTGGGCTGGTCTCCGCCGTTGACGATCACATAGTGCGAGCGCTGTTCGGTGCGCAGATGCTCACGCTTGTAGTTCCAGCCGACGTTCATGAGTTCGACGCCGTCGAGCGCGCTGCGTCCTCGCCAGGGCGCTCCGGCGGCGTGCGCCGAATCGCCTTTGAAGGTGTACTGAACGGAGACGAGTCCGGAATTGATAGAAGGCTGCCCGTAGCTGACGGTGAAGTCGTTGCTGACGTGGACTCCGAGCATGACATCGAGATCTTTGAACAGCCCTGCACGGACGAAAAAGGCCTTGGTGGCGACGAGCTCTTCTGCCACGCCCGGATAGATCTTCAAAGTGCCGGACAGGTTGTTCTTCTGCATCATGTTTTTGAGCACAATGGCGGAAACAACGTTGACGGCCATGCCCGAATTGTGTCCTTCGCCGTGCCCCGGTGCGCCTTCGATGACGGGATCGTGATAAGCAACGCCGGGTTTCTGCGACGCACGCGGAATGCAATCGATGTCCGTGATGAAGCCGATGGCGGGCTTGCCGGTGCCTTGTTTAAAGGTCGCAACCCACGCGGTGGGGATGCCTGCGACGCCCTCTTCCACTTGGAAACCTTCTTTGCGAAGAATGTTGACGAGATACTTCGAGGTCTCGAATTCCTGAAAACCCAGTTCGGCGTAGCTGAAGATCTGGTCGACCATCTGCTGCACCTGCGTGGCTCGTCTGTCGACCTCAGCAAGAGCTTCTTTTTTGAGCGCGTCTGGATTGGATTGGGCCTGCGCAGAGAATGCCACGCAGGTGGCGAGTAACAGAATGTTCCTCATGATTCCGCTATTGTAGTTGATTCAGCGCGCTGACGGTTTCGCAGCCGCCCTTCAGCGACGCGATCCATTCGCTAATGAGCGCGACTCCTTCGTCATGCACAAGCGAGCGTCCAAGTTCCGGCATCTGGACCTTTGGCGTCGTCGATTTCATGCGAAAAGTGAGGATCGATTCGTCCGCACGTCCCGGAACAATGGAAAAGCGAAATGTTCCAGATCCCTGACCTGCGGCGACGGGGGTTTTGCAGACTCCCAGTTTGGCTGGGTCCGTCTGGCCATACGAAAGGTCGAGTCCACTGGTGTTGGCAGGGCCCTTGGGATTGTGGCAGTGGGCGCAGTTGATATCGAGATAGGCGCGCGCGCGGTCGTCGAGGGTAGAGAGCGGCATCGGCTGGCGATCGGCAACGCCGGTGAGCCTCAGAGTGGCCGCAGCGTCGAGATGGCGGGATTTGGGTCCGATGGGTTTGTTCACACCGGTGTTTTCGTGGCAATTCTTGCACTGGTTCGAATTGGGGATCGTGTACTCGAACTTGTGTCCGTTGCGTGTGAGTTCGACGGGGTCGGGGACCAGTTCGAGCACAGCGTCCTTCTGGTCGGCGGACCAGACGTAGGGCAGCCCGACCCAAGCCTTCGTCGCGGGGTCGTGGAAAAGGATGCGAGTCTCGATTTTGCGTCCGCCGAATGAGAAGGTTTTGGCGATGAGGGTTCCGGCGGGAAAGTCGTAGACGGCGAATTCATTGAAGCGAGCCTTTGTGCCCGCGGGCAGCAGCACGGTGCGCTGCTTCTCAGCGTAGTCTGAGAAGAGAGGCGTGCGAAGCTCGTAGGCGATGGCCTGCGGGCTATCGACGATGTTCCAGGCTTTGAGGCTTTTCGGATAGACGGGTTCTCGCTTGCCGCATGCAGCGAGAAAAATGGCCAAGGCGATTGCGACGAACTGCTTCAAATTCCATCATATCCTTTGGAGGGAACTCACACATGGCGACGAAGAAGAAAGTTGTGGTGGAAATCAAAGGCGATGCGGGCAAGAAAGCGCGTCGTGAGGCACGCGTGGCCGTGGGAATCGTGAAGCCCGCGCGCGTGGTGGAAGAGCGGCAATCCGAGAGGCGAAAGCCGAAACACAAGAAGCCCGTAGCCGATGAAGAATGAATTTGACGCGGACGGCAGTATACAAAGCCGCGCGGTGTCGGCGTGACATGGGTGAGATTCGCCTGGATGTAAGCTTCGTGCCGCAATGGATGGAGCGGCATGGCCGCATCCGCTTCTTGCCAAACACAGCCTTCGCGGTGTTGGTCGAGGTACTGGGTGACGTCTTCCTGGCCGTGCAGGCCCATGGATGTCGACAATGGATAATCGTAGCGCGTTACGTTGCGGATACCTGTGGCCTCGTAAATCAAAGAAGCGCGCGATGAGATGACGAACACGATGTTCTGATTCTTCGGGATGCCTTGCATCATGGCGTTCATCTCCTGCACTTGATCTGCCTGAAGGTAGAGCCCGCGAAAGTTTGTGCCCGGCACGGATTCTGCGGCGATCGCCGCGCGAATGGGACCCCAGAATTTACCCAGCCGAGGATCAGAGCAGCCACCGTCACGGATGGAATCGCGTACCGCCGCAAATCCCAGCGGTCCATAGCATACGCAATCAGCAAAGAGCCGCGGGAAGACCCAGCGTCGAGGAAGCAGGCGTTGCGCGATACGGCGTCCGTCGGGTGTCCGTTGTACATCGCGGAGTGTACGATGGCGTCAGGACGTAACTTTTTGACCGCTTCTAGAGTTTGCGGATAATCGAGCACATCCGCGTGGATAATCTCTGGTTTGAGATCCACGATGCACCAAAGATCGGTGGCCTGGCGCACAACGGCACCAGGAATCACATTCTTTTGCTGCAACAACTTTCGGGTGACCACCGCCCCGATGAAACCACCAGCGCCAGTCACCAACACTCGCTTCAAGGCCGAAGGTCTCCTTACTTCGTCGGTGAATGCTTGTTCAGGCTTCTTATACAAGAATTGACGGACCCGGACTTTTTACAAAATTCTCGGGGGGGATCTGACAGTACTCACGACCTTGCAAACGAACCTCACACGTTACATCCTGTAGCGGTACGATGCGTAACGCTACAGAGAGTAACATTCACGAGCTCGGCGAACTCGAGCAACAGGTCATGGATCTGGTCTGGCAGTTCGGACCCTGCCATGCGGAATCCATCCGCGAAAAACTCACCCGCCCTTTGAAGGATTCCACCGTGCGAACGGTACTGCGGCGATTGGAAGAAAAGGGCATGGTGCAACACCAAGCCGAGAATCGTACGTATATCTATCGCGCGACCGAAGAGAGACAATATGTTGCCGCTAAGGCCGTGAAGCGCATCATCGATTGGCTCTGCGAGGGATCGGTGGAAGAACTTCTGGTGGGCTTGGTCGATTGCTCTGTCATAGACCGCCAGGAATTGAAACGTTTGGCAAAAAAGATCGCGAAAGCGAAGCAGGATTGATCACGCTCATCTTGGAAATCCGCAACTTGCCGGTTCATGTGAAGAAATGCCTACTTCTTGCGTTCCGGCAACTCAAACGCCAATCCATCGAGATCGGTGAGCCGCAATTTGACGCTCTTCCGCTTGGCGAAATCCGCTTCGGAAACGGGGATGGACGCAGCGGACATGCGGTCGATCATCGCCTTGCCGGTGAGTTTCTCGCGCACCACAAACATCTCGTTGTACTTTGGTCCCGCTTGCTGAGTGTACTGCAAAATCCGGTCCATATCTGGCCGCGTGACATGCGTGGCCTCACGCTCTTTGCCATCGGCGTCTGTCCAGAGAATCGTATCTTCTTTCAGCACGAAATTCACGTCGGAATCATTCCTAAGACGATAGTCGAGAATGATCAGCGTCGATTCCGGTGTCAGCGCGAGGCTACGAACCTTGAGCACTTCGCCACTCACCTGCAGCCGCTTGTCGCTGCTTGCCGCATAGCTGAACCATCCGGCCAAGCCCAACAGGGCCATCGCGACACCGAACAAAGCAGCAAGCCTCGCGTTCATCTAGTCGCCTTCCACAATGCGGATCATCTCGCGCATGCAATAGTGCGAATGGGTGAAAAGCATGCGTCCAAACATGTGGGTTTCGAGTCCGCTTTTGCCCGGATAGCGATCGCGCTGCAACCACGTCACCACCGCCGGCCAGTCGATTTTTTTCTCTTCCTCCATCAGGCTCTTGCCTTTCACTTGCACATTCCACAAGCGATCTTTCGGAAGCAGCTTGTAGCCCACGCCAACCGGCTCTTTGAGATCTTCGCCGTTCATCGCATCCCAGTTGATGCCGAGCGCCTTGGAAGGCACAAGCTTGAGGATCTTTGCCGTTTCCGCACACGTGGCCACATTGCAACTCACTTCGTTTTCAAGCAGTAGCCGGACGCCTTCCTTTTCGGCCTTCAACGCGTGCTCCCCAAGAATGTCCGCAATCTGCTGAAAATGCTGTTCCGGCTGGTCAACTCGCGTAAAGGCAAAGACGCGGATATCTTTGACATTGAGAATGTGCGCCGCGCGAATCGCATTTTCCAGATAATGCATGCGTGCTTCGAAACGCTTCGTATCGCGGGCCTTGCGATCTTCCAGTTGTGCGGGCGTAGAACGACCGGGCTTGAACTGTGTGCCGGGAAGCCAGAACTTCAGCATCCCTGTATTGAGGAAGGAAATCCCGATGCCGTTGTCGGCAAATTCTTTGGCAGCCGCCTGAATCGCTTCTGGCTTCTGCTGCACATACTCACCGCCCCCGCCTGGCACCGCGCGCACTTCGAGCCACTTCAAGCTGTAGAGCTTGGCGAAAGCGATCGCGCCTTCGGGTAGCGTGGCGATCTCATCGGTTACAGCGCTGAGTCGGCTGCGATCCCACTTGGACGTCGCTTTGGCGAAGCTGGCAACAGCGGCGACGGAAGACAGAAAAGCACGGCGGTGGATGTTCATGCGTATGTCCACTCAACTTATCACAGCCGGCCGAACTATTTGAACCAGTTCTTCCAGCGCTTACCGAACGAGTCTTTGGTCCGGTCCATCCACGTTCGATCCGGAGGATTCAAAGTCTCGGCAAACGCAATGCTCAGCGGTGCTGCCCGAAGATCTTTGTCCTCGGGCAACTGTGCGGTTTCCCTGTTCGTGACGCGTACCTGAAAGCCGTTGAATGTGTAGGTCTTCTTAAAATACTGGCCCGGCTCTTCTTCCACAATCAGAGTAAACTCGGTCTGCGGCGAAGTACGGGCGGTCACCGGATAGTAGCCACGGATGCCAGTCTCGCGAAATGCAGTCTCATAGCGATGCCGACGCGTATTCCAGGTGAACACACGAATCGCGTCAAACTGATAGTTTTCGGCGCGCTTCTTAATGGTGGTCCAAAACCAGTTATGCTTCACAAAATCGCGCTCACGGTCTCGAACTTCACCCAATGAGAAATAAGAGGTGATGCGATGTCCTTCCGCATACTGCGCCACTTCATCCGGAATGGACATCACGAGATAACGCTGCAGCGCCCAGCCTACACGGCCATCGTGAGTGCGCACTAAGCTCCAATCCTCAAGAACGTTGGCCTTTTCCGCTTCGGTCTTTTCCGGTAGCGCGAGCAACGGATTCAACCGCACCGAAGGAACTGGCGGTGGTGCCGGTGTGCCGATTTCCGGATTCGGGTCGTCACGCACGCTCGACAAAGCCAGCCAATTGATCGGCAGTTTCGGACCCGGTGGCATCGGTGGCGGACCCGCCTTTTGCGCTTTTTGCCTGCGCCTCCGCGGCACGGGCTGTTCCGCTTTCACGGCCAACGCCACGGGCGGAACCGTCGCCACTCGGCCGCGCGGCGAAACGCGATGACCGATGATGTCCACTTGCCCTTTCTCAGGGATCTGATAGAAGCTGGGAGACTGCCGACTGGGGTCCGTATGCATGTTGAGCAAGTCGTATGCGCGCGCCATCCCCTGCGAGGGAAGCTGCTGTGCACGCTCGGCAAGCATGCGCAGATCGTCCATCTGCTGCGTTGTGAGCAGCGCGTAGCCGTCGACCCAGCCTTCCTTGTCGTCCTTCGTACGGACCTTGATAAAGCGTCGTCGAGTTGCCAGGACGCTCAAGCGCTCGCCATGGCGGACGGTCGCCGACACAGGGGATTTGGGCGCGAGTTCCAGGCGCAGGTTGAGGGTCGCCGGTCCACAATAGGCCTCGCCAATAACGGGTTCCCGGTCAGGACCCATACAGCCAGCCAAGCAGAGCAACAACAGGGCGGTCAATACAGGCTTCACAGGCGTCTCAATTGCCAGTCTAGCAGCTTGCCCGCAGGGGTTTGAACGGGGTGTATGGCGTTTAGAAATGCGGGTCGGGCCCGGGAACGGAAGCAGGGCATCAATGGAGTCCACGAACTACTCTAAGCATTCCATCGAATTTTCGGATATCCTACAGCGATACCCGTTTGTCAACGATGTCAAGGATGTTAAGGGATCCCATGTCGATTCTCCGTCTTCTTCTGGTCACCGCGTTCGTGGCGGCGCTGTCCGCACAAACCATTTCTTCAGGGCTCTCGGGCGTTGTCACTGACCCGACCGATGCCCCGATTCCCGGCGTCGCTGTCAAAGCCACCGAAGCCCGCACAGGATTCTCGCGCTCCATCGTCACCAACGAGCAAGGCTTCTTCGCCTTCCCCGATCTCACTTCCGGATCTTATCTCGTCAGTGTCGATCATGCTGGTTTCAAGAAGTACAGCCAGAAAGATATCGCTCTTAACTCGGGCGATCGGCGTACACTCGGACGCATTCGCCTGCAGGTCGGCGACAACAAAGAGGCCGTCACTGTCACCGCCGACACCGCGCAAGTGCAACTCGCATCCAGTGAGAAGTCGTCGTCGCTCACACAAGAGGACATCCAAAACCTCGCCCTCAGAGGCCGCGATGTGATGGACGCCGTTGCGCTCATGCCCGGTGTCGTCGACACCAGCGAAGGCCGCGAATCGCCATCGCAATCTTCCATCGGCGGACTCTTCCTCGCCGGTGGCCGCGATAATGCCAAGAACGTGGCCGTGGATGGTGTCACCAGCATGGACACCGGCTCAAACGGTAGCGTTCATTCGATGCCGTCGATGGAATCCGTCGGTGAAGTGCGTGTGCTGCTTTCGAACTATGCGGCCGAATACGGGCGCAATTCCGGCGGTGCCATCACCATCATCACGCGCGGCGGCGGCAAGCAGTTTCATGGTTCCGGCGGCTGGTATCACCGGCACGAAAGCTATTCCGCCAACAACTGGTTAAATAACCAGCGCGGCCTGCCCCGCGCGCCTTATCGTTACAACATTCCCAACTACACGCTCAGCGGGCCGGTGCACATTCCAGGCATGGGCAACAAACTGCGCAACAAGTTGTTCTTCTTCTGGTCGCAGGAATTCCAGATGCAGCGGCAGGATTACGGCGTGCGTACCGTCACGGTTCCGACAGCGGCTGAACGGCGCGGCGACTATTCCAACAGCCGCAACACGAATGGTGCTCTGCGAATCGTGCGCGATCCGCTCACCGATCGTGCGGCCAACAGCAACAAGCAGCAGTTTGCTGGCAACATCGTTCCAGCCACCCGCATGGATCCGATAGGCGCGCGGATCCTCAACCTTTTCCCAATGCCCAATTTCGTGGATCCCAATCCCTCTCGCCAATGGCAGTGGAACTACAACGCGAACGAGAGCGGCAGCTATCCGCGCCGCACTGAGATTCTGCGGCTCGACTACGCGCCGATGCAGAAATTGCAGATGAACTTGCGCGTCAGCAATACCGCCGACCGGCAAGAGGCACCCTGGGGCGTGTGGGTGAACGGCAGCGTGAACTTTCCGCTCTCGCCAATCGTTTTCCGCCAGCCGGGTCGAGGCGCGACGTTCCGCGCGACGTCCACCGTATCGCCCACCGTCTTCAACGAATTCACGGCGGGCGTGAGCCAGAACCGATTGTGGTTCTATCCGCGCGATCCGGAAAAGATCAGCAGAAAAGCGCTTGGGATCGATCTTCCTCAGTGGAACCCGGGGTTGAACGATGGCGGCTATATTCCAAACATGAATTTCAGTCAGGTGCAGAACTGGGCGAATCCTTCGATGAACGATGGCATCCCCTACGACAACGGCAATCTCATTATCGCGATCACTGACAACGTCAGCAAGATCTGGCGCACACATCAGTTGAAGATGGGCTTTTACTACGAGCGCACCCGCAAAGATCAAAGCGCCAGCGCCGCCACGCGTGGCACCATCAACTTCAATAACAATACGCTCAGCGATTACGACACAGGCTTCGCCTATGCGAACGCCTTTGTCGGCTCCTTCAATTCCTATACCGAAGCCACAGCAAGGCCGCGTGGCAACTACTTTTTTCGCAACATGGAATTTTATTTGCAGGACGCATGGCGCGTCAAGCCCCGGCTGCTGATCGATTTCGGACTGCGGTTTTATGCCAATCCGCCAACGTACGACCGCGGATTGCAGTTGCATACCTTCTCGCCGAAGGCTTACGATCCCAAGAAAGCACCGGTGCTGTTGCGCCCTGCGCTCACTGCGGCAGGACGTACGGTGGCCGTCGACCCAACGTCGGGGCGCGAATATGGCGAAGGCTTTATTGGAACGTTCGCGCCCGGGGTCGGCAATCCGGCCGAGGGCATGGTGCGTGCAGGAAGCAATGGTTTGCCCAATGGCCTCTATTCGATTCCTGCTCTCATGGCCGCACCGCGCCTGGGTTTTGCGTGGGATCCGTTTGGCCGGGGCCGCACTGCGATTCGGGGCGGTGGCGGTGTCTTTTTCGACCGCATTCAAGGCAATATGACGTACAATATGCTGCCAAATCCACCTTCGATTTTCACACCGACGGTCAATTATGGAACGCTGCAAACCTTGGCGCAGACCGCCGGAACGGGAGTCCTGGCACCCTCTGGCACGGTTCGCGCGATCTTTGGCAACAATCCGATGCCCACCACATACAACTATTCACTCGGCCTGCAGCAGCAGTTTGGCCGCAGCCTGTTGATCGATGTCTCGTATGTGGGCTCGATCTCGCGTCATCAACTCTGGCAGCGCAACATCAACCCGATTCCACTGGGTGCGCAGTTGTTGGAAGTCAGTCCGCAGAATGTGAATCCGGCACGGCCGGGTGTCGTTCTAGCCGGTAATTTTCTACGCCCCATCCAGGGCTATGGAGACATTTTTCTTTACGAGTTCGCGGCGACTTCCAACTATAATTCCTTGCAGGCTCGCGTTACACAACGCCTGGGCAAGAACATGAACTGGGGTGTCAGCTACACGTTCTCGAAGGCCTTGGGAAGCGCCTCAAGCGATGGCGTCAATGTCGCGACATTCTTCTCGCCGCGCGACTGGAACTACGGTCCTTTGAATCACGACCGCACGCAAGTGCTCGCCATCAACTACAACTGGAAGATGCCATTCAAGCGCAATATCCTGGTGAAGGGTTGGCAGTTGTCGGGCATCACGCGCGGACAGACCGGCGCGCCGTTCACGCCTGGATACACGCTGGTGGGCGGTGCGCAGGCGTCGGGCAGCGATTCGCAAACCGCGCGCCTGGTGGTGGCCGATGCCAACGGTCCTCTTGAAACCACACGCTTCCGCGCTCCGGCGCGCGGCGAGACCGGCACGCTCGGCTTCAATACGCTTCGCCAACCAGGATTCCTGAACTTCGATATCTCGCTTTACCGCGAAATCAAGTTCACCGAGCGCATCTCGTCAACGCTCCGCTTCGAGACCTACAATACTTTCAATCACACCCAGTATAGCGGCGTTTCCACCGGCACTCGTTGGGAAACCACAGGCTCCACCGAACAAACAGATCCGCTGTTTATGGAACCAATTTCCGCGCGGCCCGCGCGTCGAATTCAGTTGGCGCTGCAGTTCCGCTGGTGAAGTGAAACCTCAAACCTTCCGGCGACATGAACTCAAGGGCTGTCCGATCCGACAGCCGGACCGCTTCATGACAACGCCGTAACAGGATATTGATTACAAAAGCATAAACACCTGTTCTAATGGAGTTGTTTATGAAACATGGTTACCTGATCGATATGGATGGCGTGATTTACTGCGGCTCCGAACGCATCGAAGGAGCTGCGGAGTTTATCCGCTATCTGCAGGAGGAGGACATCCCGTACCTGTTCCTGACGAACAACTCCACGTTTACGCCGTTGGATGTGGTTGTCAAGCTTCGCAAATTCGGTATTGAAACGACCGCCGCTCACGTCTACACCTCGGCCATGGCGACCGCGGAATTCGTTGCCCGGCAACGCCCCCACGGCACCGCCTTCGTCATCGGCGAAGGTGGCCTCTTGAACGCCCTCAACGACGTCGACTATGCCATCAATTCCGACTTGCCCGACTATGTGATCGTCGGCGAAGGACGCGTCCTCAACTTCGAACTCGTCGAAAAAGCCCACCGCCTCATCGCCAATGGCTCGGGCCTCATTTCCACCAATTCCGACACCTGGTGCCCCACCGACAATGGCCCCCGCCCTGGCTGCGGCGCCATCGTCGCCCTTCTCGAAGCCGCCACCGGACGAAAGGCTTACCACGTCGGCAAGCCCAACCCGTTCATGATGCGCAGCGCACGCAAAAAGATCGGCCTCGCCACCGACGAAGTCATCATGATCGGTGACACCATGGAAACCGATATCCGCGGTGCCACCGATCTCGGCTTCCAGAGCATTCTCGTGCTTACCGGCTCCACCAGCACAGGGAACCTTCGCGAATATCCTTACGCTCCGTCGCGAGTAGTGACTTCGATCGCCGAACTCGTGCCCCCGCACTACTTCGGGTCGTCCAAAGCTGAGATCGTGCTGCAGCAGGAAGACGAAGAAGAAGCGGTCCTCGCCGTCGCCTAGCTAGCCAGGTGATATCATCCAAAGTCAAGGAGACCCACATGCAACAAGAGATTCAGGATGCAATTCAGCTACTGCAATCCGCCTTGGCCGCGCCGCCCGAGCAAGCGATCGGAACGGTAAATCAGGCGATTCAGACCCTCATGGGTGCGCTCAGCAATCCGATCGCGCCCGACGTCGACAAGGGTGGCTAGAGCGTTTTTGACACTGACAGCCCCGCGTGTGAATGCGGGGCCACACTATCGATTATTTTTTGCCGCCCGCGCCGCGATGAGCCCCTTCACCGCAGGATCGCCCAGAACCCCCGCCAACTCTGGATCGTCTTTCACTTCGCTCGGCAGTGCCGACTTTTGCAACGCTGTAGAGATCGTTCGCACAGCATCCGCGCGCTTTCCGGCCAACTCATAGGCTAGTGCCACGCGCGCCCAATAGTCGCCCCGCTTCGCTTCGGGAATCCTGGCGATCTCTTCCAGGGCCTTTGCGGGTTCGCCGAGTTTCGCTTGATACTCCGCGAGATTCGCACGGATGCTGTACTTGTCCGGAGTCACTTCGAGACTCTTCTGTGCAAGCTCCACGGCACGCGTCAACGCCGCTTTAGCCTTTTCTTTGGCCCCTGGGATCCGGCGATAGGCTGACCCGAGATTGCCCCAACCCACGTAGTAAGTGGAATCGAGATCCACCGCGGCTTCTAAGGCGGTGGCCGACTCTTCATAGCGTCCATCGAAGTACGCGGCGACGCCCAACAAGCTGTAAGCCCGCGCCGACGGCTTCAACTTGAGAGCCTTCTCCACTTCGCGACGCGCGTCCGCATAGCGCCCCTCGTTGACGTAGAGCCCCGCAAGATTGCGATAAACAATTTCGTTGTCGGGGGTGAGACTTCGCGCCTTCTCGAATGCGCTCTCCGCCTCCCCATAACGATTCTGATCCCAGTAAAAAACGCCCAACCCCAGAAACCCGTACCAATCGGATGGCCGCCGCTGGGTGACCTCCAGATACGACTTCTCGGCGTCGCCAAATCGGCCGAGATTGGCGTAAAGCCCGGCCAGTGCGCGATGGGCGTCCGTGCTGCCGGCATCGAGACGCAGCGCCTTGCGCAGCTCTTCGATCGCATCGTTCGTACGTCCATTCTGCGCGTAAATGTCGCCAAGTTTCGAATGTGCGATCGCCAGTTGCGGATCGAGCCTCACCGCTGCCTCCGCCGCAACCAGCGCCTTCTCCGCCCAACGCTTGTCGCTCGTGAAGAGCGCCTTACGCCAATAGGATTCACCCAGCCCGGAATACGCGAGCGAGAATTCGCTGTCCGCTTGAGTGGCCGCCGCAAAGCGCTCAATCGCGCGATCGATGTTGCCTTCCACATCGTGCCGTGCAAGATAGCCGCGGCCCTTCAAGTAATCCGAGTACGCCGCGGGATTCATCGTCTCCGCATTCTTCTGCTGTGTCGCTTTTGTGAACTGTACCTGCAAGAGACTGAGCAAGCCGTTCAATGCTTTGTCGCGGACTCCCAAAGGATTCGCCATGTCGAATTCCACCGTGCGAGACCCCGTCTGTCGCATCGCTGTGGCGTCGATCAAGTTGAGATGCAGTTCCGCGCGGTCTCTATTGCGCTGCAGGCTGCCGGTGACCGCAAGATTCGCGCCATAGATCTGCAGCGCCTGCCCGGCGCTCACAATCTTGCGCGACCGGATCTCAATGGCCGGAACAATGAGAACCTTCCAGGCGAGTTCCTCAGCCTCACTGAGGCGTGAGGTCAGCGTTTCGGTCAGCCCGTCGGCGATCGCACGCATCGCTTCATCGCCACCGATCACTTCGAACGGCAACACCGCGAGATGCTTTTCCTTGGGAAGTTCGGGCGTAGAACCGTAGCGCCAGAGTGCCGCGCCGCCACCAGCGGCAAGTGCCGCCGCGATGGCAACCGCAGCCGCGACGGGAAACTTGCGCTTGCTGTCAACCGCAGGCGCCGCGATCCCGGCCACCCCGATCGTCTTGGTGAATGCAGGAGCAGCCGGCTTTGACGGACCACCATCTCGAATCCGCCGCAGTTCGTCCGCGAACTCACCCGCGCTGTTCCAGCGCTCGTGCGGATGCTTCGCCAGCGCTTTTTCAATCGCCTCTTCGACACCGTCTGGAAGCCCTCGGCAAAACGATGAAATCTTCGTGGGTGGATCGTTCACGATGCTGTAGAGCACCTGCAGATCCTGCTCCCGCTCGAACGGACGCCGCCCCGACAGCATCTCGAACAGAACGATTCCCAGCGACCAGATATCGGTACGATGATCGAGCGTCGCGCTCTGCGCCTGCTCCGGCGACATGTAGACCGGAGTTCCGACGATGCCGCCCGAAGCCGTATGGCGTGGCGCGCCGCTCACCAGCGCCAATCCGAAATCGAGGATATAGGCGTGGCCCTGCGGACTGACAATGATGTTCGAACACTTGATGTCGCGATGCACAACCCCTTGTCGGCGTGCCTCTTCGAGTCCGTTGGCGATCTGAATCGCAAGATCCAAAGCCTTGTTCGTGTCGGGAATGCGGGTCTTGATGAGCTGACTCAACGTCTGGCCTTCGAGATACGCCATAGCCAGAAACAGCCGGCCATCCACCTCGTTGACTTCGTGAATCGGGCAGATGTTGGGATGATGCAAGCGCGCTGCGGCGCGCGCCTCTTGCATGAACCGCTCTTTGCGATTCTCTCCCGCGACATCGTCTTCAAGGTTATCCGCAGGCGGAAACTTCAACGCCACTTTTCTGTTGAGGCGTGTGTCTTCGGCCAGATAGACTATGCCCATGCCGCCTTGTCCAATACGCGAAACGATCCGATAATGCGAGATGGTCCGCCCAATCATCGGTTCATTCCGCCTCAGTCTCCGCTGGTGCGTATCCGATGGGCTGGCGATAGCGCGCCGCGACCACCAACACCAGACTGCCTGCAAGATCGCCGGTGTCAGGCCACGCGTATCCCTTCAGCTCAACATCTCTCACGCTTTTGGGTTCGAGTCCATCGAGTGGAACGGAGAGACGCTGCAGATCCGCGGATCCGCTGAACTGCGCAACGCCGTTGACGTAACAGACCAAGCGCACCAGATTCTTCGCGCGAACATCGAGGTCGATGCCTTCCTCGCGAAAGGTTGCAAGCGTGATTTCCAGTTTGTAGGCGGGTTTGGTTGCGAGTCTGTTGCAAGCAAACTGCACCAGATTGCTACCCCAATCCATAATGTCCGTTTTGGTAAGTCGATAGGGGACGGTTCGCGTCACCCCGAGATCCTCAAGCGCCTGGCCCGCGCGTCGCCCAACACGTGTCGAACGCATGCTGGCAAAAGCAATCACCGCGCCACCGGGCAACGGCTTGAGCGGCATATCCGGCAGAATCTCGAGCCGCTCGAACAGATCGTCCTGATGCCACCAACGGCTTGCGCCGCCGCCCCCAGTGTTCTCATCGACACCGATAATCTCGCCGATCTCGTGATCTTGAAATCCGGCGGAAAAAATATCCGTCGCGCTGTAGGAAACCGCATCGATCACTAGCGCCGCGGGGCCCTGATAAATCTGCCCCGTATTGTTGGCGCTGCGCTTCGAGGTCAGCGGACGCCCTTCGGTGAGTTGTAATCCTTCGGCAATGCTGTCGCCCGCGTCTTCGATCCAAGGCCCGAACTCGGCTTGTAGCGCGCGGATTTTCAAAGCAACCAGCGGATCGCTGCTGCCTAGCGTTGCGACCTTCCCCAAAATGCCCTGAATCATTGGCGTATTCGCAAAGTGAAACGCAGCAGGTGTAATCTCAAGGGGCGTGAGCATCTGCAGGATGCGCTCAGCACCTTTGATGCTGCCTCCTGAATTGCCACGCACATCGATGATCAGTCCGTCGGGGGCAAACTCATTCATCACTTCCAGAATCCGCTTGCACTCGTCGAAAAGCGAGTCCGGATGTGCCTCGAATGTCTTGATTCGCAGGTAACCGAAACGCTTCGGTGTTTCACTTTTGGCATCGGGAATCACCAACTCGTCGGGGGTGATCATCTGCCGCAAGATCAATCCCGAAGGATGCTGAAACTCGAAGACCTTCGGCATCTTCGTATAGAGAAAGTCCACTTCCGGGTCGCGAAAGCTTTCCGGCGCATCCGCAAGCGACGAAAAGATCGCAGCGCGCCCGAGTTGCTGCCGTTCATGCGCTTCCGCCTCTTCGAGCCTCTGCAGATCTTCCTGTTCTTGCCAAACCCTTTCACCCCAAATCGCCTTCATGGCGAGAGCCTGATCCGCCACCGGTTGACAAACCGCCGTCGCAGGGGCGCGAAATGCACCTTCCGGAAAGCCAGTGGCAACGCTCCAGGGAACCAACAGCACCTGTTCCTCGGCCTTGTTCGGATCCGGGCGGAACTGCACAAACACAGCCTCTTCTGACGGGGGCAGCCCATAGGTGAGGCTCCGCATCGTGAGCCGCAGCATCCCGCGCGTGAACTTGGATGCTTCGTTGCCCGCCGGAATCACACTCGAAAGCCGCTCCACAGCCCGCGCGATCGCCATCCCATTCCAGTGCGTGATCTCGATGCCCGGTTTGAATTCGGGATGCTCGAATCCCGAGAGCGTTTGAGTCACCACAAAGTGCAAACCGTCGTCGGTGTAGCACTTCACCACAAATGGCAGAAACGCCAGTGCGCCGCGATAGGGCGCGGGCAAGCCATAAAGTGTGTGCGCATCGCGAAGTTCGGTGAAGATCTGAATGAGTTCGGTGTGGAACTTCAAATCGTGTGAGATGTTCTGGATCCGCGAACGCAGCAGCCGCAGTCGCTGAATCGGATCGATGCCATAACGGGCGCGTTTAAAGGGCAGGTGCGCGTAGAACTGATCGAGAATCAGAATCGCCTGCTCGCAGATGATTTCGCGTTCACCGGGCTGGAGCGATTGATCCTGACAGCGATGCAGAAACTCCGGCAGCGAGTCGATGCGCAGGTCGGGGAGATTGAGTGTGATCTTGCCGGCGAGCAGGGTCCGCACCGTGGCCGCGAGCGTTTCCTGCGCGGATTCCATCTTCATCATTGGGTTTGCGGTAGGCATGCGTCCGAGTTCTTTCATTCTCGCGCAGTCGGCTATGATCGTGAGCTGGTCTTCACGATGCGGCCTGCCGGTGCCGCGACGCGTCCGACGGTCGTTCCTCCGGCAGCGCTGGGATATTCGATGCTGTTCCCCGCGGGTGTCACGCGTCCGGTAGTTTCGACGTTGAATGCCGTGGATGCCAGCATTACGTCTAGAGCATTTTCGGACTTTCTGCGGCTGATCTCGGTGGGGCGAGCTTTAGTTTGCGCGAGGCTTCAGCCTTGCCCAGCGTCTACACAATTTCTGAAAACGCTCTAACGCCGCGATCATCCCAGCAGGACTGAACGGCGCGATCTCGGCGTTCGTCACCGAGCGGACGCATCTGATTCTGGATATCAACGGCTATTTCACGCCTTGATTGCGATGTGAGTCCACAATTTCGACGGGAAAGAGAAATATAATAACGGAATCCAGCACAATGCCTTCACTGACCCATCCCGACAGGCTCCTGCTCCGACAATTCCTCTGCGCCACCCCGCAGTTCTCAACCCATCGCGGACGCGAAACCCTCCTCCAAAACACCCTCGGAGCCTACCCGCATACCGCCAAAGCTCTGCAATGGGTCAACCTCGAAGGCTCCCGCGAGGAAGTCGTCTTCGATCTCGTCACCAAAATCGCAGGGCTCGAATCCTCACCCGGCATCTCCGCACTCGCCCTCATCGCAGCGGCAATCCAACCACTACTTTCCAGCGAATATCGCGACAAGCTCGAAGCGCTCCGCCGCCGCATGCAGTGGACGGACACCGACTCCGCATCCCTCGACGCCAACACTTGGCGCGACAACCGAAGCGATGACGAACTCTCCCTCGAACGTGTCATCGGCGAAAACACCCTCCGCCATCTTTACTATCTGCGCCAGGCGCTCGTCGTCGCCGAATCCGTGGTTCGTATCGACATCAATGGCCAACCCAACGGCACCGGATTCCTCGTCGCGCCCGGCATCGTCATGACCTGCAATCACGTCATCCCCAATGCGCAGCAAGCAAGCCGCGCCGCCGCGCGCTTCTTTGAAGAACAGCCGGACCCATCCACCACCGAGCCTCCCAGAAGAGCCGTCATCGTGAAAGTCGAGGAGATGCTCTACACAAATGCCAAGCTCGACTTTACGCTCCTGAAACTCCACCCACAGTCGCCCCAACCCGCGCCCCTCAAACTCACCACAGCGGCCGTCAAGCCGAACGATCGAGTGCCCATCATCCAGCATCCCGAAGGCATGCCCAAACAGATCTCCCTCCAAAACAATCTCGTCGCCTACGCGGACGACGACAAGGTGCAATACTACACTACGACCATGCCCGGTTCTTCTGGCTCGCCCGTCTTCGATAATCAGTTCCACGTCGTGGCAATCCATAGAAACTGGGTTGGCCAGAAGCACTTCCCCGTGGTGGCGGAAGACTCCGCCGCCGCGCCCCAACCCTACCGCAATCAGGGGACCAGTATGATCGCCATCCTCGCAGATCTTCACAAAAACGCCCCGAATTTCATCTGAACCCATGCTGCCGCCCGATCTCCAAAAACCGTTCCAACGCCTCCTGCTCAGCCTCACCACCTGGGACACCACAAAAGGCCGCGAGCGGACCCTCGCCTGCCTCCGCGACTACGATGTCTGGGATCACCGCCGCACAGAAGACGATCCGGCAACCTGCGCCGAACACCTCGTTCAGTTTCAGTCCAAACACGGCGCGGAACCCTACCTGCGACTGCTCGCCGACCTCCGCGACGCCAACCAGGGCTTTGTTGAAGTCCTCAATCAGATCGACACGCTCGAAGCCGACCTCCGCAGCCGCGAACCCCCCCGCCCGCGCGTGAAATGGAACAAACCGCCTTATCGCGGGCTGCTCACGTTTGACCTCAAGCATGCGCCGATCTTCTTTGGTCGCGATCACGAATCGAAGTTGCTTTATGAAGTCATCGCTGACCCGCATAACCGGTTTACTCTCGTCCTGGGGGCCTCTGGCTCGGGCAAGTCGTCACTCGTTCGCGCCGGATTGCAACCCTTGATCGACAAGCATCACCCCAAATGGCTGGTGACAGCCATGACACCGCTCGAACTCGCAGATCCGGATACGTCGCTCAGGGCAGCGCTGATGCAGACGCTCAAGCAGCATGACCTCTTCGAAGCCAAGCGTGAATGTCTTGCCGGACTCGCGACAGATCCACTGGCAACTATCGCAAACCTGCTAGGCGTCGAGCGCTGGCTGCTCATCGTCGATCAGTTCGAAGAACTGTTCGGAGACAAGCAAGGCGCCAACTTCATTGACCGCCTACTCAGCGGAAATTCCGTGCAATTCCAAGTGCTCGCCACACTCCGTTCGGACTTCTTCCACCACTGTCTCACCCATCCCCCGCTCAGCCGTGCAGTGATGCTGCCCGGCGCGCAATTCCCGGTGGGACCACCCAACAGACTCGCGCTCGAACGCATGGTCTCGGGTCCGATCAAAGAAGTGGAACTCCCCGAAACCTGGACCCTCGATCCCGCACTCCCGCCGCTGATTGCGGTGGATGCGGAAGGCCAATCCGGCGGACTCGCCCTCATGGCCTTCGCCCTCCGTGAACTCTACGAGCTTGCCAAAGGCAATCGGCTCGATGTGGCACTCTACCGCAGCAAGCAGTTCGGCGGACTCAGCGGCTCCATCGCCCGCCGCGCCGACGCAACCCTTGCCGAACTGGGAGAAAACGCCCAACAAACACTGGAACGTGTCTTCACCAAGCTGATCCGCATCCACCAGCATGACGATGCACCGGTGCGCCTCCGCGCGCTCGGTACCACTTGGGACGATGACCCGCAAGCGCGCGCACTCGTCGACGCCTTCGTGAAAGCCCGCCTCCTGCTTGCCGATACTGCCAGAACTGTTGAAGTCGCCCACGAAGCCCTGCTTCGCGAATGGCCCACCCTCGTCTCCTGGATTGACAAACGGCGAGATGCCTTTCGCCTGGCGGACAGGGTCCGAACCGAGGCCCGCGAGTGGGTGGAGGATGAAAGGCATGAACGCCCCTGGAACGAGCGCATCATCGCCGAGACGAGGAGGACGCTCCGCGAGGCTGGCTTCCTGGATCAACTCCAGGCCGAGCATCCCAAGATAGAGCGCCTCCTCTTGCCGGAAGTCGATTGGATTGTCGCAGAGCTTTCCATAGCCAAGACAACGCATCGCCGCCGCCATCAAATCGGCGTGAGCCTCGCAGAACTGGGCGATCCAAGACCCGGCACCGGCTTGACCGCGATTGAAGTACCAGACATTCTGTGGAAACAAATTCCGATGGGGCCACGATCGGAGCCCTTCTGGATGGCGGCCTATCCAGTGACTGCTGTCCAGTTTCAAGCCTTCCGCAAGTTAGAAGCGGGCAGGGGCCGACGCGGCCCTCCAAGTGAATCAGGAACAATCGCGGCGGCCTCCGTTGCCCGCGGTTCCTCAGAAGATGCCGGGCTGCCCAACCATCCAGCAGTTAACGTCTCGTGGAACGATGCAACGGAGTTCTGCACTTGGCTCTCGTCCCAACTGAAATTCAAAATACGTCTCCCCAAAGAAGCCGAATGGGAATGGGCCGCCCGCAGCGCCCGCCCGGACTTCGAATATCCGTGGGGACCGGTGTGGATCGATGGCCGAGCGAATACGAGAGAGGCGAAGCTCGCAGAGGCCACGGCCGTAGGCATGTACCCGCAAGGCGACAGCCTCCAGGGAATCTCCGACTTGGCGGGAAATGTTTGGGAATGGTGCGCGGAAGATGTCAAAAAAGAGTATCGGGCGTTGCGCGGCGGTTCCTGGATCAACCTTGCCTCCTTTACGCGCGCGGCGTATTTCAATCACTATCTCCCGGGCTCTCGCTTCTACCGCATCGGGTTTCGGGTGGTGTGCTCGGCCCCCATCCTCTGATCTCTGTCGCTCTGGACTCTGTCTCTCTGCACCTCCGCCCACTGTCCCGCGCGCAAAGCGCGCGGGCGAATTTTTGGCAGTATTTTGGCATGGTATCGTAAGGCGTTGGCTTACCGGCTGGCAAAAAGGGCGCCTCGGAACCGAGTCTCGGGCGTTGCGCGGCGGTTCCTGGAACAACAATGCATCCAATACGCGCGCGGCGTATCGCAATCACAATCACCCGGACAATCGCAACAACAACAACGGGTTTCGGGTGGTGTGCTCGGCCCACATCCGCCTTCGGTTTCCAATTGTGCCGTCAGGTTCCGCCGGTTAAGGCTTGCGGGATGCGGCGGGAAGCCGCTGGATGGCGCGGGTGCGTCCCGTCCGCACGCCGAAACGGAAGCACGCGGGCAGGCGTCGGGAATCATCTTGCTCACATGTTCGTATTGCCCATCCGACAACCATCGCCATGTGTGGGCCAGCCGCAAATAGAGCCGTAGCTTGTTCAGCGCCCCGTCGGCGCCCGCCAAACGAATTTTGCGAGCCCCGCCTCGCGTTGCCTGGGCATCCTCGAGCCGCTCCGATAGATCGAGCGCCGCCCCCTCCGCTGACCGCGTGGTCCACCATGCCCTCCGCAACGTCATTGGCCCGCCGCTCGAATCGCGTCGGCAAGGGACACATCGGGCAGTGGATCGACTGCAAACCTGCGCCAAACGCCACCGCTATGCGCTGCGCATGGACATCGTCAAACACTTCCCGTCCATTGACCACGCTGCTCTGATCGAGATCCTCCAGCGTTCCATCGCCTGTCCCCGGACGCTCGATCTTTGCGCCAAAATTATCGCTAGCGGCGATGGAATCCTGGAGCGGGACTACAAAATGGTCTGGTTCCCCGGCGACGATCTCCTGGCCGCCTGCCGCCCTCGCGGTCTCCCCATCGGCAACCTCACCTCGCAATTCTGGTCGAACTGCTATCTCAACCCGCTCGACCACTTTGTCCAAGACTCCCTTGGTTGCCATAGCTACCTCCGCTACGTTGACGATATCGCTATGTTTTCCCACAGCAAACGGGAACTCTGGCAATGGAAGTCCGCAATCGTGCAGTTCTTACAGCGCCTGCGTCTGACCATTCACGAAGGTCCCGCACAAGTGCAGCCCGTCACCACGGGGATACCCTGGTTGGGCTTCGTCGTCTATCCTTCGCACCGGCTGCTGAAGTCGCGCAAAGCCATTCACGCCACCCGCCAACTCACAGACCGTTACGCCCAATGGCAGGATGGCGAAATCAGCTTCGCCGAGTTCGACGCCAGCGTGCAGGGTTGGGTGAATCATGTCCGCTACGCGGATACCTGGGGCCTGCGCAAACATGTTCTCGCGAAACTCGCTTGGGGGCCACAACCGCCCCTGTCCAAAGGCCCCCTAAAACTTTCGCCCGCGCGCTGTGCGCGCGGGACAGTGGGCGGAGCTCCAGAGAGCCAGAGCACAGAGCGGCAGAGATCAGAGGATGGGGGCCGAGCACACCACCCGAAACCCGTAATTGTTGTTGCGAATGAACGGGGGAAGGCGAAGGAAAAACGCCGCGTTCGTACTGGAAGCATAGAAGTACCAGGAACCGCCGCGCAACGCCCGAGTCTCTTTTTCGACCTCGTCCGCAAACCATTCCCAAACATTGCCGCTCAGGTCGAGCATCCCTTCCTCCGACACTCCGTTCGGATAGATGCCAACCGCAGTGGTCCTGCCAACGTAGTGCGCCCCGACTTTCTCGTCCGATGCTGTTTCGTCGATGTTCGCGTATCCGGAGACAAACTCATCGCCCCAAGGATAAACCCGCCCATTGGGACCCCGGGCCGCACGCTCCCACTCCAATTCCGTCGGCAATCGGATCCCTCGCTTCAGCTTGCTCTCCAACCAGGCGCAAAAGGCCATTGCCTCGTGCCAATCCACATCCACCCTCGGGTGATTTGACTCCGCCCACTCCCGGGTCGCGGGATGTTCGGGTTTGCTCAACCCCTTCCGCCGTCGCGCATCGACGTACCCGTCCTCTGCCCGCAAAAATGCATCGAACTGGGCACTGGTCACTGGATAGCGCGCCATCCAGAACCGCTCGGTCTTGCGCCGCTTCTTCTCTTCCTGATAAACGAACGTACCTGCCGGAATCTCCACCCAGTCGATCTCTGGCACCCCACCCCGGCAGCCGATGCCCTTCCGCGTATCCAGCCCAAGCCGCCCAATCGCCCGCCCCACCGCCGCGCGCGCCAATGGATGCGGTTCCCTTTGCGTGTCCGCAAGCCTCGGCATCCACGCCGCCTGCAACTCCGCCAGCAACGGCGTTCGTTCCACTACATCCGCGCCACTCTCTTCCAGGCACTCCATCGCCACCTCAGGCTGCGCATGCACCAGCCAGCGGACCACCGGCGTGCAATCCTCGCCGTACAAGCCCGCAAGCAGTTTCAACGTCTCTTCCCAGCCGGAACGTTCCCACCAGCGATCCTCCGGCCACAGTTCCGAAGCCCTCATGGATGGCATCTGCTCGACAAGCGCCTTGGCCGTAAAGTACTCCTGCAAAAGTTGGTGCCGGAACCGGACCTCACCCTCGCCTTCCAGGAACGTCGCATCGAGTGCTTTCCGAAGCTGTCCGCTGCCGCCCAGCGTCTCCGCCGCTTGGGTGGAAGGCGCGGCCGTTAGCACGCCGTAGTCGCTGCCTTCGCCCGAATCCACTCGCTTCCGCTGCATTTGCCACGCCAACCTAGCCAGCCCCTCTTGCAGTGCCCCGCCTCCCCGCCAGGCAGGATCGCGGGACTCTTCCCGCGCCGTCAATTGCTTCACAAAGAGCTCGAACAACTCGCCCCGGTTCGGCGGCAGTGCTCCGTCACCTTTCACCCAAACCTGATAAAGCATCGTCAGCAGAAACGGGTTCGACGCCAGCCGCATCAGGCAGCGTGGACTTCGCAAGTGCTTGCCCCGCAGGTCACTCCAATCCTCAATCTTCCAGCTGTCGATCTCGGCATTTGGATCCCAGAATGTCTCCTCCGCGATGCGCTTGTCCGAGCACGTCTTGAAGACCT
>Ga0163144_10001644_pt1 | contig 52505 bp, 48 predicted proteins | sample OliLak19BULKMAT1_FD_123175 | JGI IMG/M metagenome (GOLD analysis project Ga0163144, IMG submission 123175) | Freshwater microbial mat bacterial communities from Lake Vanda, McMurdo Dry Valleys, Antarctica - Oligotrophic Lake LV.19.BULKMAT1 | ecosystem: Environmental > Aquatic > Freshwater >... | reverse complement strand
TTACAAATAGTAATTGCTGGAAGGCCAAATTCTGGTAAGTCTACCTTTGTAAATGCGATTATTGGAGAAGATAGGATGCTGACTGGGCCTGAGGCTGGCATTACAAGAGAGTCGGTTGAAATTTCTTGGGAATATAAAGGAAATCGCATTAAGTTAATTGATACAGCGGGGCTTAGAAAAAGGTCTAATGTCACTCATAGCCTAGAGAAACTATCGACTGGCGACGCGATTGGCAGTATTAAATTTGCAAATACCGTAATTTTGATGTTAGATGCCACAATTGCTCTCGAACAACAAGATCTTACGATTGCAAATTATGTTATCGATCAAGGCCGAAGTTTGGTCATTGCTGTTAATAAATGGGACTTGATTCGTAAGAAGAAAGAATATAAAGAAGAATTCGAATATAAATTAGGAACTCATTTACCGCAAGTAAAAGGTATTCCGGTTGTATATCTTTCTGCTATTGATAGCACAACAACAGAAGGGGTCCTAGACAAATGTATTGATATATATAAACTATGGAATAAAAAAATACCAACATCCAAGCTAAATGATTGGTTAGGATTTGTATTAGATCGTCATCCACTTCCTCTTCATAAAAAACTAGGACGTAGAGTAAGAATCAAATATATAACCCAGATCAAATCACGACCGCCAACATTTAAATTATTTGCTAGTGATCCAGATAGTATAACAGATGCTTACAAGCGATATTTAGCAAATTCTTTACGGGATGATTTCGAAATGCCGGGAGTTCCAATGAGATTTTATTTTGAAAAATCGGATAATCCTTATGCTAAGAAAAAATAAATTGATACAACAATATCAACACACAATCCTGAACTTGGTGGAAGCTTGTATCTGCCCCGTAGGTGAATGGTTTCAGGCAGCACTACGCATCATACTGGATCAAGTCAGATATGACAACATCGCTAACAACAGTATTTGCCAATGAAAAAATCAGTTTTATTAACTAGATCAAAATCAGCAAACAATGAACTGAAGGAAAAATTTATAAGCCAAGATTTTGATTTTTTAGATTGTAACCTTATTAAATATAAGTTGTTTCCAGTAGAAGCAGAGTATATAAATAAATTTTCTAATTTAATAATTACTAGTAATTTTGCTGCCAATAATATTCCCAATGCCCCAAGGTCTGATATGTCAGTTTGGGTAGTTGGAGAAAAATCGGCAAATAGTTTGAAAAATAAAGGTTACAAAGTTGAGCATTATGCCTCAAGTGCAAAAAACTTAAAAAAGCAACTCCCAGAAAAATTACATAAAACAACGTTGTATCTATCAGGAGATCATATAACTGTGAATATGCCATCTGAAATAACTAGAAAGATACTATATAAAACAGAATATCTTGAGTCTCTTTCAGAAAAAGAAGTTATAAGGTATAAAGAAGGTATAGATTATATAGTTTTATACTCTGAAAATTGCGCAAAAACCCTACTGAAATTATTAGTAGAAAATAATTTGGTGAATTATCTAGAAAATACTGCCATTGTTGCTATAAGCTCAAAGGTTGGAAAGGTATTTAGGCAAGTGTTTAAAAATGTGGTAGTATGCCATGATAGCCAATCAATGTTGAAATATATAGAAGAACATGAACGGAAAGATAAAACCAGCAGAAAATAAAAATACAAAAAGAGCAAATAGTAATTCCCTTAGAATTTTTGCCTTAATTCTAGGGCTCGTTATAGCTGTAATTGTAGTTTTGGTAAAATATAACCCACAATTATTTGATAGTTTTTTTAAAGAAAAATCTTCCCCCGCAGAACAAATATTGGTTCAGGATAGTAGTCTTGATAAAGCTGCTCCAGAGGAGAGTTATTTCCCAGGACCAGAGGTGCCTTTGCTTAGTTTTTCACCAGATGAAAATGAACTAGATACAGAGAATGGAGACCTTGCGGTCGCTGAAAATATGGAGCCAGAAGCTAGGCATCCTTATGAGATAGAGGTAGAAAAAGATGAACTTGCTGAGAAAAATGTAGATTCCTCTGAGAAACAAATCCGATTGATAAGCGGATTAAATAACTATAGATTATTTTTAGCTAACGCCGAAAGGCTAATTACTAAATTTAGACAAGACCAACTATTCTATAATGAGCTAAGGTTTTTTAATTCAATTACTCATCCTAATATGATAAAAAATACACTGCTTTTACTTGATGATTACAACAAAATGTTATCAAACCCTGAATGTGAATGCACTGATAAATTCGTTGAGATTTTTAGTTCTAAGCTAATGAGTAGGTTCATAAAAGTAACAAAAATTTCTAAGACTAGAGAAGAGCAGAAGCAGCTAAAAGACGGAATCAATGAAAACTTACCTGTTCTGATTAATTATATATACTCATCTGAACTGCAAGGGAGTTTTGTAAAATGACGGCCTAAACCAGTTATAGCGGACTTGATCCGGTATCTCCTGAGCTGCTGAAACGAGTTCAGCAGGACAACTATAGGTAGTCAGCTTGAATTTCAAGCATAACTTATGAGATGTGAGTGTGAAGATGCTTTTAATATTTAACTTGAGTGTTGTGAAATGATTAGATTTTTGATTTTATGTACAGTCTTTTTCCTTCTTTATATTGGATTTAGTACTATTGGCGAGTACGATTCGGAGATTAAATTATTTGTATTTGATTATCAGATTGAAACGACTTTATTTTTGTTTCTGAGCGTATTTGTTTTAATTCAATTGCTTCTTATGGTTGCTCTAAAGCTAATCTTTTTAATATTTGATTTGCCTACTATTTTGAAGAAAAGATGGTACAGAAGAAAATTACTAAAAATAAACAACAGACTACTAAATGTTTTAGCAGAATTGTTAATGGGTAATAAGAAAAAATCACTTAAAATAACAAGTAACATATTGTCTGAGCTCGACGAAGAAAATAAGGATTTTGTAAATTTAGTTCTTGCGGAAGGAGAAGATAGTTTTGATAAAAAAATTCAATATTATCGCAACCTAATTGATAAAAAGAATTTTAGTGCTTATGCGTCAAAAAAACTTGCAGAAATTTTTTATAATAACACGCACCATATACAGGCTGAAGAATTTGCACTTAAGGCTTTTAACGAAGATGATACTGATCCAGAGTTAATGTTGATTTTAATTAGAATATATGCAAACCTCGGATCTTGGCCCAAAATGGTATTTATTGTATCAAAATTACAGAGAACATACATGCCTCTGTTTGAAGTAAATTCTGAAGAGATAGCTTCGTATTATTATGCAGCTTCAAAGCATTACCTTCAAATAGGCTCAGAGGATGAAGCCAAAAAATACCTTGAATTAGCTCTTGAATACAAACCTGACTACATAGAAGCATTAAATCTACTTATGGAATTACTTACAAACACCAATAACACTGCATCTATACTAAAAGTACTTAGAGCGGCATTTTCAGCCAAACCTTCTTTTGAAATTGCTAGAATGTTTGCTGATAGCTCTAGAAGCTCTGCGGAAGCAATTTATGGTACACTTGCTGGTATAGCGCAGCCAGCAAAGTATCCGGGTGTGTTTTTGGCGCTAGCAGGATATTTAGGTATTAAAGAAAAGGTAATAGAAATAAAGGAACCAAAATTAATTTCATACGATTCTAAGTAAAGGATTCTCATGACTGTGTCCGAGGCAATCCTTGATAGTAAGCAAAAAGAGCTTTTGGTCATATTGCAACAAGCAGGGGTTTCTATTGAGCCAATAACTTTCTTGACCAAGGTTAAGCGCTTGTTTTTTAAGTCAAAGCATCCAAAAAGCATATATCTTCATGGCGGTGTTGGAAGAGGTAAAACTATGCTGATGAAGATGTTTTATGATGCGGTAAAAGTTCCTAAAGAAATTATTCATTTCCAAAATTTTATGCAAATCACGCATAAAAAACTTCATCTACTTCAGGGTAAATCTGCTAATAAAGTTATCCAGGAATTAGCTTCAGATATCTCAACTAAGGCTCGTGTAGTTTGTATGGATGAGTTTGAAATAAAAGATATTACAGATGCAATGATTATAATGAGGTTATTTCGATATTTACTGAAAAACGAAGTGTTTATTTTTTTAACAACCAATACTATTCCAGATAATCTATATAAAGACGGTATGCAGAGAGAATCATTTTTACCTTTTATTGATATGGTAAAGAAGAAGTTTCAAGTTTTGTACCTAGATACTGCTATCGACTATAGATATAACGCTGTATCCGTGATAAAAAATAGAATTTTATACCCAGCTGATCGAAAAACTAAGGCTATAATAGACAAGATAAAAATAGGCCTGTGTGATAAAGAAGAATTAACTGAGGTAAATGTAAATCTTTTTGGGAGGACATTAAGTTTCCCTCAAGGCCATAAAAATACACTGATAACTACTTTTAAAGAGCTGTTTGAACGATCTATTGGATATGCTGATTATGTAAACCTAACCGAGCAGTTTAAAATTATTGTAGTTGAATCGGTAAGAAGAATTAATGAAGATGAAACTGATATAGCAACACGTTTTATAAATTTTATCGATAATGCTTATTTCAATAAGGTAGTTTTATTCATGGAGATTGAATGTTTGCCAGAAGAAATTTATCCTTTTAGCAAAAAGAAAGGGGAGTTTATTAGGACTGTCTCTAGGCTTGCCGAGATGAACTCTGATGAATATTTGCAGTAGGGGCAAATAGAAAAAACTTATAAGTTCATTGCAAGGATTCATCTTGAGCTTGTTAGACTTCGCATGTCTTAGGCCCAGGATTTTCTACTCCTTACGCTTAGTGAAAATGAATTCAGGATAACATATAAACCATATAAAAAATTATGATGAACTTTGATAAACCTAAATTTATTACTTTTGAAGGAGGAGAGGGTAGCGGAAAATCCACGCAGAGCAAAATGTTGTATGAATTTCTTTTGTCTAAAAGAATAAAAGCTATTCATACAAGAGAAGTTGGAGGTACAATAGAGGCAGAAAAAATACGGCATTTATTGGTTTATTCTGAGCTTTTGCCAATGTCTGAATTGCTATTAGTTATGGCAGCTCGTTATGAGCACCTAAGTAAAGTTATTATACCATCTATGCTAGATGGGTTTTGGGTTATATGCGACAGGTTCATAGATTCCACGGCGTGTTACCAATCAGGAGAATCGGGGTTAACAATAGAAGATATTTTTGAGTTGCATGACCACTTAATGAACGTGAGTTATGAAGACGAAGCCAAAAATACCTGGTCTAAAGCTATTATGCCAGATCTTACATTCTTTATGGATATCCCGCCAGAAATTGGTTTAGAAAGGGTTGCTACGAGAGGTGATGCAAACAAGTTTGAAGCTAAAAACATGGCATTTCATCGTAATATCTACGAAAGATTCAAGTCCGTTGCTGCGATGCATAATGATAGAATTGTTTCGATAAATTGTGTGAACAAAACGGTTGATGAGATACATAAAGTAGTAATTGATAAAATTTTTTATTAGGTAGTTATTGATTCGAGGTTAAAATTAATATGACTAGAAAATTATCTTGGTTAATAGAATCTTTGCATGTTAATGAAGAAGGGATTTTTTATGATAGGGATGATTTGCCGATAGAGTTATATAATAAAACTAGCGGCGGTTATGGTTGGATTCATTTAGACGGTACCTCATCAGATGCAAAATCGTGGCTAAAAAACTGCTCTGGTATCGATGAAATATGGGTTGACGCACTACTTGCAACTGAAACACGTCCAAGGCTAGTAAAAATAGATGATAATACTATATTCATAAATTTAAGAGGTATCAATTCTTTTAACAAGGAAGAGCCAGAGGATATGATTTCTATCCGTCTATACGTTACTAAACAACAAATAATTAGTGTAAAGCTCAGAAACTTAAAGGCGGTTACTAAATTAAAAATGGATTTTGAGAGTTCAAGGGCGCCTAGGACTACATTTGAATTTTTACTTACTTTAATCGAACATATAAACGAAGAAATTGAGTCTACTATCGCTGATATATATGAGGCTATAGACGATCTAGAAGAGATGGTTTTAATAGAACATGATAAGGATTTTAGACAAAATGTTATTGACGTTAGAAGACAGGTGATTATTTTTAGACGCTATTTCTTTCCCAATTTAGACACGCTGCAACAATTAGCAGCTATAGAGGGTTTTTTGGATTCAGGTGCTGATAATGCAAGTAATTTATCTGAAAGCTGCCATAAGATGACTAGGTTTATCGAAGAGATAGTATCTATTAGAGAAAGAGCGCAAGTTATTCATGAAGAGTTAAACAACCACCTAACTGAGAGGTTAAGTGCGAGTACGAATAAATTATCTGCTATAGCATCAATTTTTCTTCCAATGAGTTTTGTCACCGGCTTATTTGGTGTGAATTTAGCAGGGATACCTAGCTCTGCTAGTGATAAATCATTTCCAATCTTTGCTAGTATTATCTGTGCAATTTTGATTATTCAATTTGTAATATTAAAGTGGAAAAAATGGTTCTAAAGCGATTATTTACTGTTATCGTAATTTTATCCTTAGTAATTTATCTTATTTTACTATACAACAGAGATCGTTCAGGAACTTCTATAAAACAAGGAGATGAGATGATAAAAGAAGATGATTTAATTTCTAGGGATGTATTATTTGGCAATCCAGATCGAATTGCTACTAGAATTAGTAAAGATGGAAAGCTTATCAGCTATATAGCTCCAAAAGATGGAGTGTTAAATATTTGGGTTGCACCAATTGATAAACTACAAGAAGCCAAAGTTATCACTAACGAGACGCAAAGGGGAATTAGAAGTTATTTTTGGGCTAATGATAATAGCCATATAATTTATGCTCAAGACAAAAAGGGTGATGAAAATTGGCGCTTATACTCTGTTAATGTGACCACTAATGAACAAAAAGATTTAACGCCTAGTGATGGGGTGAGAGCATCAGTTTTAAAGCTAAGTGATAAATATTCAAATGAGATATTAATTCTGATAAACAACAGAGTGCCAGAGTATTTCGATATTTATAAAGTAAACATAGACACTGGTAAACGCGATCTAGTATATGAAAATACTGGTCAATATGCATCTTTTATTGCCGATGATGATTTTAAAATACGTGTCGGTTATAAAATGCTTCCAAGTGGTGAGGGGGAAGTCTATCTTTTTGAAAATGGCAATATTGAAAAAGCTGAATTATTTCAGAAAATTTTAACTGAGGACATGTTAACTACCAACCCACTTCATATTTCAAGTGATGGGATAAAATTATTTATGACCGATAGTGTTGGAAGAAATACTTCAGCTTTGATGGAGGTAGATCTTGCTACTAATGCTAGAAAAGTAATATATGAAAATGAAAAAGCAGATATTGATGACTACTTAGTTGATACTAAGTCTAAGATGATCCAAGGCGTTGCAACTAACTATTTACGCAAAGAGTGGACAATTATTGATTCTAAAATCGCAGCTGACTTGGAGTATCTTAAGACAATTGAAGATGGTGATCTTGAGATTTTATCTAGAACATATGAAGATGATAAATGGATAGTCGTATTCTCTAAGAGTGATAGTCCGTTTAGGTATTACCTTTATGATAGAACAAAGCATGAAGCTCAATTTCTGTTTGTATCAAATACAAAGCAAGAAGGGTTACCATTTTCAAAAATGTATCCACAGAACATAAAATCCAGAGATAATTTAGACTTGGTTAGTTACCTTACAATACCAAGGTGGCTTGATGATGGTAAAGGTATTCCAATAAAGACAGTACCACTGGTTTTATATGTTCATGGTGGACCAAATGCACGAGATAGTTGGGGTTTTAGTCCAGTAGTACAGTGGCTTGCGAATAGAGGCTATGCAGTGCTAAATATAAATTATCGTGGATCAATTGGTTTTGGTAAGAATTTTACAAATGCCGGAGATGGAGAGTGGGCTAGAAAGATGCAAGACGATCTTGCTGATGGAGTGCAATGGGCGGTCAATAACAAAATAACTGAAAAAGATAAAATAGTCATAATGGGCGGAAGTTATGGTGGTTATGCGGCCCTTGTTGGCATGACAATGACCCCAGATATGTATGTTGCGGGAATTGACATAGTTGGCCCATCTAATCTTGAAACTTTACTAAAGTCTATACCTCCTTACTGGAAACCTCAAATAGCTCATTTAATTAAGATTGTTGGAGCTTCACCAGATACAGAAGAGGGTAGAGATTTTTTGAAAGAAAGGTCTCCTTTAAGCTTTGCTAAAAATATAAAAAAACCTCTACTTATTGTACAAGGAGCGAACGACCCACGAGTGAAGCAAGATGAGTCTGACCAGATAGTCGAGGCAATGAAAAAGCTTTCAATACCAGTAGTTTATCTGCTATATCCTGATGAAGGTCATGGTTTGGCACGGCCGGAAAACAGGCTTTCAATGTACGCTAATGCCGAGGTGTTTTTGGCTAATTTTGCTGGAGGAAGATTTATTCCGCATAACAATAATTTCCCTGGTTCCTCTGTGGTAGTAAAGGAAGGTAGCGATATAACCTGGACAAGGGAGAAGAAAAATAACTAACCTGCCTCAGTTCTGGATAAGAATTAATGAAAATGTTTGTTTCGAAGCGGTTCTAGCTCCCATTTAAAATAAGTCTATATTAAAAATTAAACCATAGGTTGACAAAATAAATTGCAATTTATAGAATAATTGTCAGCAGTAAATTATAATTAAATTAATTTTAATAGTAGGGAGTAGATTTATGAAAAAAGAATTTGATAAAACAGGACCTAACCAACAAGGCTTGGTAAGTAATATTAAAGACCAAACAATAAAGACTATGAAGCAATTGCATCAGCACTAAAAGCAGCAGAACTTGATCCTAATAATGCTGAACTCCAATATAAGTTAGCTTCAGCTCATCTCAAAATAGGAGATTCTCCAAGTGCAATTGAGTCAGCTCTAAAAGCGGTAAATCTAAATCCTAATCATGTTTTATATCGGGCTAAGCTAGCTGAGGCTTATTCTGGCTTAGGGAATTACCAAAAAGCAGTTGAATGCTTGTTGCAAGCGACTCAGCTTCAGCCTGATTATAGCTCATACAATTCTGCTTTAGGTACGGCTTATCTTCAATTAAAAAACTACCCAAAAGCAATTGAATACTTAACAAAAGCAATTGAATACTTAACAAAAGCAATTGAATACTTAACAAAAGCAATTGAATACTTAACAAAAGCAATATCTAACGTGCCCAATTCAGACACTGAATATAATCAATACATTCATGCTAGCTTTAATAGTAAGTTAGGTGAGGCTTATTGGAATTTTGGAAAACCCTCAGAAGCAATTGAATGCTTAACAAAAGCAACACAGTATCAGCCCAAGTCGAGTTGGTTCAAGCAGCAACTGATATACCTCTTGCAGGAACCGGTGAAGATCAAAATAGCGATGAGATGGTAGACAACAATCTATAGCCACATTGTGCGAACTTAAAGTTAAGCCATTTGGGGCAACACATAAGAAGATATAAAAAGCCAAGTATGACTTAATAGTCTTAATAATAAAAGCAACAACCTGAGTCATGCTTGAGCTTAGTTGGGCAGGAACTGTCCCATTTAGCTGGTCTTTGATAAAACTATGTAATCTTTGCCAATTTCTGGAAAAAATTCTTTTGTGAACGGAAACATTTCTTCTAGATCATTGTTAAACCTTATTTCTATGATATCACCAGCACCGAAATTGGCAACATCGATAATGATACCAATTTTTTCACCATTTTCGTTGACTACAGAAAGTTTTTTTAGATCACTGATATAATACTCGTCTTGTTGAGTTACAGGAAGGTGGTCGCGTAGACAAAATAATTTCGTTCCAGATAATGCTTCAGCTGCGTTTCGATCATTGCTTCCAATAAATTTACATACTAATGTTCCGTTAGAATTTACTCTTACCTTTTTTAATTTAATTGGAACATGAGTTTTGTCCAAAATATTAATAGATAAGATATTTTCTTTTGGGTCAGTAAACGATTTAACTAATACGTCCCCCTTTATTCCATGAGCTGCCGATATTACACCAACTAAAATTAATGCGTCCTCTTCTTTCATTTTTTTTGTCGTTTGATTGATATATTTCTAAAAAACTATTAGTGTTGTTATATCTTCATAAATTAAATTTAATAAGCATGAAAAAACTACTTATAAGCCTGGTAATTATTTCCTTAATAATAACAGGGGTTGTCAGCGCATCAATAGCATTTACCGATTTCACAAGAGTATACCAAGAATTTGTGAAAAGTACTAGAATAGATGTGGCCGCCCTTGAAGCAAATAATTTTAGGATTATAAAATTTCCAGTACCTTACCTTGTCATCGATGAGGTTAAGCAAGATGGTAAAGTTGCCCTTAAAGATATAAAAATTGAGTTTTTGCTATCATCCTTATTCCGCTTTAAACCAGAAATCAGTGAATTAACTATTGGAGAAGTAGTCGTTCACCTTAATAATGATGATGTAAATTTTTTAAGTCATAGTGAGTTTATTTCAGAATTAATATTAAAAAATGCTCTTTCAGTAAAAGCAAAGGTTAGCAAACTTACTTTCGTTGAATCTGATAATGATATTCCTCTTATAATTGATAATTTGAATTTCTCTAGCGGAAATAAAGGGACAAACTTTGGAGGAGTTATTGATAACGTTGGACATATAAACGGTTCATTTGAGAACTCAGCTGATAACATAGTAGTATTCAAACTAGATGTACAAGATACCAGTTATGATTTTAAATTGAATGAAATTTATAAAAATGGTGTGTTTGAAGGAGGGGATGCAGAATTAAAAACTACTAATTTATCAAGTAAAATCGCAAAATTAGTTCCTGATTTTTCTAATATAGAAAGCTACCTTAATAGTAATGAAGAGGTGAAAATTAACTTTGGTATCAAGCCAATAAAACAAGGTTTGATAATTGATTCGCTTATTATAAGCTCAGATTCCTTGCAAGGAAAGGGTGATATAAAAATGAGCAAAGACCCTACATTTGTCTCAGAAATAAATATTGAATTTAGTAAACTAGATCTAGTTAATTGGTTAAAATCTAAAAAAGATGGAGCTGGTGTAGTAGGTACCACTAGGTTTGGAGCTAACAACAGGATGGATTTTAGCAAAAATAATTTGAACGTAAGCTTTGTGGCCAAAGCAGTTAAAATTGACGAAAATAACTCTTTAAGTAATGTAAATTTAAAAGTAAAAGTTGAAAGTGGTAAGTTTGTTATTCAAGACTTTTCTGGTGAAGTTGATCAAGATGGTAATTTCAATTTAAGTGGAGCTATAATTCAAAATTCTTTCAGGAGTATTTTTAATGGAAAAATTGTTTTAAATCATAAGGATTTAAATGATTTTGCAGAGTTTTTTGGTGGTAAGGATGTAAGAACAGATAAACCAATTCCATTTTCTTTATCGTCTGATATAAAATTTAGTTCAGTTGATTTATCGCTTCAAAACTTTTTGATTAAAACACAGGAAACAGAAGTAATTGGGAGCCTTTCCTCTAAATTTATTGGAAATTCACCAAGAACCAACGCCAGCATAAAATTTACCTCAGTAAATATTGACGAAAATAGTTTTCCAGTTTTATCACGAGCAGTTGCCTATGTTAGCAACTTACTTGAAGATATGAAGGATGAGACCTATTTAAACAAGTTTATTCCTATAAGAAAGATCAGCTCTATAAGTAGCTTTGATATTACTTTTGATCATCTTACATTGAATAAAAAATTATATGAAAATGTAAATTTCGTTTTGGATCTTTCGCCAGGAAGAGTTTCTGTTGAACAATTATATATAACAGATGGTACTGACTGGATAGATACTAATTTTACTCTAGAAGCCCAGAGCATAAGACCAAGCGTAAAGATTGATATAAATAATGGCTCTATTGCAGTTGATTTTCTTTCCGCTCCTTCAATGCTGGCGCTCAAAAAAAAGATACTAGATAATTTTGATCTCAGTAAAATAGATATTGTCACGCGGTTTTCTCTTGCGCGTGTATATCAAGGTGATTTTGGTCTTGGTAGAGTAGTTTTCCTAGCAAGAAACGATAAGAATTTGATTGATATTTCTAAGTTTGAGGCTGATTTATTTGGAGGTCGCCTGCAATCGTCGGGTAGTATTTTGCTCCAGCCATATACCCTAAATTTTGTATATGCTTTGAATTCCGCTCAGATAGAGCCAATTTCGAGGTTACTACCTAAAGACATGATTAATTCTGGTGGAGTAATAAGTGCAAGTGGTATGTGGTCAACAAATGGTGAAAAACTTGATGAACAGCTGTATAACCTTTATACAAAGTCTAATATCGTGGCCAAAGATATTACATTGAATAATTTTTCTATCGATAATTTTATTCAAGTACTTGGGGATCCAAATTATAATATTGGCTTGTTTGATGACGACTTAAATAAAACTTTACTCCTAGACAAAACACAGATGAGTGATTTGCAGGCTAGTGTAGAGTTATCAAAAGGGATATTTACCTTACCATCTATGGCATTTAAGACTAAGTATTCTATTGGTCAAGGGGCCGCTACATTCAATTTGTATGATTTTAACTTAGATATATCATCAATTTTTTCTTTCTACCTTGCTAAACCTAAATATGGTCGTAGCGTCACAGACTATGCTCCTGCAAAAATGAGCGTTACTGCAAAAGGTAATTTCTTTAATCCTAAAAAGGAAGCAAAAACAGAAGATTTAAAGGAAGTGCTTAAAGCTAGAAATTTGAAATGATAGTGGTGAATTGTGACGCAGTATAAGGTAGTTTTATGCCTAACTTGGTAACCAGATCAAGCCAGGTATGACTGCCGATTGTTTTTTAAGTACATAACATCGTCATGCTGAACTTATTTTAAGATCTATTTACATCTCCTTTTTTTGAATAATAGATGGTCAAGCCGAGTATTACTGCACCTCAATTCGGAGAAGAAACGCCTGAATATCAGGTTTTATAAGCTTGACATTAATCTTTGTATGTACTAAATTTCACTCCTTTGAAATTAAAACCTTTAGTTACATATATTATGACTCAATCAAATATTCTAAAGTTATTTACTGATTACAGGCAGTTCCAAATCTTTATTTTAGGAATCTTCAGTGGTATGCCACTTTTTATTATATACTCTACTATTGCAGCATGGATGAAAGGGGCAAATATAGATATTGCAATTATTACATCTTTTGCTGCGGCGAGGGTTTTTTATTCCCTTAAGGTTTTTTGGTCTCCTTTAATTGACCACCTAAAACTACCGCTAATCCATCGTATAGGAAGGCGTAAGAGCTGGATGTGTTTAATATCAGGTATAATAGCGTTTATTATATTTGCATATAGTAAACTAGATCCAAATGAATCTATTGGGATGATTTATATATTGACTATTGCGCTAGGTGTGGCATCAGCAACTTTGGATATAGTGATCGATGCATTTAGAATTGATACAATTGAAAAGGAAAAGCTTTCTGTGGCTGCAGCAAATGCAGTTTTTGGATATAGAGTAGGTGGACTAATAGCTGTTGCAGGTGCATTTTTTGTTGCAGAAGATTACGGTTGGAACATTGCCTTTTTAGCTATAAGCTCTTTGTATTTTATTGGAATATTTTTTATTCTAACCCTAAAAGAGCCAAAAATCGAACAAGCGGCTATCAATATACTAAGTATCTCTTCGTGGAGGCTTATGACGATTGATCCGTTTGCTGATTTTTTAAAGCGTGATGGAGCAATAGTTATTTTGCTTGCTGTAATATTCTATAAACTAGGCGATGCTATGCTTGGTGTAGTTGCAATGCCGTTCTATATAGAGCTTGGCTTTACACTTAAGGAGATAGGAGCAATTACTAAAGTTTTTGGCTTAATTGCAACCATTGGTGGAGCTTATGTTGGCGGCGTAATAATGTATCGCTATGGCAGTATTAAAGGGTTGGTATTTTGTGGAATTGCACAAGCCATAACAAATTTAGCTTTCGTATGGTTACATCACCAGGGGCATGATACAAACGCTCTAATGATTGCAATAAGTATGGAGAATATGGCTTCTGGAATGGGAGATGCGGCTCTTGTCGGGTATTTGAGTTATTTATGTAATAAACAGTTTTCAGCAACACAATATGCACTGCTTAGTAGTTTATCTGGATTGTTTAGTCACACTATAGTAGGTTTTGGTGGTTCGATTATGAAGCTAATGGGTTGGGATCATTATTTTATTATGACGGTATTTTTAGCGATCCCTGGGCTGGTTTTATTATTGTATTTAAATAAGAGATTTGAAGGAAAAACAACATAAAGTAAAATATAACCATTCGGGTTTATATATGTTGATTTTTTACAAACGTTTTTATGCTACTCTTTAGTTACAGAATTTTTTGGTTAGGTTTTTTTATGTTTAAGAAGTTATCTTCTGTTTTATTAGTGTTATTTTTAGTAACAAATGTTTCTGCAGCTACGATAGCAAAAAATAAAAAGCCAAGAAAACCTATTTCTTCCCCTATACAAACAAGCTTAATCGTGGATGGCAAAACTGGTAAGGTCCTTCATGCAAGTAATTCAAAAGAGAAGATTTATCCTGCCTCCTTAACAAAAGTTATGACTATATACATGCTATTTGAAGCCCTAGAATCAGGCAAAGTAGGGATGAATGATAAGTTTTATGTTTCTAAATATGCATCCCAAGCGCTGCCTTTAAAGTTATATGTGCAACCGGGTGAAAAAATAAGTGTAAAAGATTCTATACGAGCTGTAATTATTAAGTCTGCCAACGATGTATCCCGAGTTGTTGCGGAGAATCTTGCAGGCGGTTCTGAAACTAAGTTTGCTCGTTTAATGACAGCTAAAGCACATCAGCTTGGGATGAAAAATACTAATTTTACTAATGCTGATGGTTGGCATAATCCAAAACAAGTAACGACTGCAGTTGATTTGGCAAAATTATCTATCGCAATTAAGCGTGATTTTCCACAATATTATGCTTTTTTTAGTGAGACGAGTTTTACTTATAAAGGCAAGACAGTTAATGGGCATAACAGGGTTACTGCAACATACCCTGGAGCTGAAGGTCTAAAAACCGGATATCACATACCAGCTGGCTGTAACCTTATTACAGTAGCAACAAGAGGTAACAAGAGTTTGATTGGTGTGGTCACCGGAAGAAAAAGTGGTGCTGTGCGTGATCGGCATATGGTTGAGTTGTTAGATAAGCATTTTGGCGTAGCCCACCAAGTTAAAGTTGTTAAAAAAACTGGCAAACCTTCAAAGAAAACAGTAAAAGTTGCTTCGAGACATAAGTAGGAATAAAAGTGATTCTGAGCAAAACGCTATCATGCTGAACTTGAGATGACTACGTATGTATTGGCAAGCATCTCAAGTAAGGACAGGATAAGCTCCAAGATCAAGCCTAGTGAGGTAGATGATAAGCAGATGATGGGCCTAGGTAAGCGCAAGTTTCAATTAAGTTTAAGATGACTTTCTACGGCATAAGTTCTCAGTATGAGATAAGCAATTCAACTGGAATGGCAGTCGTTTCTTTACATCAAACTCAGGTTAGATTAAACATCAGCTAAAAACAAATTTTTTTCAACTGATCTTCTTAAAACTAAGCCTTGCAGCCTTTTTCCACCAGCATATACCCATCTCAAGAACTCTCTACCAGCTTCTTTATTTAGACCATAATTAACTTTTTGCCGCAAGATTGAACGTTGCAATGCTCCCCCTCCCATATTGAATGTAAAAGAAACTAGTGCTGCGAATTGATTATCATGTAACGATGTATCTATGTATTTTATCACTGCTCTCTCAGAATAAATTAAATCTTGTGCAAGAATATCTTCCGCTTCCCCCAACGATATAGTTCCAAATTTTTCTCCGGCCTGAATTTTATGCCCGTAGCCGATGGTTAAGTGACCACCGGCGCAAATATAAGCTTCTGATTTAAAGCCTTCAAAATGTTTTATTAGTTCAATGCCTTTGATGTTTGTAAATCTGTGCATATTTTTTATATTATTTACTTTGATTCAGTATATTTATTTTTCCAGAAATTCTTGAAAGTTCTTTGACCGTAATAGAAACTAATAACACCAGCAAAAATTGCCTGATCATCAATAGTCCATATTATGTCTAAATATTCAATTACATGAGCTGAAGCAGATATGGCTTTATATTGTAAATATTTTACTGACATGTACATAAAGAAAAAACTATATGCAAGCATAGGCCTTACAGACCCATTTAGCATATCTACCCACTTAATATCGGTTTTATATGTGGAATACAAAGAAGCTTGTTCCAAAATATCTCTAGAAACATGTATTTCCTCTAGAGTTTTTGATGCATTTACTTTGTTATATTCTATTTGTCTATCAAGAATGTTAAGTTCATGTTTCTTGTCATTTATATCCTTAAAATATTTAATAAACTCTGGAACGATAGAGCTAATAAATCCAGCAATTGATGCAAGTAATGTAATCATAAATTTATCCTTTAATAACTAAAATTTTGAGCAATAATTTTTCCTAGGAAATGTTGACTTTCCGGTAGTTGATATAGTTTAATTAAATCCATTGAATTCTTAGATTGGCTCATAATATGCTGTTTCTTTCCTTCCCAAAGAATATTTGCCGACCACATTATATTAAATAATTCAGTGGATGATTGTTTTATAATAATAGAAATTTCGGAGTTCATTTTTTCTTCAATTCCAATTGCAGTATCCGAATTGAGATATAGATAGTGATAAGACTGTTTAGGAGAGATTAAAAATTTTTGATTAGTGCCAATAAATTGATGTTGGGTGAATAATCCTTCTGATTTTGTGCCGGGCATGAATATTTTGTTCCAATCATTGTCAGCAAATATATAAAAACAACCAGTTTTTATGATAAACACTACTATCCCCGCTTTTGGTTCTTGTAAGAGTGCGACTTTGGAATTTAATAGTTTATAACATATTTTATTTTTATCTTCCCCGCTTGAGATAATAAACTTTTCTCCATTTTTTAATTGTTCTGGTTTGTGATCAATAAAATCAATCACGCTGAAATTCATAAAGCTATCAATTTTTAATAAAGCTTCATTGAATACAATATCCTTGTTTAATTGTGATGGAACCATAAGATCCATACAAAAATTTGTAGTTTTCATATACGCTCCAGATTAGATTAATTTGGCGAAGCCATTCCTCTTGACCTATGGTCTCCGTATATTGTCTGAGATCCATGGTCAATCGTGGGATGACTGTTTTTTGTTCAGAATAAATTGACTCATTTATCAATTATAACAACTTTATATCCGTGACTAATATCTAGTGACTTCATATCTATAATAATTTCATATAAATCAGTATTAAAACTTATCTCTTGACCTGCAGCAGTAACCATTATAGTAAATTGATAGGATTTTTTTATTGATAAGAATTGCCAATTTCCATCATCCTTCTCGCGTGACACCCAGCTTAAGAATAAATTTTGGCCTATTAACTCTTGTCGAGTTAAGTAGGGAGACAGAGGTCGCTGAGCTTTATTTTGATAAATGATTGAGAATTCACAACCATAACACTTAAAATCTATAGACTGGTCTAGTAATTTTTCTGATATAGGAATTGTGGTGATATCAGAATTTAATAAGATAAAATTTTCTCCACAAATATGTTCTCGCATATATTGCTCAGTGCCCATCGCCCCTCTAGTTAGGTATGAAATCTTATATAAATTGGTGCGCATTTTTTCAATGTACTTAAAGCAGATCAATTCGTTGCCCACCATTGCATAGTTCCAATCACCAGAGTTTGATATATCCAGATCATCAGCACTAACGAGCACAAAATTTTCCTCATCAATGTGAAAGATATTTACTTCTAAAGTTTGTTCAAAGCTTACAACTGTTCCAATTGAATTCGATGGCAAAATAGTAGTAATTCTGTTCCAATTGGCACTAGTGTCACTACTGAGCTTTGCATATATAGGAGAATTTGATATTCCTTGAAAATAGGCGTATAGTTCTGGCGTATTTGCTCCACTTAAAGAAAATGGGGGGTCAAGAATAATTAATTTTGCTTCCGTAGTTGGTTTAAATTCAGCGTTTAATTTATTCTTTGCAAACGGTATTTTAGAGTAAGAATGCTTGTCGTCAATAATCCCGGTTACTATCATTTGTAAATTTTGCAACACTATGCTAATTATTCTGATGGAGTATCTTTTGTTTTGGTAGTTCAGTATAACAAAGTCACTAGGTTTTAATTTTAGATCAAAACTGTTTAAAATAAATTTAAGTATTCTATCTTCATAATGGGAGTTTTTAAGTAGCATTTGACAAATTCTTTGAGCTTCTGATTCTGTCATTGCAATTGGTAAGCGTAGGGTTACCTTACTAGCATAAGAGCTAGTTTCATTATTGATATACTTGTATGCAGTGCTATAATTATCGTCTTGATTTATGAAGTAAAAATCAATTTCTTTGAGTGTTAAATCTTTTGGTATATCTATTTCTTCAATAAAAGAATTATTGGATAATTTTAGGAATCCGGAAGAATCGACAAAGATTTCCTTTCCATACTCTCTACTTACAAAAGCTATTATATCTCGATCATTAGCATTGATATCAAAGAAATATGATGCGCGAAGAGTATTTATTGCATCAATAGCTGTAATACAATTGCTGAGCAAAAACCCTTCTACCGGTTGATCGACAGAAGATACTTCGACACGATTAGTATCAATGCCACATTTTTTTGATATTTCAAGAATAATCGAGGCAACACTGGATGATCCGAATTTGTTATTTACCCAATGACCTTTTTCCCATAAATACCCGTCCCGCCAGATATTCATATGAGGCCAGGCGGGGTAGGGCCTTGCATCCCAAGTCCATAGAAACATTTGCCCGATATATTCTTGCGTATGCCAATATTCCAAAAAAGCACGAATGGCTCTTCTTTGAATTGAAAAATCAATTCCTCCATTTGAATAGCGCGGCACCCCACCATCAATACATTTTGGGTCAAAAAATATGTTTGGTTGATTTGGTGCTTTATCAATTGATGGAAACCCAAATTCAGTAAACCAAATTGGCTTAGCTTTTGGAATCCACGCAGTATTTTGTGTATCAGGATTTTTGTGGGTATTCTCCCACCAATATTTCAAATTTTTCCATGCATACGCTGGGTCTAGTCTGTGTTTTATATTACGATTTTTTTGATCTATGTAATAGTCATACCCCTCACCTTGTGTCCAACCAATTGCAATTTCTTCGGGAGTAATTGCGGATGATGCGGAATCAGTAACAGGAAAATAGGCATCAATACCAATAAAATCAATATCTTTTGAGGACCAAAGTGGATCTAGGTTAAACCATCCACCATCTGTGTGATGATATTCCGACCAGTCTGCGGCATAAGAGACGAGAACATTAGCCCCAACAATTTGCTTTACTGTGTGTGCTAATTTTATTAATTCATCAACTGCAGGAAATGTATTAGCAATATTGATTTTTGTTAGGCCTATTAACTCTGATCCGATGATGAATGCATCAACATGATCCTTCACTAAATTTGCATAATGTATAATAAAATCATTGTAACCATGCTCTTGTTGAAAAAATTTTGAAATATATTTTGCTTCGCAGGTTAATCTGCCACGCCAAGGTTTTTGAGGAACATCCAGGAAAAACATGGGATTAAACATGATTTTTAATTTTCGTGATTTAAGCTCAATCAAATATCTAATGACGCTTTCATCATTTACGCTTCCGCCATAAATTGGGTTTTGGTGATCATCTTTAGTTATCTCATATGCTGTATTTCGATCATATTTTCCTACTTTCCATTCCTCAGAGTATTTCAAGCCCTTTTCTTTAAATTCAACAGCTGGTCTAATAATGCATTTATTAGCATCTAAATTATCACCAAACCAACATATAACTGGAGAAACCCACTCAATATTTTCACAAGTCATTTGTAGCTGATTAAGGCTATAGACACTATTTGCAATATTATAATGATTATGAGAATTAATTTTTGTAGTAGATATTACAGCACCAAATGAAGTAATTACCGATTTTTCTTGAATTTTAGTGTCATACACGTATTCCCCAGATCCAGGAATCATAACAATTGACTTTACTAAATCTTCAACGGATGCATCCCTAGTTACGTTAGCTTTTCTGGTAACTTCAAATGTAAAACCTGGAATATTATCATTAAAATCAGCAAGAGGTAGTTCTTCAAAAACAATATAAGCAAGACCTCTGTACGCTGGTGAAGGGTCCTTGGACTTTGCTGATATTAACGAATCAGAAAGTTGTTCTTCATTTCCCTTATATAGCCTAAATGTGTATCTACTTAGATCAATCAATTCATCACTATGCCATACTCGACTAATATCTACAATCTCGCCTTCACAAATAGCCATAGCGAAGCTTGCAAAATATTCGAGCTCAGTTGTTTGTCTTTCTAGAGTCAAATGCTTATTCTTAAAATGACTATGGGTACTTGAAGTATGCCTTCTCTCAGTGATTCGATCAGCCCAAATAATTTGGCCTGGAACTTTCATTCGACCGAATATTAAGGGAATAGGGGAGCCATACTTCGCAGTAGATATAGAAAAACTGTCTTTGACGTTTGTGAATTTATGAACTGTTTTTGTTCTGTTGATCCATTGATTATCAAAATAATCACCTAATAGCCGCCCACCATATCTACCTATTGTTGATAAAATGCCACCACCAAAATATTTTCCAATGCCACCACCAACATTGGCTAAAAAACTACCAAACATAATTATATTCTCTTTTAAATATTAATTAAGCTGGGTAACATACCACTGAAAATGATGTTGACTAATAGGGTAGAATATTTGATGTCCTTGCAACGTGCAATTCAGGGCAACTTATCTACCTAACAGTAAAATTAAAGTACTTGTCGGGAAATGGTTCTGTTTTTAAAGTAAAGTGCCACCATTCTTGAGGGATGCCTATGAATCCATATTTTTCCATTATATTTTTTAGAAAAATACGATTCTGCCTAGCTTGCTTAGATATTTCGATACTTGATGTGTATGATTTTTTGCCAAAGAAATCAAAATCAGTTCCCATGTCTAGGGTTACGTTAGTGTTCTTATCTACGATAGTTAAATCAACAGTTGACCCACGACTATGCGAACTATGTCCTGGTGCAATAAATCCAATTTTAAAAAGCTCTGCTTTTTTATAGTCAGGGTAATATTTCACCTTAATATCTTGATTATCTGGTACTTTTTCCCAAGAAAGAAAATAATCTACAGCTTTAGTGGGTCTATAAGCGTCCCAAACTAATAAACCTAAGTCTTTAGCTTCAAGGTCTTGTTGAATTTGATTGAGAGCCTCTACAGCCTCTTTAGTTAAGATTGCTACTGGCGCTTCATAACCTGGGACAATAGCACCAGTAAAATTATCATTAGTTGCATATTTTATATTTTGAACAATAGTGGGGCAGGCGCAGCTAAGATATACAAATCCATAAGGTAAATCATCTGACATTGTATTTATTTTTTTAAGTTATTTATTCGCTCTTTATAATTTCCGGTAAAAATATAATTACCGGAAATCAGCATGTTAGCCCCAGCTTGTGTGCATAATTTTCCAGTTTCATCATTAATGCCACCATCTACAGCAAGAATAATGTCGGTTCCTTTAATGATAGAAGAAATAGCCGATATTTTCTTAAGCTGATTTGGCATAAATTTTTGCCCCCCAAAGCCAGGATTAACAGTCATCACAAGGATTAAGTCAATTTTATCTATAATAAATTCAAATATATTAATGGAGGTGGTTGGTAGAAGAGATATACCAGCCTTTATACCATAAGACTTTATCTGAGAAATAGTTCTGTCAAGGTGAATGGTTGCTTCAGGATGAATTGTTATTATGTCAGCCCCGGCTTCAACATAGGTTTGAATCCATTTCTCTGGGTGATCAATCATTAAATGTACATCAAAAGGTTTAGCTGTATGCTTCTTTAATGCTTTGATTACATCTGGGCCAAAAGTTAGATTGGGCACAAAATGACCATCCATAACGTCAATGTGAATCATATCTGCGCCAGCATCTTCTAAAGCTACTATTTCAGCTCTTAAATTACAAAAATCAGCCGAAAGTATCGATGGCGATATCAGTGTCATATTTTATCTCTTCTTTTGTTTTGTTTTTTCTTCAAGTGACATAACGTATGAAATAATCTTAGCAACCTCTTCAAAATGATCAATAGGTATTTCTTCGTCTATCTTTACATCCTTATACAGGGCTCTAGCAAGTGGGGGGTTTTCAACAATAGGTATGCTAGATTCTTTCGCTATCTCTTTGATAGTCTGTGCAATTAAGTCCAAACCTTTTGCAAGACATACTGGTGCAAGCCCAGCTCCAGCTTCGTATTTTAAAGCAATAGCATAATGCTCTGGATTCGTTATAACAACAGTTGCTTGAGGTACAGTAAGCTTGATTCTTTTTTTAGCCTGACTACGCCTTAAACTACGCAGTTTTTGTTTTATTTCTGGGTTACCTTCAGATTGTTTATATTCGTCTTTGACCTCCTGTTTGGTCATTTTAAGTTCTGTATAGTGTTCGTAGCTTTGATAAGCAAAATCAACTGAAGCGATTACAGCCATAATTATGGTAACCAGAATAAGAATATGTTTAACCATAGTCATCAGCTGATCTAGTATTCCTCCGACCGAAAGCTCTTGGTATTGGCTGAGCTCTTTTACGTCTGCAAGGATAATTAGTAGAACAAATGCGCCAACTAACGAAATTTTAAAAATACCTTTAATAAACTCAACAAAGCTTTTCATCGAAACAATTCGCTTAAAACCCTTCATTATAGATAGCTTAGACAGCTTGGGTTGAATGGTTTCACCGGTAAAGATAAACTCACCAGACTGAAAATAAGAAGATACTAAAGCTGAGATTATTACCACAAGAAAAATTGGACTCAAGTATAGCAAGGTTTTTTTCATTACGGTTGGTAGTAATATATCAAGTATACCTTGATCCATAGGGATATTACCAGCATTCTCGACAAAAAATCTGAGCGTATTGCTCAGTGATAACATGATTTCTGGTATAACCCATATTGTGATTAGTGTTAGAAGTAAAAACACAATAAAGCTAGTTACTTCTTTTGAATTTACTACTTGGCCTTTTTTTACCGCGTCCTCGAGTTTCTTTCGACTCGGTTCCTCAGTTTTGGCGTCTTTATCTTCTTCGTCTCCTTCGGCCATAGTTCAAGTAATACCAACTTGGTGTGTTTAAACAGCTTTAATATTAATTGTAAAACGATTATAATAGATGAGTTATAGAAGAAAATCAAATTAATGAACATTATTATCGAGATTGCAAAAGAGCTAGATGAGTGGGATAATTACCCAGAGATAGATGAACGGTTATTTTCTGAAATAGCTTCTATGGTTTTGTCTAGATATCGCAATTTTTTAGTAGTGAAAGAATTTGAGTTATCTATTCTGTTGGCCGGCAATAAACAAATGCAATCCCTTAATGATAAGTTCAGAAAAAAAGATAAAGCAACAAACGTATTATCTTTTCCTGATGTTGAAATAGACTGGCGTAAAATAGTTGAATTTATACCAGATAATGACTATATGTATTTGGGTGATATAGCGTTCGGGTATGAAGTAATTGCCCTAGAAGCTAAAAATAAACTGATTAGTTTTCAAGATCATTTTAAACATTTAGTGATTCATGCTATACTGCATCTGATTGGATATGATCATATTAAAGATGACGATGCAGAAGCAATGGAATCCATAGAAATAGAAATTTTGGAAGCCATTAGTATTAAGTCCCCATATTGAAAATAAAACCATTTAAATTACATATTTATGCCCAAGTCGTTAGATAAAGAAAGTCATTCGCCCCGAAAAAGTTTAGCTAATAAAAAAACTTCAAAAATAAGGAATTTTTTTACAAATATTTTTATAAAAAAAGATAAGCGCAACCAGATAAACGATTCAGCCAAAGATAATTACCCCTTTGGTACACAGTTAATAACTGGCCGTGAAATAATCTCTAATTTAAAAGATTTTGCTGAAAAAACGGTAGAAGATATAATGATCCCGCGATCAGATATTGCCTCAATCAGTATTGACTCAAAATTAGAGGACTTATGTAAAGCAATTTTAGAGCATGGGCATACCAGGACTTTAATTTATAAAGGAGGTTTGGATAATATTTCAGGCTTTATTCATATAAAAGATTTGTTTGCAGTTATTGCTAGCTCTAAAAAAGTGGGCTTAAAGAAGTTGATAAGAAAACACATTATCTCTCCACATTCGATGAAGCTTATCGACTTGTTAGCTCAAATGCAGATAAATCGTACTCACATCGCTGTTGTAGTTGATGAGTATGGTGGTACTGATGGTTTAGTAACAATTGAAGATATAATTGAAGAAATTGTTGGTAGGATTGATGATGAGCATGATATAGATACTGATGAGGATAGTTATAAGATAATACGTCCAGGACTTATAGTTACAAGCGCAAGAGTAGAGATTGAAGATATAGAAGAGGCAATTGGTATTAAGCTTCGGCATGAGGATGAAGAGATTGACACAATTGGTGGATTAGTTATGGCAATTTCTGGTTGCGTTCCTGAAAAAGGTGAAATAATCATTATTAATGAAGATGTAGTAGCGGAAATCATAGAAGCAACCCCGAGAACTATTAAACAAATAAAAATCACATATTCATCTTGATATGAAGATAGAAAATGTATACCTAGAGAGTTTCTCACTTGCTAGTTTTAGGAACTTGTCAGAGTTACTTTTAAATGTTTCAAATGGAGTAAATATTATCGTTGGTCCTAACGGTAGCGGAAAAACTAGTATATTAGAGTCTATTTCATTGCTATCACCAGGTAAAGGGCTTAAAGCGGCTAACTTTGATGATATGTGCAAATACGGAGAAGATAGCTGGGAAACGCGTTTTAAATTAAATAGTAAGCTAGGAGCGGCAGAAATTATAACTAATTTTCGTATGCAGGAAAAAAGTAGAAAAATTTCTTATAATGGCTCTAAAATTTCAAGCACAGAATTAACAAATTTTTTAAATGTTATATGGGTTACACCTCAAATGGAGGGTATATTCTCCACATCTCCTAGTATTAGAAGAAGATTTCTTGATAGAATAGTATATAATTTCGACCCTCAGTATGCGAAGAGATTATCCAAATATGAGCATTATGTAAGAGAACGTAATAAAGTTCTTGCTCAGCGAGGTTGGGAATCCGAAACATCTTGGCTTGGAGTGATTGAAGATAAAATAACCGAAGAGGCTATAGCCATTAACAATGCAAGGCAAGAAGCAATTGATCTTATGCAAAAATCTATTAATTGCTTAGCTACAGATTTTCCTAAAGCAAACCTTAAACTTAGTAAGTTATTCTCAGAACAAAGAGACGAATTAAGTACGTCCGACTGTTATAAGGAAGAGTTGTTAAATAATCGTGCAAAAGATTCCTACTTGGGTAGAGCTAGTTTTGGTATACATAGAAGCGATTTTATTGTCACCCATCAGGTTAAGCAGAGATTAGCAAGGCTTTGTTCAACAGGAGAGCAAAAAGCTTTGTTGATATCAATTATTTTATCATCAATTGACTCTATTCTTAAAAGTACTAATTTTGTACCTATATTATTGTTAGATGAACTGTTTGTGCATTTAGATGAAGAAAGAAGGCAGCAGCTTTCGGAGTATATTACATCCACTAAGTTGCAGACATTTATAACAACAACTGATATTATAGGCATCGAGTATTTGGCGCTTAAATCAAATATTATTGAATTATAACTCTTCTATTAGAATTATGTGCTAGGCTCTATTAGTAATAAACCAGCAGGCTTGGCCCGTTAGAGAATTGATATGATAGAAAAAAAACCAGGCTGGATTAGAGTTAAAGCTCCAATATCTAAAGGGTATCAAGGTACTAAAAATTTAATTGATAGCCTAAAGCTTAACACTGTTTGCCAAGAAGCGGCATGTCCGAATATTGGAGAATGTTGGGAAAAAAAACATGTCACTGTGATGATACTCGGCTCAGTCTGCACTAGGGCTTGTGCTTTCTGTAATATTGCGACCGGAAGGCCAGATTTGCTCGATCCACACGAGCCAGAGAGATTAGCAGTTGCTATAGGTAAGCTTGGTCTTGAGCACGTCGTAATTACCTCTGTAGACAGAGATGATCTACCAGATGGAGGAGCAGGACATTTTGCCGACTGCATCAAAGCAATTAGAAACTCAGCGCCCAATACAACAATAGAAATATTAACTCCAGATTTTTTGAAAAAAGATGGTGCTCTTGAGACTGTAGTGGCCGCAATTCCAGATGTATATAATCACAACATAGAAACAGTACCTTCATTGTATAAAGCGATCCGGCCTGGTGCCCGTTATTTTCATTCTCTCAACCTATTGCATAATGTAAAAAAACTAAATCCACAAATTTTCACTAAATCTGGAATTATGGTCGGGCTTGGAGAAACTAATAATGAAGTGTTGCAGGTTATGGATGATCTCCGAGCTGCAGATGTTGATTTTATAACCATTGGCCAATATCTACAGCCAACAAAAAAGCATGCGAAGGTGGATAGGTTTGTTACACCAGAAGAATTTAGCTATTTAGAAAGAGTAGCTAAGACTAAAGGTTTTCTTATGGTATCAGCTTCTCCTCTGACGCGTTCATCCTATCATGCTGGAGAAGACTTTAAGAAAATGCGTAATGCAAGAAATCAACTTCTAGGTGTTGCTTGATGCATTCTTTTAAAGAAACCAGAGTAATAAATCATGACGCAGATCTTATAAGCACGATAGTTATGGATATTGAGAAATACCCAGAGTTTTTACCTTGGTGCACCTCGGCTGTAATCTTATCAAAGAGTGAAGATATAATTACTGCAAAACTAGAAGTAAGCTTTAAAGGGTTTTCTGAAAGTTATGTATCCAGGGTTGAAAAGGCACAAAATCACAGCGATTGCTTAATAACAGCGGAAGCAATTTCGGGACCTTTCCGTTATTTAAGGAATAGTTGGCATATAAAACAACTAAAAAATGGCTCAGAAATAAACTTTTCTGTTGATTTTGAGTTTAAATCTACCATACTAGATATGGTTATTGGTTTGATCTTTTCTGTAGCGACTAAAAAAATGATTGCAGCATTTGAAGATCGTGCAAACAAACTCTCGCAAGTTTAGTGTGATTTTGTAGCCAGTATGCCAATAAAAAAATTCGATAGGGTGCTATTTTATTATTTAGTTGATGATAGGTGGTGCTAGAATCGGGAGTGTTAAATTACTTAACGAAGCAATAAACTTAATAAGGAGAAAATTATTATGAACAAAGGAGATTTTGTATCATACATCGCTAACAAACACAGCTGTACAAAAGCTGAGGCAGAAAGAGTTATAGATATGTTTACAAGTTCTGTAATTGGAGCTTTAGGCAAAGGGGAAGAAGTTTCGTTAGTTGGTTTTGGTAATTATAGTGTTACTAAAGTTGCAGCTAGAGCTGGTCGTAACCCAAGAACAGGTGAAGCAATTAAAATTGCCGCGTATAAGCAGCCAAAGTTTAAAGCTGGCCAAAAGCTTAAAGACGCTTGTAACTAAAATTCCATTACACTTCTTTAAAAGCGCATTTGCTTTGTAATAAAAGCTAGCTGAGGTATTCAGTTAGCTTTTTTATTTTATTTAATGCCCATAATTTTAGTTGATTGACTTCAACCCTAATCCAAGGAACATAGTTGTATGGTTCTGTACTACATACAAGCACTTTAGTTCGAGACAAAATACTGGTAAGAGTACTATATCTTTTTTGTGCATACACCAGCCATACCGGCTTGAATTCGGTATCTCTTCCTTCTCTCCATCGCCTGAGATCTTGAAACAAATTCAGGATGACTTTAAAAGAACCCAATCTAGTTTAGGATCTACTTTAGTTGCTAAGATCTTAGAATGTGGTACATATATCTTTATCCTAAATTTGATCTAAATTTTAAAACAATTTTTGGTTAAAAAATGCACGTGAAGTCTATTTAAGTTCAAGGTAGCTAGATATGGTTTTCTATTTCAATATGACCTACTCAAGGTCATTTACCATAACAACTTTTTTGAACCCAACATAATTTTTACCAAAATATTCTAAGTTGTTCATTAATTCTATAATTTGCTTTTTTTAAATTTCTTAACTGTATAAAGCTTTATAACCAATATATTGACGAATATTCATTAAAATTATATATTAAATATTTACACGAATAAAATTAATTTTTCGAAAAGGAATATGAAAGCAAAACTAGATTCTAAATTATTTAGCCAAGCGATAGTAGAAAGCTGTGCCGATAAAAAATGTTTTGCAAGAGCTGGATAGTAATTGCTTATCAAATGATCTTGAACCTAATGAAGTTATTCAAGTAGTTCAAAATAAAGCCCCTTATAAAACTCTTGAACTATGGAGCACTTTTTCAACTGATTGGAGTACTCAAACTCACACCACAGAATCAGAAGCGTGGGGACATGCTCTGTCTTATTATTTTAACCACAGTGATGAAATTGTACATATAGGCTGTATATGTATTATTATTTAGATTAATAACTATAAAGTAATGGGTTTGGCTTCTTCAGAGTGATGTTCTTTGCTAATTCCCTTATTCCATACAACTTCAAACACCCTGCACAAGGCACCATTTGCAACTACATTACAAGATGTAACAATAGGATCTAGTACAACGTTAAGAGCTAAAATAATAGCAATCATTTCTGTATTAAAATTCAAATATGTTTCATAGATAGGCAACATAATGAAAATAGACCCGCCTAAAATAGCCGCTGTTACAAAGCGCGCTAATACGAACACACAACTAAATTGAACCCAAATGAATAGGTCCGGGTTATGCCCAAAGAAATTTCTGTAAATTAAAAAACATAAGAAAGCATTTACAACACAATCTCCCACTTGTTGAATATTAGTCGTAGCAGGGATAATCACCTTTGCTAAATTCTTATTTTGAAGGTTTTTCGCTGTTCCTTCTATTGTCCATGGCATCGTTGATAGACTACAGCCTGAAGTTAGGGCTATACTTCCTGCGGGTAAAAGGTTTTTTATATGTCGCATCACATTAATTAATGACCAACTCGAACCTAAAACGAATAAAAACAAAATATATGAAAGCAAAAACAGTACTAGCCAGAAAATTAAATTGGCATAGTTGGATAGTATGTGATTTAGTAGGTTCATTTGGTACATTTGGGCAACAAAACCAAGTATAAACAATGGGATAAGGCGTGCAAAAACATTAACTAGCAGCCACTCCATTAATCTATAACTACGATCTATTGATTGCTCTAAAAGCTTATTGTTGTTAAAAGCCGCAATGCAACCCAAGACTACTCCAAATAAAGCTCCTTTATCAGAAGACCACCAATCTGGTTTAACAAATGGTAATTGCCACAAGGCACTAAATTCAGCAGAAAATATCTTCGTCCCAAAAGAGTGCATAGTATCAGATACTAAATTTGCAGCAAAATAAGCATACCAGACTGAGGTAAAGTTAGAAATAGCCTCAAAAATCACTAGCGATATAATAAAAACAAGAGCTCGCTTCTTAAACGTACGAACAGTATTGGCAATGAATGCACATATTGTTAATGGCATAAGCCAGATCAATAACTCTTTGATCAATAAGCTAATAGTATAGAATAGCTGCTGTAATTCTAAAGGTAAAAAATCAGCCAAAATAACATAAGACAGTATGATAAGAATGATTTGAATACTTCTGTTTTTCAACACATGTAACATAAAACACTATTTAACTTTAAAAATTTTAGTAATAAAAACTAAGTCTTCTGCAGCTTCTTTTAAATAATCAAATCTTCCAGACGCACCTGAATGACCAAAACTCATATTTGTTTTAAAAATAATTATATTATCTCCCATTTTTCTATCCCTAAGTCGTGCAACCCATTTTGCAGCTTCCCAGTAGCCAACACGTGGATCGGATAATCCAGCAGTGACAAATAGGTTGGGGTAGTTTTGTTTTGATACGTTATCGTATGGTGAATAAGATTTCATATACTCAAAATAGTCTTTCTCTTTGGGGTTACCCCATTCTTTATATTCACCTGGAGTAAGAGGAAGATTTTCATCTAGCATTGTGTTTAAGACATCTACAAATGGTACATGCGCAACTACTGCTTTAAATAGCTCAGGTCTTTGGTTCATAACATTGCCCACTAGCAAACCACCAGCACTACCTCCGACAATCACAATGTTTCCAGTCGATGTATAGTTTAATTTTACAAGTTCATCTGCAACTGCGATAAAATCTGAAAACGTACGTTTTTTATTGAGGAACTTAGCGTCTTCGTACCAATCATGCCCAAGATCATCACCGCCCCTTATGTGAGCAATAGCATAAACAAATCCTCTATTTACCAAGGAAACAGCGCTATTTCTAAATGATGGCGGGCTGCTATAACCATAGGATCCATAACCATATAGGTATAACGGATTTGAACCATCGCCTTTAAATAATGATTTTTTATAAAATAAGCTAACTGGAACTTCTACTGAATCTGTTTTTACAAATAAGCGCTGGGTTACATATTCTTCAGAATCAAAACCGCTAGGTATTTCTTGTACCTTAAGTATCAATAGGTTATTTGAATTAAAATCATAGTTATAAACGGTATTCGGTCTTGCTAAAGAACTATAGTCTACTCTAATATCGTTTTCTTTAAAGTTAGTTGAATATATGCTTGCGGTATATACATTTTCTGGAAAAGTTAAAACTTTCTCTTCTGTATTATCTAAGTTTCTAACAACTAATTCTGGCAAGCCTTTGACTTTATAATTCATTAATAGATAATTTTGAGTTAAATCAAAGCTAGACAAGTATTTGTCTTTTTTTTCTGCTATATATGTTGACCATTTTTTGGTAGTTGAATAATCGTTTGATGCTGCCCGTAATATCTGACAATTTTTAGCCCCATCATTAGTATATTGATAGAAAAAATTTTCATTATGGTCTATAAAGTACTGAATTTTGTCTTTTCTGGGTAGAATTAGGTGCAAAGTCAGAGTCGCATCAGTCATTTTAATAAAGTAAGTTTCATTACTATCATGACCATTTACAGTAACAAAAATATATTCTTTGCTTGATGATTTTCCAACACTTGTATAATACGTTGGATCTTTTTCATGGAATATGAGTTTATCTTCACTGTTTCTAGTACCAAGTTTATGGAATAATACCTTGTCGTGACGCCATTTATCATCTATTGGAGTATAAAAAAAGCCGCTTTGGTCTTCGTGCCATACAATTGAACCTATTGTGTTCTCTATTTTGTCCTCAAGAAAAATTTTATTCTCAAGATTAAAGACTTTTAATGTATATTTTTCTCCACCCGTAAAATCAACAGAGTAGGCCATTAATTTATGATCTGGGCTTATAGAGAATGATCCTACGGAGGTGTATTTTTGATCTTTAGCAAGCTCATTTACATCAAGAAGTATTTCTTCTAGAGCACCTTGCGAACCTTTTTTACGACAATAAATAGGATAATCTTTGTCTTCTTCAGTTCTAGTATAGTAGAAATAATTATCTTTCTTTACATAAGTTGACTGATCAGCCAATTTTATTCTTCCTTTAAGCTCCTCGAAGAACATATTTTTTTTATCGGCAAGAGGAGTCATGTAATTATCAAAATATTTATTTTCTTCATTTAAGTAAGAAAGCACTGATTCATCAGTAACTTTATCTGGCCAACCACTTGCACGTAACCAATTATATTCATCTTGAATCTTCATTCCATGTAGTTCAAATTCATAAGGAACTTTTTTAGCAAATGGTGGATTAGTCTCTTTTTTCATCATATCTCCTTGTATTAAAAATAGTATTAATGCGGTAAAAATTATCTTCATATTATTGATTTTCCTTTATTTTTCCTATAAATTTTGCAAAATCTTGAGCAGTAGAAAAATCTTTATATACCGATGCAAATCTTATATATGCTACTTGATCTATTTTGGCCAGTTCTTGCATTATTAATTTACCTATCATCTGTGATTGAACTTCTTTAGAATTAGAACTTTCTACTTCTAGGGTTATCCTATTGGCAATTTCTTCTATTTCTTCTTCCAGAAAATTTCTTTTTCTTAGAGCTGTTGTAATTGATTTCAATATTTTTGCTCTATCAAATGGCCTCTTAGCCCCACTTTTTTTTACAATGATCAATTCTCTTAACTGAACTCTTTCAAAAGTGGTAAACCTACCATTACACTTCAAACACGATCTTCGGCGTCTTACTACCTTACCTTCATCGGTTTCACGCGAGTCTTTAACCACGGTATCTGGTGACTGACAAAATATGCACTTCATAGTCGATTAGCTGGAAATGTTTTACAAAGATTTAGTCTAGTTTTTGTCATTCCCGCCTGAGCGAGAATGACATCTTTGGCATTAGTCATAAATAGGGAATGTTTTAGTTAGTTCAATTACCTTGGTGTACACTTCTTGTTCCGTTTTGCTGTTATTCTCGGATTGCTTGAGGCTATCTAGTACATCTGCAATCAGATTTCCTACTACTATGAACTCCTTTTCTTTAAATCCACGAGTTGTACATGCCGGGGTACCTAGCCTTACTCCTGACGTAATAAATGGCGAGGTAGAGTCAAAAGGAACAGTGTTTTTATTTGACGTAATTCCAGCTCTATCCATGGCCTCCGAAGCTAATTTTCCTGTAAGTCCATCTTTTCTAAGATCAAGCAAAACAATATGATTTATAGTCCCTCCAGTGAGAATATCATAGCCTCTTTGCACAAGAGTCTTACCTAGAGCAGTTGCATTCAATAAAACCTGGTCTATATAAGATCTATAATCATCTGTTAAAGCTTCTTTAAATGCAACTGCTTTAGCGGCAATTATATGCATAAGAGGGCCGCCTTGCAGACCAGGAAATACTGCTTTATTTAGTTTTTGACCGATCTCATCATCATTAGACATAATAATTCCGCCACGAGGCCCTCTGAGGGTCTTATGAGTCGTTGAAGTTACAACATGTGCATGTGGAAATGGGCTAGGGTGTCTACCAGTTGCAACTATCCCTGCAATATGAGCGATATCCGCCATTAAATATGCACCAACTTTATCGGCGATTGCCCTGAATTTAGCAAAATCAAGAGTTTGTGTATATGCCGAGTAGCCGGCAATAATAAGTTTAGGTTTATGTTCAAGTGCTAATCTTTCAACTTCAGAATAATCAATTAAATAAGTCTTAGGATCAACGCCGTAGAATAATGGTTTGAACCATTTTCCAGAAAGGTTTGGAGCTGCTCCATGTGTTAAATGACCGCCACAATCCAAAGACATACCTAAGATCTTATCTCCTGGTTGAAGTAATGCTAGATATACTGCTTGATTTGCTTGTGAACCTGAATGTGGTTGAACGTTAGCGTATGAGCATTTGAATAATTGTTTCAACCTTTCAATGGCAAGCACTTCTGCCTTGTCAACTTCTTCGCAACCGCAATAATATCTCTTCCCAGCATAGCCCTCTGCGTATTTATTTGTCATAATCGATCCTTGCGCCGTAAGGACGGCTTTACTGACAAAATTCTCAGAGGCGATAAGCTCAATGCTGTGCTCTTGCCTTAGTTTTTCAGCTTTGATAGCTTCATAAATTTCTGGATCTAAGGTTTTCAGTTCTTTATTCATCATCTACACCTCCACTTATTTTATTTAATTCCACGTAAAAAATTTAAAGCAAACTGCATCCCCGAACCGTCTATGGAATGAGTCAAGCTAGGTATTAGATGCAATTGATAATTTATATTGTTATTCTCGCAATATTTAGCAAATTCCTTACTCTGACTAGCGGGAACTACGTCATCCTTAAGTCCATGAATTATACAAATTGGAGTAGAGGTGTTTTTTAAGTCAGTCGGTTTAACCAACCTACCAGAAAATCCAACCATTGCAGCAAATGGCTCTTTTTGAATTAGGGTAAGATAAGATGCCATCATAGTTCCTTGAGAAAAGCCAACAAGAATTGTGTCAGAGTTTTTTATACCAAGTTCATTTTGCTTATCTTCAATTATTTTTTCAACTTTTGCAGAATTGTTTTTGACTAGCTGAGAAATAGTTGTGTTATCACGATCTTTTAGGCTGAACCATTGCCTACCAAATGGGGCCATATCATAAGGTTCAACACCATGAGGAGAGATAAAATGATGATGTGGTAAAGCTTCTTGGATAAATGGAACCAATCCAATAAGGTCGTGACCATCAGAACCAACACCGTGGAGCAATACAAGAAGTTTATCAGCCTTTCCTGATAATGGCTTGATCTCTGGATAATCAACTATTTCTTCTGATAACATAAACTTAAACCTATATTAATCTGTTTTGTTTTCTTTATAATACGAACAATAAGCTGAGATACTACACCTTGAACAAATGGGCGTTCTTGCCTTACATACGTACCTTCCATGCAGAATTAACCAATGATGAGCATGAAGGAGCCATTTTTCTGGTATTTTTTTTAAAAGATCCTTTTCTACTTTTTCTGGTGAGCTACCAATGCTTAATCCAATTCTGTGTGCTACGCGAAATACATGTGTATCAACGGCCATTGTTGGTTTAGCAAATGCACAATTTAAAATTACGTTAGCCGTTTTTCTACCAATACCAGGTAATTTTATTAACTCTTCAAACTCGTCTGGAATAATCGAGTTATATTTATTGATCAAAATTTCACAAAGTGCAATGATATTTTTTGCTTTTGAGTTATATAAGCCTATGGTTTTTATATATGGCTTTAAATTAGCTTCCCCTAATAAAAATATTTTGTGAGGAGTATCGTATTGCTCAAAAAGTTTTTTTGTTGCTTTATTTACCGAAATATCAGTTGCTTGCGCTGACAAGATGACAGCTATTGTCAGTGTAAAATTGTTGCTATATTCTAATTCTGTTTTTGGTTTTGGATCAGCAGAACTAAAAATTTGAAATATTTTTTCTATTTTATCTTGGGATATCATTCTTTGCCTAAAGCTTATTCTGAATTTGTATTTATTTTATATAGCTAATTGTATATAATGAGCAGGAAAATGATGCAACCTTTTGTTTACCAAGGATTTATTATGAATAAAAACAAAACTTTTGACTTTATCAACGAACAGATTTCTACTAATGAGGTAGTTCTCTTCATGAAGGGCACCGCGGATTTTCCACAATGCGGCTTTTCTGCAATGGTTGTTGGTATATTGCAGACACTTGGTCTAAAATTTAAGGATATCAATGTACTTGAAAACCCTGATTTACGTCAAGGCATAAAAGATTTTGCTGATTGGCCAACTATTCCTCAGCTTTATATTGCTGGCGAGTTTGTTGGTGGTTGTGATATAGTGAGAGAGATGTTTGAAACTGGTGAATTATCTAACTTAATCAAGGATATTCATAGTGATCATGCAAAACCAGTAACCCCTGAAAATAATTCAATTGAAGCAGGGAATTAGTTAATCATGATCTCATGAATAAAATAAAGCTTTTGTAATTACCCTTTAAATACATATTAAAGAGAAAAATAATGTTAGAGCAAATTAAAAAGTTTTTAGCATCTATACCAGAAATAATCGAAACATTTCTTGATTCTAGCGCTTTTGCTAGTTTGGGTGGTGTAACGTCTTTGCATACGAATTGTTGTGTCCATGCTACTCCCCCAAAAGTAACGCTAGGAGGAGAAATTTATGGGAATGATAAGGTTACTACGATGGAAGAAGGGGATATTGCATAGTCTATGGAAATTTTCAATTTAGATAGAGATGATTGTAAAAAAGAAAGCTCATGGTTTTTATAGATGACAGAAAATGCAATATTAATTCAAAATCTAGTAAAGCAATACAATCAAAAATACTCAAGTAGCATTAACTCACTAGCATTAGACGATTTTAATCTGGCAGTCCCAAGAGGTTCAATTTTTGGTTTGCTTGGACCAAATGGTGCTGGCAAATCAACTTTGATAAATATTTTAGCTGGCACTGTAGTAAAAACTTCTGGTGAAGTTAGAATTATGGGTACCTCAATAGATGAATTTCCTAAAAAAGCACGATCATCCATTGGAATTGTACCTCAAGAAGTTTCATTTGATACATTTTTTCCAATTTATCAGGCGCTGGAGTTTTATGCTGGTTATTACGGAATAAAACCTAGCCAGCGTAAAACAGAAGAAATATTACGGGCTCTTAGTTTGTGGGATAAAAAAGATAGTTTTCCGCAACGACTTTCCGGCGGAATGAAAAGACGTTTTCTCATAGCAAAGGCAATGGTACATTCACCAGCTGTACTGATCCTTGACGAACCTACAGCTGGTGTAGATTTAGAGCTTCGTTTGCAGCTTTGGGAGTATGTAAAAACGTTAAATAAGCAGGGTATGACTATTATTATTACAACCCACTATCTGGCAGAAGCGCAAGAATTGTGTGATGAAATTGCTTTTATTAATAAAGGCAAAATCATTAAGCAAGACAAGAAAAGTAAGCTACTTCAAGATCTTGGAACAAGGCATATAGATGTTGAATTTAGCACTCCTGTAGATCTTACAGCGCTTGAATTTGCTAAAGGTGCAGTTGAAATATTGTCTGCAAACAAACTTCGTTTTCAGGTAAATACTACGGGAGATAATTATTCTAAAATACTGCAGAATATCAACAAGGTAGGCGGTGAAGTCAAAGATTTAAGAATATCTCAACCAGATCTTGAAGTTATCTTTCATCAAATTATGCAGGAATAAATATGTATGAAATTCTGCCTGATAGATCTATCATTCATATCTTCGGCCCTGATAGCCAAAAATTTCTTCAAAGCCTTGTCACTAATGATGTAGTAAATAAAACATACACATACAACTACCTCTTAAATAATCAAGGAAGATATTTATCTGATTTTTTCATATACCAGGATAATAATGAATCTTATTTTTTAGATATTGATACAAATACTAGTGTTGCACTAATTAAGCGTTTATCTATGTATAAGTTAAGAAGTCATATAGAAATCCTGGATGTTTCAGAATTTTTTGAAGTTTTATACTCAGCGAAAAAACTTCAAAACGTAGTATTTTCGTTGCACGATCCAAGATATGATAAACTTGGCTTTAGATCATTAATAAAAACAGAAAATATCACTAAGTTACAAAATAAGAGTAACGATTTGTACCTTAAAGATAAATATAATTTTGCTATTGTGGATGGTAATTTAGATTTGGTAGTAGAAAAGTCAATTCCAATTGAGTTTGGCGCTGAAGAATTAAATGCAATTGACTATAAAAAAGGATGTTATGTAGGTCAGGAAGTCATTTCAAGATCAAAATACCAAGGAGTTGTTAGAAAAAAAATATTTAAGCTACAATGTGGCACGAATTTTGCCCCTGTAAACCAAGGTGATGAGGTAACTTTTGATGCAGTTAAAGTGGGTAAGTTGTGTTCATTTTATGAAAATCTTGCCATAGGGCTCCTTTGGGAAGAAAAGTATTTGGGGCTTGCGGAAAAAAAAGTTATGATTAATAATTGTATCTGGGATATTGTCTTACCGCCTTGGAGATGAGAAGGGTATTATTATATAGATATAAAAGTGTGTTTAAGTAAATAGCTCTTAAGTTGCCATGGCTGGTTGAGTATGGGGGCGGTCAGTATAACAAAGGTCCGCTTTAACTTGAGTCCTGGTGACTTTTGGTCGCATGTAAGTCTGGAAACTCTTCAGCCATAACGAGCTTTTGATTTGAATTGACCTATTTGCATAATCAGGACGCGAATGCGTAAAAATTTCATCTGTAGAATTAATTTCAGGGATATGATGACCACATCCTTCAAATTAAAATTTATAGATGATGATTTGAGAGGAAAGCGCCCGGAGCCTATATTTATTAGGTGAGGACGCGAATGCGTGATAAATCGCATCTGTAGAATTAATTTCAGGGATGGTATGAGACTTTTAATTATCGGTGATATTAATAGTGAAATTAAAACAGCTATTGATATTGCAAGATCCAAAAACGCAAAAGTCGTGATGGTAGAGTCTTGTAGTCAAGGTGTAGATTTTTTGTGCCAAGGGAAGGGTGCTGATCTAGTTTTGGTTGATGTTCAATTTGATATAAAATCACTGGTAATTGCTATGAAAAATGAAAAGATATCGACACCAGTAATAGCATATGGAGTTCAATGTTCTCCAAAGGACGCTGTTTTAGCTATTAAATCTGGAGCTAGGGAATTTTTACCTTTGCCTCCAGACGAAAGGCTAATAGCAGCAATTTTTGCCGCTCTTTCCGATGATTCCGTCAGTATTATCGGAAAGTCACAGCCTATGCTTGATTCAATTGCCTTAGCCGATAAAATAGCTGCTTCAGATGCAAATGTTTTAATCACTGGACAATCCGGAACTGGTAAAGAAGTATTTTCAAGTTATATTCATAGTAAAAGCAAACGAAAAGATAAGCTATTTGTGGCTGTAAATTGCGCTGCTATTCCTGAAAATTTACTTGAATCAGAGCTATTTGGCCATGAAAAAGGAGCTTTTACGGGTGCAGTTAGTAGAAGGATTGGTAAATTTGAAGAATCATCCGGTGGCACTCTATTACTCGATGAAATTAGTGAAATGGATACTCGGCTTCAGGCAAAATTGCTTAGGGCAATTCAAGAAAGAGAAATAGATAGGGTTGGCGGCAATTCACCTGTAAAAGTAGACTTAAGAATTATCGCTACTTCTAATAGAGATTTGCAAAAAGAAATAGAGAAAGGTAACTTTAGAGAAGATCTTTATTTTAGGCTAAATATCATTAATATAAGATTGCCTTCTTTGCAAGAAAGGGGGCAAGATATTGAACTCTTGGCAAACTATTTTATAAAAAAATATACAAAAACTAACGGCCTGGGTGAGAAAAAATTATCCCAATCTGCGCTTGATCAAATGTTAGTATATTCATGGCCTGGAAATGTCCGCGAGCTTGAAAACGTACTACATAGGGCGGTTCTTATTTCTGATTCTCCAGAGATAATGCCAATTGATATAAATATCAAAGAGAGAGAAAAAGAGGCCTCTGCATATCATGAGATAGGTTCTTCAGATAATGAAAAAAGAATGGTATTTAATACTATTGGTTATTGTCTAGGAGATATGAGTAAGGCAGCCAGCATCTTAGGGGTTACAATTGAAATATTACGTGAGAAATTAGAGACTTATACAAAATAAGATCTTTAAAAACTCTACTAACTGATAAGAACACTGTCATACTGAACTTAAGATAAGTTTATGAACGCCTTCGGCCCAGCTATCTAAGGCAACACAACAGTCATACCGGGCTTGATCCGGCATCTCAGATAACAGGAAAGAAGTGTTAAAATGACTTCAGCATGGTAACTATATGTTTCCATGGCTGACGTCAAACCCTATAAACTTTGAACATTTATTGAGTTAGTTCGAGACTACTTCGAAATAATTTTTTTTGTCCTTGACTCCCTATACCTGTTTATATACTATGTAGACCTAGCCGATGGGGAAACATTTGGGTTAGACATTTATGACAAATATTTCAGAGAACAACTTAAACACAACTAAAGTTTCTGAAATTGCTCATCAATCATCTTCAAAATTTATAAAATTTTTAGACTATATTTGGCCAATTTATAAGGGTGAGTTGCCGAAGTTTTTGTCTATTACACTATTAATGTTCTGTATATTAGGAATTCAAAATCTGATTCGGGCTATGAAAGATAGCGTCATCAACACTATGATAGGCGTTGAGACGATTTCGTTTCTTAAGTTTTGGGGCGTGCTACCAGCGGCATTTATAGTGACAATTATCTATGTTAAGTTAGTGAGCGTCATGAAGGGGGAAAATATATTTTACCTAATAATGGCTATATTTTTAAGCTTCTTCTTCTTATTTGCATTTTATCTATTCCCTAACCATGAATTAATTCATCTATCTCCAGATACTGCAAACAGATTAGTGGCAAACTTTCCTAATTTAAAGTGGTTTATACTATTACTATCCAATTGGAGCTTTTCCTTGTTTTATGTGATAGCCGAGTTATGGCCTAATGCTATTTTCGCACTATTATTTTGGCAATTTGTAAATAAAATTACCTCCGTGGATGAGTCTAAAAGATTCTATCCACTTTTTGGGCTATTGGGGCAAACAGGGTTGTACTTATCTGGTACATTTTTAATAAATTTACAAGTTATGAATGATTACTTTACTAAGGTGTTCGGACTTGGTGGGGGTGTTAGCGTAGTATCAATTCAAATAGTTATATCTGTTGTTACAATCCTTGGAATAATAGCACTCGGAGCGTTTTGGCTTCTAAATCATAAGATTTTAGATATTACTACAGCTGAAAATCTTCAATTTAGAGTAAAGAAAAATCAGCTTACTTTAAAAGAAAGCTTCCATATGATTCTTCAATCCAGATACATAAGGTTGATTACAATTTTACTTATTTGCTATGGTATTGCAATTAATATGGTTGAAGGACCTTGGAAAGCAGAGGCAGCCAAAATATATAAGACACCAACTGAATTTGCTACGTTCATCGGCAGATACCTAAGTTATACTGGAATACTGACAGTTTTCTTTGTGTTACTCGGCTCAAATATTGTCAGGGTCTTAGGATGGCTTTCAGCTGCAGTTATAACTCCTATTATGGTTTTAGTTACAGGACTCGGTTTTTTTGTTGTCGCAAATTTTGATCCTGTAGCAACTTTTATGATGATGTCATTTGCATTTACTGACCCAATTATGCTTGCCATTGTAATTGGAGCTATTCAGAATGTCCTCAGCAAATCAAGCAAATATACTTTGTTTGATTCTACCAAAGAAATGTCATATGTCCCACTTGACGAACAGCTTAAAACAAGGGGGAAGGCTGCAGCTGACATGATTGGTACTAAACTTGGTAAATCTGCTAGTGCGTTGCTCCAATCAATGATATTTGTTATCTTTCCAGCCGCCACTTACTCTTCAATTTCAGTATTCTTAATGTGCGTGTTTACATTAGTATGTATAATCTGGGTATGGGCAGTTGTCGAGTTAAATAAGGAATACACTAATGCTTGCAATTCTCATGGTGATGAGAGTTTTTTCTAGATGAGTCGGGCGCTTATGCTTTTTAACTGATCAACATAATCGGATTCAAAGTAATTTATCTCCCTAATTTAATGTACTTTAACTTAAGTAAGATAGATTTTTGTCATCTAATTGGGAGCACACACAGCAGAAATCCTGTAAGATACAAACTATCGTTACCTAGAATATATTTTATTCAGTTATTTCATTAATCTTTTATGCGCTTCCAAAATTGAATTTTGGGCTAATGTATTGAATTGATTTAAATTTTTATATACTACTAAAGCATTTTGTACTTCTATTATATCATTCTCAGCAGGAGCAATTACTCAATTTCAACATAAGCCGAGCTGCGTATAATCTGGCATTTCTAAATTCGTTTCACCGTCAGGAACATCATATTCCCCAATTAATTTTACTAAATTAAATACAGTCGTTGCTTCAGCAGTAAATTTTATAGATTCTAATAGCTCAATTTTTCTTGCCGCTTTTGTTGTTTCTATTCTTTTTATTTCTTTATTATAATTTTTAAGTGTATTAGGAATATCATCTCCCTCTTCTGATGAGATCCCCATTTGACCTAGAATTATATGGATAGGATGAGAAAAGTTAACAATTCCCTCGAGAATTTTAGGGTTAAGACCGTAGTGATAACCCATATTATTTAGACTTACCTCTTTTAATGAACCTGAATATTTAAGAAGTTTGAGTATATATGGGGCTTCTTTATAACATCCAAAATATTCAATTTTAACAAGCTTAGGGGACGTTACAGCAACAATACCCGTTATAGGGATAATTATACCTGATTTTACCCCAGATAAGTCTAATTCTGTTGTATCTTGTAGCAATTTAAATAAAGAGGTAGTCCCAAATTCTCTGGTTAAATATTCTATTAATTCGTATTTATAACCATCTTCTCTAAGTGCGTTAGTTAATGGATTACTTGCAGTAGTCGCTATTGCTGTTGCCACGCTTTCGAATTCTTCTAGTAGCTCTGTAAAATTAGCTAATTTTACAGTAAAATCTGATGGGCTATCACTACTGCCTGAGCTTGGCGCTCCTTTTGCTGTTGCTTTTGACATAAATTATTACCTATCAATCAATATATTTTTTGTCTAAAATATAAAATGTAAAAATTAAATAATCTTCTGTGACAACCACCTGAATTTTAACAAAAATCAAGAAACATCAATAATACTAGAATAATACTATATTAATATTAATTACAATAGTTTTTTAATTTTTTATACATTTACTGACGGCTCCCTTTTTATGCCCATAATCCATTAGCTTGGGTTACGCTGTATGTATTTTTCTTGTCAAATGAAACCATAGAGTCGATAAAAACACCCGGAGAAATTTTGAAATTTTTTGGTGAAAGTCCATATATTCAGATCGAGGAGTTGTTTGAATCAGAAGCTATTGAAATAGCAGGGAATTTTAACGAGTCTCAAGAGTAAAGTAACAATTGAAAAAGTAGCAGTAATATACCCGCCCTTAGTTTTGGAAACAAGGAATACCAAACTCAGGTGGAATTTAATTGAAAAGAGCAGATAAGTATTGTATAAGGTGCAAGAGTTCAAGGCGCAATATACGCATTTTTCTAGTATCTTCTTATTAAAGAGCATTCTTCCATGAACAAGCTAATATATTATTTCAGCAAGTCAGCATCTGACGGCGATTCTTCAATGAAAAATATACTTGGAGGTAAAGGCGCAAATCTAGCACAAATGTGCAAACTTGGCCTCTCAATACCACCTGGATTTACTATATCTAGTGAACTCTGTAGCGCATATTGTACAAAGCAATTACATTTAACAACAGGTTTTTTAGAAGAATTAAGTCAATCTATCAATAGGTTAGAGAAAGAAGTTGGTAAGAAGTTTGGTAGTAATACCAATCCATTGTTGATTTCCGTTCGATCTGGTGCCAAAGTATCGATGCCAGGAATGATGGATACTATACTTAATCTTGGTATGAACGATGAGGTAGCAGCGGCATTGGCAAAATCAACGTCGAATCCTAAGTTTGCTTATGACAGTTACAGGCGATTCTTAGAAATGTTTGCCACTGTTGTTTTTGAAGTTTCGAATTATCATTTTGAAGAGATTCTTAGTAATCATAAGGATAGCAATAATATCAGCAAAGATAGCGACCTAACTGAGGAAGATTTAAAAAAGATAATTATTGAATATAAAGCAGTAATTAGGAAATATACCGGAAAAGAATTTGAATCAGATCCGACCCAGCAACTTAAACACGCTATCGAAGCTGTATTAAAATCGTGGATGAGCCCAAGGGCTATAGCTTACCGTAAAATTCATAATATCGATGATGATATGGGCACAGCGGTCACTATTCAGTCTATGGTATTTGGTAATAAAGGTGATGATTCAGCTACTGGCGTAGTATTCACTCGAAACCCATCTAGTGGAGAGAAAAAGATCTTTGGTGAATTTCTTATTAATGCTCAAGGCGAGGATGTTGTAGCGGGTATTAGGACACCTTTCCCAATACTAGTGTCTAATGGTGGCGATGGCAGATCAATGCAAGAACAAATGCCCCAGCAATACGAAGAATTAATCCAAGTATGTGATAAACTTGAGTTGCATTTCAAAGATATGCAAGATATTGAATTTACTATTGAAGAAGGTAAATTATATATTCTTCAAACAAGAGGAGGAAAAAGATCAGCAGCATCTGCTGTAAAAATAGCAGTTGATATGGTAAGTGAGGGAGTTATAAGCAAAAGTGATGCTTTGATGAGAATAGATCCCAACTCTTTGAATCAATTATTGCACACTGCCATTGATTATTCATCCAATCCACAAGTGATTGCAACCGGACTACCTGCGTCACCTGGAGCCAATACTGGTATAGTAGTTTTTTCGCCCTATGACGCAGAAGACTTGGCTCATCATCACAAAGTAATTCTGGTGCGAAACGATACTAGTCCGGAGGATATTAAAGGCATGCACGTCTCTGTTGGGATAATTACCGCCCGAGGCGGCATGACTTCTCATGCAGCTGTAGTTGCAAGAGGTATGGGCAAGCCCTGCGTATGTGGTATCAATGGTTTAATAGTCAATGAAAAGCAAAAAATATTTACCACAGCTTCTGGTCACCAAGTTGCTCAAGGCGATACAATCACGATAGATGGGTCAACTGGTGCAATTATTATGGGCGATGTGAAACTGGTAGAGCCAGGTTTTTCTGAAGAGTTTAATACAATACTTGAGTGGGCAGATCAAGAAAGAAAGCTGGAAGTTAGAGCCAATGCCGAGACTTCTCTTGATGCGACTGTGGCACTTAAATTTGGCGCAAGTGGAATAGGTCTATGCCGAACAGAGCATATGTTTTTTGATAATAAAAAAATTCCACTAGTTAGAGAGATGATTATAGCCCAAAGCTACGAACAGAGGATTAGTGCCATCGAAAAACTAAAACCACTTCAAGTTGCCGATTTCAAATCTTTATTTGAAATAATGGCTGGTAAGCCCGTTAATGTTAGACTGCTTGACCCACCATTGCACGAGTTTTTACCAACTGAGGAAAAAGATAAGTTGGAACTGGCTGATGCTTTGAATATACCTATTTCTCTTATAGACCACAGGCTCCATGCATTACATGAGATAAACCCTATGCTTGGTCATAGAGGATGTAGGCTTGGTATTTCATATCCAGAAATATACATCATGCAAGTAGAAGCGATACTTGAAGCAATCTTTCAGGTGCAAACAGAGCAAAACACTCATTGTATTTTAGAATTAATGATACCTTTGATTTCTGATGTAAAAGAGCTAGAAAAAATAAACGGCTATGTACGTGAAACCATTAACTCAATGGAAGTAAAGCACCAAACGAAATTCAATGTAAAACTTGGGACAATGATTGAATTGCCTAGAGCCGCGCTAACAGCTGATAAAATTGCAAACCATGTTGAGTATTTCAGTTTTGGTTCAAACGACCTAACACAAACGACTTATGGTATCTCAAGAGACGATATTAGCTCATTTTTACCCGACTATATTGATCAAAAAATATTTACGCATGATCCATTTTCTCAAATTGACATTGAGGGGGTAGGGAAACTTATCCAGATGGCAATAGAAAAGGGGAAAGCAGTTAATCCCGATCTTACAATTGGAGTGTGTGGTGAACATGCTGGTGACCCTTACTCGATTGATTTCTTTCATCTTGCTGGTCTCGATTATATTTCATGCTCTCCATATCGTATTCCAATAGCACGCGTTGCAGCTGCAAGAAGTAAAATTATGTCATCAAGAAGGTACCCATGAGTTTTGAAGATAACTTAGATAAAATTTTACAACGACAAAGTGAGCTTTCTGCCAAGCTTTCCAGCGGCATAAGAGGAGACGATTTTGTTCAAGCCTCCAAAGATTATTCAGAACTTGAACCAATTGTCGAAAAAATTTCTGAATATAAAAAAGCAATAACTGATCTTGAGGGAGCAAAGGAAATAGTGAATGATCAAAATATTGATCATGAAACAAAAGAGCTAGCCGAAGAAGAGGTGAGGGACCTAAACGCTAAATTAACTCAGCTTGAACGTGAGGTAAAAATCGCTCTACTACCTAAAGATGAAGCGGATAGTAAAGGAGCGATAATTGAAATACGAGGTGGTACTGGTGGAGAAGAGGCGGCTTTGTTTGCAGCAGATTTATTTAGCATGTATCAAAGATACGCCGCCTTAAAAGGCTGGAAATTCGAGATACTTTCAATTTCCGAAATTGGCGTAGGTGGCTACAAAGATGCTTCAGCTTTAATCAAAGGCGATGGCGTTTTTTCTAGATTGAAATTTGAATCTGGAGTACACCGAGTTCAAAGAGTTCCTCAAACAGAATCAAGCGGAAGAATTCATACTTCAGCCGCGACTGTAGCCGTTCTACCTGAAGCAGAAGAGGTGGATATAAAAATCGAGGATAAAGACCTTAGAATCGATACCTATAGAGCCTCAGGCGCTGGAGGGCAGCACGTAAATACAACAGACTCTGCTGTGCGTATCACTCATATACCAACCGGGGTTGTTGTTGCAATTCAAGATGAGAAATCGCAACATAAAAATAAAGCAAAAGCTATGAAGATTTTGCGCTCTAGAATTTACGAAGAAGAGAGAAGGGCAAGGGAAGAAGAACGTGCAAGCTCAAGGAAAGAGCAAATCGGATCCGGTGATCGTTCAGAACGTATCAGAACATATAATTTTCCACAAAGCAGAATAAGTGATCATCGTATTAATTTAACTTTATACAAAATAGATGAAGTACTAAGGGAAGGTAAACTAGATGAATTTATCGACGCTCTAATTTCTGATGACGAAGCAAAAAGATTGGCTGAGGTTTAGAACTGTACGTAGTTTGTTAAGCACGTCCAAGATTAGTATGATTACCTTGATCAACTAAAATCATACCTGGCTTGACCCCGGTATCTTCTTTTTCGGTCGCCTGAGATCCCGGGATTACTGTATATCTGTTCACACGCTCTAAAAACTAGTCACTCAGCCGACGAGTTTTGTACCATACTTCAACTGCTTTTACTATAAACTAAAACTCGTTCAAAAAAGGACCTAGACCACTAAAATATTTCCAAGCAAATCCATAATCAATTCTTGTTCATGAATTTCGGTATCTAGTAAGTCTGGTAAAGGCTTGTCCAAAAGTGTCGCTGCTTGCCCCTTGTATAACTCAGCTTTATCACTTTGTCCCAATGCAAGATAAGTTGAGCTAACCTTTATATAAGGGTCTAAGAATTTCGGATTTAGTTTTATAGAGGCTTTATATTCTATTAATGCTTTATTGTAATCTTTTTGTGAAAAGTATTTATTTCCTACACTATAATATATTTCTGCCTTTTTTTCGTTAGAATAATTATTGTGTTCCACTATCTTGTAGATTCTAGTTAACGATTCTTCGGTTCCTACCTCTAAATACATTTGTATCGCTTTATCTAAAAAAGCATTTTTTCCAATCGTGCTAATAGTAGTATATTTTACTATAGAATCTGCAATATTAGTTTTAGCTGTCTGTATTAATAGCTCGTCATTACTAAAATTTAAGATATTTTTATTTAATGGCATAATAAATTTAATAATAACTTCTTTTACTTTTTCAATAGAATCAGTTGATTGAATTATTGTTATACTGATTTTGTTTAAGACGTATTGTGGATCAAACTTTCTTGCCTTTTCATATATATCAATAGCCTGTTGATATTTCCCTAGTTTAAAATTTGCGTATCCTAAGTTAGCCCAATGTTCGACATTAGTTGGTTCCAGCTCTGTTAACTTTGTATAAGCAACAATTGCTTCCTCATATTCCCTTGATTTAAAACAAGCCACCCCTAAGTTAATCCAATATTCGACATTGGTTGGCTCAAGCTTTGTTAACTTCGTGTAAACAAAAACAGCTTCTTTATTCTTCCCTAATTTTAAATAAACGTAACCTAGATCAGACCAATATTTAGTACTAGTTGGATCAATATCTGTTAATTTTATATATGCATTAGCTGATTCTTGGTAATGTTCTAATTTAAAATGAGCGTATCCTAAATTACTCCAATATTCGACATTAGTTGGTTCCAGCTCTGTTGCTTTGTTGTATGAAATAATTGCTTCTGGATATTGCCTTAATTTAAAATGAGCATACCCTAAATTACCCCAATATTCAGCATTGGTTGAATCAAGTTTTGTTGCCTCTTTGTGCGGAACAATTGCTTCTTCGTATCTTTGTAATTTAGAATAAATATAACCCAAATTATTCCAATATTCAGCATTGCTTGAATCAAGTTTTGTTGCCTCTTTGTACGGAACAATTGCTTCTTCGTATCTTTGTAATTTAGAAAGACTAGCTCCTAAACTAGAAAAATATCCAGCGTGAGTTGGGTCAAGCTCTATTGCCTTGGATACAGCAGAAATGGCTTCTTCGTATTTACCAAATTTAAAATGAACGCGACCCAAACTAGCAAAGTAATTATCTTCATTAGTATTATATTTTTTCTTTTTGTTGGGCGAATCTAATTCAGAAGGAGATTTTCTTTTCATAATTATATCAAAGTTTTTTAGATTTGACTATTTGACGGCGGGTATTATACATATCAACAACAATTATTGCAAACTTAATTGTTGTTGCTAATAATGTCCGCTTTTAATAACTTATCTAGCATCAACAATCTTTGCTGAACTTCTTTGAACAATCTCATTAAATGAAACAGAGTCTGCTTTTTTAATAAGCTTTATTACATCATGGTCAACATCAAAAACACCAATATCAGTGATCACTCTGTCTACCACGCCAACACCAGTTAAGGGCAGGGTACATTTATCAACAAGCTTAGGAGAACCATCTTTTGAATTATGAGTCATCAGAACTACTACTCTTTTGATATTAGCTACAAGATCCATAGCACCACCCATACCTTTAATCATCTTGCCTGGTACTGCCCAGTTGGCTAGATCCCCGGTAGTTGAAACCTCAAGTGCACCAAGTATAGTAAGGTCAATATGACTTCCACGGATCATTGCAAATGAGGCCGCACTATCAAAGTAACTGCTTTGCGAGAGTTCTGTAATAGTCTGCTTACCAGCATTAATAAGGTCGGCGTTTTCTTCACCTTCATATGGAAATGGCCCCATCCCTAACATACCATTTTCACTTTGAAAACTGACATTAATGCCTTTTGGTATAAAATTTGTAATGTTCGTTGGCATACCAATGCCAAGATTAATAAACTGCCCGTCTTTTATTTCCATTTGCGCTGCTATTTGGCACATTTCATCTACTGACCATGACATTACTTAAGCCTCTCTAGTTCTTATGGTTACTTTTTCAATTCTTTTCTCATAATCCTTCCCTTTAAAAAGCCTATGAATATATATAGCTGGAGTATGGATGTTAGCTGGATCAAGCTCTCCGGTTTCAACAATTTCTTCTACTTCACAAATAGTAAGTTTAGCCGCTGTCGCCATTACGGGGTTAAAATTTCTAGCAGTTTTATTATATATTACATTACCAAATTTATCGGCTCTATAACCTTTGATAATTGCTAAATCTGCCAGAAGAGCTTTTTCCATGATGTATTTTTCACCGTTAAACTCTCTTATTTCTTTTCCTTCAGCTACAATTGTTCCAACCCCTGTTCGTGTATAGAAAGCAGGGATACCAGCTCCAGCAGCTCGGATTCGTTCAGCAAGGGTTCCTTGTGGATTAAGCTCTAACTCAAGAGTTCCATCGAGGTACATTTTTTCAAAGGTTTTATTTTCACCAACATATGAAGATATCATCTTTTTGATCTGACCATTTTTTAGCAAAATACCTAAGCCAAAATCATCAACTCCACAGTTGTTGCTGACTACTGTTAAATTCTTTACTCCAGATTTTGCTATTGCTGTAATTATATTCTCTGGAATCCCACAAAGGCCAAAACCACCTGCATGTAAGAGCATTCCATCTTGGAGCACGCCTGCTATTGCTTCTTCTGCATTATTAAAAAACTGTGTCATTATTAGCTAAACTCTTTATTAGTTTATGATTTAAGTATTCTATACATTAGAATACAATAAGGCAAAATTCTATTGCTAGAACTATAGTTGTTTGTTGACTTATAGTGTTTTATTGTTTACCAATTGCATATCTGGGGATGGTTAGAAAAATTAGGTATATAATTATGAAAAACCACTATGTAATAAAAAAAGTACGACCAGATAATACTACGATACTAAATAACATAATGGCTCGTTCTCTTGCCATGTGGGGTTACACTCCCCAGCAAATAGAAAAAGCAGCAGAAGTACTAAAAATTACTGAAGAATTTTTGGATAAATCAGTATGTTACGTAGCAAAGATAGATGATTTGATCAAAGGGTTTTTTTGTATAGCGCCAAGCCGAAGCGAAGAACTTAGTGAAGCTAAGTTCTATATTGAGCCAGATAGTATAAGATTAGGCCTTGGAACAAAACTTTGGAATAAAGTTATACAGGAGCTAAGAACCGAAGAAGTAAGGTGTTTTAAATTCTTGATAGACCCAAACGCGCAGGGGTTTTATGAAAAATTAGGGGCTATAAGAATTGGTGAACAACTTTCGGATGTAACAGAGGGATATATGATCCCTATAATGAAGTATAATATCACAAAAAATAAGTAGTTATAGATGCAAATTGACAAAAATATACCAAATTATCTAACTATAATAAGACTAGTATCAATCCCAATTATAGTAATGACATTTTATTTTGAGGATTCTAAGTTTGCTCATAGGGTTGGAGGAATTGTATTTGCTTTTGCTAGTGTAACGGATTTTTTCGATGGCTATTTGGCCAGAAAATATAATATTATTTCTAGTTTTGGCAGAATGTTTGATCCAATAGCTGATAAAGTCTTGGTCGGGTGTGTATTGGTTATGCTTGTAAAAGACAATAGGGCTGACGAAATACCTTGCCTACTTATTCTCGCACGTGAATTTGTTGTTGCAGGCTTTAGAGAGTTTTTAGCTCAAGTCCAAGTGAGCGTTCCAGTTACAAGGCTTGCTAAAGTTAAAACAACTATACAGATGGTTGCTATGACGATGCTTATTGTTGGGTCTGTTGGTTCAGGCATAGCGTCCCTTGATTTAATAGGGCATATAAGTCTCTGGATAGCAGCTATTTTAACTTTAGTTACAGGATATTCTTATTTACAAGCATGCAGCAGGTACTTCTAGTGAACACACATACAATATTAGACCGAATTAATGGTAAAAATTATATTGCAGGAGATTGGATTTCTGAAAAAGAGATAATTCATGTTGAAAACCCATCAAACGGCAAAATAATTGGATATGTACCGAACTTATCAGCAGAGAACTTGATAAAAGCAATTGATAACACATGTCAAACCGCAAAATCGTGGGCAGAATCAACTGTTGATATACGTTATCAAATACTTAGAAAGTGGCAAGAACTACAGCATAAGTATTTAAAAGAACTGAGTGAATTGCTTACTCTAGAACAGGGCAAAGTTTTAGCCGAATCTTCAAAGGAAATTTTGTACGGAGAGTCCTTTATCGATTGGTTCGCTTGTATTATTAAATCTAGCAGTACATACATAAGACCTGGAAATTCATACGAACATAAACTCATTGCTGAAAAAGAACCGATCGGCCCAGTAGCAGCTATTACCCCTTGGAACTTCCCATGCGCTATGGTAGTTAGAAAAATTGTACCAGCTATTGCAGCCGGTTGCAGCGTCATATTAAAACCTTCTGAACTTACCCCTTTTTCTGCGTTGGCTCAAGCTATGCTGCTTGAAGAAGCTGGTTTACCAGCTGGCGTCTTAAATGTAGTTACTAGTGATGCTAAATTATTTGGCGATATAATTTGTAAAGACTTCAGAATTCGTAAATTATCGTTTACCGGCTCAACAAGGGTAGGGAAGTTGTTATATGAAAAATCAGCAAGCTCATTAAGGAAGCTCTCGCTTGAGTTGGGTGGAAATGCTCCATATATTGTATTTGCCGATTGCGATTTAGATAAAGTATCAGACGATCTAGTGGCAATTAAGCTCCGCTCTGGCGGCCAATCTTGCACTTCTCCGAACCGGGTATTCATAGAAAATTCCATTTATGATAAATTCGTGGATTTAGTTGCAAAAAAATTTGGTGACTGCAAAGCCGGGGATGGGTTTATAGAATCAAATAAACTTGGACCGCTAATTAACGCTCAGGCTATCGAGAAGGTTAACTTACTGCTTCAAGATGCCCAACAAAAAGGAGCAAAGATTATATGTGGTGGCATGTATGATGGCAACTTTATGAAACCGTCTGTTGTAAAAAATTGTACAGACGATATGAATATTTTTACCACCGAGATCTTTGGACCAGTGATTGCCTGCTATTCTTTTTCTTCGACTCAAGAGGTTATTGATAGAGCTAATAACACTGAATACGGACTACAATCTTATGTATATTCAAAAGATATAAGAAGAGCAAATCATATTGCTTCTAAGCTTGATTTTAGCATGGTATCTATTAATTCCTCATTTCCTGCAACAACAAAAGCTCCATTTAGCGGTAGAAAAGCTTCTGGGTTTGGGATAGAGGGTTCACATGAAGGCCTAGAAGAGTATCTCGTAACTAAATACATTAACTTTCATTACTAGACTGTGTATTAACTTTTATTAATAATTAATAAGTTGTTATTGACATTTCTTGATATAAATTTTATCCTTCATATATTAGAATAATAGGTAACGGTACAATCAAGAAACAAGTGCAACGGTTTGTAAATTATTGATATTCCAAGCTTCATTTGGAGTCAAGAAGTTTAGGATTTTTCTTGGTAAATTATTGAGTTTATCCTCAGCCATAGCT
>Ga0163144_10001642_pt1 | contig 52510 bp, 42 predicted proteins | sample OliLak19BULKMAT1_FD_123175 | JGI IMG/M metagenome (GOLD analysis project Ga0163144, IMG submission 123175) | Freshwater microbial mat bacterial communities from Lake Vanda, McMurdo Dry Valleys, Antarctica - Oligotrophic Lake LV.19.BULKMAT1 | ecosystem: Environmental > Aquatic > Freshwater >... | reverse complement strand
TATTTTTTCTCTTTCCTCAAGAGCTAATTGTTTGTATCTTTTCATTTGTGTAACACCTCTGGTGTGCACTGCTTTTTTAGCAGATTATTTTAGGTGTTGCACTTCCTCTTTGATTTTTCCAGGCACTTGCGAAAAAGTTATTATATTAAGCCCTAGGTTGTTTTTCAGTAATACTAAACTATAAAAAATTGTATAAAATTTTAATCAGGAGGTTTAATAATGAATAGGTATGGCGTAATAAAATTCCAATCACCATTTGAAAGAATGAAGGACTATAATTTTAAGCCAGAAGTAAGGTTATATAAATCAGTAATACTACAAGCAATTATAGATGCTTCTAATGTATCAGATGATTCTTATGCAAAAAAAATTGAGCTAGAGGCTAAGGGGTGGCTTTTTGGTAAATCTAAAGATTTTCAGGAAGCTTGTTTTAGAGCAGAGATTGAACCGTATTATGTTATTAAAACAGCTAAAAAGATCATTAGGCTGAATTCAAATAACAAGCCTAACGAACTAAGAGTGGCTTGATAACAATTTTAAGATAAATCAGTAGTTAAATAATCACATAATCTATTAAACACTAAAGTTGGTTTATTTCTATCCTTGAATCTTTATTAGGTATATACTACTTAAAGGTAAGTGTAAGTCTCTTACACGATATAATTACATATAATTGGAGATAAATTATGCAAATACAAGTATCAGGACAGCACATTTCTATTGGCAATTCAATTCAGGAATATGTAATTGAAAAGCTATCCAACATAGTAAAAAAATACTTTTCTGGAGCACAGAGTGGGCATGTACATTTTTCTAAGCAAGGACGGGAATTTGGTTGCGATATAGTGGTTAATGAAGGTACAGGAAGACATATGATAATGAAGAGTAACTGCTTTTCTGATGAAATATACAACTCGTTTGATATTGCGCTTAGTAAGCTTGAGAAGCAGCTTAGGCGTTATAAATCGAAATTAAATAATCATGGTGATCGTGCAAAACTTTCCGAAATAACTTCCGAAGCAGTAAAATATATAATTTCTCATGATCATTCAGGCGAAAAGGAGTTTAATGTAGATAACCCTGCAATAGTTGCTGAAAAACCAGCTAAGATTTTATCTCTTTCTGTAGGAGAGGCTGTCATGAAGATGGATTTGGAAAATTTACCAGCTTTGTTATTTGAGAACGTGAAAACAAAAAGAGTGAATGTCGTTTACTATAGAAAAGATGGTAATATTTCTTGGGTAGATACAAAGTAGTGACTTTTTAAATAAGCTTAAACTTAGAAATACTCCTATGATTATATAAATCATGCAAACTAGATCATTCTTAGTTCCAATGTTACAAGGAATTTTTTTACTTTATAAAATACTATCTTCTTGTAATTTTGTGTAAATAGAGAATAAATCAAAGCAACTTGGATTCTGTTTATAACTAACTTCGGCTTTTTGTAGAGCATCTATATACTTAAGCGCATCAGCTGAGCTATATATACGTACTATTTGCTTAAAGTCATCGACATATTTAAAGAAAATTGGTGGAGAAAGAGATTTGATTGCTTTATCTATAGTTTCTCCATCTTCAACCCTTGATGCTACAGAGTAAACATTAAAAAAATATCTGAGTAATGCCCTGATCATTAGCACTTCATTTATGCTTTGTTGCTTTAGTTTTTCAATTTCTTTCAACAATTTTAACGGTTCTTTTTTACTGAAATAAATGCACATATCATCGCCGCTTGCTACAAGATCTTGGCTAAGTGAAAGTAGTATATCTCTTTTAGTAATAGTTGTTTTGTCATGTGTATAATAAAAAAGTTTTTCTAACTCTGATTTTATTATCTGGTGATCCCCCTTTAAATGCGACTTGAGATAAAACAGGGCCTCTTCATCAATTTGTTTATGTCTATTTTTGCATTGCTCAAGAATGATTTTTGATATAGTTTGCTCGTTATCAAAGTAACAAGCTAAGATTGCTAAATGCTGTTGTTCTTCAAAGAATTTACGTATACCATTTGCTGGTAATGAATCTTGTGCAATGAAGCACACAAAGTGGTAAAAGTCGCTTTTAGATAAAAAGTCTTTCATCTCTTTGGTAATAGTATTAGGGATATCGGTAATTTTAATAATTTCCCTTTTAGCAAAGAAATTTCTGCTGTTTGCAATCATTGATAGTCTATCAGCTGTTAGATCCTTTGCGCAGTAGTTAGAAGAATTTAACGACAGTTTTTTTTCTATCAGACTTAAAGAGGAAGAAATAAATCCCTGATTTGGTCCGTAGATTACCAATGCTTTAATTTCTTCACTTTCAATTTTGTGAATTAATTGTCCTAGTCCATTTGTAAAGAATTTCATTTCGGGCTATTTTCAATATAAAGAATAATTCTATTTCTAACTTCTTCAGCTGAGATTATTGCTAAATTCGTAAGAGTTTGCTGATTTTTGTTTAAGTTTTCATATGGAGAAAAGCTTGTGTTATGAGAAGATAATCTTGTGAACTTTCCTGATGTAATTGTTTTGCCAGTCATTTTTTCTTTAAGCGTATAAGAAACTTTTAATGTAACAATCTCTCTAAGTACATCAGAATTTCTCTGTATTATACTGAAATCTTGAGTAAACTGTAATTTGCTTTCTAGTATATAGTTTGCGTGTAAAGAAGTAGGGGGAATAATATTTTTAAGTTGATTATAAAACTCTGCTCCTTCTAGTGTGCAGGGTGGCGCTAGTTCTATTTTCTGCAGAAGCTCATAAGTCTTGTTATCTGTTGTTTTATAAACAGGTTTGAAACCGCAAGCGCTTATTACCAATAGTGTGGCCATAATCAAAATAATACCAGGCCAATTTTTAGAAGGCATGTTTAACTTCCATAAATTTATAAGGTTGTTTTGAGTTATTGTTTAAAATGCTACCTAACATAACAGAACAACGTCTCCTTATTTCGTTATTTTATACTATAATTTGTTCACTATGATAAGCAACCTTCAGAGTAACCCAGACAGAAAAGTCGCCCAAGGCAAAACACCACTCATATCGGATTTGATCCGGCGTCTTTTGCAGTTGCCCCAAGATTCTAGTTAAGAGTAGGCACTAGCTTACATGCCTTACGCTCTCCTAAACTACGACCTTTTTGCACCTAATTCAATATGTGGTTTACTATATAGTAAACGTAGTTGAATTGTGCGCTTACTTACTCTCAGCGGTGCTTGCTCATACTTGCAAGCTCCACAACCTCTTTAATATATACTCCAGAATTAGCGTTAACTTACAATTTTCTCAATCAAACCTTTAATTACAGAACTAGTTCCTGTAGTATCTGCTTCAGGTCCTGAGCCCGTATTATCGCTATTCGAATTTTGTGTAGTTGACTTTTTTGCAATTCTTTTTCTATTGCGATTCTGTCTACGTTTTTTTGCTGCCAGTTGTTCTTGAGAGTCAATTGGATCCTTTTGTTCTTCAGCTGGTGTTTCAAGAGTCTTTGGCTTTAGGTCATCAGTTCTGGGGGTAGAAGAGCTAGCAGCTCTATCTATCCTATGCTTTGACTTGTTTGGTGGCGTAGGATTAATATTCTCGGAAAATTCATTGTAAATTTCTGACGTATCTTGTAACACTGGTGAATCATCAGAATCTAAGGTTTTGTATTTATCGGAAAGCCTTATCTTTTCTATAGAGTAACTGTCAGATGTCGCTTCTTTGTCAATGCAGAAATTTAGTTTAATGTTGTATTTATTCTCCACAAAAGCAATTTCAGTGCGTTTGTTATTTAGCAAATAAATTATAGAAGATGCAATACCAAAGACATTTACTACGTCGTAAGAACTATTAAAAATTTCATTTTCAATAGTTCGAAGTATTAGCATCGCATTTGACTCATCAGCTCTTACTACGCCTTTTCCACTACAGTGAGAGCATATATTAGAATTCATCTCTAAAAATGATGGGCGCAGTCGCTGTCTTGACATTTCAAGCAGCCCAAACGAGCTAATATGAGATGTTTGAATTCTAGCTTTATCTTTACTAAAATACTCCCAAAGAGATCTTTCTAAGATCTTCTTATTTTTGTTTTCATTTAAATCGATAAAATCGATTATTAATAAACCTGATAGGTCTCTAAGCCTTGCTTGTCTAGAAATTTCTTTCGCTGCTTCAAGGTTAGTCTTTAAAGCCATTTCTTCTATATTGCGTTCGCTAGTTGCTTTACCAGAGTTAACGTCAATTGAAATCAGAGCTTCTGTTGGGTTGATTACTATATAGCCGCCAGATGGTAAGTAAACAATTGGTTGATAAAGTTTTATTAATTGATCCTCTATCCCAAATTTTGTAAATATAGGAGTTTTACTTTTATATTCTTTTACACTTTTTACTTCATGAGGAAGAATGTCATTCATGAATTTTATGCATGAAGTATATGCCTGTTTCCCTTGAACAACAATTTCTTTTACATTGCGATCAAACATATCACGGATAGTTTTTAGAATGATCCCGTCCTCTTGATGAATAAAGCAAGGAGCTTGTGATTGTAAAGTTGTCTCTCTGATTTTATTCCATAGTTTGGCTAAATAATCGTAGTCTTTTTTTATTTCCAAGGTCGTATAACCTGCGCCAGCTGTTCTAGCAATTACACTGAAAGATTTATTTTCTGTTTTTGAGACCAGATCATTAATGATTTTTTTTAATCTTTTTCGTTCTTCAGTATTGGAAATCTTTCTTGAGATACCATTTTGTGATGGTTTATTTGGCATTAAAACGCAGTATTTACCGGCAAGAGAGATAAAAGTTGTCATTGACGCGCCTTTATTACCACGCTCTTCTTTTGTCACTTGGATAAGTAATATTTGTCCCTTTTTTATGACCTCTTGAATCTTGTACTGCCCTTTATGCGGAGGTTCTTCATGCTCCCTGGAGATCCCATCAATTTCATCATCTTCAGCGTCGATATTAAAATCTGATTGAAGTTTTTCATCAATCATTTTTTCAATAGTGCTGATATCGACGTCATCGCTATCGACCAGCTCATGAAATTTTGTATTGGCGCTTTTTTCTGCTAAATCTTCTGACGTAATCTCTGCTGAGCTTAACTCGTTACCAGCTAGAGTGTTAGCTTTCTTGTCCGTGGATAAAGTTTGGTAATAGTCTGGGTGTATTTCACTAAATGGCAAAAATCCACCTTTATCGCTGCCATAATCGACAAAAGCTGCTTGAAGAGATGGTTCTATTCTTGTTATCTTTGCTAGGTAAATGTTTCCTTTAATTTGTTTTTTATTAGTGGAACTAAATTCTAAATTTTCAATATTGTTGTTCTTGTCCAGCAAAATTACCCGTGTTTCTGAGGGAAAATTTGCATCGACTATTATTTTTTTGCTCATACCTTCTCATAAAATATATTTATTTACTTTAAAGTCAGGCAAACATACATCGTAAAACGAGAATTTATATATCCATCATATTCATTCGCTTTATTTATTGTGCTATTGGATTTACGCTCACACTTATAACTAAATATTTATCTGCCTACATTGAGGACGATGCAAATTAGTTGCCCTTGACTAGTAAAATTTATATACCAACAATAGGCTATTAGCAAACAATATTTATGACAAAGAACAATAGGATGCATGCTTTTTTTACTTACTTTTTCTGTGTTGTTGTATATTTTGTTGCACTTGACGCCAATGAAACATTCTTAACTTCGCTGCGCAGCAATTATGAGATATCTTTTAGCGAATATGATCAAATAGAATATTATAAGATTTTGGGATATGTTGCAGCTTCAATTTGTTTACTCATATTTTCTAGATTCCTCTCCCTTAATGTCTTGATGATACTATGTACAATTTTGTATTTACTTAGCATGGTTGCTATTAGTTCTAGTGATATCAATAGCCAGACCAACTTTTTCTATTTTTCTTTATATTCAGCAAGCTATCTAATAATAGGTAGTGCAATTTTTTTATATATTTTCTGTGACACGGAGCTTAGTAGTGAATTTAATCTCATTTGTATTTGTTTGGCTAGTATAGTATCTTTTTTTATAAACGAGATTAAATTCTTTGTCGTTACAATTGATGGATTGGCGGGGTTGGTAATAACCAACGTAATTCTACTTGTAATTTTTGTTTTAATTAACCTTAATTATCCAATCTTTAAGAAAAAAATAAAATCAACTGATTATAATTTTTCTGGTGTTGTCAAGAATATGGAACTAGAAATCCTTTGTGGATTTTCTTTGTTCTATATACTTATGATTGTGATTGATGGATATGATATTTATTCAATGACAGACCAATTGTTTACTATTGTAGATACTAGTATTCGTCATTATATGATGGTGTTGATAGTTTTTGTTGTTAGTTTACTGATGCTATACGTAAAAAAGGTTAATATTCATAGAGTGAGTATAAGTTCTATAGGATTATCCTTTACTTTATTTGTTACCATGCCATTTTGGGCAGGATATAATGTTTTAGGATTGGTTGGCTGGTTTATACTTGGGGTGCTGCATTCAATAGTTTTTGTAACTAATATATTAGGAATAACCAAAAAGTTTGATGAGATTAATCTTGTTACAGCTTTCTCATTATATCTATTAGGATGTTGCGCAGGATACTATTGTGGTTATATAACAATTGACACTTCTGAGGATACATTGGGTGAAAATGGTTTTCTAATTTCAATTTGTTTTGTATTACTTAGCTTATTGATTTACTATGTCCATCTTTTTAGGAAGTATAAATTGTCGCAATGAAAAAATTAAATATAGTCGGTGGCGGTTTAGCTGGGGCCGAAGCGGCTTGGCAAGCTGCAAACCGAGGTATAGAGGTTACTCTATATGAGATGCGTAATCAATCAAGGAAAACTGAAGCTCACCAAACTGACAAATTAGCTGAACTAGTCTGTTCAAATTCATTTAGAAACGATGATCCAACTAGCGCTATTGGTCTACTACACGAAGAAATGAGAAGATTAGATTCTCTCATTATGCGCGCTGCAGATAAAACAAAAGTTCCGGCTGGATCTGCTTTAGCTATGGATCGAGATCAATTTTCTCAAATGGTCACTGATTTAATAAGCACGCATAGTAATATTACTATTGTGAGAGATGAAATTAAAGAGTTACCATCAGAAGGTAATTGGATAATTGCCACAGGCCCTCTAACATCAGGTGGGCTTGGCTTGCATATTAGGAATGTGACAGGGGAAGATAAGTTGGCATTTTTTGATGCCATTGCCCCGATAGTGTACAAAGAAACTATAGATTTTAGTATAGCCTGGTTCCAATCTAGATATGATAAGGAGGGTCCTGGTGGTACTGGCAAAGACTATATTAATTGTCCGTTGAATAAGGATCAATATTACGATTTTATAGACAAATTACTCTTGGGTGAAAAAACAGAATTCAAAGAATGGGAAAAAGATACACCATATTTTAATGGGTGCTTACCTATTGAGATAATGGCTCAGCGGGGACGAGAGACTTTAAGATTTGGTCCTATGAAACCTGTTGGTCTTACTAATCCGTACAGCCCAGAGAAACCCTATGCAGTTTTGCAATTACGCCAAGACAATGCTTTGGGTAGTTTATATAACATTGTTGGTTTTCAGACGAAGTTGAAATATGGAGCACAAAAGGAAATTTTTTGTTCTATACCAGGGCTTCAAAATGCTGAATTTGCTAGACTTGGTGGGTTGCATCGCAATACATTCATTAACAGCCCAAGGTTGCTTGGATCAAAATTAGAACTCAAAGTGCAGCCGAATATAAAATTTGCCGGTCAGATCACTGGGGTAGAGGGGTATGTAGAAAGTGCGGCAATGGGATTGTTAGCTGGCCTATTTTCTTCCTATGAATTACAAGGAAAACAAATTACTATACCTCCGGCTCAAACAGCAATAGGAAGCTTACTTTTACACTTAACGTATGGAGCTGATTCTACAACTTTTCAACCAATGAATATTAATTTTGGTCTGATTCCTGAATTTGATCAGAGGATACGTTCAAAACAAGATAGGAGTGCAGCTATTTCAGCAAGGGCATTAGCATCTCTTGATGCCTGGATTAATCAAGAAGGAGTTAAATATGCATAAAATAACTAGCGATGAATTTCTAGAAAATTGTCAAAAAGTTGGTATTTACTATCAGGAGATCCTTACTCATGTTTTAAATAATAAGAATTTTGTTGCTCCTTTGAAATATTCAGTTAATGAAAAATACCAAGAAACGACTTCTAAAGTATTTGAGCAAATTATTGAACATCCAGAAAAATTTACTGATATAAATTTAGAATATGTACAAAGCTTTCAAAGGCTAATTAGTGATTCAGTTAATAAATTTATTGGCAAAAAAGAGGGTAAGTCTGTTACTGAAGAAGAATCGACGGATAGGAGATTTAAAGACCCAGAGTGGAATCAAAATATTTATTTTGATTTTATTAAGCAGTATTATTTAATTACTTCAGACTGGATACAAAAAGGCATTGCGCAATATGACCTTGATGAAGATAGTAAGAGATACGTTCAATTTTCGACAGGGCAGTTTATTGATGCAGTTTCACCAACAAACTTTGCATTTAGTAATCCTGTAGTTATAAAAGAATCTCTTGAAAGTGGACTAGAAAATATTGTCAAAGGTATGGAAAATTTTCTTGAAGATATAAAAAAATCTAAGGATTTATTCAATATATCAACTACTGATAAATCATATTTCAAAATTGGTAAAGATATAGCTGCAACAAAAGGTAAGGTAATATACCAAAATGACTTGATGCAATTGATTTGTTACCAACCAAAAGAAGAAACTTACGCAGTTCCATTGCTTATTATTCCGCCATGGATAAATAAATACTATGTACTTGATCTTTCAGAGAATAATTCGATGGTTAAGTGGTTAGTTGATAATAATTTTCAAGTTTTCTTGATTTCTTGGGTTAATCCAAAGAAGAAGCATGCTCACAAAGATTTTGAAGATTACTTAAAAGAAGGGATCCTTGATGCAATAAATGAAATTAAAAAACTCGGATTTAACAAGATTAATACTCTTGGATATTGTATTGGTGGAACCTTGCTGACTATTGCTTTGAGCTACTTAAAGAGTAAAAAAGATAAATCAATTGCTAGTGCAACTTATCTTACGACTCTTGTAGATTTTTCTAACCCTGGTGAAGTCGGTGCGCTGGTAAATAAGCATACATTTCCGTTGATTGAGCAAGATGTTAATGCAAAAGGCTATTTAGATGGGAAATATTTATCAAATAGTTTTAGCTTGATTCGGGCAAACGATCTCGTATGGTCTTTCTTTGTAAATAATTATTTATTAGGCAAGGCTCCGGCCGCATTTGATATTCTTTATTGGAATTCTGACCCTACAAATCTTCCGGCAAAAATGTATATTTACTACTTAAAAAATATGTATATTGACAATAAGCTAATATTGCCCAATGCGCTCGAAATGTTAGGTACTAAGATCGATGTTTCAAAGATTGATATACCATCATTCTCTTTGGCTGCAAAAGGTGATCATATTGCTCTTTGGAATGCAGTATATGATGGCTATAAATTACTTTCTGGTCATAAAACTTTTTGCTTAACTGATGCTGGACATGTTGCTGGTGTAGTTAACCCAGCAAATAATAAAAAATATTCTTATATTATAGGCGAGAACGTTGATGCTGATTCTAAGATTTGGCAACAATCAGCTAAATCTGAGCAAGGATCGTGGTGGAATGGTTGGAAAGAATGGTTGACGGTGCATAGTGGGAACATAGAAAAATCCATTGATTACGATAAGCTAGAATTTATTGAACCAGCTCCAGGTAACTATGTTAAGAAGTGAATAAAAAATTCATTTAGTTTTCCTTGGGTAAATAATTCATGTGTAATTAATTATGCCAAAGGTCATCCTGAACTTGATTCAGGATCTTCTGCTGTTTTATGAGATGCTAAGCAAAAAGCGGGCGCAAGCTTCAATCAAGTTCAGGATGCCCCCTTTCAAAGATGACTCCTTTTAATTTGCTATCATATTATTGTTTTGCAAGCCCTGAATCTTATCAAGGGTCGTTCCAGGTGTTGGCATTTGGTTATCAAAATTAAAGAATTCAACCATAAAATACTCATCTTCAGGTAGTGAGTTTTCAGGAAAAATAGTACTAAAATTTGATGCGTACGACTTAAATAATTTTCCTTTAGCAATGACAGTTCTATTTCCTACGGGAATCTTGTTGTGTAGGGAATGGGAAAAGATCATTGGATAAGCTAAATTTCCTATCTGCATACTGATCTTTTTACCTGTATCAACAGAGTTATAAATTACTTTTCCATCACTAAGTTTAGTTATTTTTGCATCGTAAACAGCTTTTCCACCACAAAATAGCGGGATTTTATAAGATAATTGGTCATCAAATATTTTTACATTATTATCGACAAAATTTTCTGGCATTATTTCTTTCAGTAATACATTTACCTTAAAGGCGCTCAATTTATTAGAATAGGTCTCTGGAAAATATTTGCTAGAAATAGTAGCGTGGCGTGTTTGACCAGTTTTCATACCAACAATTACGGCATCTAGTCCTGGTGCTATTTTATTAGAACCAAGAGGGAATGTCGCAGTATTTTCTTCAAGCAACGTATTAGTTAAAGATAGTATTTTATATTGAACTGTAACAATATGCCCACAAGAAGCTGGTCCCTTTTCGCCATTACCAAAAGTATTTATTTTAAATAAGGCATTGATAAATTTATCGCTGTTCATTTCAAAACTTGCGCCAGAACCAGCAACTGACTTATTCATAGGTTGAATAAGGCTTTCTAAAAATAATCTCCCTTCATCAGTTTTTAAAACATTCAATAAAACGCCAGAAATAGTTTTTTCAATAAAAGTTCCACTGAATTCAGCAGGTTTTTGTTCTTGGTCAGAAGTGTCGGGTTTTTTTAGGTGTTCTGGAGGTTTCATAGAACTCAGGCTTTGCTGAAATATCATGTAAATAATGGCGCCTGTAATAATTAGTGTCAGGAGTTTTTGCATAATCTTACGTAATGTTCTATATATCTTTAATAGTCTAAACTATAACAATCGAACGCTAAAGATTCAAGATTGAACGATATTTATATGGATTTAAAAGTAAAGAATCATTTTTATGATGTGCTAATTGTTGGTTCTGGAGGTTCTGGGCTTGCTGCGGCAATTTTTGCAGCAACAAAAGGGTGGAAGGTGGCTGTTGTTAGTAAAGTTCACCCACTTAAAAGCCATACAATAGCTGCTCAAGGGGGGATTAATGCAAGCCTTGGGAACGTGACACCAGATGATTGGCGCTGGCATTCATATGATACTATAAAAGCCTCAGACTGGCTAGCTGATCAGGATTCAGTTGAGGAAATGTGTAAGTCTGCTCCAGATGTGATAAACATGCTTAGTGAATTAGGCGTAGAGTTTGATCGAATGACAGATGGCACAATTGATCAAAAAATATATGGTGGTCAGAGTACAGACTATGGTAAGGGAACATTTGCACACCGGGCTTGCTTTGCAAAAGATAGGACTGGACATTCAATAATGCATAAGCTTTACGAAGAAGCAATTTCTAGAAGTATTACATTTCATAACTATAATTTTGTATTAGATTTGATCTGTGAAGATAATCAATGCAACGGAGCAGTGTGTTGGGACATAGAAAATGGATCCATAAATATAATTAATGCAAAAAACACAATTATTGCTACGGGTGGATGTAGCCAGATGTATTCCACTGCAACATCATCGGCAGTATGTACGGGTGATGGTAATGGGTTAGTAGTTAGGGCGGGTATTCCTTTGCAGGATATGGAATTTGTGCAATTTCATCCAACTGCACTTCATAAGGTAGGTGTTTTGATTACCGAAGCTGCAAGGTCAGCTGGAGGAATATTACTTAATTCGCTTGGCGAGAGATTTATGCTCAAATATGCTCCTAAATTTAAAGAACTTGCGGCAAGAGATGTTGTTGCTAGAGCGATTGCGACTGAAATAAATCAGGGCAGAGGATGTGGTCAAGATCAAGACCATGTATTTCTTGATTTAAGGCATTTATCAGAGCATGAAATAGTTGAAAAACTACCAACCGTTTTTGAGAATTGCATGGAATTTGCTAAAATTAACGCAAGTGTAAATCTGATACCAATTGCTCCAGCATCACACTACACAATGGGTGGCATACCAACGGATAGTAATTGTCAGGTCATTAAATATGACGAACAAGGAGAGCATAAAGTTGGCTCTTTATATGCAATAGGTGAAGCTGCGTGTATTTCGGTACATGGCGCTGGGCGTTTGGGTTGTAATTCGTTGCTTGACCTAGTCGTTTTCGCAAAAAAAGCTGTGGACTCTTTAGGAAATATGGATAAGCAAGAAAATGGGAATTCCGCAGGGCATAAAAATATCGATAAATTTAAAAAGATTTTTACCAGAAAAGCTTGTGATGTTGAATCAATGGTAGGGCAATTGAAAAGTACTATGAGTAAGTATGTGGGGGTGTTTAGGACTTATGATGGTCTTGTCCAAGCCTTAAAAAATATCACGAGTATAGAAGAAGATTATAATAAGGCTGGTATTACGGATAAGTCGCTTCAGTGGAATATGGTACTTCAACATTATCTAGAGCTAGGTAATATGATTTTATCAGCTAAGGCCACTATAGAGTCGGCCCTTTGGAGAGAAGAAAGTAGAGGAGCTCATTGGAGGGATGATTTTACGCAAGTCAATCCTAAATATTGGGGACATACTATTTGTTTTGTGCAAAAAAAATCTTCTTTATTCTTAAGGCCTATCAGAATTAGCAAAGATAATGTGGACTTTTATCAACCAGAAAAGAGAAACTACTGATGCTATGCTTAATTTGCGAAGTAAGGGTTTACTTTCAATGGTAAAGTAATTTTAGTCCATTAGGAGGGTAAATGAGTTTCGAAAATAAATTGGTTATTATTGTAAATAAAGATATAGAAATTGGTGTTGCTTTAAATGCAGCTACACACGCATCATTTGCGATTGGCGCTTTACTTGGTCAAGATACAAGCTTTCTACAATCAAACAAAGATGCAAGTGGTAATGATTGGAAAATCTCCGGTATGCCTTATATTGTTTTACGCGGCAAATCAAATGAGATTAAGAAAGCTGTTTTAGCTGCAAAAGAAGCTAAGATTATGCAGCTAGCATTTGTTGATAGCATGACTGGAGGGACGTATTTAGAGCAAATAGAAAATATCACGCGAAAAACTCAGGAAGAACATATTTATTATGCAGCAGTGCTTTTTGGTAAATGGGATATAGTGACGCAGATAACCAAAAAATTATCACTTTATAAATAATAGTTGGTTAGTTGTATACACAAATAAATATATATATAATTTTTTAGGTAGTAATTATGAGTCACTTTAAGCTAGCTCTATCTGTTTTTGTTATTTTTACTGCAAGCTTAGCTATCGCAGTTGGGGTCGAAGAAAATCTACGAGATTTAAATTTTTGTGCAGTTACTAAAGTTACTATGAATGACTATGAGCCAGAAAGTTTTGAGTCTTCAAATAATTTACTCCGAAAAGCAGGGCAAGAAGAAATCTTTTGTGGTAAAAAAATAATAGTACATGGGAAAGTTTTAGACCAAAATTGTATTCCTGTTGGTGATGCCAAAGTTTATATTTGGCAGGCCAACTGTAACGGTAAATACCCTTATAAACCACTTAAGAACATAGCAAAAAAGAGTTTAGTAGACATTAATAAAGAACTTACATTTACTGGTAACGGTACAGCGACGACAAATAATAAAGGTGAGTTTACGTTTGTGACAACTTATCCACCAGCAATGCATGGTACAGCTTCGCACATTGATTTGCGTGTGGAACATTATCTGCTTGGTACGATTCAGACCACCATCATGCTTGATAGTAACAAAGTGAGTAATCCACATGATAAGCCAGAATTACAATCTATTGCTGAAGCTCTTGAGGCCACTGATACAAGCATTTACAATTTCCAGATTGTGCTTCCAGGTTCTGGGATCAAAGGCTACACTGATGGTTCGGATTAACTGGTATTTTTTAAAAATCTTGTAAATTTAATTTATTATAAAAAATATGAAAGCATCATCTGATGTAACAAGCCAAGAAAAAGGTTTTATTGTTTCATTTAAGGATTCAAAGCCAAAGAAAACCTTCGATTTTGAAAAGGAGCAAAGAAAACAAGAGGCTGCTGGAGAGGCTGCTGTTCTTAAAAAATTTGCTAAAATACGTGTTGATAATGATATATCAAGCCAGGAACAACATTCTTCTAAAGTTAAAACCATATCCTGTGCTCAAGGTTTTTCACCAGAAGAAGAAAATTATTGAACGATCAAAAGTAGTTCTTATAAGAACCTTGTCTGCTGTAGTATAAGAGCATATAGCTCTTATACTAAAAGCTGCATTTGAGCTCTTTCTAGGTTTGAAGGAAGAGAATTATTCTAGGAATATAGCTCGTCATCTCATCCGTTGATTGAAATGGATTTGTTGAAGAAGAATTCCCCAATAAATCGACTTCTTCTACAACTGGACCAGTAGCAGTAGTACTTAGTTGCTTGTACACAGCTATCTCTGACTTGACCCGGGTGGATCTTAGTAGGCATAGGGAAACTCTAGGCACAAGAGGGATGGCTTCGCCAAAACGAGTTCAGTATTATGATGATTTATTGTTTTTTCACTGGGCATCTCTCTTTAGCCGAGTTTGCTCTCTCTATTTTTCATTACGAGTGAAACCAAAACTCCAAGTACTAGTAGCACGAATGTGACTACGAGAGGGATGTATTTAGGAATGTCTATAAAATGGCCAGCAAATATTTTCACTCCAATAAGAATTAAGATAAGTGCTAGGGAGTATTTTATGTACTTAAACCTTTCGACTATATCAGCAAGGCAGAAAAATAGTGCTCTGAGTCCAAGAATCGCAAAAATATTTGAGGTATATACTATAAATGTATTCTGAGTAATAGCAAAAATAGCTGGAATACTGTCAATGGCAAATACCAAGTCCATGAACTCAATAGTTATTAAGGCCATAAGTAAAGGTGTAGCAAATACTTTGCTGTTTTCAACAACAATGAACTTATTTCCAACTAACTCTGGATATATATTTAGCTTTTTCTTTAAAAGCTTATACACATACATATCATTTATATCAAAGGAGTGATTATTTACTAGATAGAGTGTTTTTATTCCAGTAACAATAAGAATTGCTCCAAAGATAAACAATAACCAGCTAAATTTAGCCAGAAGAACTGCTCCAGCAGAAATCATTATTGCTCTAAGGATAATAACACCTAATATGCCCCAAAATAATACTCTATGTTGGTATTTAAGGGGGATTTTAAAAAAACTAAATATAATTGAGATTACAAAGATATTATCTAGAGACATGGCTTTCTCAAGTAAAAAGCCGGTAAAATAATCATGAGCTTGCGCTGGGTCGATTGCATAATAGATATACACGCCAAAAAAGCATGCGATTGTGATATAAAATAAGCTAAGAGACAAGCTTTGTCCAAGGGTCATGACATGATCACGCTTATTTAGCACTCCTAGATCAAGAATAAGTAGAGTAATTACAATTGTTCCAAAGACGGCCCAATATAGTGAGTTAGTTTCCATAATGCGTGATATAAATTAATTAATACTAAAGAGATTAAACCTTGACCGGGTATCTTTTTTCTAGCTCATGAGATCCTGAGCCTAGCTCAGGATGACGGCATTTCATACCGAGCTTGATCCTGCATCTTATTCTACCTTTAGATAAAGAAGATAGATAAGAAAAAAGAGAGTGAGAGAGTTAGATTAATTTGATGAGTATTGTAGAAACCATAAAATAAGGGAGAGTAACAAGATACGTTCTCCCCCTTATTGAGTCTTACGAATTAATGTGAGTTTAAGCCTGCTTGGCTTTAAATCTTTTATTTACTTTATTAATAACAAGAACTCTACCTTTTCTTCTTACTATTCGGCAGTTCTTATCTCTAGCTTTTAAAGACTTTAACGATTTAACAATTTTCATGACCGCCTCTATAATTTCAGCTTTTGCATTTATTTGGGTGCATTATAAACATAATTTGTGATAGTGGTCAAGATAAAAACAGCTCTTGTCAGGGCAATACTAAAATTAAACGGCAAGTAGATTGATTTGTTCTTGACCACTTCGAACAAGAAATTTATCATCATCCGAACATTGAAACAAAAATTTAGGAGAAAATCTATGAAACCTTATAGCGACCTTGCAAAGATAATTCACAGAGAAGGGTATATATTCATAATTATTTTTGCGGCAGTAACTTTTGTTTTAGGCTCATTTAGTTCTACACTAGGTTGGATTGGAGGCATTTCTACCATATGGTGCGCATATTTTTTTAGAAATCCGGAAAGGGTGACTCCGGTAGGCGACGATCTTATTATAAGCGCAGCTGACGGAATTGTTCAAAAAATTACTGAAGTTATTCCTCCGGTAGAGCTTAATTTGGGAAACGAAGAAATGATTAGAGTCAGTGTCTTTTTGAATATTTTTAACGTTCATATTCAGAGAGCGCCAGCAAACGGAAAAATTTTATCACTACATTATCATCCAGGAAAATTCTTTAATGCGGCTTTAGACAAAGCTAGTATCCATAACGAGCGCCAATCTGTACTCATGGAAACAAACAATGGAACTAAAGTTGCTTTTGTTCAAATTGCAGGGCTTATTGCAAGGAGAATTGTTTGTGATTTAGAAGAAGAACAAGAAGTAAAAGCTGGGCAAAGATATGGTCTAATTAGGTTTGGCAGTCGTGTTGATATATATTTGCCAATTAAATCCGTTATCATGGTTTCTGAGGGGCAGACCTGTGTTGGTGGTGAGACAGTGATTGCAGATTTGAATAAAAAGAAGTCAGATCAAATAAAATTTGAAGTTAGATAATATATTTAGGGGTTTAATTTGCTAAGATTTAAACGTAAAAGGTTAGGTATCAGGCCAGTACCGTTTACAAAGCTACTTCCGAACATAATCACTTTAATAGGGTTAATTATAGGAAGCAGTTCAATTAGATTTGCTCTCGACAGTCGTTGGGAAACGGCTGTGTATTGTATATTAATTGCAACGATAATTGATGGACTTGATGGCGGAGTTGCAAGAATGCTTAATGCTACTAGTCATTTCGGAGCTGAGCTTGATTCATTGTGTGATTTTATGAATTTTGGTTTATGCCCAGCAATGTTAATTTATCTTTGGTCTTTTCAGCAATACGAGTACAAAGTAATATCATGGGCGTCTATAATGTTATTCTTGGTCTGTATGGCAATTCGGTTAGCACGGTTTAATACAGCAATTGTCCAGCCAAGTGAAATAAAACAAGATGATCGTTTTTTGCTAGGAGTTCCAGCACCTAGCGGAGCGGTTCTTGCTTTAATTCCGTTAATTTTAGATTTTGAATTCTCTCCCCTTTTTGGTGAGTTTAATCTTAGGAATCATACGTTGCTCATTAATCTTTATATTGTAATTATTGCGTTGTTGCTTCCAAGCAGATTACCCACTCTGTCTTTAAAGAAAATACAGATAAAACAGGAATATTTATCACTTTCCATGATCGTTTCTGCAGTTATTATAATAACAATTGTTATATATCCTTGGTACTCGCTGCCGCTAGTTGCTATACTTTATGTATTATCTATACCAGTATGTATGTATGTAACTCGTAAATTATGATGAACAAAGCCATTGAGTCACTAACTGACAAATTCAATTCTTATCGTTATGCAAGGCATATATCCGTTGCTGCGTCACTATTACTTTTATTTTTTACTTATGAGATATATGTTTGGGCAAAAACTCAATCAACTGATAATGCATATGTAGAAGCAGACATCTCAAGCATTAGTTCCGAAGTCAATGGTGTAATAGATAAAGTATTGGTTAAAGAAAACAACGTTGTTGAGGCTAACCAAATAATAGCTAAAATCAAAGATGATGACCACAAAGCTAATTTCAATAAAGCTAAGGCTGATCTTGATGGGGCTAGGCGAGATATAGAAATGATCGAGCAAAACATTAAGATCTCAAATATTGAACAACAGAAAACAGATGAAGCATATCAGTTTGCTGTTGAGAGCTTTAAGATTTCTGAGATTGATTACAAAAGAATTCAAGCACTAAGTAAAGATAATTTTGCTAGTAAGAAAAACGTTGATAGTATTAAAATTTTGTTTGAAAAAGCTAAAAGTGATCTAGCTCAGGCTGAGTTCAATATGCAGACAAGTAAAGAAAACCTTACTTTACTTGAAATAAAGCGCTTTGCTGCGATGGCAAAATATAACACCGTTTCTTCTGAACTTGATTTAGCTAAGAGAGCTTTGGATAATACCGTTATTCGTTCTCCAATAAGAGGTATGATAGGTAATAGCTCTTTAAGAGAGGGAAACTATATACGCGCTGGCAGTGTTTTGTTTTCTGTTGTTCCGATTGATGAGTTGTATATAAAAGCTAATTTTAAAGAAACGCAAATTTCAAAATTCAAACTAGGCATGAAGGTTAAAATTTTGGTTGATTCGGAGAAGGGAGAAAAAATTGAAGGAGAGATTCGTAATGTTTCTCCGGCAACTGGTGCTAAGTTCAGTCTTCTTCCTCCTTCAAACGCTACAGGCAATTTTACTAAAATAGTGCAGAGGGTACCTGTAATTATTGATTTCCAAGTTCCAGAACGCATTAAAAATAAGATAGTTCCTGGTATGTCTGTGTTTGTAAAGGTCAGAACTTGATTTAAGTTTTATATAAATGCTCTCTTCTTATTCCTGTTAACTCCTTATTGAAATCTCATAGTTGTCGATTCAGTTCAGCAGACTGGAGCTATTATAATGTTAGCTATATTGACAAGAAATTTTTAGATTATTACAATCATATAAGCTATTTTTATTCACATTTTATAGGAGGTAGGTTTATGACTAGGTTATCAGTGCAATCAAATATAATAAGTTTTATTTTTGGGATATTTTTGTATTTTTCTCATGGCTCGTATGCTCTTGCTACTACTCAAGATAATTCCGAATGGAAGGAAACTATAAGTCAATTTGAACTAATAAAAGATTCTGTAGAAAATTTGGAAACAGAAGGAACTGTACTTGGTGTTTTATTGCAGCAAAGTGGTAGAAATATTAATGAGCTCCTAGAACATGACAAGAAGACTCTAGTATCCTTTGCAATTAAATACAAAGCACCAGTAAAGCTTAAAAATGAGTCCCATGCAAAAGAAAGAACTATTACTCAATATGGGTTATATAGAATGCTGGATTCTAGAATCCAATCTTATCTGGAAAAACATAGAGGGGACAATCTTAAAATTATGGTTGCTCAAAGCGATCCTATATTGATCCAGTTTATCGTAGGTAAGGAAGCTATATCAGCGCCTGTACTGCTTACTGATACCATAGATAAAAAGTGGCAAAAGCAAAAGAAAAGCTAATAAAAATAGGTATAAAACCAATTTCTTAGGTTATAGAGGGTAACAACTTCAATAGTCACTAATATTTATGGTGGGACCGAGAGGATTTGAACCTCCGACCTACGGATTAGGAATCCGTTGCTCTATCCTGCTGAGCTACGGCCCCAAGAATAACTATTGACCTGAGGGATCATAATAGTCTTCTTACAATAAATCAAGCCATACTGAAAAGAAGTAACTGCCGGATCAAGTCAGGCATTTCAAAGCACGACACAGTCATGCAAGCCTTGATCCGGCATCTCAGGAGATGGAAAAAATCCTGGACCGCAGGCATGAAGATTCGTGAGGACGAGATTTTGCCATTCTTGTCCTAATATTTATTTCAGACGCTAGTGGATTAACTATGTTACCTACAAGTACACTCGCTAGAAACGAAATCATAAGGATTCACGTGACGATCATTTACCCAAACCTCAAAGTGTAAATGATCACCTGTTGTGGCTCCAGTACTACCTTGTATTCCGACAGCTTTGCCTCTTGCTACGGATCTTCCTTTCTTAACAGAAATTTTAGCCAAATGGGCATAAAGTGTTTTAAGCGTTTTGCTATGTTGAATCTCAACAACATTACCATACCCAGCTTTTTTCCCAGCAAATACTACTATACCATTTGCAGAAGCATAAACGTTAGCCCCATTTTTTGCGACCATATCTAATCCACAATGAAATACTTCTCGTTTTTTTATAGGATGTAATCTATTCCCGTATTTACTCGTAACCTTGGTGCTGCCAATTGGTATCATTATTGGTATAAAAGATACGATCCTATCGAGAACATCTAGCTCTTTGCGTAAATCGACTTGGGTTAGATCTGATCTAGAAAGCCTCCTTACATATTGGTATTTACTGTTTGATAATATCCGATAATTATGATGTAGTTCTAGAAGTAATTTATTAATCCTTACAATTTTGCGCATAGCCTCTTTTTTCAAATTAAGAGGAGATTTATATAGAGCTTTGAATCTAGATATATATTTTGATTTGTAACGACTATCGTTAATGATATTCCCTAGGTCAGCTGAATAGATACAGTTTGTTTTATCTATTCTACCAAGATCATAAGCAACAATAAGATCGCCCCTACTTAGCTTGTAGTTACGTTTTAACTCGCCACCAATCGATTTGTAGGCTTCGACTGAATATCCGCCAGTGCTACATCCTTGGGTTAAAATACAAATTAACAGTAAAAATAGTATATTTTTGCACGTAGACATCTGATAAAAAAATGATGTTTTCGACACTATATACCAAACCTTATACATTACAAAATTAAAATAAAACTTAGGCTTTGCTTCACTTTAGCAAATGAGATTTAAGTGTTGATTATTACATAGTTATGAATTCTAAAAGTGGTCCAAGGATCATAAGAGGCAAAAACATTATAGCTCCAACCAATATTACTGTAATTAATAGGAATAAACTAAGCTCAATACTAGACTGGGTATGCCTAACTATTTGAGTGCTAAGTCTTTGTTTAGCAGCAAATGAGCCGCTAATTGCTAGAGAAAAATATATTATCGGGTAGCGGCCTATGAACATTGCGAGTGCAGTCATATAGTTAAAATAATCTGTAGATGTATTAATCCCAGTAAAACTTGATCCATTATTAGCAAAACATGAAGCAAAGTTATAAGTAATATCAGTAACTGCCTGTGATCCATGATGTGTTATTAAATTTTGAGAAGAGGGAATAAGGAGTGTAATAGCTGTAAAAAGCAGTACACCAACAGGCATAACAAGAAATACTATGATAACATAATTTATTTCGTTAAGAGCAATCCTCTTGCCGAAGAAATTTGCTGCCTCTCCTGTAATTAAACCTCGCAGAAATACAGCGACCATAAGGTAGGATAACATAGCAAAGAAGCCTGATCCAATTCCTTCGATAATGAATTTGCTTATGATCAAATTGGAAAAAAGAACTAATGTGCTCAAGGGCGAGTAGTTTTCTAGGCATGCATTGGGTGATCCATCGGAGCTCATGGTGATAGAAAGTGCCCACATTAGAGATGGAAATTTGTCATATATTAATTCTTTTCCTATGTAATTAAAATTGTCGATTAGGCTATTATCACCAAGGATATAAGGTAACCCATAGCTAGTTTCTCCAAGATTAATAACGAACAATGAGGTGATCATGACGAAGACTACAACGCAATATAGTGCCCAGCTTAATCGAAGCGAGCCCAGCAAAAATCCATAAGTAAAAATCATAGCAACTGGTAATGTTATAACTAAAATCAAACAAAACATTACAGCTTCTCTTGAAGGTGATTCAAAAGGATGGGCTGAAGCGCTTGCAAATAAAGATCCTCCATTTGCAACTAAGTTTTTTATTGCAACTTGTCCTGCAATTGGACCAATATACATTTGTTCACCTATACCATCAATGTTAGTAAAAGAAAATGTTCCTAGGAAGTCATGGGGTAGGCCAAAACTTATAAGGGTAACTGCAGCAAATAGGGAAAATGGCAATAGAATAAATAATAAAGCCCTTAGGAAATCGTCATAGAAATTACCAATGAATGGGTTGTGGCTATTGATTATGCCTCTAATAAAAGCAATAAAAACTGCAATGCCTGTTTCCCCAGAAAGAAAATTTTGCGCTGTCAGAGCAAAAATATGAGCGAACATACCTAGCTCTTTTTCTGGATTATGACTTTGCCAGAAAGTTCCAGTCATAAAGGAGACAGATGCATTTAACGCAGAAGAAAAGCTTATTTTTTCTATTGCTGGCGTAAAAAACGGAAATAAATCTTGATAATATATAATTAAGAAAGTTGAGATAATGCATACTATATTAAAATACATGAGGGTCAAGAAGTAGTCTTGCCAGTTTTGGCTTTCCCACCTAGCTCGTTTATTTTTTAATTGTTCATGCTCTGCATGCTCATACCTGTATACAAAAGCTATATATTTACCAAACAATGGTGCAATAATAGTTATTATAGCAAAAAAAACTAAAGCTTGGAAAATCATTTTAGTGCTTAAAAGATACGGGAGTATCTTCTTTTGGTAGCCATAGAGGTTTTTTTAAGCCGCAGCTAGATAGCATAAATAATGCTAGCAATACAAAAACTGGTTGTTTCATTTTATTTTTAACTATAGAAATATTGAAGTGATATATTAAATTATGCAGGAAACTTGCTTTGAATAAAAGATATTTATACCTTATTGGTCTGGTTTTGCTTGTTTTTCTTGCGCATATTGTTAGAGCTGAGAAACTGATAGTTACCAAGCATGACGAGTTTCTTGACACGGATACTAATTTTTTTGATTCCGAGGGGAACAAAGTTTATCTAGATCAGTATGAAGGAAGCACTATATTGCTTGTTTTTTGGGCTACTTGGTGTGGTAGTTGTGTAGGTGAACTTCCATCTCTTGATAATTTGCAAAAAGATTTTCGTAAACTACCATTCAAGATTATAGCCGTTTCAGAAGATTATCAAGGAATTGAGGTGGTAAAAAAGTATTTTTCGGAGAATGAGATTAGGCATTTGGAAATTTTTCATGACTATCAGAATAAATTGTTTAGAGCTTTGTCCATAGTTGGCTTACCTACGGCTTATTTGATAAACGCAGAAGGAAAGATAAAATACATATTCAACGGGGTTGTAAAGTGGCATGACAATGATGTGCGACAAATGATACTTGCACAAATAGAAGGAAACCTGCCGTTGCCTAAGAATACTTTTAAAAGCGCCTCGTTAAATAAACAGGTCGGAAAAGCTAAAAAAACGGTGGTAGAGGTGACTGCCGCTGAAGTAAAAAATGATAATAAAGAGGTGAAAAATGAAGAGGTTCCAAGTGAAAAACAGGAATAGTAATACAATTACTAGCATAAGAGAGAATGCAACAAATAGGCGTTTTGGTAAAATTGATCAGTTGATTTCGATATTAACCTTTGGTTTGGGAGCAACAAAACCTGTAATTGCTGTACTTAGATTAGATGGGGTCGTAGGTAAAGTAGGGGCGATGAAATCCGGACTTACGCTTTGCTCACTTAATAAATTAATCGAAAAAATGTTTAAGACTGAACGTTTGAAAGCTGTTTGTCTTGCCATAAATTCGCCTGGCGGTTCACCAGTTCAATCGGAATTAATAGCAAGCAGAATAATAGAACTTGCTAAAGAAAAAGATATTCCGGTATATAGTTTTATAGAGGATGTTGCTGCTTCAGGAGGGTACTGGTTAGCGTGTGCTGGAGACAAAATTTTTGCTAATAGAAGTTCTATTGTAGGAAGTATAGGTGTTATAGCAGCTGGCTTTGGTTTTCATGAGGCTATAGAAAAGCTTGGAATCGAAAGAAGAGTATATACACAGGGTAAGACGAAATCTGTCCTTGACCCATTCCAGCCTGAAAAAGAGTCGGATGTAAAAATTATCAAAAAGATTCAGAAAGATATTCATGACCATTTTATCGATACTGTAAAAGAAAGAAGAGGTGGAAAGCTTACTCAAACTGATGAAATAATTTTTAATGGAGAATTTTGGTCTGGTCAAACCGCGCTTGATTATGGTTTGGTTGATGGAATAGATAGTTTATACTCATTTATTCAAGAAAAATTTGGCGATGAGGTAAAAATTGAGTATATAGAACAAAAACAATCTTGGTTTAAGAAGCGTTTTGGTGTAAGCCTTCAGTCCAAAGAATTTACTGATAATTTAGCGAGTAGCCTTATCGAATCAGCTGAAAAAAAGCTTATACAAAGTAAGTTTGATATTTTCTGATAAAAAATCCTGAGCTTGACTTTTGGATTTTGCTGAGCATAAGAAGATACCTGATCAAGTCCGGTATGACTGTATTTTTATACGTGGCAGTTATCCTGGAATAAAATACTGTCATCCTGAACGTGTTTCAGGATATTATACAATTGGAAGAAGATACCGGATCAAGCCAGGTATGACCTATGTTGCCTAAGCGGATAACCTTGTAATTCCAGACCTATCTGTTAAATATAAATATATTAATAATAAATCCTGAATAATTCAAAAATTATGCATCTAGAACGGTTTAAAGAAAAATACAATTACCAAAATGCTACGCAAGTAATGAGGCAATATTTGGATATCAAGTTTGCTAATATTGAATGTTTAGTGTTATTCAGAATGGGAGACTTTTATGAACTGTTTTATGAAGATGCTATCACCGCCAGTAGAGTACTTGGTATAGCCCTTACGAAACGAGGTAAGACTGGGGAAAGTGAGATTGCTATGTGTGGTGTACCGTATCATGCTTTGTTTAATTATCTCAATAAATTGCTTGAAGAAGGCTTTAAGGTCGCTATTTGTGATCAGATGGAAACACCAGAGGAAGCAAAAAAGAGAGGGGGGTATAAGGCCGTTGTTAATAGGTCTATTACAAGAATTATTACTCCCGGTACAATTATCGAGGAATCTTTGCTGGAGGTAGGTACACCGAATTATTTGGTTAGTATAGCGGTTGAAAACAAATCAGCAGCAATTGCTTCTGTTGATCTGTCAACTTCAGAAATCTCAGTGATTACAATTCCAGAAGCTGAAATAATAAACGAGATTGCAAGGCTTTCGCCAAAAGAAGTTTTACTGGCTGAAAAATATCGATCAAATGAACTAGCATCAAAAATAGGAGGGCAACTTAGCAAGATGATCTCTTTCCAAGTTGACAGTTTTTATGCTGTTGCTAAATGCGAAAAGATTATTCTAGAATTTTATAAAATTAGCGATTTATCTGCCATAGGCAACCTAAGTAGTTCTGGGGTTTCCGCTGTTGGTAGTTTATTAGAGTATGTATCGCTAACTCAAAAAGAGAATATGCCGAAGTTGCCTAAGCCAAAAATTTTGAATTACTTTAAATTTATGAGCATTGATGCCTCAACGCGTCGAAATCTAGAAATTACCAATGTCCAAAATGGTGGATTAAAAGGTAGTTTATTTTCTTGCATCGATGAAACTATAACAAAGGCAGGAAGTAGATTGCTTTATCAATATATATTAGCACCGCTTTTGGATATTGTGGCTATAAACAAGCGATTAGAGACTACTGCATTTTTTTATGAAAATATGTTGTTAACTGAGACTGTTCGCAAATCCTTAAGTAAAACGGGTGACCTTGAGCGTTGTATTACTCGTATTAATATGCGTAGAAGCACTCCCAAAGATCTCCTTAGTATTAAATACACGATTGAGATAGCAGAAAAAATTATGGCAGATTTTATAAATTTAAAAGGCTTAGGCATAAATGAAAATATAGAAAATATCATAAAGCCACTAATTGGTTTGCATTCATTATATGAAATTATCGATGAGTCTATTCGAGAAGATGCTTCGAACTCGATTTCTGATGGAGAAATTATCAAACTTGATTATCATCCTAAAGTTTCCCAACTGCATGATTTATTAGATAATGGGCGCAGTAAAATAGAACAAATTCGAGATAAATATCGCAAGGAAACTGGAATAGACTCGCTTAAAATTACAAATAATAACGTAATTGGTTTATTTATTGAGATCACCGCAAGGCATGCAAATAAAATTGTGGATGATAAGTTTATTCACAGACAAACCACTATAAACTCAATTCGATATACCACGGCGGAGTTGCAGGAACTTGAAAGCAATATGGTCAATGCAAAGCTTCTTGTTATTAATTTGGAACAGGAATTATATGACAAAATATGCTCGCAAGTTATTGATAATCATCAGTTGTTATTAACTTTAGCGAATGCCTTGAGTCAGCTTGATGTTTACTGTAGCTATGCGTTTACTGCCAAGAAGTATGATTACTGTAGACCAAAATTAACTGGAGACTTGGTTTTTAGCATAATAGGAGGTAGGCACCCGGTGGTGGAAAGGGTTTTGGCAAAGTCTAATGATTGTTTTATTCAAAATGATTGTCAATTGTCTATGGATGAAAGAATATGGCTCATTACGGGACCAAATATGGCCGGTAAAAGTACTTTTTTAAGGCAAAATGCTCTTATTTCAATACTTGCTCAAATTGGTTCTTTTGTTCCGGCGGTTAGTGCTGAAATTGGTATAGTAGATAAAATTTTTAGTCGTATTGGGGCTGGTGATGATTTGGGCAGAGGTCAATCTACTTTCATGCTGGAAATGCTTGAAACATCTGCGATTCTCGCTCAAGCTACCCATCAATCGCTCATTATATTAGATGAAGTAGGTCGTGGTACGTCAACCTATGACGGCGTTGCAATTGCCTGGTCGGTGCTTGAGCATATACATGATAAAATAAGAGCGCGTTGTTTATTTGCTACCCATTATCATGAACTTACTGCAATGGAAGAAATGCTGCCGAGTCTAGCGAATTACACAGTTGATATTGACGATAATGGTGAACATATTTTGTTTTTACACAAAATTAAAAAAGGTTCGGCAGATAGATCTTACGGTATTCACGTTGCGCAGCTTGCTGGTTTGCCAAAGTCAGTTATCCAGAAGGCAAAGGAATTGCTAAACAAATTAGAAAAAGATTCTATGAAGTCTGGTAAAAAAGTACTTAAGGATGAATCGCATAATATGAATTTGTTTGCATTAAACCCAAGTTCAGAAGCGCATAAAAAACTGCATGATGAGATAAGCAAAGTAGATCCAGACAAATTGTCACCAAGAGAAGCGTTAGACATAATATATTTTCTAAAATCTATTTAGCAGTCTAGCTGGCTGATCATCTTTGTTCTAGTATAATAATGCTAATTAAATTCATGTCTTAATATTGACCAGTGCGACGTAATCTAGTACAAAGTCTCATGTAATCTCATGTAAGAAAAAATTCATTGAAAATTATTATGACAACAAAACAAAAAACTGGCAAAACAAAAGATCTAAAAGGCTTAAAAGAAGTTCAAGAACATTATTTAGATTATCCTTATCCGCTTAGAAATCCTGAAGATGACAAAACGCGAATACTTAAAATTTATGGCGATTATCTTGGCGAGATTAACCATTGGCTTTTCGATGGTAAGAAAGATTTTAAAAAGGGTTTTCGTGTTCTGATTGCCGGGGGAGGGACTGGAGATTCTACGGTTTATTTAGCTGAGCAGTTAAAAGATACTGATGCTGAAGTAATTTATTTAGATTTTAGTAAAAACTCTATGGCTATTGCGCAGAAGAGGGAGGAATATCGTGGCCTTACTAATATAACATGGATACATGATAGTATATTAAATATCCCCGCGCTTAAGCTTGGAAAATTTGACTATATAACATGTACCGGTGTTTTACACCACCTTGAATCGCCAGATGCAGGATTGAAAGTGCTTAGCGATTCCCTAACTGATGATGGTGGTATGGGTATTATGGTATACGCTCAATATGGAAGAACCGGAGTTTATCAAATGCAGGATATGCTCAAAATGGTAAATGAGGGTGTTACTTCTCGCCAAGAAGAAGTGAAGAATGGCTGGGCGATTGTAAATACTTTGCCAAATACTAATTGGTATAAGAGAGGGGGGGCAGAATTGAGTGGCGATCTTGGTCCGTATGGCGATGTTGGTATGTATGATATGTTCCTGCATAAGCAAGATAGGGCTTACACTGTACCGCAACTATATGAGTTTGTTGAAAAAGCTGGTCTAAATTTTGTTGATTATAATTCGCCGCATAGTAGGATCATGCTCAAACCTGAAACTTATTTCAAAGATCCTGAGTTTTTAAAAAAAATTAAAGCAATGGATAAGTGGAAACAGCAGGCTATATGTGAAATTATGTGTGGATCCATTGTTAAACATAGTTTTTACGTTTCTAAGAAGAAAAATACAATAGCAAAAATAACTGATAGGGATAATGTTCCATATATTTATCCAATCAATAATTTTTCAGCGCAAATTGCGGATCACATAAAAAATAATCAGCGTATTCATGGTTCAATAATAAGTTTCTCATTTATATCAGATTTTTTTGCTGACGTATCGATCAATATTCCTGTTTCTCAATACACTGAGCATTTATTCAGAAGTATGATAAGCGGTGATAAATCTTTAGCAGAGATTCATAAAGCGATTGAAAAAGATCTTGGCAAGAAAGTGAGCGACAGTGAATTCCTTGGTGAGTTAAATAGGATTTTCCCAGTAATGGAAGAAGTTGGGGCGTTATTGCTTAGAAACAAAAAAATTTCAATTGCACCGTTTTATTAATTTATTTTTTTATTGTCATGATGAGCTTAATTTTGCTAAATCTGCCTTTTTTTATTCAGGAATTTTTTGAGAAGTTTTGAGATCCAGCATCAAGTCTGAGGTAACCATTTTTTCCTGGTATGACTTATGCGTAATAATGTAGATTAAATTTATGTCAAAATATTGACTAGTGCGACGTAATCTAGTACAAAGTCTCCTGTAAGAAAAAATTCATTGTAAATTATTATGGCAACAAAACAAAAAACTGTAAAAACAAAAGACTTAAAAGGCTTAAAAGAAGTTCAAGAACATTATCTGGATTATCCGTATCCGCTTAGAAATCCCGAAGATGACAAAACCAGGTTGCTCAAAGTTTATGGCGACTATCTTGGTGAAATTAATCACTGGCTTTTGAGGGCAAGAAAGACTTTAAAAAGAGTTTTCGTGTTCTGATTGCCGGAGGTGGGACTGGAGATTCTACGGTCTATTTAGCTGAACAGTTAAAAGGTACTGATGCTGAAGTAATTTATTTGGATTTTAGTAAGAACTCTATGGCTATTGCGCAGAAGAGGGCGGAATATCGTGGCCTTACTAATATAACATGGATACATGATAGTATATTAAATATCCCCGCGCTTAAGCTTGGAAAATTTGACTATATAACATGTACCGGTGTTTTACACCATCTTGAATCGCCAGATGCTGGGCTGAAAGTGCTTGCTGATTCCCTTACTGATGATGGAGGTATGGGGATCATGGTGTATGCTCAATACGGTAGAACAGCAGTTTACCAAATTCAGGATATGCTTAAAATAGTAAATGAAGGCATTACTTCCCGCCAAGAAGAAGTGAAAAATGGCTGGCAAGTTGTTAATGCATTACCCAATACTAATTGGTATAAGAGAGGAGCAGAATTGCTTGGAGACCATATTAATCATGGTGATGTTGGTATGTATGATATGTTCCTGCATAAACAAGATAGAGCTTATACCGTACCTCAACTGTATGAATTTGTTGAAAAAGCTGGTTTGAATTTTGTTGATTATAATTCGCCGCATAGTAGGATCATGCTCAAGCCTGAAACTTATTTTCAGGATCCAGAGTTTTTGAAAAAAATTAAGGCAATGGATAAGTGGAAGCAGCAAGCCGTATGTGAAATTATGTGTGGCTCTATTATTAAGCATAGTTTTTATATCTCTAAGAAGAAGAAACCGACGGCAAAAGTAACTGATATGGATAATATTCCATTTATTTATACAATTGGTAATCTTCCAGCACAAATTTCGGATTATATAAAAAATAATCAGGGTCTTATCGGTTCAAGAATAGCTTTCTCATTTAAATCAGATTTTCTTGCTGATGTGTCGATTAATATTTCTGTTTCTCAATACACTGAGCATTTATTCAGAAGTATGATAAGCGGCGATAAATCTCTAGGAGAGATTCATAAAGCGATCGAAAAAGATCTTGGTAAGAAAGTGAGCGACAGTGAATTCCTTGGTGAGTTAAATAGGATTTTCCCAGTAATGGAAGAAGTTGGGGCGTTGCTGTTTAGGAACAAGAAGATTTCGATTGCGTCACTTTATTAATTTGTTTTTGAATTGTCCTATGGTCTTGGTCCGGCCAAGACCATAGGCTCTTCTATTAGGTAAGTTCGTTTGGCTTGAGATAGCGGATCAGGTTCAGTATGACTATATAAGTATTTAGGTCATCGAACGATCTATAGTCATCCTGAGTCAGGCTCAGGATTTTTCTGGAATAGGCAAGGTATTTTCTCTGTCAATTCTTAAGGCCAAACTAATCTATAACTTAGCGACCTTGCTATCGACAATATGTATTCAGTAATGCTATTTTTATTTGACCGCAACATTTTGTTATATATAATCCAAGGCTAATTTTCTGGCTTATTTATTAATTAAGAAAGGTTTTATGAAAATAATAACACGAGGCACAAGAGTTGTTTTACTAACAAGTACAATTTTGCTTTCAATAAGCGCTGCGCATGCAAATAATGCAGAAGATAGGTACATATATATTGGAACAGAACTAGGGCTTTCTGAGCCAATAGTAAAAAGTTTTGTAGATAAAGATACGGATGCAAAGTTTAGGTTAAAGCAGTCAACAATGGTTGGAGGGCGTATTGGTTATAGTTTTTACCCCAATATGATGGTAGAAATTTCCGGAACATACCAACCAAAATATGGACTTACATATTTATTGCCTGTAAAACCCGTTACCTTCGGTGGAATTGTTGTAGCAAATATTCCAAGGACGCCTGGTAGGACCAAGGTATCCGCTAATGTATATACAGCAAATTTCATATACGAATTTAGCGAGCAATTCGCTAAATTAAAGCCATATGTAATTTTGGGTGCGGGTATAGCAAGGCTTTCTATAAGGCCTACCATTACCACCACTGATGCCTTAGCTCCTATGGGTCTTGGTGATAAATTTGAATTTTTTAGAATTACAAAAAATACTGTAAATTGTTTTGCATGGCAGGCAGGTGGAGGGGTAGCTAGAGATTTATCCGAAAATATAAGCGTAGATTTTGGTGCGAAGTTACAGGTTGTAAATGATATTAAAGTGAAATATGATACTTTCGACATTCAAACGCAATCATTTGTGGCTCAAAAGCCAATTAAGAAAACGATTGGTGTGGGTGAATTTACCCTTGGATTTACATTCAGGATCCCAGTTTAATAAAAATTAAATTATTTAGATTATGACAAATACAACAGAAATATACGCTTATGATGAGATGCCATATGAAAGCTACCCTTATTCACAAAGTAGTCCAGAAAAATTAGCTACTCTTGGTAGATTGTTTGGAATGAATCCGCCGAAGATTGAAACAGCTAGAGTTCTAGAGCTTGGAAGTGCAGCTGGTGGAAACCTTATTCCCCATGCAGTACATTATCCTAAGGGATATTATGTAGGCGTAGACTTGTCCAAAGTACAAGTTGAGGATGGTCAGAAGCATATTAAGGCAATGGGGCTAAAGAATATTGAGCTTAAACATTGCTCTATTACCGATGTTGATGAGTCATTTGGTAAGTTTGACTATATAATTTGTCATGGCGTTTTTTCTTGGGTTCCAGAATTTGTACAAGATAAAATCTTTGAGATTTGTAATAAAAATTTATCAGAGAATGGTATAGCATATATTAGTTATAATACTCTTCCTGGCTGGAATATGGTCAGAACCGTTAGGGATATGATGATGTATCATGCAAAGGGTTTTGTTTCTCCGCTTGATAAAGTTGCTCAGGCGCGTGCGTTGCTTGCTTTTGTAAAAGAGAGTTTAGAGGGGCAAGATACTCCGTATGCAAAAATGTTATCTCAGGAAGCTGAGCTATTATCAAAACAAGGTGATCACTATATCAGGCACGAGCATCTTGAAGATAATAATAAGCAGTTCTATTTTACCGATTTCATGGCTGATGCTGCAAAACAAGGTTTGCAATACCTATCGGATATTGCTCTGTCAACGATGTATCTAGGAAACATGAAGCCGTCAGTAATTGAGAAATTGCAAAGTTTAAATGACATAGTTAAAACTGAGCAATACCTAGATTTTATTAACAATAGAAGGTTTAGAAGCACGTTACTTTGCCATGGTAATGTAGCAATAAACAGGGCTTTGAATAATAATAATATTAAAGAATTTGCTATTTCGCTCGATATTGTTCCTGAGAAACCTTTTAATCAAAAAAATTTAGAGAGCAATGAAGTTGTAAAATTCTTCTTTAAGGGTGATGAAAATCAGTATGTTTCTTCATCTTCTCCATGCTTAAAAGCTGCGCTTTATGTTTTTGCTGAATATAAGGGGTATCCTTTGAAATTTGGAACTATTGCTGAAAAAGCTAGTAAATTTTTTAAGGATGATTGCAAGGCTCAGATAGAAGCTGATTTGCTAAGTAGTGCTATGAATCTAGTAATGAAGGGGTACATGGAAATTTCTTTATTTGAAAGAGATAAGTCTAAAGTAAATCTTGAAAAACCAACATTAAGTAATTTGGCTTTATATCAGGTGAACAATACTAGCAGCACTTGGGTTACTGGTTTTAACCATGCTCCAGTGGGTATCAATATATTTGATCGTTTTGCTCTTAAATATATGGATGGTAAAAATACTAAGAAACAAATTCTTGATAATTTAGCCAAAGAAGTTGCTGATGGTCAGCTTACTTTAAATAAAGATAATATGAAAATTGATGATCCTAAAGAAGTTAGGAAAGAACTTGTGAAATATCTTGATAATACGATTACAAGGTTATCAACTTTTGGAGTTTTTGAGTAATGATGCAGAAGAGGTTTGATAAGAGTATCAACCCTCTGTTATCAGAAATTAGCGAGGCGACTTCCAATGGAGTCGCCTTAAGCGTTTCTGGGGGGTCTGACTCTATTGCCCTACTACACCTTACATCCAACTGGGCTAAATCTCGAAAAATTCGTCTTGTAGTCTTTAGTGTTAATCATAACTTACGCCCCGAGTCGTCTGAAGAAATTGAGTTTGTCAGAATGGCAGCATCGGGGCTTGGTCATGAATTTTATGAATTGTCATGGGATAATGGCGGTAATAAAGTGGCAATTCAAGAAAGAGCTAGGGACGCACGCTATAGTATGATCAGCGAAAAATGCCATGAATTTGGTATAAACACACTGTTAACTGCTCACCATTTAGATGATATGCTTGAGACGTATTTAATGCGTAAAAATAAAAAAAGCAGCATATTGGGTCTTAGCTATTCAAATAGTTTTTTTTATAATAATACCCAAGTTATTAGACCTTTATCATCATTTTTGAAGTCTGAATTAATTGATTATCTAAATAGCTTAAATATAAAATGGCTAGAAGACTCTTCCAATCTTTTAGATGTATATGAGCGTAATAGGATTCGCATGGAAATATCTAATTTACCTGGGGAGAAAAAATCTGAATTTATTGTTGAAATGAAGGCGATAAATAAAAAGGCTAACGCTCTTAATGAGCGCCTGATTTCTACTATAGCTGAGGCGGTTTCTATTAATAATTTTGGATTTGCTATTATTGATATTGTGAAAATCCGAGATGAGTGTTTGGATATTCAGATTCATGTTATTAATTATGTATTGACCATTATCAGTGGCAAGGACCATTTACCTAGATTTCGTAGTACCAAGCAAATAATACATAAACTTAAAACAATGCAGAAAATTGACAATAGCCTGCATGGTTGCCTTTTAAAGCAAATTAAAGGCAAGTTGTTGGTATTAAGAGAACAACAAGAAATACAACTAACTCAAATTAAACTGGATCGTCCCAATACATATTGGGACAATAGATTTATCATTGAATGTAGCAAATCAGAGTATAGTGTTGGCAAATTAACGTTACTAGAATATATACAAAAAAGAGATCGGTTTGATCTTAGTGAGTTGTCGCTGATTGTGGATAATAGTCATAAACTTATTTTATTTACCCTACCAGTAATTAAAAGCCTTGAAAAAATCGTAGCAATTCCCCATATATCTTACTATGATGAGACTGAACTTGAAGGAGCATTAAAGGTTACTTTTAGGCCTCACTTTATTTCACGATTTACCCATTTCTTATAGGAAAAACTTAATGAACAACCAGAACAAACAAATTTTTATTTGGATATTTATCTTCATTTTAATGATCATGACCTTTAATGCTTTGCAAGGGGATGGTGTCTCTGGTAGAGCAGAGTCATTAGCGTTTTCTGATTTTCTAAATAAAGTAGATGAGCGTCAGGTAAATTCTGTAAAAATACAGGGAAGGAGCTTAGAAGGGGTGCTTGCTGATGGTACAGCTTTTTCAACTTATGCAGCTGATTATCCTGGGTTAATAGATAAATTAAGTATCAATGGTGTACATATTGACGTGACGCCACCAGATACGAAAATGAATTCTTTATTTAGTATATTTGTCTCTTGGTTTCCTATGCTCCTCCTAATAGGAGTGTGGGTATTTTTTATGCGCCAGATGCAAGGCGGAAGTAAAGGTATGGGCTTTGGAAAATCTAAAGCAAAACTGATTTCTGATAAAGGCCCAAAGATTACCTTTGCTGATGTTGCGGGTATTGATGAAGCCAAAGAGGAACTATCCGAGATAGTTGATTTCTTAAGAAATCCAAGCAAATTCCAAAAACTAGGTGGGAAAATTCCAAAAGGTTGTTTGCTAATTGGGCCTCCTGGAACTGGTAAAACACTTCTTGCTAAAGCGATTGCAGGAGAGGCTAACGTGCCATTCTTTAGTATTTCGGGTTCTGATTTTGTTGAAATGTTTGTTGGTGTTGGTGCAAGCCGTGTACGAGACATGTTTGAGCAGGGAAAAAGAAATGCTCCATGCATAATATTTATCGATGAAATTGATGCTGTTGGTCGTCATAGAGGTATTGGTCTTGGTGGTGGTAATGATGAACGTGAGCAGACGCTTAACCAAATGTTGGTTGAGATGGATGGGTTCGAGTCAAATGAAGGTGTGGTAATTATTGCTGCAACTAATAGGCCTGATGTTTTAGATCCAGCTTTGCTCCGTCCTGGCAGGTTTGATCGACAAATTACCGTATCTAATCCGGATTTGAATGGCCGTGAACAGATTTTGAAAGTTCATATGAAAAAAATTAAGCACTCAGATAAAGTCGATACTAGAGTTATTGCTAGAGGCACCCCTGGCTTTTCAGGCGCTGAGCTGCAAAATTTAGTAAATGAGTCAGCTTTACTTGCTGCAAGGCGTGGTAAAAAAACAGTTGATATGCAGGATATGGAAGAAGCAAAAGATAAAGTAATGATGGGGGTCGAAAGGCGCTCACTTATTATGTCTGATGCAGAGAAAAAACTAACAGCATATCATGAGGGGGGGCACGCCCTTGTAGGATTGCATTGTCCAGCATCTGATCCGATACATAAAGCTACAATTATTCCTCGTGGTAGAGCTCTTGGGATGGTGATGAGATTACCAGAAAGTGATCGACTTTCAATGGCATTAGAGAAAATGAAAGCTGATATAGCTGTCGCTATGGCTGGAAGGGTTGCTGAGGAGATTATTTTTGGTAGAGAAAAAGTAACATCTGGAGCATCGTCTGATATTAAGATGGCGACTAGAATGGCTCAAGCGATGGTCACAGAATGGGGACTTAGTGAAGAAGTTGGTCCAGTATTTCATGGCAGAAGTAATGAAGATATGTATGCGTCAGGAGGGTCCGGAGATAAAACTAGATCCGAGAAAACGTCTGAGGCAATAGATAAAGAAATTAAAAGAATAGTGGATGAGGGATATAATTTTGCTAAGCATATCCTTACAACTCATATAGGTCAGCTTCATACCTTAGCAAAGGCTCTGATTGAAAAAGAAACGCTCAGTGGTAAACAAATAAAGAACTTGCTACTGGGACTTCCTCTTGATAATGAAAATGAGCCAGAGTTTCCGGCTATAGTTGGTAGTAAGAAGGAAGCTAGCAAAAAAGAAGAGGCGGCTATTACTCCTAAAAAAGCACTTCTGAAAGAGCCTAAGGTTAAAGCAAAGAAAGAGTAGGGGGGAATAGAAGGGATTACGAGGAAGCAACTTATCTGGGTAATCTTCTTGTACCTAGTGACACAAGGCATCTTTGTAAATACTTGAGCTACCTCCTGGGCTTGACCAGGTACTAGGGCAGTCGCACACAGTCATACTGGGCTTGACCCGGTATCTCGGGAGGCCAGAAGAAGATCCTGAAACAAGTTCAGGATGACGTATTGAATGACTTGGGATCCTGGGCCAAAGGCAAGCGAAACCCAATAAATTCAGGATGACGATTTAGAGTTCAGGCTAGAGCGGATGGTACTAGCATTAGAATTTTCTGTTGCGTTTCTATAATTAATCAAATTATTAAAATATATGAGTGTAAGAACTAGATTTGCTCCTTCACCTACTGGATATTTACATATTGGTGGTGCACGAACAGCTTTGTTTAACTATTTATTTGCTCATCATCATGGTGGAAAATTCCTACTTAGAATTGAAGATACTGATTCTTTAAGGTCAACAGAGGAAGCTAAACAGGCGATCCTAACTTCTCTTGAGTGGCTTAATATTAAGCATGATGAAGAAATCATATATCAATCAGAAAGGGCTAAGAGACATAGAGAAGTTGCTCATAAACTAGTTGAAATGGGCAAAGCTTATTATTGTTTTTCATCTCAAATTGAAATTGCAGAAATGCGGGAAAAAGCTTTATCAGATAAAGAGCATTTTATTTTTCATTCTCCATGGCGCGATAGGTCTCCTGATCAGTACCCAATTGATATTAAACCGGTAATTAGAATAAAGGCTCCGCGAGACGGGCAAACAACTGTAAATGACTTGTTGCAAGGTAAGGTGGTTGTACAAAATTCTCACCTTGATGATATGGTTCTTCTTAGAGGGGACGGAACACCAACCTATATGCTTGCAGTAGTGGTTGATGACCATGATATGGATATTACTCATATAATCAGAGGAGATGACCATCTAAATAATGCTTCAAGGCAGCAACTAATATATGAAGCAATGGGTTGGAATATACCTAAAATGGTGCACATCCCTCTTATTCACGGGTCAGATGGTGCTAAATTATCCAAGCGTCATGCCGCTCTTGGTGTTGAAAATTATAAAGAAATGGGATATTTGCCTTTTGCGTTAAATAACTACTTGCTAAGACTTGGTTGGTCACACGGTGATGACGAAATAATATCAAGAGAGAAGGCGATTAAATGGTTCGGAATAGATGGTATGGGTAAGTCACCAGCACGTCTTGATTTTGCTAAAATGAAGCATATGAATGCTTATTATCTGAGGTCTATGAATGATGAAGATCTTGCTAAACTTATTTTTGAAAATTTAGATCAGAACTTGAGTGCAGAATCTAAAAATAATATTAAACTAGGTCTAGAGGCAATGAAACCAAGGGCAGAGTTGGTCACAGACCTAGTAGTTTTAGCGAATATATTCATAGTAGATAGTGCGATTAAATATACAGACGAAGCAAAATTTTTAATAGATGAATGTGATTCTGGTCTTATTGATAAAGTAATGGATAAAATTGATAATATTGCAAAATTTAATAAGGATAATATACAGGTTGTTTTAACAGAAGTAGCAGTAGAGAATCAAATGAAGCTTGGCGAGCTTATGAAATACATCAGAGCGTATATTACTGGTAGAATTGTGTCTCCAAGTGTATTTGAGGTCATGGAAATAATAGGTAAAGAAAATAGTATAAAACGGCTTAAACAGTGATAAAGCAACATCTAGAAAATCATTATAATATAGGTAAACTAAGTAATTGTTATCTGATCAATACAGATAGTGTGGATGATGCACTTGTCGAGCTTAATGACTTTATTAGTAGCAATCTTTTAAATAGTAAAGTCGAAAGTCATCCCGATTATATGTATATTCGAAAGATAGATAATAAAACAAAGAATATTTCAGTAGACCAGATTAGATTAATGCAGAAGTTTTTATACAAAACATCTGTTATAACTGGCAAAAAAGTAGCTGTAATTTATGCTGCAGACCAAATGAATATAAATGCTGCAAATTCTTGCTTGAAAATACTGGAAGATACCCCTGACAATACCTATATTTTTCTAGTAACGAATAATGCGGCCAGCGTTATACCAACAATACGTTCAAGATGTGCAAAGATAAATTACCATTATAATCTGCTTCCAGATAAGGAAACTGATGTTAAGTTTTTAAATGCTCTAAGTAAGAAGGTTAGTATAACTGAGAAATTACAATTTATAGCGCAGTTTGGTTATAAAGATCGTGATTTATGGATGCAATTTTCTGTTTCTATGGAAGAATTGATGGCAAAATTTTGTAAAAAAATTGCTGGATTAAATGTTGATTTATCAGAATTAGAGTTATCAATTCTTGCGCAATTTAGATCCAATTCACCTTATTATTTGCAAATGAAATATGATCAAATCAGAAAAATTACTGATGATACAAATCTGTTTGATTTAGACTTGCGTTCAAGTTGCCTTTTATTAATTGATAAATTCAGAAGCTAGATTAATGTACGATATTTTTTTTCAGCCTGTAAAATCAATTATCCCAATTAAAGAAACAGCTGAAAAAGCATTAAAAAGGCTGAGTATTTTTAATGTACGTGATTTAGTTTTTTATAAGCCATATTCTTATAGTATAAGTGATACATCGTCTAATTTATCGGCCTTGCGTGATAACGTTTTGATCCAAGCAGAGATAAGAATAGTTGATATTGTACGACCACGATCTAATCGGACTCCAACAAAAATATCTGTAGTCAATGACACAGGGGCTTTAACTTTAGTTTTTTTTAATAAGATTCCACCATTTATATTCAGCAAGTTAAAAGTCGGCGAAAAATATACCATTCATGGTAAGGTACAGTATTTTGATGGCGGATTCCAAATTACCCATCCAGAATTTATTTTAAAAAAATCTTTATTGGTGCCAGTCGAGCCAGTGTACCATTTGACCTACGGCTTAATTAATAAGCAATTATATGATTATATACTTACAGTAATAAAAGCTCTTGAAGTTGCTATTGGTGCCAGAATTTCGTTTGGCAAAGTTGAGGCTGAATCTTCAGATTATATTAACTCTCTGATTCAGGAAATAAAGAAATTACATCTGGTTTCTCATGTCCCCAATAATTTGTTGATAGAACAGACCATAGAGTGTGCCATTTCTAAACTTACTGAAAAGGAACTGTTTGCCAATCAAGTATCGTTAGTCAAGTTAAAAAGAAAGGAGCAAGAGGTACTTGGCAGAAGTTTTTATATTGCAAAAGAGGTTAAGGATCAGGTTTTAGGTAACTTAGGTTTTGAGCTGACAAAATATCAACAAGAAGCAATCAAGCAGATTGAGTTTGATCAAACCTCGAACATTCAGATGATGAGGCTTTTACAAGGTGACGTTGGATCAGGTAAAACTATTGTTGCACTCCTTACAATGCTTAATGTTATGGTATCTGGAGCGAAAGCTGTGCTTATGGTACCAACAGATTTACTCAGTTTGCAACATTATCAGTTTTTTGTTAAAGCGTTGGCTGGAACCGGCGTAAATGTTGAATTACTTACAGGTAAAACTACTGTCAAAGCAAGAAGATCTATAAAGGAAAACTTAGAGAATGGAACCATTAATATTTTGATCGGTACCCACGCTTTATTTCAAGAAGCAGTTATATTTAAGGATCTTGGCTATGTGGTCATTGATGAACAACATAGGTTTGGTGTACAGCAACGTCTAGAACTGATTGCAAAAGCGACTCATCCAGATGTACTGGTTATGACAGCAACACCTATCCCTCGGAGTTTAACACTGACTATGTTTGGTGATATGAGTGTCTCTCAAGTAAAAGATAAGCCAAAAAATCGTTTACCAATAGTGACGAGCATAACATCTAATAGCAGGAGAGAGCAGGTTATAGCCTCGTTGAAAAAAATGATTGATTGTGGTCAGAAAGTGTATTGGGTGTGCCCACTTATTGATCAGAACGATAAGATCATTGAGCATGAAGATGACGTTACATATGCAGATGTTACCGCGCGCTATGAAGAGTTGGATAAATTTTATCCAGGAGAAGTCGCAATTCTTCATGGCAAGATGAAGTCTGCGGACAAAGAGGATGTAATGCAAAAATTTAAGGACGGGGTAGTTAAAATTTTAGTTGCAACGACAGTGATTGAAGTTGGTATCGATGTGCCAGATGCTACATTAATTATTGTCGAAAATGCGGAGAAATTTGGCCTTGCGCAGTTGCATCAACTAAGAGGTAGAGTGGGGCGTGGAGTGTTGCAGTCTTACTGTATCCTTATGTATAATCCTAAAAGATTTTCAGCTACTGCCAGAAACAGATTGGAAATCATGAGACAAAGTAATGATGGGTTTTATATTGCTGAACAAGACTTGCTTCTTCGTGGAGGAGGAGAAATTCTTGGCACTAAACAAAGCGGGGAACCAGAGTTCTTCTTTGCTGATTTAGGACGTGATTTGAATATTTTGCTAAGAGCAAACAAATTAGCACAGAATAGTAGATTTTGTGAATTTACAGAGTTTCAAGCAAAGCTTTTTGCAAGAGATCGTCAGGAGTTAACAAAAAGTGGATAGTGAAATAATATTTGGCTCAAAAGTTACAAATACTTGCCTTACTATTGGTCAATGTTTTATTATAAAAATATAAATAATTGAACTTAAAACTTAGTACAGTTTATGTCCAAATCACATACATCTAAAGATACAGCAGCTCAAAATCAAATAGTTTTTTCTGATAGGCTGGTTATAAGAATGGCTAATAAATTGGCCGAAAACGTATATGATTCTCCTCCAGGAACGAGGCAAGCAGCGTTTGATATAGTATTTAGTAAAGAAAGCCCTTCTAATATACTATTCGTAACTCAATTTATAAAAACACTTATTAATAAAATAACAGAAAAACTTCCTGATGATTGGAGTGATTCTCAACTAAATGAGTCTATATTAAAATTTCTTGATTCAAAGCCAGAAGCAATGGTTTTATTTCAAGAATTAAAGCTGATAAAAATAGTAACGATAGATAAATTGCCTGACCATTTGTTATTGGAAGAAAATAAATCATTAGAAAAAGGGGGAGGTACCGAAACTTTAGGGGATATAAGTATAGAAGACCTAACCTAATTTTATTCTTAATAACTTAATTTAGTTATTAGTGTGTTTTGCAATTTATTCTCTTTACAAAGTAAAAAGCCAAAAATATCAGTAAGTGGGATAGGGTCCCAACAAATACTCCTTTGAGATAGAAATGCTTTTCAAAGTACAATTGCCATATAACAAATGTTATGGCGCCAGTAGTACACGAAATAATAAAATCTCTTTTTCCAATAATGATTCCAAATAAACCGAAAATCATTGGTACCAGAACTATAGGACTCCAAAAACCTACTACGAAGATTACCAAATCAACTACTTTAGAAAAGCATAAGGCAATAACTATTGCTATACTACCAATCAGAACATTCATTATTCTGGCAAGCATTAACATAGAATTTTGATTCTTAACTGCAAATAATGGATTCATAATATCTTTAACAATAGTAACGGAAGTAATATTCAAATCTGAATCAGCGGTTGACATCACAGCAGCTAATAAACCAACAACAACTATTCCTTGAATTCCTACTGGAATTATATGATCAATTAAATAAGGTAGGGCTAAACTTGCCTTAATATCTGGGTATTGGATATAAGCAATTAAGCCATTAATAGTTACAAATATTAAAAATATAACATAAACACCTGTTTTTATGAGTATAGCATTGGTTGTGGTTTTACTATCTTTGTTAATCAGTGCCCTTTGAATAAACGTTGGTAACAAGTTGATAACTGAAAAACCAAGCGCTGCCGATATCGTGATTCCAAGCAGATCTTGATTATCTGAGAACGAAACCTTATCAAGAGGCACGGAGGAAATAAATTTATCAAGCCCAATTTGGTATAAGCCAAAAATTGTGATAATTGGTATTGCGACTATCATCGCAAAGAATTGAATTAGATTAGTGAAGAGGACTGATTGCAAGCCTCCTATTGTCGTGTATATAACCACTATTCCGTAACTAAGAGTTACCCCTAAAACATAGTCTACTTGTAGGATATATTCAAAAATTCTTCCGCTTACGCTTATTTGGGCTGCCAATAACCCTATAGAAACTAAAATTGCCGAAACTCCGCCAATATAGCGCCCGGGGGAGCCGTAGTAGCTTGACATAATATCACCAATAGTTTCTGATCCGTAATGCTGGATTAGTTTTGGAACTATATAAATTGCTATCAATATGTCAATCGGCATAGCAATAATTAGACCGTAACTATTTGCAATAGTTTCGGAAAAAGCTTTTTCAGATATTCCAAAAGTTGTACCTCCACCAATACTTGAAGCAAAGATCGTAGCTACAAGCAATAGACGATTTCCTTTAACTCCTTTGGTAATCCTTGAAAAAGACTTGAAGTTACTGCCTGTAGTTCTTTTAACTATACCTATTATGAGTAAGAGCAAAAGGTATGAGAATACTATAATTATATCAATCACTGTTTATCCTAGTTTGTTTTTTTTCATTTTTTCTAAGTATACTATCATCACTAGAGCTGGAACTGTGGCAACTGTTGTAAAAAGATAAAATATTGTCCAGCCAAAATTGGCAACAAAGTAACCAGAGATAGATGGTAATATTGATCTAGATAGCCCCATCATTGAAGAAAAGAAAGAGTATTGTGTGGCTCTAAATTTTCCGTCACATAAAGATGCGATAAAGGCAATGTATGCAGCCATTGTCATGCCTCCACTTATACCTTCAAATCCAGTAATTAAGAATAATAAATAGATATTCTTTCCAAAAGCATCCTGTACCACAAAGAGAATGTGAGCAGCTGCATGAATTGAGCCAAAAAGTAATAAACTGTCATAAAGAGGTTTTCTCTTCATTATATAGCTTGCCATTAATCCGCCAATCATTGCAGAAATAGCTCCAAATAATTTCCCTGCTGTAGCAATTTCAAATGAATCATAGCCAATATGGTGCAGAAATGGATTAATCATCATACTGATAAAGTTATCTGGTAGTCGGTATAAGATTAAGAAAATAATGACAAATAATATGTACTTATTTGAGCCAACTGGCTGCAAAATTTTATTTACTAAAGAACATATTTTTTGAAAATGACTTTGGTTTTTAATCACATTTTCGATGATTTCATTGTTGAATTTTGTATAAAGCGAATTCAAATCCTTTGATAGTAAAATCAAGATGATAGGAAAGGTAATTAACACAACACTGAATAGTTCGTAGACAAGATCCCATCTCATATATTGAGAAATATAAATTGCTCCAGAGCTAGAAATTAACATACCTATACGATAGCCAAATATGTACATTCCAGAAATTTCACCTTGATGTTTTTTGTCAACTAATTCTGTTCGAAGAGCGCCAAGAACTGAATCTTGAGCAGAAGCAAAAACAGATATCAAAAAGCCAGATATTGCTATTGGTAAAAGTTCTTCAGTTCGGTCAAATGCGCTTATCAGGTATACTGAGGCGCTTAGTAAAAGTTGTACTAATAGTAACCAAGAAAGTCTCTGGCCAAAAAGAGAATGTAGTACTGGAATTTTTCTGGTATCAAACAGAGGCGCCCAAGTAAAATTTATTGCATAAGGTATTGATACTAGAGAAAATGCCCCTATGGTTCGTATGTCTACTTTTTCGAATGAAAGCCAGTAGTTAAGTGTATAACCGCTAAGCATTATAGTAAAGCCGCTCATTAGCCCGAACAGCCATACGATTAAAAACTTTTTTCTAGTCATTGGCATGCTTTCATACTCGAGTAATTTTTAGTATACACAGCAAAAATCTATGAAGATTAATCCTAAACCGTGTAGTGTAAGTAAAATAGTGTGACTTTACAACTGTATAAATTAGTCTTTAAATTACCTATACGTGATTCTTGCTCCTCTGGAGCCTTATAAGGCTTAGCCTGGTGGCCGTGGTGGGCCAAGTTAAGCTCAGAAGAATATACACTATAAAAGCATTGTGTGACAGTATTATCCTTTAATGTTTATCAGTCAATAACTATAAAGACAACAAAGCTTTTTTATTGACAACCAGGCGGCTGTGTATTAGAAATGGTAGGTATTTACAAGAGCATGTAAGTACTGTTTTTAAGCAGGTTTTTTGTAAATTTGAATGTCTAATCTTAGAAAGCCAATCTTCTCCAGTAAGATAAAAGATATATTCTGGCCAATCGAGCGCTCAGAGATAAAGCTATTTTTGCCTCTTGGGCTAATGATGATGTGTATGTTGTTTAACTTCGGGTCATTAAGGTCAATTAAAGATAGCTTAGTTGTGCCAAATATAGGTGCAGAAGTTATTAGTTTTCTTAAATTATGGTTAGTGTTGCCATCTACAGTAATTTTTACTTTGATTTACGTCCGATTAAGTAATGTATTTGAGTATGACCGTTTATTTTATCTTATAGTTTGCTTTTTTCTTAGTTTCTTTATTTTATTTACATATGTTCTCTTTCCGCAGCAACATATGTTTCATCCAAGCGACGAAACTATAGCGCATTTAGCGCAAAATTACCCGTACTTAAAATGGTTTATAAAAATCTTGGGTAAATGGAGCTATGCCTTGATGTACGTTTTTTGTGAATTGTGGAGTGTTGTAATAATCAATTTATTATTCTGGCAGTATGCAAATCATATTTTTGATACTGACTCAGCTAAAAGGTTCTATCCATTTCTTGGTATGATAGGTAACTTGGGCTTAATTATAGCAGGTAATGTGTTAGTAAGCTTTTCTGACCTCTCAGGTATTTCGGACGATCATATTCTCAAGTCATATTCAAATGACATTGGATATCAGTGTGAAATGGTTTTAAAACCGATTATGAAGTCTGTTGTTTTTGCCGGTCTAGTAGCTATGGTTTTATATAGGTATATAGATCATTATGTTCTTAAAGGTAGTGAATTCAAGCGTAAAAAAAATAGTACTGGGGAAAAAACTAAAACTTCCTTATCCTTTGCCCAAAGTATTAAATTAATTATGAAGTCAAAGTATATTGGTCATATTGTCTTGCTCGTGCTTTGTTATGGGTTGCTAATTAACATTCTCGAAGGCCCTTGGAAGTCAAAAGTTAGCGAACTTTATCCCAATACAATTGACTATATAAATTTTATGGGTAGGTTTAATATCTGGATGGGTGTTTCTTGTGTTGCCTTCATGGTGATAGGTAGTAATATTTTGAGAAACTTTTCTTGGAGTATATCGGCGTTAGTTACGCCATTTATGATTACTGGAACTGGTTTAATCTTTTTTGGTTTTGTAATAACTGCTAATTACGTAGATTTTTCCGATGAGTGGCTGAATCCAATATATTTTGCAGTACTTATAGGGGCTATTCAAAATATACTAAGTAAAGCAACAAAATATTCTTTGTTTGATTCAACAAAAGAAATGGCCTATATACCACTCTCTTTGGAGCTTAGAACTAAAGGTAAAGCTGCAGTTGAAGTTATAGGTTTGAAATTCGGCAAGTCGCTGGGGGCGTTTATACAATCTTCGATGTTTATCCTTATGCCGATGGCAACTTTTGATTCAGTGGTTCAATATTTACTTGGTATTTTTATATTAGTAATGGCGTTGTGGATATGGAATGTTAGGATCCTTGGAAAAGAGTACGCAAACCTAAAAGGTAAAGAAAATGAAAGTAATTAAGATCATATTTATTTTATTAGTATTAGCTTTATTAAGTTTAGCTGGGCTGTGGTATTATGTGACAGATAGAGTTGCTACGGAATTAAATGAAAAATATGCTGGTAAAGAATTTGCGGTCAAAGGAATTGATAAAACAGATTATTTTATTACCTTTGACAAAGTAGTTCCATCAGGTTTTCCATATAAAATTGCTTGGGAGGCTATAGGGTGGAAAGAGGAGAGTAGAGGGGCTGAGATTATCTATAAATCTCCTCTAGAATTTGGTTATGATTTAATGTTACAACGGGTGTTTGTTAATTATAGTGGAGATATAGTTGCTTCTTATAAACCAGCCAAACATGGCTTTGGCTCGCTGCTAAAAATAGATAATTATAATATTGGTATGGACATACCTTTAAATAAGGAATTGTTTAAAACGCTTAAGGCAATGAAAGATCCGGTACAGATAGTAAACCATATATCGGAGATTAAAATTTCCACTGGAAAAGTTGAGATTTTTGATTTAATTGATAACGAGAAGTTTTATGACAAGGAATTTGAGCGCATGAAACTATCGTTTTTGCCTAAAAAAACTTATGAAAATATAGAAGATTTGTTAGCAAATATTCCTCAAGAATACAAGATACATTATATTGTTAAAACAAAGCAAAACCAGGCAAGAATGAGGCGTTTACCGGTTAGTCTATTTTATGGATTCTCCGCCTTGCCTGCAGGTTTTGATTTTACTGCTAATGCTGAAATAAAAACTAATGGCAAGACTTCTGAGGAATATATGAAGGGGCTAGAGATTAAAGCTGATATTATTTGCGAGTCAAATTACATTGATTTACCAGACTTAAAAATACAGTATAAATCTGGAAATTATATTGATGGCAGAGAATTTATGCTTGATACGAGCTCTAAAATTAAAGCAAAATCAGGTTTGTTTGATCAAATTTTTGAACGATATGAGTTATATGCTCCCTTTGTTGTTAAGACACCAATAGGAAGAGAGATAGACCATGAAATTCGCTATATTATACACAATAAAGAGGTATTTAAATTCAAGGACCTTGAGAATAGCTCATATGATTTTAGCTTAAAAATGAATTCTTCTAATACAAAGAGTAAGAAGAACCTAAAGATAGATGATTTTAGTATTTTGTCTGACAAATCTGGAATAAGGCTAAAACATGAAATGGAATCAAACATTGGTCCAAAAAGCAATTGGTTTGCAAATGGTGTTTTATATTTAACCAATTACCCATCAGTGATCGAATTTACTTCTGGATATATTTATAGATTTGGCAAATTCAAAATTTTAAATGATGAAGCAAGAAAGCTTTATATAGATGTAAATAAAGCTTTCCTTAAGGATATATCAGACCATCCTAAATCAACTTCGAATGACCTGAGTTTTGAGTACACAATTGATTCAAACCATATGGATCAATCAGAAATTGGTAGTATAAAATTTGGTCAGATAGCGCAGCTATATACTTTAATGCTTTATCAAAAGTTATTTGATAAAGTTGGGTACGGTGGAGATGTTCTAGCTAGAATGAGAGAAATCTTGCCTAAAATTGATGGTAGCGAGCCATTGCTAAAAAAGATTCTACCAAGAATTTCTGATGGTAATGTAGTTAAGAAATTAGATAATACCTCACCTGATGAGGCAAAAGATATAATTGGTAAGCTTGTACCGAAGGATAAGGCTGGGCTACTTCAAAATTCAATCCAATAAAAAGATAGGAAATAAATTTGAACTTAATTCAGGAGATTCATAGTTATTTGTCTAGCGACATTCAAGCGATGAATGAAATCATTGTCGATAGTTTGTCTGTTGAGGAAGAACTAATTAAGGTCATTAGTACACATTTGTCTACTACTGGTGGAAAAAGAATGCGTCCTATTCTGACTGTGCTTTCTGCAAAAATGCTGGGCTATGAAGGGTCTCAATCCATAAAACTTGCCGCTGCAGTTGAGTTTATTCATATGGCTACCTTGCTTCATGATGATGTTGTAGATGGTAGCAAAATGCGTCGTTTTTTACCCACCGCAAATGTTGTGTGGGGAAGTAAAGCAAGTATATTAGTTGGTGATTTTTTATTTAGTCAGTCATTTAAATTAATAGTATCGACTAAAATTATCCCAGCACTGTTGGCTTTATCTAATGCTTCAGCAATTATAGCAGAGGGGGAGGTGTCTCAACTTGTTAAGCTTGAGCAAAAGCGTATTGTTGGAGAAGAGGAATATCTGAAAGTTATTAACGCTAAAACAGCAGAACTTTTTGGTACTGCTTGTGAGGTTGGAGGAATTGTTGCGGGAAGAGAAGACCTTGCTACAAATCTTAAGAATTTTGGTTTGTGTTTAGGAAATATTTTTCAGATAGCTGATGATGCTTTGGACTACTTTAGTGATAGTAGTAAAGTTGGTAAGAATGTAGGTGATGATTTTTTTGAGGGAAAAATTACATTACCGATTATTCTATTAACTAGAAAAATTTCAGATAAAGAAAATAATAGACTTAGGAAAATGATAGAGGCCCAAGAGCGTTCTGAAGCTGATTTTAATTGGATTAAGTTAATTATGAATGAACATGAAATTCAAACCGACATTAAAACCTATCTTGATGCATTAAGGCTTAATGCTCTAAATTCATTGGCAGAAATCAATGTTAAAAATAAACCCAAAGAATACTTGGAGAGATTAGTAGATTTTGCCATCAATAGATCATATTAAAACATGAATTCAAGGTCTGATAAGCACAATAAGATTATTTCGATTTGGCTATGCATGATGTGTTTTCTTGTTGTGTTGATGATTTTTATAGGTGGCTTTACTCGCCTTACAGAGGCTGGTTTATCGATAACTGAATGGAATCCAGTTAGTGGAATTTTGCCACCTTTGAATGAAAATAGCTGGAACATAGAATTTGGAAAATATAAACACTCACCAGAATACCAAAATATTAATTTTGATATGAGTTTAGCAGAGTTCAAATCTATTTATTTAATCGAATTTATTCATAGGATTGCTGGTAGAATAACCGGCCTTTTATATGTTATCCCATTATTGATATTTCTTTTGAAGGGTTATATAAAGCCAAATGAGGTCGGGATATATTGCGTTGGCTTAGTATTGTTCTTATCCCAGGGTGTGATGGGGTGGTATATGGTTAAGAGCGGCTTAGTGCTTGATCCCCATGTCAGTCATTATAGGCTGGCTGTGCATCTATTCCTTGCGGTATTATTATATACTTTATTCTTTTGGCAGTTTATGAAAAGTAAGCTAGATATAATACTTTTTCCATCGGCTGTTTCTGTTTCCTTGGAAAAGGTACTGTGCAAGCTTGCTATTATAATTTTACTCTTACAGATAGTCCTTGGCGCATTTGTTGCTGGGCTTGATGCTGGGCTTGTCTATAATCAATTTCCTTTAATGGGAGAAAGGTTTGTTCCTGATGAGCTCAAAATTTCTACTCTTTCGTGGACTAGTTTTTCAGATCCTGTATTTGTTCAATTTGTTCATAGAATGACAGCTTATTTATTAAGCGTTATTATCGTTATTTTTTGTATCAAAGGGTGGAAAATTGCTAATAAAAAATTCTCTTTAGTTTTAGGATATATATTTATGGCTTTAGTAATACAAGTTTTAATTGGCATATTAACTCTGGTTTATAATGTTCCAATGGAACTTGCTCTATTGCATCAGTTTGGCGCGGTTGTATTACTTTCTTGTTTAATTTGGGCTTATTTTCTACTTAATAATGCATGAAAAAAATAATAGTTGAGTCTTCAGAGCCAATAAGGCTTGATCGTTATATTAAAAGGGTTTTTCCTACTGTTACTCAAGGCGTTATACAACGCTATCTTAGGAACGGTAAGATTAAGGTAAATAAAACCAAAGTTAAATCCAGTGCTCGAGTGAAAACTGGGGATGAGATAACGTTATTTGCTGAGTTATTTCAAAACAGTAGCCCTGCTAGAAATTTTTCAGACAGTATTAGATCGTTGGCTATGAAATTGCTTGGCGAGTATTTGCTTTTATCTACGAATGAACTTATAGCCATTAACAAGCCTGATAATATAGCCGTTCAAGGTGGAAGTAAGATTAGTTTATCTATCGATGATGCAATATCATATTTAAACATAACAAATGGGACAAATCTTAAACTAGTCCACAGACTAGACAAAGGAACAAGTGGAGTGTTGCTTATTGCTTGTGGGCATGATAATGCAGCAAAATTAAGCGAAGCATTCAGAAATAGGCTAATACAAAAGACATATTATGCGGTAGTTTGCGGTCGTCCTAAAGACCAACAAGGTATTATTACCAATTATATAGGCAAAGATAGGTCAGGTATTTTTGAGGTCGTAAAGGAATTAAAAGACGGCAAAAGAGCGGAAACAAGATATAATGTCTTAAAAGAAAATGATGGCTATTCGTTAGTTGAATTCAAGCCGCTAACAGGGCGCATGCACCAACTTAGGGTGCATAGTAAAATTCTTGGATGCCCAATTCTTGGCGATATTAAATATGGTGGTTTGAGCCATAAGAGAATGATGTTGCATGCCAAAGAAATAGTGATTCCACAAGAAGTATTTGGTAATGAAATAATTATAGAGTCCAATTTACCAGAGATATGGTTTAAGCTGGACATTTAATTGCCTTCTCCCAAGTAATTTACAACAATGCCATAATTATTATTATTTTAAGGAACCTTTAAACTGTGTTCTTAACCCTAATTGGCGTAAATTGTTTATATACACTACGATTAACTAAGTTGATATATAAATTAAATAAAAAATAATATGGCAATAGAGATATTTGGAGAAGGAAGTGATTGGGAAAGGCAAGGTAAAAAGGAGGGGGGAGCAACAGGTGCTGGTGACGACGGCGGAGTATATAAAAATAAGGCAACTAAAGTCACGGCGCTTATAAAGAAGGATGATAAAATAGAATTTAATATTGCAGAATTTTTAGGTTCTCAATTATTTGCAGCAACAGAACCTGGTTCTGGTGCGACGGTGCAATTAATGGTAACTGGTACAAATTCTTCCAAGATTCCTGGTGATGGCTCAAATGTTTATGTGAGATCCGAATTCTTTGAGAATTATACCGATATGTTCAAGGACATGGATCGTAATATGTCTGAAGAAGATAGGCCTAATCAGCATTTCCGAAAAGATGGAAGGCCTTTATTGTTTGGGACTAGAGAAATTTTTAGTAGCACTCTATCAAAAGCGTTTCGTCAAGAAGGTTATCAAGATTTTGACAAAATAGCCCCAACATCTCTTTTGATGGGTGATTTTGATATTCATCCAGGAAATATTGGTGTTATAAGAAATGGTAGTGAAAAACCAAGGTTAGTTCGAATAGATTACGGCTGGGCATTTAGTAACCTAACTAAAGATGTGCACCCTCATTCTAATTCAAAGCACCTGCCGGGAATGGGGCCCACGAATCATTTTCGTGAATTCCCTAGAAGTTTAAAATTAACGCCTGAATTTGTTGCTGGATTGGATAGAGCAGCAAATGTAGATATGGAGAAAGTGCTTGATAAAAGCTTCGCTGACCTTGAGCAATGTTACAATCAGGAGGCCTTGGCAAAGTGGGCGAAGCATGCCATGCCTAATATATATAAAGATAAGGATATCAAAGATATTAAAGTTGATGATGTAAAGAAAAACTTAAAAGAAGTGATGGTTAATAGGCAAAAATCACTTAAGGAATTTAGCTTAGAGATAAAATTAGGGCTTTTAGTCGAAAAAGGACCAAAAGGTCAATACCAAATAAAAAATCCAGAAGAATTAAAGCAACTAGTTAAAGATAACCCTCAATATTTTGAGGATATTGCTTCTGGGAAGAAGAAGGTGAGATTTAGAGATCATAAGCTTGGAGACAAAGCTAAAACATTAATAAAAAAAGAAATAATACAAATTAAAGAAGTATTAAAGGTTGAATTAGCTGAAGAATCACGAGCTAAGGTTGTCCCCAAGAAAGTTCCACCACCAGTACCTTTGGCTAAGAAGCCGTTGGCGATGAGTTCTGAACGATTAGCCCAAGACGCGGTAATAGTACCAGTTAGTAAAGGGGTGGGGAAGGTGATGACAGGTTCATCTAGCACAAGAGTAACTTCTGGTGGCGGAGCTGATCCAATTACTCAAGCTATTCGCGATGAAGTGTTGACAAAGCAACAGTTATATTTGCAACAAGAAATCGCTAAGACTCTTCCTGCAGTAGAAAAGAATAAGTTTTTAGATCAGGATTTGAGTTCGTTTCGTGCGTTTTTACAAACTGATAATGGCAAAGAGAAGTTGTCTTCAGCGATGCAAAAGCCAGAAACAGAAAACCAACTAAAAAACATTGAGTCAAATGGGTACAAAGAAGTACACACTCAATTCCAGGATAGTTTTAAGAACGTAGCTTGGGTTTCACCACCTAACTCTAAGGTTCGTTTTTCGGAAATCAAAGATGCTGATGGTCAACTTATTACCTCATTAAAGGAAACTACAGTCCAGGGCGCAACTCAAGTCGCACTTGAAGATGGGTCAATGCGATCTATTAAGAGTTATAGACAGATAGAATTTCCTAAAGAGATTGTGGGAGGAAAAGGCCCGGCACATTTTTCAATGGCTGTAAAAGATGAGAAT
>Ga0163144_10001641_pt1 | contig 52512 bp, 33 predicted proteins | sample OliLak19BULKMAT1_FD_123175 | JGI IMG/M metagenome (GOLD analysis project Ga0163144, IMG submission 123175) | Freshwater microbial mat bacterial communities from Lake Vanda, McMurdo Dry Valleys, Antarctica - Oligotrophic Lake LV.19.BULKMAT1 | ecosystem: Environmental > Aquatic > Freshwater >... | reverse complement strand
ACCCCGACATCGAAGTGGTCGGAACGGCCCCGGACCCGTACGTGGCGCGGGACATGATCGTGCAACTCCAGCCCGACGTGCTCACGCTCGATCTGGAGATGCCTCGGCTCGACGGGCTGTCCTTCCTGCGCAAGCTGATGCACTTCAGCCCCATGCCGGTCGTCGTGGTCTCATCGTTGACGGCCGCCAACAGCGCGACCGCCCTCGAGTCGCTCCGCTGCGGAGCGGTCGAGGTCCTCCACAAGGGCGGCCAGGCCCACGCGGCGGACGGCCTGGAGTCCGAGCTCGTCCGCACGGTGAAGGCCGCAGCCAAAGCGCGAGTCAATCAGCGAATCGACTTCGCGAGGTCGAGCGCCCCGAGGGCGACGCCGCTCTCCAACACGACCAACAAGTTCGTCGCCATGGGAGCCTCGACCGGCGGCACCCAGGCGCTCGAATACGTGCTCCGATCGCTGCCGGTCGAGACTCCCGGGATCGTGATCGTCCAGCACATGCCCGAGAAGTTCACGCGCTCGTTCGCCCAGCGACTCGATGAGATCTGCACGATCAAGGTGAAGGAGGCCGAGAATGGAGACGCCATCGTCCCCGGTGTCGCGCTGATCGCGCCCGGAAATGTCCACCTCACCGTCAAGCGCTCGGGCGCGCGAATGATCGCGAAGCTCCAAGACGGTCCGCGTGTGAGTCGGCATCGTCCGTCGGTCGACGTGCTCTTCGAGTCCGTCGCCAAGGAGATGAGTCGCAACGCCGTGGGCGTGATCATGACCGGCATGGGCTCCGACGGCGCACGCGGCATGGCCGCCATGCGCGCGGCGGGCGCGTGGAACATCGCCCAGGACGAGGAGAGCTGCGTGGTCTTCGGCATGCCGAAGGTCGCCATCGAGATGGGCGGCGTCGACGAGGTCACGTCCCTCGAGTCCATTCCCGCGCGGCTCCTCGAGGCTCTCGAGAAGCGCAAGACGGACGTTCGCGCGGCTTGAGCCGTCGGCGTCCGGGGTCGTCGCAACGAGCGCAGAAGCGACGCCCGAACACCATCCACGCCGCGGATCGCGCGCAGCGCGTCAGCGACCCCTCACAAGGTCGAGCTCGTTGAAGCCAGGGCCGAGGGTGCCGGCGCCCAAGATGGACGGCCCCGACGCGACGATGCGGATCTCCAGTGAGCGCAGGCGCGTGTTCTTCGGCAGCTGCACGCGGGTCTTGCGCCGCGGGTCCTCCTCGAGCGTGGCCTCGACCACCAGCTTGTCGTCGTGCAGGTGCGGAGGGCTGCGCAGCTGCATGCGCACCTCGCTGCCTCGACCTCCTCCTTCGTTGCCCCAGCCGATGATCGTGCTGTTGGCGCGCGCAGCGCGGAACCACGCCGAGGTGCTGTGCGCGGCCGCGCCCTGCGGGTAGTCGGCGATCTGTTCGCCGCCGAACCAGCCGTGACCACCGGCAAAATGGCGAGCCCGGCCGACGACACCGCCGCTTCGCCACGATCGGGGTCCCAGTGGTCGATCTGGTAGGGCAGCGACGCGCCGTTCGGGATCGCAAATCGTAGGTCGGCGCCATCCGGCGTCGTCAGCAGGAACACCGAGCCGGAGCGCTACCAGCCTGGATGCTGCGGGCAGCTCGCGGCCTAGCCGAGGCCGGCGAGGCCGAGCATCGCGATTGCCGAAGTGAAGCTGCGGGCGCGGCGACGGCCGAAGCATGGGCGTCGCTGTGGCATGGCGATCCTGGGACCGAGGGGCGAGCGGCGCGCCCTGCCTGACACGGCTCGGCCCGTTGATGCTCGCGTCAGGCGAAGGTCGGGTAGGTTCCGTCGTACATCTGCGCCTGCACTGCGGCCGCCAGATCCTCGGGGCGCGGTCGTGACGCCAGCCCTTCGGCATAGGCGGTGGTCGCGACTGCCGTGGCGATCCGCGCGGACACGGCCCGGATCTCTGTCAACGGCGGGAACAGCGAACCCTGCGCGAGCGATTGGGGTTGGACGAGATCGGCGAGCGCGCAGGCCGCGACATGAAACATCGCCGGAGTGATTCGCCGCGCGCCGGCGACGATCGCACCGAGTCCGAGTCCGGGGAAGATGTAGGCGTTGTTGCCCTGTCCGGGCACGAATCTCCTGCCGTCGAGCTCGACCGGCGCAAACGGGCTACCGCTCGCAAACACGGCGGCACCGTTCGACCAGGTGTAGGCTTGCTCGGCGGTACACTCCGCTTTGCTCGTCGGGTTGCTGAGCGGGAACACGATGGGCCGAGCGTTGCAGCGAGCCATTGCCTCGATGACGGCGCGGGTAAACGCGCCAGGCTGTGCCGAGAGACCTAGCAGGGCAGTGGGGCGGATGGCTTCGATTGCTGCGAGCAGGTTCACCGCCGGCGCATGGTTATGGGCATAGGGCAGCTTGTGGGCTGCGAGATTCTCTCGGCCGCGCACGACGAGGCCCTGAGAGTCGACCAGCCAGCAGCGTTCGCGCGCCGCCGACTCGGACAGCCCTTCGTGCTGCATGGCTTCCACCAGCATCTCGGCGATGCCGGTCGCTGCTGAGCCGGCGCCAAGAAACACCATGCGTTGCTCGGACAGCTTGCCTCCGGTGATGCGCAGCGCGGTGATCAGTCCCGCCAGGGCCACCGATGCCGTGCCCTGGATGTCATCGTTGAAGCAGCACGTGACGTCGCGGTAGCGCGCCAGTAATCGAATCGCGTTGTCAGTCGCGAAGTCCTCGAACTGCAGGACGGCCGAAGGAAACACTTCGCGCACGGCGTCCACAAACTCATCCAGCAGCGCGTCGTAGCCCTCGCCGCGCAGCCGCTCGCGCTGTAGACCCAGGTAGAACGGATCGTCCCGGATCTCCTTGCGGTTGGTGCCCACATCGATCGTGATGGGCAGACAGAGCTCAGGGGCGATGCCGGCGCACGCGGTGTAGAGCGACAACTTGCCGATCGGGATGCCCATGCCGTTGGCCCCGAGGTCGCCGAGTCCGAGGATGCGCTCACCATCGGTCACGACGATGATACCGATGTCGCGCTCGGGCCAGTTCCTCAAGAGTTCGGCGACTCGGCCGCGGTCATTGGCGGTGACGTAGAGGCCACGGGAGCGGCGAAAGATGTGGGCAAACCGAGTGCAGGCTTCGCCGACCGTGGGGGTGTACACAATCGGCATCAGCTCCTCGATGTGTTGCACGAGCACCCGGTAGAAGAGGTGTTCGTTGCGGTCGAGGAGGCTGGCCAGATAGATGTACTGGCGGATCGGTTCGCCCGCCTGTCGCAAGTTGGCGAGGATGCGGGTCTCCTGCTCTTGCTGCGTGAAAATGCGCGGGGGCACCAGACCGTGCAGGCCCAGAGCGTCACGTTCGGCGGTCGTGAAGGCGGTGCCCTTGTTGAGACGTGGGTCGTGCAGGTAGTCGGCGGGACGTCGGCGCATCCCCCTGAGGCTAGCGCACTCGGAGTTCGATTGAGCGGTCGTTTCGCGACTGCGCCCGAGAAGCTGGTCCAAACGCCAGTGTTGCGGGGCCAGTGCTGCGAAGAATGCAACGTGGGAGCAGCGCGCTTTCGAGGCGAAGCCGGTTCCAGCGTTCGTCGAACTACGTTGCAGCCGCCTGTCGCGCTCGGAGGATCACCGGCGACCATCCGTCACCGAGCGTCCGTCGCGGCGCGGGTGCAGCGCTCACGGAACGAGCTCAGGCGATCGACCTGATCTTTCGCGCCCGCGAGGTTGTGCTCCTCGAGCGGATCCGCGCGGAGGTCGTAGAGCTCCTCGAATTCGGGATGGTCGAGGTAGCGGATGTACTTCCAATCGCTCGTCCGCAGGCCTTCGGTGCGCGGAATGCGCGGGTGGTTCCAGAGGTGCTCGGTGAAGACCTCGCTGCGCCAAGGCGTCGCGGGATCGGCGAGCAGCGGGAGCAGCGAGCGACCCTGCATTTCTTTCGGGGCCATGACTCCTGCTAGCGCGAGCAGCGTCGGAGCGACGTCGACGTTGAGCACAAAGGCGTCGCTCGTATGCGGCGTCTCCGACGCGGTTCGCCGTGGGTCGACCACGATCAACGGCACGCGCGTCGAGCGGTCGTGCATCGTCCACTTACCCGCGTAGCCGCGCTCCCCGAGGAAATAGCCGTTGTCGCCCATCAAGACGATCACGGTGTTGTCGCGGAGTCCCAGCTCGTCGAGCACGGCGACCAGTCGGCCGATGCCCATGTCGACGCCGCTGAGCATGCGGTAGTAACCGCGCACCATGCGTTCGCGCTTCTCCGGAGAGTCGAAGCGCCAGTGCCAGCGTTCGCGATTGAGGCCCGTGCGCAGGAACTCGGGTAGAGCTTCGAAGAACGCAGCGTCGGACGTGGCCGGGGGAGGAATCTCGGCGTCGGCGTAGAGCGCGTCGCAGCTCGCGGGCCACACGTACTGCGCGGGGTTGTCGTCCTCGGCGTGGGGCGCCTGGAACGAGAGCGAGAGACAGAACGGGCCGTCGTCGGACGCGCGCAAGAAGTCGATGGCTCGGTCGACGTTGCGCTCCGTGAGATGGCGCTCGGGGGCCGAGGCGTTCTTGGTGAAATAGGGGGCGGTGCCGGGGCTGAACGAATCGAAGAGGGTCACGCGACCCTCGGCGGAGATCTGGACGCCGAGCTTGCCGACGAAGCCGACCCGGTAGCCCGCGTCGCGCAAGAGGCGTGGATAGCTCGCTGCGACGAGCTCGTCGCTCAGCGGCGGTTGCCCGAACGTGTAGCCGTGAGAGCGCTCGTAGCGGCCGGTCAGGAAGGTGGCGCGGCTCGCGGCGCAGATCGGCGTCGTGACGAACGCGTGCGTGAAGCGCGTCCCACGCGCGGCGAGCGCGTCCATGTGGGGCGTCTGGAGGACCGGGTGGCCCGCGCAGCCCAACGCGTCGAACGGGTGGTCGTCGGTGACGAGGAGGACGAGGTTGGGGCGCTGGTCGGGGCGCTCGGCCTCACCTTGTGCAGGTGCGACGGCGGCGAGGAGGACTAGGAGGAGAGGTCGGAGGTGCTTCAAGCGCCCCATCATGGCGGGCAGGCCCGACAGTTGCCGAGGGATCGCGGTGACCCGCGTCGCCCAAAATGCATTTCGGGGCCCTGGCGGCGGAGCGGCGCACGTCCGAGTCAGAGTCGGTCAGGGTCTCGGCGAGCGGCAAGGCGACGCTGGCGTCGCCGATGCGCACCGGCGGCCATTCGAGGGTGACACGTCGCGCCAAGTGGCAGAACAAGTCGTGACCCACGACCCGCCGGAACTGCGGACGGTGCGCGCTATGCGATCGACTCGCAGTTCGAGGCCTTCGGCGGGCTGACGGTGCGCACGATCTTCGACAACAACTTCGCCGTCGATGGAGGGGTTCGCTACCAGTTCAGCGAAACCGTCGCGTTCCAAGCGCGACTCGAGGTCGGTGAGGATACCTACTTCGGCATCGGCGTCCGTTACACATTCTGATACAGCCGGATCCGGCCGGCCTCCCTTCGCGACGGAATGCGACACGTGACGAGCATGAACCGGTGCAAATGCGGGTGGAGAAGCACTGGCTCGCGCCATGCCGTTGAGCTACGGACAGTGCACGGACCGCTGCCCGCATGCTCGCGACCTCTTCACGAAGCTGTATCCTCCAAGCGGACCGAACACCGTCCCGTCGATCAGGCACACCCTATGGAACTTCACGTCCACACACCTGGCCTGCAGGCCGAAGAGGACAGCATCCGCGAGCAGATCTCGCATGCGATCAAGCACTACGAAGAGAGATTGACGCGCGTCGACGTCTTCGTGCGGGACGTCAACGGCGCCAAGGGTGGTGTCGACAAACACTGCGTAGTCGAGGCGCGGCCGCGGGGGCTCGATCCGGTGACCGCCGACGCCAAGGGTGCTGATGCGGTCGAGGTCGCGACGAGCGCCGCCCAGAAGATGAGCCGGCTCTTGCAGAGCAAGTTCGGGCAGCTCGACGACCACCGGTCGCACTGAACATCGTTGGCGGCGAGCGACCGGCACACGAGGCGTGATGTTGTCCGCAATGCCGCCGGGAATGGCGCGATCGTGTGTGGCGCTCGGCGCGTGTTGTTCCGGACCGCGTTGAGTTCGCGGCCTTGGTCGGTGAGACTGGGAGGCGTGAGAGTGAACTCGATCCTCGTCATCGCCTTCGGCTCCTTGGTCGCGCCGAACGTCGCCGCGGGTGGCCCCGGGCCGTGGGCGTCCGTATGCGGCGCGCTGTGCGGCAACGCCCTCGCGCCGCAGACCGACGAAGGCGCCCTGCGCAACACGACGCCGCTGCCCAGTGATCCCGCCGCTGCAGGGCACCTGCGGCGCGGGGACGAGGCGCTCGCGCAGCTGCGGGCGCGGCTAGGCGAGACCCCGCCCAGCGCCGCGGATTGGAACGGGGCCTTCGACGGTTGGCGCGCGGCGTTGACGGATTCGGCGGCAGGGGCTGGGGTCCTCGCGCTCGATCCCGGGGCGCCGCAGGGGCTCTTTCCGGACCCGGACGGCACGCTCGATCGGCGCGCGGAGGGTGTGCCCGTCGCTGTGCTGCGCAGGCTCGCCTCCTTGAGTGCTGCTGCGCGCGCGGCGTGGCGCGCGCGGATCGATACGGAGGCCGAGGCGGCGCTCACGGCGGCCGGCCGGGATCAGGCGCGGCTCGCGCGGGTCGAGCGCGACTTTCCCCTCGCGCGCGCTGCGGCGGCTGCGGCGCTCCGGCTCGCCGACCTCGCGCTCGAACAGGGCCGACCGGTCTCGGCCGAAGTGCATCTCGGGCGCGCTCTGACCCACGGCTTCGAAGGCGTCGCGGGCGATCCACGTTTCGTGGCGGCGCTCACAACACGCCACAAGTACGTGGGCGCGCTGCGCGATCGTCTCGGGCCCGGCGCGAGCGCGGCGCCGCACGCGACCTCGGGTGCCCCGACCCCGACGCCCTTCGTGGCGCCGTTCACGGACTCACGTGCACGGGCAGCGGACCTCGCCGCGGCCTTGCAAGGGACGACCACCCTCATCCCCCGTCGCATGGTGCGACTCGAGCGGGCCCGGCGTAGCGCGCTCGCGCCGCTCGGGCGGGACGTCCAACCCGGGCTCGTCGAGCTCAGCGATGGGTCCCTCGTCGTTCAAACCGCGCGGGCGGTCGTGCTGCTCGACCCGGCTGCGGCGCGGGGTGAGCCGCAAGGTGAGATGCGTGTCGAAGGCCTCGACCGGCTCGTGGATATTGGCGCGAGCGCGGCCCTCACCAGCCCGTCGGCCGGCGGCTGGCCGCTCATGCCCGCGACCGACGGCCAGCGGTTCGCCTTCGTCATCGGGCGCGGCGCGCCCGGGCGGCGCTTCCGGGACTTGCCGCTGCCCGCGCGCGGGAACACGCTGGCGGTGTTCGAGCGCGGCGACGAGGGTCTACGGCCGCAGCTCGTCTGGCAACTCGGCGACCTCGGCCGCCAGCGACCCGGCGTGCCGGCGCCGCCGCCAACCGAGGTCGTGCGCGGGCCCGACGGCGAGCCCTGGCCGAGCGGTTACGAGTTCCAACCGGGCCCGCTCGCGGCCGACGGGGCGCTGTTCGTGCTCGCGCGGCGCCTCTCGGACCCCACGGCGACCCCCGACGGCGCGGTCCCGCCCGACACCCTGCGCCTCTTCCGCTTCGAGCTCGCGACCGGCGACCTCGACTGGTGGCGCGACATCACGCGCGGCTCCGAGCTCGGCGAGGAGGCGAGCCGCGGCGCGGACAACCTCGGCGTCGCGACCGCCGCGGCGCCGCTCGCGCTGCACGGCGGCGCGATCGTCGTCGCGACGAACGTCGGTGTCACCGCGGCCTACGACGCCGCGGATGGGCGCCTCGCCTGGGCCTTCCGCAACCAGCGCCGACTCCCGGGCAACGGCGGCTGGGCGGGTTCACGCCCGCCGCTCGGCTCGACGAAGGACTCGCCGCAAGGCCCCGAGAGTGCGCGCGAGTGTGTGGGCGTCTGGTGCACCCCCTTCGACTCGGACTTCGCCTACCACGTGGCCCTGCGGCCAGGTTTTCCGGACGCCGGTCGCTTCTGGCTCGAACCCCCGCTCGCGCGCGGGGCGAGCCTCGACCTCGTCGCGACAGGCGGCGCCGAGGGCCTTCTCACCGCGTCACGGGCCGGCCGCCACGCGTCCCTCGAGCGCTGGGCGCCGCCAGTCGAGCCCGGCGGGCTCCGAAGCCGCGAGGTGCTGTGTTACCTCGGCGAAGGGGAGGGCTGGAGCGGCCGCGCCCTCGCCTCGCGCGGCCGGGCGCTAGTCCCCGGCGACCGCGCCTTGCGGCTCGTCGACCTCGAACGCGGGGGGCTCGTCATCGCGAGCGTCCCGTTCGAACAGGACGGCGGCACACCGCTCGGCGGGGATGTCCACCTGCTGTCGGCGGAACCAGCTCCTTCGACCGACGCCGCGCGCCGCTCCCCGCGCCGCGTGATCGTCCTCGGCCTCGACGCGCTCTGGCTGTTCGAGCTGCGCTGATAATCCGCAGATGGACCGCAGGTGGTCGCCCTGAGATCACCGCGCGAGCGCGTTCAGCCTCTCCGCCGCGACCCGTCGGCCAGCGCGAGGACTCGCCCAGGCCCCACTCCTGGACCAACTCGACGCGCTCCGCCACGTATGGATTGGGCATCCGCAGGCCGAGGCCGTGTTTCGTGGGTGTAGATTGGGCCCCGGAAGGTCGATTCAGGGGACGCGGAGTTGCCCGGGTCGACCCTCGGACCCACCGCCGGGGGCACACCCCACCCACGTCAGGCCCCCCGGCACCCGCCGGGCCCACCACCGGGGCGCCGCCCCCCCCCACCGGGGCACAGCCCCTCGTCACCCATGCTGGAAGCCAAGTTGGAACGCCTCCGCGCCGTGCACGCGCGGATGAAGGCCGAGCTGCACAACGTGATCGTCGGGCAGGACGAGGTCCTCGACCAGCTCCTGCTGGCCATCCTGACCCGCGGGCACTGCCTCCTGGTCGGGGTCCCCGGCCTCGCGAAGACGCTCATGATCTCGAGCCTCGCGCGGACGATCGACCTGTCCTTCAGCCGGGTCCAGTTCACGCCGGACTTGATGCCGTCGGACGTCGCCGGCACCGAGATCCTGCACATCGACCCCGAGACGAGCGCGCGCTCGTTCCGCTTCATGCCGGGGCCGATCTTCGCCAACGTCGTGCTGGCGGACGAGATCAACCGCACGCCGCCGAAGACGCAGGCCGCGTTGCTGGAGGCGATGCAAGAGCGCCGCGTCACCTCGGCGGGCAAATCCCACGAGTTGCCGGACCCGTTCTTCGTCCTCGCGACCCAGAACCCGATCGAACAAGAGGGCACGTATCCCCTGCCCGAGGCCCAGCTCGACCGCTTCATGTTCATGGTGCGCGTCGGTTACCCGAGCGCGGCCGAGGAGCGCGAGATCCTGAAGCGCACGACCGGCGACGGCAGCGGCGTCGCGTCGAGCGTCGTCACCGCCATCGAGCTGCGCGAGATGCAGGCCGCGGTGCGCGAGATCCCGATCGCCGATGCGTTGCTCGACTACGTGCTCGCGCTCACCCGCGGCACACGCGTGCGCTCGGGCGATCCCTTGCCCTTCATCCGCGAGAACGTCACGTGGGGCGCCGGCCCGCGCGCGAGCCAGTTCATCGTGCTCGGCGCGAAGGCCCACGCGGCCCTCGCCGGGCGCGCGCACGTCGCCGTCGACGACATCAAGGCCGTCGCCCACCCCGTGCTGCGCCACCGCATCGTGACGAACTTCACGGCCCAGGCCGAGGGCATCACCTCGGACGACCTGATCGACCGTTTGCTGCGCGAGGTCGACCCCGCCGGCGGCGTCGGCCAGGGGCTGCCCGGCGTGCGCGCCGGCGTCTGATCCGCGCCACGACACCGCGCGATGTGCGCTGTCGGTCCGGCGGGCCGACAGCGCCCATCGCGCACCGCACTCACCGCACCGCTCACTACCGCACTTGCACCGCACCGCTCGCGGGCTCCATCTGGAGCCAGCGGGCACGCACGAGGACTTCCACGCTTGGCGAAACGCCCCGGCCTGATCGACCCCAAGATCCTGGACCGCCTCTCCGGCCTCGAGCTCGTGGCGCGGAGGGTCGTCGAGGGTTTCATGGCGGGCACCCACGCCTCGCCGCAACGCGGGAGCTCGGTCGAGTTCGCGCAGCACCGGCCGTACGCGCCCGGCGACGAGCTGCGACGCGTCGACTGGAAGGTCTTCGCGCGCTCCGACCGGCTCGTCGTCAAGGAGTACGTCGAAGAGACGAACCTGTCGCTCAACCTGCTCGTCGACGCGAGCGAGTCGATGGGTTTCAAGAGCGGCGAGCGCTCGAAACTCGACTACGCGCGCTGGTGCGCGGCGGCCCTCGCGCACCTCGTGCTCACGCAGCGCGACACCGCGGGCCTCGTCGTCTTCGACGAAGACATGCGCGCCAAGGTGCCGCCGGGCAACGGCGCCCCGCAGGAGATCGCGATCCTGCGCACCCTCGAACAAACGACGCCGAGCGGCCCCACCGCCGTCGGCCGTGTGATCCAACGCCTCGCGCCGCGCCTGCGCCACCGCGGCGTCACGGCGATCTTCTCGGACTTCTTCGATGAGCCCGCGGCGATCGTCGAGGGTGTGCGGCGCCTCGTGCACGGCGGCCACGAGCCGATCCTGTTCCAAGTGCTCGACCGCGCGGAGTTGACGTTCGACGTAAAGGGCTTCGTGCGCCTGCAGGGCCTCGAGAACAGCGGCGAGCTCAAGATTGATCCGCGCGCGATCCGCGAAGCGTACCGCGAGGAGATCGCGGCCCACAACCGCGAGCTCGCGCGCCAGGCGCGCGCGTTGTCCGTGGACTTCGTCGAGGTCGTGACCGACGAGCCCCTCGACGCCGTGCTGCGCGCCTACCTCAACAAACGCGCCTCGCGCGCGCGCAGAGGAGGCGCCCGATGATCGAAGGCTTCGTCCACCCGGCCCTCGTGGCGGGCGCCGCGCTCGCGTCGGTGCCGATCCTGATCCACTTGTTGAACCGCCAGCGTCACCGGCCGATGCCGTGGGCAGCGATGCGGTTCGTGCTCGCCGCTTACAAGCGCACGCGGCGGCGCTTGCAGCTCGAGAACCTCTTGCTCCTGCTGCTGCGCGCGCTCGCGGTCGCGGCGTTCGCGCTCGCGATCGCGCGGCCGTTCTCGAGCGGCGGCGGGCCGCTGCTCGGCCTGCGCGAGGCGCGCCGCGACCTCGTCCTCGTCGTCGACGGCTCGGCGTCGACCGGTCACCGCGACGGGCTCAACTCGGTCTTCGATCGCATCCGCGAACGCGCAGGCGAGCTCGTCGACGGGCTGCAAGCCGGACGCGGCGACCGCGTGCAGCTCCTGTTTGCCGGAGCGTGGCCGCGGCTCGCGGCGTGGTCGACGCCCGAAGAGGCGCGCCTGTTGCTCGCGACGCTGACCACCCCCACCGACGAGCCGCTCGATCTCGCTGCGGCGCTCGGCGAGGTCGCGAACCTCGTCGAAGGGGCTGGGAGCGACGGGCTGGGGGCGGACGCGTATGAGGTGTGGTTGCTCACGGATATGCAGCGCGGGAACTTTGAGGCGACGATCGGGGCGACGGCTGGGGGTGGGAGCGCGAGTCGTCGCGCTGACCTTTCGCCGCCGATCCGCGCCGCGAGCGGCGCCCCGGACCGCGCCTCCGGCGCGGACGGCGGCCCAGACCGCGCCTCCGGCGCAGGCGCGGGCGCCGGCCCCGAACTCGTACGCCAACTCGACCGCCTGCGCACCGCGGGCGTCACGGTCCTCGTCGAAGACCTAGGTCCACAAGTCGAGCGGCCCGCCAACCTGAGCGTGGTCGCGGTCGAGCCCGTCGGAGACGTCCCGCCGCCAGGCGCGGGTTTCGAGGTCGCCGTCGTCGTCGCGAACCACGGCCCCGAGCGGCGCCTCGGCGAACGCATCTGGCTCGAGCTCGACGGCGAGCGACTTCCGAGCCAGCGTGTCGATGTCCCCGCGGGCGGCACGGCCGAGGCCATCTTCACGTTGAAGACCGACGTCGCAGGCCACCACGCGCTCGTCGGGGGCACGGCGGGCGACGCGCTCGCGATCGACGACCAACGCGCGGGGATCGTCTGGACGCCGCCGCCACTGCGTGTGCTCGTCGTCAACGGCGCGCCGTCGTCGCGCTACGAAGAGGACGAGGTCGGTTATCTGATGACCGTCCTCGAGCCGCCGGACGAGGGCGCGTCGTTGACCACGAGCGACGGCGGCGGCCTCGCCGCGAGCTCGCCCTTCGACCCGACGGAGATCGCGCCCGCGACCCTCGGCGCGGAGACCTCGGGCATCGAGACCGCCGACGTGATCATCCTCGCCAACGTCGCGCCGCCGGAGGGCAGCGTGCGCGCGCGCCTCGAGGCCCGCGTCGCCGCTGGCGCCGCGCTGCTCGTGACCGCCGGCGATCGCATGGGCGACCTCGAGGTCTGGCGCGAGACGCTCTCGGCGCCCGACGGCACCGGGCTCTTGCCCGTCGAGCCGCTGCGCCGTGTCGCGACCGCGCGCCGCGAGGCGTATTACCGCGTCGCGACGTTCGAGGTGGCGCACCCCGCGTTGAGCTTCTTCGCCGAAGAGCGCTGGCGGCCGCTGTTGACCGAGGTCCCGATCTACGAGTTCGTCGCCTCCCGTCCGCTGCCGGGCGCGGTGGTGCTCGCGCAACTCGACGACACGAGCGCTTCACCGTTGCTCACCGAACACGCCTATGGCGCGGGCCGCGTCGCCTTCTGGGCGACGACGATCTCAAAGGCGTGGAACCTCGCCCCACAATCACCGGGCACCTTCGTCCCGCTCGTGCACGAGCTCGTACGGCATCTCGGGCGGCGCGCTGCCCCCGAGCGGACTGTCGCGCCCGGCGCCGTCGTGCGCCTCATCGCCGACGGCTTCCCGCGCGCTCCCGAGCTCGTGCGGCCCGACGGGCTGACTCGCAGCCTCGTCGGAGACGCAGTCGAGCGCCCCGATGGGCGGTGGGCGCTGCCCGAGATCTCGTCCAGCGACACCGAGCGCGTCGGCGTGTACGAAGTGCGCGCGGCGGGCTCGCAACCTGAGCGCTTCGCCGTGCAGCTCGCGCCCCGCGAGGGCGACCTCGCGCGCGCGAGCGCCAAGGAGGTCGAGGCCCTGCACCCAGCGCTCCGCGTGCAGAGCGGGGACCCCCGCGGCGGCACGAAGCGCGACGACGCGGGGCCGGGCGGCGAGCTGTGGCGACTCCTAGCAGCGATCGCGCTCGCGTGCCTCGTGCTCGAGTCACTGTGGGGCGCCTGGATCGGCCAACGTCGAAGGGACGTGCGCGCGTGAGGATGCACTCGACACACATGCCCATCACCGCGCACGGCGCAGAACGCGGCACCGCGCACGGCGCAGAACTCGGCACAGCGCATGGCGCAGAGTCGGGCACTGCGCACGGCGCAGGGTCCGTGGCACTCCAGGACACAGGCACCGGCTCGCCCAAGGAACAGGGACCGGGCCAGGAAAAGGGCCAGAACCCGCGCGCCGAGACCACGACGCTCGAGGGCGCGCCCTCGGACACCGTCGCCACGAGTTGGCGCCTCCTCGACCTCCCCGCGCCGTGGGTCATCGCGCTCGTGGTGCTGCCGCTCGCGGCCCTCGTCGCGTTCGGCACCTATTGGCGCGAGGCCCTGCGCCTGCGCACGCGCCTGTTGCTCGGCGGGCTGCGCTTCGCGAGCCTCTTGCTGTTGCTCGGCGTGCTCGCGCGGCCCGTCAAGGTGCTGCAACAACAGGACGTGCAACCCGCCGAGGTGCTCATCCTCGTCGACGATTCGGCCTCGATGGCGCGCCGCGAAGAGTACGGCGGCGACTCGGACATGCGCGGCCGACTCGGGCGCCTCGCGAACGACGGCGTCGTCGCGAACACGACCCGCAGCGAGCTCGCCGCGCGGGCCCTCGGCAAGGACATCCTGCCGACCCTCGAACAGCGCGGCTACGTACCGCGCCTCCTGCGCTTCGCGGAGGCCACACAATCGCTCGGTGGCCTCGAGCGGCTCGAGGCCCGCGGCGCGGCCACGCACCTCGGCGACGCGCTCCGCCAGGCCCTCGCCGCGCACCGCGGCCGACACGTCACCGACATCTTGCTCGTGACCGACGGCCGCTCGAACGGCGGCGCGCCTGCGACCGACATCGCCGCGTCGGCCGGGATCCCGATCCACGCCCTCGTCGTCGGCGACGCGAACCCGGAGCGCAACCGCACGATCGAGCTCGTCGACGCGCCCGAGAGCGTGCTCGAGGGCGACGAGGTCGAGCTCTCGTTCCGGATCGCCGAGCGCGGCGACGACAGCGGCGGCCGCGAGGCGCTCGTGGTCCTCGAAGAACTGCCGCTCGACGCAGGCGGCGCGCCCCAAGTCGTCGCCAGCGAACGGGTCGAGCTGTCGAGCACGGGCACCCGCGTCGTGCTCGTCGCCGAACGTGGCGGCCTCGACCCCGGCGCCACCGAGCGACGTTTCCGCGCGCGCGTCGAGGCCGCGGAAGGCGAACGCAACCAAGCCGACAACCAGATCATCGTGCCCGTGCGCGTGAACCGCCAGCGGGTGCGTGTGCTCTACGTCGAGGGTTACCCGCGTTACGAGTACCGCTTCCTGAACTTCATGCTGCGCCGGGCGGACGCGCGCATCGACGTGCAGATGTACCTGCTCTCGGCTACGCCGGACTTCCCGCAGGACCGCACGGCGGGGCTGCCCTCGCTCGAGCGCGTACCGACCTCGCGCAAGGAGCTGCTCGACAACTACGACGTCGTGATCCTCGGCGACGTGAACCCGTACGCCGTGTCACCCGATCCGGCCAAGGGCCAAGAGTTCGTGCGTTCGCTGCTCGAGTTCGTCGAGCTGGGCGGCGGCCTCTGCGTGATCGCAGGCGAGTACCAGATGCCGCGCGCCGTCGCCGGCACCGACTTCGCGCAGCTCTTGCCGGTCGAGCTCTCGCGTGTCGGCTCGCGCGTCGACGTGCCCACGGACGTCGAGCACACCTACGTGCTCGAAGACAGCGCGGCGCCGCACCCGCTCGTGCGCTTCGAGCAGGACCTCGCGCGCAACCGGGCTGTGTTCGAGGGCCCGCGCGGGCTGCGCGGCTTCTTCTGGCACTACCCGGTCGCGGGGGTCAAACCCGGCGCCCAGGTCCTGTTGCGTCACCCGGTGGCTGCGAACCAGCCTGGCAATCTGCGCGACCCCTTGCTGGTCCTCGGCTATTACCCGGCCGGCCGCACGATGTTCCTCGCGATCGAGGCCACGAACCGCTGGCGGAACCGCTTCGAGTCGCGTTACTTCGACGACTTCTGGCGCAACAACGTGCGCTGGCTCGCGCTCGGGCGCTTGAAGAGCGGCGATCGACGGTATCGCCTCGAGGCGCTGCGCAGCGAGTACAACCTCGACGACCGCGTCACGCTCGAGGCGCGGGTTCTCGACGAGGACTTCCGCCCTTCCGAGGTGCCGCGCCAAGAGGTGTCGATCGCCGCGGACGGCGACCCGTCCGAGGCGCTGGAGCTCGCCGCCGTCCCCGGGCGACCCGGCCTCTACCGCGGCACGTTCCAAGCGGAACGACCGGGGCGGTACCGAGCTTGGATCGAGGTCGAGGGGCGCCGCGCGACGACCGCCGAGTTCGCGGTCATCCTGCCGTCGCGCGAGACGGCGGATCCGCGCCCCGATCCCGTCGGCCTCGCCGCGCTCGCGCGCGTCGCGGGCGGCGAATTCCATACCTTGGGCGAGTATCGCGCCCTCCTCGACGAGGGCCCCACCGCGGCCTTCCCGGGCGGCGAAGAGCGCCGCGAGCCGATCGCGTCCGAGCTCGAGGACGCCTGGGACCGCCTCGCGACCCTGCTGCTCGCCCTCGGAATCCTCTCCGTGGAGTGGATCGCCCGCAAGCGCTGTGAGCTCGCCTGAGACACCGCCAGAGGCCCCATCGAGACACACACCCTCCCGCGTCACACCCCAAAGCACAGCGACCCGGGATCCACCGACCACTTCGACGCCGCGCTCCGGCTCTCCCATAAGGGCTGCCGCAGAGGGCGACGCCAGGAGGTCGGCACCTGACGGGCGGCCCGCAACGAACCCTCCCACACGATGACCACACCTGCGCCGAGCCCTACGAGCCTTCGAGGCGCGCCGCGCGTCCCCCTTCGGGGGCACGCGGTGAGCGTGCCCGTCGTGGCGCCGGCGAGGGTCCTCGTGCTCGCGGCGCTCAGCCTCGGTCTGGCGCCGGTGGCCCTCGCGCGGCCGAGCCCAGTCCAGGAAGAGTTCACGACGCGCCCGCGTTCGTTCCAGATCTACGACTCGCTCGCGGCGCGGGCCGTCGCGGAGAGCGCGCGCGATCACTTGATCGCGGGTCGCTGGCAAGAGGGCCTGACCGACCTGCAGCGTCTGCTCGAGGAGCACCGCGGCGAGGTCCTCGGCGCCACGCGACCGACCGCGCCGGGCGCGCGCCATCCTTCCCAAGGCGATGTGCACCTCGGCGCGAGCCACTGGGCCGAACGCCTCCTCTTCCAGTTGCCGCCCGAAGCGCGCGCGCTCTACCGCGAGCGACACGCGGGGCGCGCGGACGGCGCGCTCCGGCGCGCCCTGGCCTTGGGTGACCGCGGGTCGCTCGCCTCTGTCGCGCGCCGCTGGCCCTTGACCGAAGCTGGCCAACGTTCGTGGTGGGCGCTCGGTGACCTCGAGTTGGAGCGAGGCGCGACGCCCGAAGCCCTCTCGGCTTGGGCCCGCGGCGCGGCGCTCTTGCTCGAGGACCCGGGCCTCGCGGTCGACGGCGCCGAAGGTTGGCGGCAGCTACGCGAGCGCCTCGCAGCCGTCACCCCGGGGGCGCCGACCTCGCCGCCGAAGAGCGCGTTGGACGCGGCCATCGCGCGTGTGCAATTCGCGCTCGGAGTGTTCGCGAACAACAAGACCTTGGACACGTCCGGCGCGGGCCCCGTCGCGGGTTTCCCCCACGGCGACGTGAACACGACGCTGATCGAGCCGCAGGGTTTCGGCGCCGAGGGTTGGGAGCAGGACTGGCGTGTGCCCGGGCGCAGCGTCGGCAACCCCTTCGGCGAAGCCGGGGCGCACATGCGCATCTTCGGCGCGCGCGACGCGAACACGATCTACGTGAACACCAGCCGCTCCGTGCACGCGCTCGGCGCGTTCAGCGGCGAGCCGGTATGGAGCTTCGACCCCGAGCGCCTCGGTTGGGCCGACGTGCCGCAGGGCGCCAAACGCTCGCAACGCACGAACGGCGCCACGAACCTGGCGGAGTTCGCAGGCGCACTCGACCTCGCGGATCACATCGTCGTCCCGGCGGTCGGCAGCGGCGTCGTCGTCGCCGACTTGCACCTGCCGCTCACGTACGAGAAGCGCGATCAATTCCAGCAGATCGAGATCATCGAGGTCCTGCCCGAACGGCGCTTGATCGCCCTCGATGCGCGCACGGGTGAGACCCTCTGGAACACCTTCCCGCCCGCGGACTGGGACGGCGACGGCGGCACGTTCGCGGAGCGCATGACGGTCGTCGGTCCGCCGACGATCATCGGCACGCGGGTGCTCGTGCCGGTCGCGCGCCAGCGCGGCCGCATCGAGCTGCACGCCGCTTGTTTCGACCTCTCGACCGGCGCGCTGCTCTGGTCGACGCCCGTCGTCACGGGGCAGGTGCCGTTGAACATGTTCGGACGGCAAGTGCGCGAGTTCTCGGCGCCGCCGCTGGTCGTCGTCGGCGCCACCGTGGTCGTGCAATCGAACCTCGGGGTGATCGCGGCGCTCGACCTCTTCACGGGCGACACGCAGTGGGAGACGGTCTACGAGCAGATCGCTATCCAGCCGCCTTCGTACTTCCAACCGGGCGCCCTCTACGCGCGTTGGCGCAACGCGCCGCCGGTGATGGTAGGCAACACCGTCGTCTCGACGCCCGTCGACTCAGAGGCGCTGATCGGGATCGACCTCGGCACTGGTGCGCTGCGTTGGAGCGTCAGCCACGCCGCGCTGCTCGGCCGGCGCCCCTCGCGGAACATGGCGACGGAGGTCCTGCTCGCAGCGGACGCCGAGCGTGTGTACATCTACATCGATGGCCGCGAGGTCGTCGCCCTGCGCGCCGCCGAGGGCCTCGAGCTCGGCCCTCCCACGCGCGTCGCCTGGCGCCGGGATCACCCGCCGTGGCGCAACACCGACATGGCGCATCCGGCGCTCGACGAGCGCTACGTGTACCTGCCGGGGCCGTCGTTCCTGACGATCGCCGAGCGCGAGACCGGGCGGGTCGTGCGCGAGATCCCGGGCGACCTCGGCAGCGGCAACCTCCTCGTCTCGCAGGGCGCGCTCGTCGCGGTGTCGGCGGAGAACGTCAGCGCCGCGTTCGAGTGGCGCGGCATGTTGCTCCGCGCCGAGGCTGCGGTGGCGGCCGCGCCGCAGGATGCGCGTCCGGTGGCCGAGCTCGCGCGGCTCTACCTCGTGCGCGCGGAAGGGCTCGTCGACACCGGCGATGCGGCGGAGGCCGCGCGCCTCTTTCGCACGGCGCGGGAGGTCCTCGACGCGGCGCCGCGCGACACGGACCAAGGGCCGGCGGCTCTGCACGAGCCGCGCTTCCGGGCGTTGATCGGTGAGGCGCGCCTCGCCCGCCGCGCGCTCGATCCCGCGGCGGCGGAGGAGCGCCTCGTCGCGGCGCTCGAGGTCGCGGTCGACGCCCCAAATATGCGCCAGGCCTTGCTCGCGTTGCAAGCGATCCAGCGCCAGCGTCTCGCGACCGGCGCGGATCCGACCCGTGCGCGGGACTACGAAGCCACCCTCGCCCGTCTCGCCCTCGAGCACGGTGACACGGAGCTCATGGTGTCGTTCCAACCGGCCCTCGAGTGGTCGCCCGATGGCGGCGCCGGCGCGAGTCGCGAGGACACGAGCGCGAACCCCTGGATCGGCGCCCTCGTTCCGGACGAGGCGCGTGCCCTCGGGGCGCGCCGCGAGGCAGAGCGCAACGACCGTCGCGCGCCTCCCGACGGGGCCGGCGACGCGCCGGGCGCGCGCGCGCGCACGACGGTCGCGCTCTGGGTCCAGCTCGAGATGCTCGCCGAAGAACACCGGCGCGGAGACGAGGCCGCCGAGGCCGCGCGCTTGTTCGGGCTCCTCGCCCACTTCGGCAGCGCGCCCCTCCCCGGCGGCGGCGGCGTCGACGTACGCGTCTGGGCGCGCGGGCATCTCGCGCGACTGCGCGCGCGAGTCCCGGCCGACGTCTTCGCTCCCTTCGAGGCTGAGGCCGCGGCGCTGCTCGCCGAGGTCCGCGCGAGCCACGATCGTGGGGAGCTAGCGCGTGTCGCGCGGAACTACCCGGGGACTCGCGCGGCGGGCCTCGCCAACGACCTGCGCCTCGACCTCGCGGTCGAGACCGGTGAGGTCGACGAGGTCGCGCGCATCGTGCTCGATCCGCTGCCGCCTGACTCGACGATCGAGACGCTCGGCGAGCGCGAGGTCCGGCTCGTGTTGCGCCTCGCGGCGACGCTCGGCGCGCGTGGCAATCTGACGCTGCGGGCGGCGCTCGTCTCGCGCCTCGCCGCGACGCACCCCGACGTGATCGTCGACCTCGAGCCCCACCGCGGAATGGCGCTCGGGACGCTCGCGACCCAGTGGCGCATCGCCGCGGAAACGCCGCCGCTCGAGGCCCCCCGTTACACGCAGTCCGTCATCCCGCGCCAAGCGCTCGAGGGTGATTATGCGTTCGTCGGCGCGGCGCCGGACAGCGAAGGCGGCGAGCTCGCAGTGTTCTTGTCGAGTTCCGGCCTCGTCGCGCTGCGACCCGGAACTCGCACGGGGATCGAGTGGAACACGCCGCTCGTCTCAGGCCTCGACTGGTACGAGCGCACGGACCGCTCGACCTTGCGGGCCGGCCTCGTGCACGTGGCGGCGCGCGACCGCATCGTCACGGTCGCGGTCAAGGACGGCGCGGAGGTGTGGACGTGGCCCGTCGGTGCCGGGCGCCTCCTGCTCAAAGTCGTGCATTCCGACGGCGTCTTGCTCGCGCGCTCGACGCCGGCGTTCGGGGACGGCAGCGAGCTGCTCGTCGCGCTCGACACAGCCTCCGGGGTCGAGCTCTGGCGGCGCATGATCCCGCCGGGTGCCCGGCCGGTGGTCGGGAGCGGGCGTTTGGTGCTCGCGCTCGAGGGCGGAGACCACGCCGAGGTGATCGACCTCTTCCTGGGCGGCCGCTCGCGGACACTCGACGCGCGCGCGCGCGGCAACGTCCCCGGCGGCGAGGGCTGGATCAGCGACGGGCTCTACGTCCTCCCGCAGTTCTTGCGCGACAACGACCCGCTTCACAATCACATCGAAGCCTTCGACCTCGACTCCGGGGCGCGTGTGTGGCGCATCGATCTCGAAGCCCACCGCGGCGCGCCGCACACGCTGCAGACGGTCTTCGAGCACCGCAGTTCGGACGGCGAGACTCGCCGCCTCTGTGTGCTCCGCAACTCGGACGATCGGTCGACAATGCGCACCGTGCACGTGTTGAACGAGCGACTCGGCGCCCTCGATCGAGGCGCGCTGACGGAGCTCCGCAACCGCTCGCAATTCGTCGACCAACCCGGTCGCAGCGTGATGTTCGGGGTGGTGAAGCTCGAGTCGCCGCTGGTCTTCATCCAAACTCCCGACGATGCAACGCGCGGTCCCGGCTCGCTCCGCGCGGTCGACGTGCGCCTCGGCTCGCTCTGGGAAATCGTTCTGCCGCCGACGCGGAGCCCGGACGAACAGCAGCGCCTGTTCGCTCCGACGGTGGCGCAGAGTGTCGTCGTGGTGCCGACGCTGTCGATTTCGCGCGGGCGCAATGGCGCCGAGACTGTGTGGGAATTGACCTTCCTCGATCGGCGCACGGGCGACACCCTGGAGCGTCGCCCCATGCCCTACGCACGCTGGGTCCAAGCCGTCGGCGTCGGTTCGACCCTTTTCCTCGTGGGCGACGCTCGCCTTGACAGAATGGAGTGATGACGTGACCTCGCGAATGATCCAACAGGGACTTCTCGCGGCGCTGCTCGTTGGCAGCCCGCTGGTGTCTGCGACGCCCCAGGAGTCTCTGAACGGGGGCCAGGCGACCACAGGCCCGGCACCCTCCGGCCAGGAACCTCTGGATTCGGGCAGCTCCAGCCAACGCGACACGCGCGGCACCGGCACGGTGCCGATCACCGAAGCCCACGAAGCGGCGGTCGCGCGCGGACTCGCGTGGCTCGCGGCACACCAACGCCCCGACGGTGGCTGGAAGGGCGAGGTCGGCTCGAAGCTCAACACGCAGTACCGCGTCACGCGTGAGGACCAGACACACGTCGGCGTCACGGCCTTGGCCGGCATGGCGTTCCTCGCGGGCGGGCACTTGCCCGGACGCGGTGAATATGGCGCGGAGCTCGAGCGCTGCATCGATTTCATCCTCTCGTGTGTGCAGGCGGATGGTTACATCACGTACGCCGGCACGCGCATGTACAGCCACGCGTTCTCGACGCTCTTCCTGGCCGAGGTCTACGGCACGACGCAACGCGACGATGTGCGCGTGAAGCTGCAGAAGGCGATCGACTTCATCGTCAAGAGCCAGAACGAAGAGGGCGGTTGGCGCTACGCGCCGCACGCGGTCGACAGCGACATGTCGATCGTCGTGTGCCAGTCGATGGCGCTGCGCGCCGCGCGCAACATCGGCATCCGCGTGCCGAAGTCGACCGTCGATCGCGCGATCGCCTACGTCGTCGCGTCCGCGGTCACCGATGATCCGCGCCAGATGCGGCGCAGCTTCGGCAATTATGGCTCCGACCTCGGCACGTTCCGCTACCAGCTCGAGGACCGCTCGCGCTCGACCTTCTCGCTGACGGCGGCCGGGGTGGCGGCGCTCCAGGGGCTCGGGGTCTATTCGCACGACCTCATCCTCAAGGGCATCGACTTCCTGAACGCCGAGCTGCCGGACTTCAATCGCGCGCACGGCGAGACCGAGCACTACTTCTTCTGGTACGGCCACTACTACGGTGTCCAGGCCATGTATTCACGGGGCGGGCAGGACTGGGTGAATTATTTCACTCGCCTGCGCGAGTTCCTCCTACGCAAGCAGGATCCCGACGGCTCATGGGACAACCCCATCGGCCCCGGTGAAGCGTTCGGCACGGCGATGGCCGTGTTGATCCTCGAGATCCCGTTCAACTTCTTGCCGATCTTCCAACGTTGAACTCGAAGCCCCGCCTGCACGCTCTGCTCGACGCCGTCCGCGGACGGCTCGTGCGCCAGATCTGGCTCTTCGGCCTCGGCACAGCGGCCGCTGGCGCGGGCGTTTGGCTGTTCTTCGCGTACGCCGCGGATCGTTGGCTGCACTTGCCGGCGCCGATCCGCATGTTCCACGGCGCGGTCCTGGTCCTCTTGCCGCTGTGGCTCCTGCGGCGGCACTTGTTCGGGTTGTTGCGCCGGGTGCCGAATCGCGAGGGCGCGGCGCTCCTTCTGGAGCGGCACTTGCCCGCGAGCCAGGAGCGCCTCGTCAGCGCGCTGCAACTCGCGCCACGCGCGACGGACCCGATTTCGGGCCCGCTGATCCAACGCGTGCAGCGCGAGGCAGAAGCGTTCGCGGCCGGCGTCGACCCCGGCATCGTCGTCGACCCGCGGCCGGCGCGACGGCGCTTCGCGGGTGGCGCGGTCCTCGCAGGCGGAATGGCGGCGTTCCTCGCCGTCGATCCGCTCCTCACGGGGATCTTCTTCCAGCGTATGCTCGGCCGCGACGTTTCGTGGCCGCGGCGCACCACGTTGTTCGTCGACGTCGCGCGCGGCGTCGATGGCATCCAGGTCGAGGAGCGCGAAGGTGAAATCGCTGTGCGCCTCGCGCGCGGCAGCGACCTCGAGCTGCAAGTGCGCGCCGAGGGTGTCGTGCCCGACTCGATCGAGCTCGTATTCGAGGGCGGACTGCGCGAGCGCATCCTCGGCAGCGGGCGCGAGTCGTTCCGCACGCTGCTTCGCAGCTTGCAGGTCGACACGACGTTTCACGTCGTCGGCGGCGATGACCGGCGCGGCTTGCCCGTCGTGCGCGTCGTCGTGCTCCAGCCTCCCGATGTCGCGGGGGTCGCCTACTCGATCGTGCCGCCACGTTATTCGGGACTGCCCGAGAAGGTCGTGACGACGCCCGAAGCCGAGGTCCTCGCCGGCTCACGCGTGCGTGTGCACGTGCGTCCCGATCCGACCGATGCGCGCGGCCTCGCGCGCACGTTCCCCGACGCGCGCGAGATCCCGCTGATCGCGATGCCTTGGCCTGTGGCTCCTCCTGGGGACTCGGGCGCGGTGGCGGCCGACGCGTTGGGCTTCGAGCTCGAAGCGCTCGAGTCGTCGCGTTTCCGCTTCGAGCTCGTCGACTCGACGGGCCTCGGCAACCCGGAGCCCGGGCTCTTCGGCGTGGTCGTCGTGTCCGACCGGCGGCCCGAGCTCACGCTGCTCGCGCCCGGGCAGGCGACGGTCGAGGTCGTGCAAGGCGGCGCGGTCCCCGTGCGACTGCGCATGGCCGACGATTACGGCGTCGCATCGTCCACGTATGTCGTGCGCGATGCACGCGACGAGGGCGAGCCCCTCGCGAGCGGCGCGCTCGCCTTGCGCCCAGTGATCGACACGCCGATGCTCCCGAACGGCAGCCCGCGCGAGCTCGTCGGTCGCGTGCGCCTCGAGGTCGACCAGCTCGGCGGCGGCCAGCCCGCGACCATCGGACAGTCGTACGTGCTGACGCTCATGGCGTTCGACGGGCGCGAGCCGGTGGCGAACGAATCGCGCACAGCAGGCATCGTGTTGCGCGTCGTGACCGCGGATGACCTCTTGCGCATTGTGCGCGATGGCCTCTCGCGAGTCGGCGATAGCACGGACAAGCTCGTGCGACTCGTCGAGGGCCTCGGCCGGACGCTCGGCACCACCGAAGAGGCGCTCGAAGGCAACGGCGGCGAGGACGAACGCGCGGAGCTGAGCGCCCTCGCGATCGACGCGCGACGGGCCCATGGCGACGCACGCAACGTCGCGCGCGACCTGTCTCAGCTCGCGGCGCAGCTCCTGTACGCGCGTGTCGACGCGCGCGCGGGGGTCTTGTTCGAGCGCCTCGACACGCTGCTCGACGCGAGCGACGAACGTGGGTTCCAAAGCGCACCTTGGCGGACCCTCGCTGACGAATACGCAGCAGGCACACTCGGCGCCGCGGACCTCGGTGGCGAGCTCGTGGGCCTCGTCGGGCTCGCGCTGGACGTCGCCGAGCCGCACGCGCTCGGCCTCGTCGGGACGCTGGATGGCGCCCGCGAACTGGCGCCCGGGAGCGACCTCCGCGCGCTCGTCACCGCTGCGCGTCAACAGCAGCGGGACCTGGCCAACGCGGCGGAGAAGCTGCGCGCGCGCCTCGGCGAGTGGGACGACTTCCAGTCGATCCTGGGCCTCACCAAGGACATCCTTGGCCGCCAAAAGAACCTCGAGCAGCGCACACGCGAGCTGTCCGGCAAGAACTGAGACACGGGGCATACTGGAAACTAGGGCATGACGATGAGCGACCCGCACAAGGCCTTCACGAGGCAAGCATTCCCGATGACGGATCTCCGCGCAGGCGTGCGCGAGAGCCGCGCGCAGAGGACTCTGCCGCGCAGTCGCGCGCCTTTCGCCGCGCTGCTGTGCGTCGCGGCGCTCGCGGTGCCGATGGCCGGAGCTCAAACGCGACCTGGTGACGGCGGCCGCCCGAGCGCCAACAACTCGACCTTGGCCGAGGAGCAGCTGCTGATCAAGAAGCAGCTCCTCGATCTGCGCGCGCGCATCACGAAGATGGCCGAGCGCTTCGAATCCGAGGGGCGCGCGAACACGGCCGAGCTCTTGCGGCAGGGCCTCGCGCACCTCGAGGCGCGCAGCGAGGCGACCGGCGGTCGGACCCTCGACGAGATCATGGACCAGTCCCAGGAGGACATCCGCACGGGTCGCCAACTGGCCTCCCTCGATCAACAAGCGCTGTCGATCGGCCGGCTCGCGCGACTGCTCGACATCTTGATGGACCACCGCGGGCTCGAGGACATCGAGCAAGACCTCGAGAAGCTGCGGGAGCTGCGCGAGGAGCTCTCAGCGCTCGTCTCGGAGGAGCGCGAGATCCGCGACGAGACCCGCGAATTGGGCGAGGCCTCGAAGAGCGAGTCCCAGCGTGAGCTGTCGGCGAAGCTCGAGGAGACCCTCGCGAAGCAGCGCGAGCTCTTGAGCGAGACGGAGTCCTCGGCGCGTGAACAGGGCGCGCTCGAGGCCGAGGCCTTCCTCGCGCGGCTCGACCAGCTCGAGCGGCGCGCGGCCGAGGCGCGCGAGCGCATGCAACAGCTCGACCCGCGGGCGTTGCAGGGCCTCGAGTCGCTGCGCCCCGCGCTGGAAGCGGCGCGCAGAGAGGAGCAACGGGCGGCGCAGTTGGACCTCGCCGCCGAGGCGTTGCGCGCTGCGGCGGACGCGGCGCGCGGGGGTGACGAGCAGATGGCGGCCAAGGCCGCACAGAACCTCGACGCGAGCGCCGACGCCGCCGAACGGCGCGCGCGGGCACAAGCCCAGGCACCCAACGCCCAGGCTCCCAAGTCAGCGTCGGGCGCGGCGCCCCCGGCCGGCGCCGACGAACGCGCCGCGGCCGAAGCCCTGCGCCAGAGCGCCGAGGAGCTCGCTGGTGCGCGGGATGCCACCGCGCGAAACGCGGCGGCGCAAGACGCCGAGCAACGCGCAGACACGATGGCCGCTGGCGCCGCGGCAGCACGCGCGGAAGCGGAAGCGCGCCGCGCGGCGGCGGGCCCACAGGCGAGCTCGCTGGCGGAACAGCAGGGCGCCGAGGCCAAGACGGCGGAGGAGGTCGCCGCGGCGCTCGCTCGCGCGAGCGAGGCGCATCGCGCGCAGGCGGCTGCGGCTGCAAGCGCGGAGGCCGCTGCCAGCCGCGGTGAAGACGCCTCGGAGCTCCAAACCGAGGCGCGCGCCGCCGCAGATCAGGCGCGCGCCGCGACCGAAGAGGCGCTGCGCGCCCTCGATCGCGGGCAGGGCGCGAGCGCCCGCGCCGCCGACGAGGCGCGCGGAGCGCAGGAGGCGAACGCGCGCGCCGCGGAGGCGTTGGCGCAGAGCCTCGAAGAAGCGGCGCGCCGTGATGCGGTGCCCGGCGCATCGCAGGCGGCTGCGGCCGTGCAGCGAGCGCAGGCGGCCATGGAGTCCGCGGCCGCCGCTGCGCGCGAAGCGAGTCGCGCGGCGCTCGAAGCCGGCCGCGCGGCCGCGCAGCAGCAGTCGGGTTCGCAGCCGCAGTCGGGTTCGCAGCCGCAGTCGGGTTCGCAGCAGCAGTCGGGTTCGCAGCAGCAGTCGGGTTCGCAGCAGCAGTCCGGTTCGCCGCAAGCATCGCAGTCGACACCACAAGAGTCGTCCTCGCGCGCGGAGCAGGCGGCCCAAGAAGCAGCGGCTGCGGCCGAGGCCGCGCAGGAGGCGTTGGCCGATGCGCGGCGAGCACTCGAAAAGGCGGCAGCAGAGTCGGGCGCAGGCGCGCAGAATCCGAGCGCCGAAGCGGCTGCGGCCCAGGAGGCGTTGCGCGAGCGCGCTGAAGAGCTGGCGCAGGAGGCTGGACGGGCCGACCTCCCCGAGGCCACCGCGGAGGCCGTGCAAGAAGCTCTCACGCAGGCGGCCGAGGCGATGGAGCGTGCGTCCTCGAACCTCAAGCGACCGAATCGCTCGGGGCAGGCCGCGAGCGCGCAGCGCGAGGCCATCGAATCGCTGCAGAAAGCCGCTGACGCGGCCGATGACTCGACCGCGCCAGAGGGCGCCGAACAAGAGGCGAAGGCACAAGAGCTCGCCGAGCGCCAGAAGCAGCTGCGCGAGAAGCTGCTCGACCTCGCGAAACGCAACGACGAGCGCGAGTCACCGCTCCCGCAGCCGGACCTGGCCAAACCCGCGGCTACAGCTGCCGAAGCGCAGGAGGCCCTCGAGGAGGGCGACCTCGAGCGCGCTGAACAGAAAACGGCGCAGGCCGAACAGGAGCTGCGCGAAGCTCTGAACAAGCTCGAACAAGAAGAACAGCAGTACCAGAGCCTGCGGCAAGAAGAGCTCTTGTTCCGCATCGCCGAGGAGGTCGAGAGCATGCTCGCCACGCATCGCGAACAGCGCCGCGCGACCGAGGAAATCGACAACAATCTCGAGGGCCGCGCCCGCGCGTCGCGCTCCGATCGGGTGCGCCTGCGCAACATCGCGCGCGAAGAAGAGCTGCTCGCGGGCCGCGCCAATGAGATCGCGACGGCGATCGAGGCCGAGGCCGCGCTCGTGTTCGCGGAGGTCTTGCGCGTGGCGGAGAAAGACCTCGTATCCATCGGCAAGGCCTTGGGCGAAGCAGGCGGATACTCGACGGGCGCGCGCGTTCAAGCGCTGCAACAAGATGTCGAGCGCGGCCTCGTCTGGCTCGAAGAAGCGCTGCGGGAAGAGCTGCAACGCCGCGAGGACGAGCAGAAACAACAGGAGCCGAAACAGCCACAGCCTAAAACTCCGAAGGAGCCCCAGAAGGACCCACTGGTGCCGAACGTCGCCGAGTTGAAGCTGCTGCGTACCTTCGAGGTCGACCTCTTGGAACGTGTCGAGCAGATGCTCGAGTTCTACCCGGACATGATGGATCCGACTCGGCCACTGGACGCGCTCGTGCGCGAAGACCTCGAGCGTCTGGCGGCGCAACACCGTCGCATCGGCGAGCTCTTCCGCGGCTTCCGGAAGAACCTGGGCCTCCCCGATCCGAGCAACAATTGACCGCGGCCGAGTCACCTCGACACGCTACTGGAGACAGAATCCCATGGGACAAGAGAGAGCAGAGATGGAATCCGAGATGCGCTCGCGAGTTGCTGTAAACCTCGGCGCGAGCCGGCGGTTCGTGCGTTCGGGGCTCCTCGTCGGCGCGGCGTTGCTCATGCAGGGCCTCGCCACAGCCCAAGAGCGGCCGCGACTCGGCGCGCCTCCCGGCGCGGGCGGCGGAGGCGACTCGCGCGCCGAGCTCCAAGAGCTCTTCGCGAAGGTCGAGAAGCGGCTGAACCGTATGAGCGACCTGCTCGGGGCGGCCAGCGCGGGCGACACGAGGGTGCTCAGCGAGCTCGGCGGCGCCGGCATCGACGAGCTGATCCGAGGCGCAGAATCGCCCCCCCCAGCGGGCGCCGCGGCGGGCCTCGGCACCCTCGTCGAAGCGACGCGTGGGCACGGAAAAGTGCTGCTCGAGGAGATCGATCGAGTCCTCGAGATCGCGCGTGAGCAGAACGAGAGCGGCTCGCCGAGCTCGGGTTCAGGCCAGTCCCAAGGCGCGCCGAAACCCGGTGGAAAAGATCCGCAGCAGGGACAGACGCCGGAGAACAGCCAGCAGATGCAAGGGCAGTCCGCGCCGAAGCCCGGCGAAAAAGAACAAGGCGACAAGCCCGAGAAGGACGGCCAGACGCCGTCGTCGAACGGCGAGAATCCTCCGGAGACGCCCGAACAACGCGCGGGCACCCCGCCCGTCGCAGGCGAGATCGGCGCGCCGAGCGGTGAAGGCGAAGGTGGCCAGTGGGGCGACTTGCCGGTGCACGTGCGGAAGGTGTTCCGGAACGGCGTCAGCGAGGACGTGCCGCCGCAATACCGCGACTGGATCGACGCCTACCACCGCAAGCTCAAGTCCCGCGCGCCGCGCTGAGACCATGCGTGTGGGATGGGTGTCAGGTCGGGGGCGGCGGCGCGCGCGCGGCGTGGGCCTCGCCCTCGTTAGTGTGGCGGTGTGTGCGACGGCGGTTGCGTCCCTCGGAGCGTACGGACATCCGGAGGGCTTCGTCCCGCGACCCTCGAGCGGGTCCTCCGTCGGCTCGGAACAAACCTCACCGGACCAAGGCGCGCGCCTCGACCGAGTCGATCAGGGAGCTGCGGCCGCGCCGCCCAGCACGGTCGACGAGCGACCTTGGCGCGGGCCAGCGGTCGAAGCGTCGATCGCGCGTGGCCTCGAGTACCTCGCGCGCCAGCAATTGCCCGCGACGGGCGCCGTGGCGCTCGGCGCGGACGCGGGCGGCGAGCGCGCGCATGTGGCGGTGACGGCGCTCGCAGCGCTCGCGTGGATGTCGAACGGCAGCACGACGAACCGCGGCCCCCACCAGACGCACATCACACGTGCGGTCGAGTACCTGCTCGCGTGCACCGAACGCGAAGTGGACGAACACCCGGGGTACATTCACGATCGTCAGGACACGATCTCCCGCATGCACGGCCACGGGCTCGCGACGATGGCGCTCGCGGAGTCCTTGACGACGAGCGTCGACGAAGGGCTCGGGAAGCGGATCCACGCGGCGCTGCTCCTGGCGCTCGCGCGTATCGAGGTCAGCCAGAGCGCGGAGGGCGGTTGGTACTACGAAGCCTACCGCACCGCCTCGCACGAGGGCTCCGTGACCGTGAACCTCGTGCAGGCCCTGCGCGCCGCGCGCAATGCCGGGTTCACCGTGAACATCCAGGTGATCGAGCGCGCGCTCGGCTACCTCGAACGCTCGCAGCTCAACACGCGTGAGGCCGACGGTTCCCTGCCGCGCGAATTCGGAGGTTTCCGATACAGCCTCTCGGATCAATCGACGTCCGTCGCGCTCACAGCCGCGGCCCTCGCGACCTTTCACGCGCTCGGCCGTTACGACGGGCCGATCGTGCGGGATGGGTACGACTACGTGTGGCGCAAGCTCGCGGCGCGCGAAGTCGACCTCGCGCGTGGCGATCTGAGCGCGCACCCCGCGTTCCCGTTCTACGAGCGCTTCTACTTAGCGCAGGCGCTTTGGCAGAACCTGGACGAGGCGGTGTTTCGCCGTTGGGCGGCGACGGAGTTCCCGATCCTCATCGCGGCGCAGCGGACCGACGGCGCCTGGGAGGACGTCCGGCATAGTGGCAATGGCCGCATCATCGCGCGTTACGGGACGAGTTATGCGACCGCGACGAATTGTTTGGTGCTGTCCTTGCCGGAGAGCCAATTGCCGATCTTCGTGCGCTGATGAAGCGCGTGCGTCGCTCGTGTTGAGCGCATGCGCCAAATCTCAGATCTGAGGTCGCCCCAGAGCGAACCAGTTCGTCGTGCAGCGCCAGCTGCTCGCGCCTGCGCTCGGCATGCGTGGCTGCGATGACCGGCACGATGCTGAGATTCCTCTCCTTCTTCATCCCGGACTGCGCGTCGACGTTTGCGTGTGGGGCGACCGCGCACAGCCGCCATTTGCGTCCCGTCGCCGGCGGGTCTACGCTCCGCGAGTGATCCTGCGCCGCTTCCCGCCCATGGGGGTCTACGAGACCCTGTTCCGCTTCGCCGAAGTCACGCACCAGTACATGGGCGACGCGGGCACCCATCCGTGGGCCCAGGGTTTCCCGCTGACGAGCGAGCTCCCCGGCGGGCCGTCGCTGCCGACCACGATCACGATCTCCGCCGAGGACCGCATGTACCCGAAGGCGGACGGTCAGCCGCCCTTGCGCGAGGCGATCGCGGACACCTACCGGCGCTCGTACGGCGCGAAGATCAGCGCGGACAACGTGGCCGTGTTCGCGGGCGGGCGGCCTGGGTTGTTCGCCATTCTCGCGTTCCTCCTGGAGGACTGGAAGGTCGCGGTCGAGGAGACGGAGTACACACCCTACTACGACCTGCTCGAGCTCCTGCGCCGGCCGTACCGCATCATCCCGAGCAACGTCCAGAACCGCTTCCGGCCGACCCTCGCGGACCACGCGCTCGAGGGCGCGAGCGGCGAGCGTGTCATGCTGCTCAAGAGCAACCCGTGCAACCCGACCGGGGTGACGCTCAAGGGCGATGCGTTGGCCGCGCTCGTGGAGGCGTACAGCGGGCCCGAGCGCGGGGCGGTGATCGACGAGGCCTACGAGTACTTCTGCGAGCCCGACCCCGTCAGCGCGCTCGAGTACATCGAGGACATCGAGCGCACGAACCTCTTTGTCTGTGGCGCCGCGACCAAGGGCCTGCAGGTGCCCGGAATGCGCGTCGGCTGGGTGATCGCTGCGCGCCGCCACATCGAGGTCTTCCGCAACTACAGCTCCTTCGCGATGGGCGGCGTCTCGCGCGCTTCGCAGCTCTACGTCACGGAGCTCTTGCAGCCCGAGCGTGTCAGCGCGGCGCGCAAGGCCGTCGCGGCCTTCTACACGCGCCAGCGCGAGCGTTACGCCGAGGGGCTCAGGGGGCTTGGGCTCGAGCTATTCACCGGGGATGGTGGTTTTTATCACTGGGCCAAGCTGCCGGCTGGCCTCACGGGCGATTCGTTCAACGAGCGCCTCATGGCCGACAAGGCCGCGATCTTGCCGGGACGGCTTTGTGATATGGCCCGGCGCGGTGATTCGGGTGCGCTCGGGGACATGGTGCGCTTCTCGTTCGGCCCGCTGAAGGCAGAGTCGTACGAGGGGGATATCGAGATCCTTGGGCGACATCTGGCGCGGACGCCGGCGCGGTCGCGGGGTTGAAGCGTTCGACGGTGCGCGGCGGCGAATGGCGCGGGGTGGTTGACGCTGGTGGGTTGCCGAATCGGCGCCGCGTACCTGGTACCGTACGCCGATTCGGGTGCCGTACTCCGATTCGGGTGCCGTACTCCGATTCGGGTGCCGTACGACGATTCGTGTTCCGTACGCCGATGCGGGTACCGCACGCCGATGCGGGTACCGTACGCCGATGCGGGTACCGCACGCCGATGCGGGTACCGCACGCCGCTTCGACTTCAGCGCCGTAACGCCAAATTCGCCTCGAAGATCGCGCCCATGAGGACGGACTTCCGTTCGAGCAGCGGGTCGTCGAACGCTAATCCCTGCACGCTGTCGTAGAGCGAGGCGATCCCGTGCTCCACGCCCTTCGCGGCGCGCGTCCTCGCGAGCTCGGCCTCGGTCTCCGCGAGCAGCGTCTGCAGCTTCGTGATGCGCCGCTCGAGCTGGCCGATCTCGCGTCGGTGATCACGTTGGCGCGCGATGCGCTCGCGCGCGGCGACATCGTCGAAGGCCTTCCGCACGACGGACAGCACCTCGTGTTCGAGGGCGCGCGGCACGTCGCGGTCGCCGCCGAAGCGCGCGAACAGCTCTCGCACGCGCTCCACGGCGGCGTCCGCCTCGCGCAGGTCGTGCAGCGTATGGTGCACCTTGGCATCGCGCGCGAGGGCCACTCGACGGCGTCCGAGCTCTTCGCGCAAGCGCTCGAGCGTGCTCGTCGCGCGCTGCTTGATCCCGTCGACCTCCCGTGCCGCAGCACCCTCACCGTCGCGCTCCGCGCCCCAGGCGAGGCGCACGAATTCCTCGCGGGCAGCGGTGGACAAGGACAACGTGTCGTCCGTGGCCCCTTCGAGGGTGCGCCGGATCAGCGTGCGGTTGACCGCCTTCTCGAGCAGGCTCGCGACGTGCGAGAGGCGCAACGCGTGCACGCGCCGCACGCCGCGCGCGCTCAGCTCGTCCGGAGTCGTCGGCCGCGCCCAACGGCGGACCGCCCGGGTGAGCTCCTCGTTGAGTCGCGGATCGCGCCAGGCCTCCTCCATATAACCACTGTCGAATCCGCAAGGGCCGGATTCAAGCCTTAGCTGCCGGCGTCGGGTCACAACGTCGGCTGCGGCCATCCAAGGGCCAGGCGCGGAGCGCCTATTGGAACACCAGGACGCGCCCCTCGGTGAAGTTCGACGCCGGCGCCCCACCCGGCCCGAGGTCGCGGTACCACGCCTGGAAGCTCCGAGTCTCACCTTGGAGGACCGACACGAACACGGCACCCGAGGGTGTGCGCGTCAAGTCGAGGGCCATGGAGAAGGCGCCGCCCGGGCCTGCGTTCTGGATCAGCCCCGGGCCCACGTAGCGCCCGATGACGCCGCTGAGGCACAGGTTGCCCTGGCTGCCACCCGGGTTCGTGACAAAACCCTGGGTGCGGCTCGTCAGGAAGAACCCGAACTGGTTCGGCGGCAAGGACGAAGCGGTCAGCGTCACGTCGTTGGCCGCCACCGAGGTGCTCCCCGAAGCGGTCAGCGGCGACCCCATGCCCGTCGAATTCGCCGCCGCCGGTCCACAATACGGCGCGCCTAGCCCGCCGCCGAGCGGACTCCCCGGAGTGTTGTACAGCGCGGTGATGTCCCCCGGGCTCAGCGCGACGTCGTAGACCTGCACGTCGTCCACTGAACCATTCCACCACTCGGTGACCCCATTGATCGTGCCGATGTACCAGCTCGTCGCCGGATTGAACGGCGGCGCGGCGCCTTGCACGGCGCCAACCTGGACACCGTTGACGTAGAAGGTCGCGAGGAAACTCGCGTCGAAGGTCACCGCATAGTGGAACCACGTGCTGACGGGCGCACCGGGGACGATGTAGTCCTGGATGCCGCGGGTCGTGAAACGCAGGTTGCTGTAAAAGCTCCCGACAGCCCAGCCATTCACGTTGCCGAGCAGCACGCGGTAGCCCGTCGGGTCATCGAGCTTGGCCCACGCGGCCACGGTGAAGTTCGACGACAGCGCGGCGATTCCGGGGGCCCCCGGGAGCTCCGCGCCGGCGTCCGCGCCGTTGAAGAGCACGCTGTTCAGCGTGCCCGGTCGCGCGCCAGCCTGCGCGAGCTGCACGCCGCCGATGTACTGACCGGTGTTGCCGCCGCTAGAGCTGTCGTTGCAGAGCGGTCCGGTGGCCTCGTCCAACCGGAAATGCGCCATGAGATTCTGTGCGCTCGCGACCGCGCCGAGCTGAAGTGCGAGGACTGGGATCAGTGAGCGGATCGAGAGGAAGCGAGTCATGATTCGGAGTAGGTTGAGCGGGAGTTCGAGAAGGAGCGTGCGCCAGGTCGCTGAGTCAGCCGCGGCCGGGAGGTCGTTCCGCGAGGCGCCGGCGCCGATTTACTGAAAGATGATCGCGCGCCCCTGCGTGTAGTTGGAGCTGGGTACACCGCCTGGTCCGAAATCGCGGAACCACGCCTGGAAGTTGCGAGTCTCGCCGGGCTGGACCGCGATCAGCATGTTGCCAGACGGTGTGCGGGTCAGGTCGATCATGAGGGAGTACATCCCACCGGGGCCCGAGTTCTGCACGAAACCGGGACCCACGTAGCGCCCGATGACACCCCCGAGGCACAAGTTGCCCTGGCTGCCTGCGGGGTTCGCGATGAAGCCCTGCGTGAGGCTCGTGACAAAGAAGCCGAACTGGTTCGGCGGCAAGTTCGAGGCCATCAACCGGACGTTGTTCAAGGCGATCGCGCTGCTGCCGACGGCGGTCAACAGGGCGCTCTGCCCGCTCGTGTTCGGCACGGCCGGCCCGCAGTACGAAGCCCCGAGCCCGCCGCCGAGGGGACTCCCGGGCAAGTTGAAGAGGCTCAACACCTGGCCCGGCGTGAGCACGCTGTCGTACACCTGCACGTCGTCGAGCGAGCCGTTCCACCACTCAGTGAGGCCCTCGATCGACCCGATGAACCAGCTGGCCGAGGGAGTGTTCGGCGGCGCCGACCCCTGCACCGAGCCGACCGGCGCGCCGTTGACGTAGAACGTCGCCAGGAAGTTCGAGTCGAACGACACCGCGTAGTGGAACCACGTCCCGACGGGCGCGCCGGGCAAGAGGTAGTCCTGGATGCCGCGCGTCGTGAAACGCAGGTTGTCACCGAAACACCCAACGACCCAGCCGTTGAAGTTGCCGAGCACGACTTGGTACCCGGAAGCGACATCGAGTTTGGCCCAGGACGCGACGGTGAACTCAGACGACAGGTTGGCGATCGCGGGCGCACCCGGGAGCTCGGCGCCGGCGTCGACGCCGTTCAGGAGCACGCTGCGCTGCGTCCCAGGGCGCGCGCCGGCCTGCCCGAGCTGCACGTTGCCGATGTATTGCCCGGTGTTCACCCCGGCGGCGCTGTCGTTGCACACCGGACCTTGGGTCTCGTCCAAGCGGAAATGAGCCACGAGGTTCTGCGCGCTCACCGGCGCGCCGAGGAGCAGAGAGAGGAGCGGCAACCGAATGAGATTCGAAGGCATGGCGGGCATGTTGCGAGGCAGGAGGAGGGACCGGACGTCGCGGAACACGGGCGCCCAGCCGGACAAGAGAGACGCTCACCATCTTAGTGATCAAGGTCGAGACGATTCGTGGCGCGTCGGCTCGGTGGGCATTCGGCGCCGGCCGCGGGTCGAGACCCGGCCGTTGCGAGCCCGTTGCGAGCCCGTTGCGAACCCGTTGCGAACCCGTTGCGAGCCCTTTGAGGGGTTACAGTGCAGGACGTGGAACCGGCATTCTTCACGCGGGCGCTCCCCGCCCTGGCCCTCTTGGCATCATCGCTGGCAACCCAGTCGCCAGCAGCACCCTCCTCCTCGACGCAGGAGGCGGGACCGACCCACATCGGCGCGCCGGCGGGGACCCTAGGGGGCCTCGCTCGACCGACGGACGTCGCGTTCGGGCCCGACGGCGACCTGTGGGTCCTAGGCGCGGCAGGCAGCGAGATCACACGCCACGCCGCTGGCGTTGACGGGATCACGACCGAGGCCAAGTCGCGCTACGCGCTTGCGTTGCCCGAGCTGTCGAGCGACCGACGGGCGGGCCGCCCCTCCGGCCTCGCGGTAGGAGATTGGCGAGGACTCGGCGAGGTTGGCTGCGTGTGGTGCGACGCGGAGCGGCACTCTGTGATCGGCCTCGGGGCCGAGGGCGCGCCGCGCCTCCTGCTCGGCCGTGACGAGGGGCCGGGCGCCGAGGACAAGACCGTCGGAGTGTTCGCGCCAGAGGGCGTCGCCCTCGGCGCGGGCCGGCTCGCCGTAGCGGACACGGGCAATCGCCGAGCGCTGCTCGTCGACGTCCAGGGCGCGTCCGCGACCGTCGTGATCCGAGAGCGCCTCCTGCGTCCGATGGACGTGGCGTTCCTGGCGCCCGGCGCGACGTTCCCCGAGGGCGCGCTCGCGGTCCTCGACGGCGACACCGCGCGCGTCGAGGTCTTTGGCCTCGACGGGACGTGGCTCACGGGGTTCGGCGAATGGGGTTACTTCCCGGGCCTCTTCGCGGCGCCACAAGGGCTCGCCACGTTCGGCGACACCATCTTCGTCGCCGACACGGACAACCACCGCATCCAGGCCTTCGCGCCCAGCGTTCGAAGTCGCCCCGAGGCGCCGCAATTCGCGCCTCAGTACACCTTCGGCGTGCACGCGATCGAGCCCGGCGAGGGCGACGGCAGTTTGCACTACCCGAGCGACGTCGCCATCGCGCCGGACGGCAGCGCCGCCGCCGTCAGCGAGCCACTCGACGGACGCGTCCAGCGTTTCCTGCGCGCGCCCGGCGCCGAACCGCCGGTCGACCCGCAGCGGCTCGGCATCGGCCAGGCCTCCGCGCACTACGGCCGCGTCGCCGACCTCGACGGGCAGTTCTTCGTCATCGCCGAGCCCGAGTCGCGGCAGGTGAAGCTGTTCGACCTGCGCGGCGAAGAGCCCGTACAGATCGGCCTTCTCGGCGGCCACGGCGAGCGGCTCGGGATGCTGATCCGCCCGAGCGGCCTCGCGCTCGACTCGGACCGACGTGAGCTGCTCGTCGCCGACGCGGCCCTGCGACGCGTGTCACGGGCGCGCCTCGCGATCGACCCGGCCGAGGCGCTGCGTTACAACCCTGCTCGCGAGACCTGGGTCGAGGCAATCGACTTCACACGCCTCGGCGCGGGCGTGCTCGATCCGGCGGCGCGCCCGATCGAACCCGGCGAGCTCGATCGCCTGCCGGACGGCGGCGCGGTGCTCGTCGACATGGCGAATGGCCGTGTGCTCGAGCTCGGGCCGGACCTCCTGCCGCGCCGCATCCTGCTCGCGCGTGAAGCGGGCTTGTTGGCGCCCGCGGACGTCGCGTTGGAGCCCGGCGGCACGCACGTGCTCGTCACGGACGCTGCCGCTGGCGCAGTGTTCCGCGTCGCGCTCGGGGCGCAGGACACAGGCGCGACGCCACCGGAACGACTCGAGCTGCGCCGCCCGGTCCGGCCGGAGAACATCCACGCGGCGCGCGACGGGCGCGTGCTGGTGTCCGACGTGATCGGTCATCGGATACGGGTGTTGCGCGACGTCGACGGAAGCCTCCGCGAGATGGACGCGATCGGCGCAGCGCCGTGGGTGGAAGGCGCGCCGCCCGGCGACACATGGCGCACATGCCGCGGCCTCGCGCCGCTCTGGTTCGACGAACCGGCTGACCTCGGCGTCGATGCACGCGGGCGCCTGCTCGTCGTCGATCACGGCAACCACAGGGGAGTCATCCTCGGGCCGGATGGCGAAGTGCTGCTGGGCTTCGGCTCACGGCTCTACACCCGTCCGCTGCAACCGAAACGAATCCAAAAGCCCGACGCAACGCCGGGCACCGGCCGCGTCGACCGTCAAGGCACGAAAGGCGGACAGTGATGGAGCGGATGTCACGACGCATCGCGATCGCCGCAACAGGGCTGTGCGCGTTCGGCCTCGTGGGCGCTTGTGGTCGCGATGGTGCCTCCTCCGCGCCCCCCGGCGGCGGGACGCCGGGAGCGCAGGGTGGCGCAACGCAAGGCCCAACGAATGTGGCGACTGCTGCCGTTTTGCGCGGCCCTTCGAATCGCGGCTCCTTCGTCGCGGAGCTCGTGCCGGCCTCGACTGGGGTGCCCATGAACGAGCCGTTCGGCGTCGAATTGCGGCTCTTCGAGCGCGACGGCACGACGCCCTACGAACCCGAGCAGGTCACGCTCGACGCGCGTATGGAAGAACACGAACACGGCATGCTGCGCGATGTCGAGCTGGAGCGCGTCGGCTCGGGCCGCTGGCGTGCAGAGGGCCTGCTCTTCCACATGGTCGGTTTGTGGCAATTCCAGATCGATGTGCGTGAGGGCGCTCGCATCGAGCGGGCACAGCTCGACTTGCGACTGCAGTGAGAATCACCACACAGGGAATGGGCGGGCCGCAGGGTGCTGCGCGCACTTTTGTCGCAACGATCGCTCTCGTGTGCGCGGGCTGCGACCGCGGCGCCTCGTCGACGCCTGCGGCTGAACCGGCGCGGACGCCGGCGGCCGCTGCCCTCGCGATCGAGTTGACGCCGGCGCTGCGCGCAGCCTTCGAGCGCGCGTCGCCCCTGCCGCCCTTGCCACCCGATCCGACGAATCGTGTCGCGGATGACCTCGACGCCGCGGAGTACGGGCGGCGGCTGTTCTTCGACCCGCGCTTCTCGCGCGATGGCAGCGTCGCGTGCGCGACGTGCCACGTGCCGGAGACGGGGTTCACCGACGGGCGCGCGCTCGCCGTCGGCCTCGCCGAGGGCAACCGCCACACGCCGTCGCTCTGGAACGCGGCACACCACCGTTGGCTGACGTGGGATGGGCGCGCCGATTCGCTCTGGATGCAGGCCCTCGACCCGCTCGAGGACGAACGCGAGATGGGCACGACGCGTGTCTCGGCGGTCAGGCTCGTCGCGCACGACGGCGAGCTCCGCGAGAAGCACGAGGCCGTATTCGGGCCGCTGCCGAGCGTGCTCGAGGACGCAGACTTGCCCGCGCATGCGCGGCCCGCCCTGCGCGGCGAGGGCGACGACCCCGCGGTGGTTCAGGCCTGGCTCGCCTTGCCCGAAGCGACACGCGCGGCGGTCGACCGCGTGTTCGTCGAGATGGCCAAGGCCCTCGCCGCCTACCAACGGCGCCTCGTGCGCGGCGATTCCCCGTTCGATCGATTCGCGCGCGGGCTACGCGAGGACGACGGCGCGCTCGTCGGGGCGCTCGAGCCCGCGGCCCAACGCGGCGCGGCGCTCTTCTTCGGGCGCGCCAACTGCGTGTTGTGTCACAGCGGACCGAACTTCAGCGACGGCGAGTTCCACAACAACTCGCTGCCGACCCTCGATGGCGCTCCCCCACGTGACAGCGGGCGTTTCGGCGGCGCAGCGGTGGTCAAAGCGAGCCCGCTGAACGCGGCCGGGGTCTTCAGCGACGCGCCGGACGGAGACCGCGCGCGCGCGGTGCGCCTCTTGCGCACGGCGTCGGAGACCTGGGGCGAATTCCGCACGCCGAGCCTGCGCAACCTCGCGGATCGCGCGCCGTTCATGCACCAAGGTCAATTGCAGGACCTCGACGCGGTGTTGAACTTCTATTCGACGCTCGAGGGGCAGTCGGCGCGCGGCCACCATCAAGAGCGGGTGTTGGTGCCCCTGCAACTGAGCCCGGAGGAGCGCCGTGATCTACTGGCTTTCTTGGCGTCGCTCGAAGGCGCGCCGATCGACTCCATCTGGACGAGGCCCTGAGGGCCCGCGACGGCGGGTTCTCGAAGGAGCAGCTGCCCACGGCGACGAGCCTCGTCGCGGCCCGGGTAAAACTCGAGTGAACCGCGTCCCAGCTGTGTGAGGGCCTCTTACGCCCCCACACGGGTCTGCGGGGGTTTTGTACCTCAGTCTGGTCCGATCTGCGTGGCCCGACGTCGGTGGGGTGACGATGAGACGTATGCCATGACCCGCGGCAGAGTGGCCGCGATCAATGGACACCCAGGTAGTCTGAACAGAAGGCAGCAGCCGGTTCTCTACGACCTCCCCCGGCTGCGCCCCCTATTCACACCATGACTCGGAGAGAGCCCCTCGCGGGTCGCCGTCCTCCCACGGCGACCTTGGTCCTTGGCTTGAGCGCCATCGGCCTCCTCGGCAGCACCGCGCTCGCCCACGAAGACGACCCGAAGATTCTCGACCGCAAGCCGCCGACCGCGGGCGCTGGATTCCAGCGTGGCCACTTGGCCCAACAGCGCGGCGGCCTGCCAGGTGCCGTCACCCAAGGGATGGGCAACTTTGCCTCCGATGGCGTCATCCTGCGCTCTTGGTTGACGATGGGCGACCTCGGCGTCGGCAGCGCCAACGGCAACGACTGTTGGGGTTACACATCTCCGTCGGGCCGTGAGTACGCGATCATCTGCACGACGACGGACACGATCTTCGTCGAGGTCTCGAACCCGGACCTGCCGGTCGTGATCCAGCACATCGACGGTCCGAACAGCACCTGGCGCGACCCGAAGATCTACCAAGACCGCTGCTACATCGTCAGCGAGGGCGGCGGCGGGATCCAGGTCGTCGATATGTCGAATATCGACAACGGCGTCGTGACGCTCGAGACCAGCGTGACGACCGGCGGGACGGCTTCGAGCCACAACGTCGCGATCGACGAGACGAGCGGCTACCTGTACCGCTGCGGCGGCGGGAACAACCTCGGCCTGCGCATCTACAGCCTCGCGAATCCGAGCTTGCCGGTGTACGTGAACCAGTGGGTCGATCGCTACGTCCACGACGTGCAGGTCGTGACCTACACGACGGGCCCGTACGCGGGGCGCGAGATCGCGTTCTGCTGCAGCGGCCTGAACAACGGCGGCACGGACACGGGCCTGACCGTGCTCGACGTCACCAACAAGGCGAGCCTCGTCGTGCTCGCGCAGCTGCCGTACCCGTCGCGGGCTTACAGCCACCAGGGCTGGCTGTCCCAGGACCGCAGCGTCTTCTACTTGGGTGACGAGCTCGACGAAAACGGCTCGTTCAACACCCGCACGCACATGTTCAATGTCGCGAACCTCAACAGCGTGTCGTACATCGGCGCGTTCGAGGGCCTCGAGCCTGCGATCGGGCACAACATGTACGAGAAGGACGGCCTCCTCTACCAGGCCAACTACACGAGCGGACTGCGTGTGTTCGACGTCGCGTCGAATCCGACCAATCCGACGGAGGTCGCGTACTTCGACACCTCCGCGCTATCGGGTGACACGTTCAACGGGCTGTGGAGCTGCTTCCCATACTTCGCGAGCGGCACGGTCATCGGCAGCGACCTCGAGGGCGGGCTGTTCGTCTGGACCCTCGACTCGGCGCAGATCGACTTCCAGCTCGTCGGCGGAGTCCCCCCGCTCATAGACCCCGCTGGCGACGCCGTGCAGGTCACGATCACCGAGGGCACACCCGGCGACATCGTCTCCGGCAGCGAGACCCTCTGGTACAACGACGGGACCGGCTACATGGCGGTGCCCCTCGCCAATCTCGGCAACAGCCTCTACTCCGGCGCGTTCCCGCCGATCATGTGCGGCTCGACGGTCAGCTGGTATTTCTCCGCCACATCTCCGGCGGGCGCCGTCTTCACGGGCCCGGCGGCGGGCGCCAATGAGCCGTACGCGTCGATCGCCGCGGTCTCGACGACCGTCGCGCGGTTCGACCCGATGGACTTCACCCTCGGCTGGGCAGCCGGCGCGCCTGGTAACACGGCGACGACCGGGGTCTGGGTCCGCGTCAACCCCATCGGCACTGCGGCCCAACCGGAGGACGACCACACCGTCATCGGCACCGACTGCTGGGTGACGGGCCAGGGCACTGTCGGCGGCTCCGTGGGGCAGGCCGACGTGGACGGCGGGGCGACGACCTTGACGACCCCGACGCTCGACATGTCGGGGCTCTCTGATCCGCGCCTCTCGTACTGGCGTTGGTACTCCAACGACGCCGGTGGCGCTACCAACCAGGACACCTTCGATATCGGCATCTCGAACGACAACGGCGCGACTTGGTCGGTGCTCGAGGTCGTCGGCCCGGCCGGCCCCGGCACGTCCGGCGGCTGGATCGAAGCGAGCTTCAACGTAGCGAGCATTCTGACCCCCACCGCGACGATGCGCGTGCGATTCGTCGCGTCGGACTTCGGTTCCGGCTCGATCGTCGAGGCCGCCATCGATGACTTCAAGGTGTTCGACCTCGACTGCGGAACGGGCATCGGCTCGTCCTACTGCACGACGTCGGCCAACTCGTCCGCTAACGTCGCCTTCATCGAGGGCATGGGCTCGAACGTCGTGGCGAACAACGACTTGACGCTCGTCGCGCGTGACCTGGCGATGAACCAGTTCGCGTTGTTCGTGGTGTCGCAGTCCTCGGGGTTCACCCCGAACGCTGGCGGTAGCGCGGGCAACCTGTGCCTCGGGCTCCCGATCGGTCGTTACAACAGCCAGGTCAGCAACAGCGGCTCGTTGGGCCAAGTGACGCTGACTGTGGACAACACCCTGATGCCGCTCCCGACGGGCTTCGTCGCTGTGCAAGCGGGTGAGACCTGGTACTTCCAGACGTGGTTCCGCGACAGCCTCGCGGGTATCCCGAGCTCGAACTACACGCGCGGTTACGCGGTGACGTTCCAGTAGGTCGCCTGCCGGGGGGGGCGCGCACGACGCGTCTCCCATTGAGCAACGAGCGAGGGCGCGTCCTTACGGCGCGCCCTCGCTCTTTGACGGTCGAGAATGACCGCCGTGCGGCGGCCGTTCCGCCCTCACCAACTCACGACGTCGACCACGGTCACCGCCATCGGCGTGAAGGGCGGCAGGTTCGCGACGGAGTTGAACGCCGTGTCGTAGCTCCAGTTGCGCAGAGGCGCCGTGTAGCGATCGCCGCCGTAGACCCAGGGCGCGTCGGCATACTGACTGGTGTAGAGATTCACGAACGAACCCCGGATGTTGCAGCGCCTGCCGCTCCAGTTCTCGTGGAAGCGCGGCAGGTTCTCGAGGCCGCCGTTGTATTGCGACCCAACGGTCTCCGTATTGCCCGTGACCATCGCACAGTTGAACGTCGTCTCCGACGCAGCCGGCAATTGCCCTGGGCGCTTGGAACCGTCCCACGCATTCGACAAGAGATTGACCGCGTCGCCGATCACCGCCGCGCCCTTGGAGGCGACTGTGTTGTAGTCGCCATGGACGTACACGGGGCCTTCGGACACGGCGGTCAGGCGAGCGAGCAGCTCATGCCCGTTGGTCAGCACCAGCCCTCTGGCCTCCGCGCCGTGGCCGATACCGTAATGCGCCGCGTACAAGAGCCCGTTCGCGGGGTAATGCCCACTCGCGCCGAGCAGCGCGAGGTCCACACGTACGGTCGGCACCCCGCCAAGCTGCGACCCGGTCTGGCGCATGTCCGGCAACGGCCCGAGGGTGACGGCGCCCGCGATCGCCGACGTCACGTCGTTCCCGTCACGATCGACGGCCCGGAACGAACCGCCGTCCTCGGCGACGATCAACGTCAAGCCGGCGTTCTCGTGGTAGTACCCCCGCGCATGGGTCCCGAGACCCGCGCCGACGTACTGGTACTCACCCGTTCCTGGATCGATGGTGTAACTCCCACCCGCCGTAGCTTCGTACATCGCGATCGAGCCGCTCCCCGGAGTCGCCGCTTCGGTGACGCCGTGCTCGCCGGTCCGCACCGTCTGTCCGGAGCTGCCATATCCCGCCGGCGGCCCCCAGTACTCCGTCGCCCCCGGCGCGAAGGGCAACCACTCGCCCGCGTCATCGAAGTCCCCGTCGCCGTTCTCGTCGTAACCGTCGGTAAACGCGCTGTCGTAGCCGCTCGGGGTCACCACACTCCCCATCTGCGAACGCGAGTTCATGCGGAAGTACTCGCTCGGCTCGCTGGGATCGAATGGGTTCGCGATCCACTTGCGGATGTTCACCGTGCCCACCGAGTTGTTCGTGTGTTTGCCGCGACGGAAGATTCCCCCGACAGCCCGCACGTAGTTGGTGTTCATCGTCAATGTCGCGCCCGAGCCGAGGTACATATCCGCGTTGCTGTGGACGCGCCCGCCGAGCAGCATGTTCGGACCCGGCGAGATCTCGAGGTCGCCGTTGTAGAACACCGCGTACTGGAAGAGCGGCGTCCAGGCCGCGTGCAGGATCCGATGCGCGCGGCCGCGGTAGCCCGCGACACCCGCACGCGACTCGATCTCGTAGGGCTGGACGAGGGTCTGGATCCCCGATGGGTCGACCTGGACCTGCTCTTCGCCAAAGGCGCGGATGGAGTAGTCCACCGCCGACGCGCCGATGGCGACGCTCCCCTGGCTCGGCGGAACCCGCCAATTCGCGACCGAGCGGCGCACTTCACGCGCGCCTACGGCGACCGCGCCGTCCGCCAGGTAACGCGCCTGGATCGTCGCTCGTTTCACGGTCGACGAGCGATTGGCAACACCGGCCATCGTGAACATGACCGTCACCATGCTCGCAGCCACGAAGGCCCCGAACACCGCATAGATGAGCGCGACGCCGCGCCGCCCGGGTTCACCCCTCGCGCTCGAGCTCGCGCCCGCCACGGCACGCAACCTACCCTCTGGAATCTTCATAAATCATCCTCCCCTTCGTTCGCACTGCCCCACGCTCAACCGTTGCGCAACCGCACTGTGACCTCATTGCGCGCGCGGTAGAGCCGACCGTCCTTATCCATCATCCGGAAGAAGATCTGCACACGCACAGCGCCGAGCGGCACCGTCCAGCCGGAGCTCTCCGGTGTGTCGAACTGCACACGCTCGACGTGCCGCGCGACGATCTTCGCCGTCGCCGGATCGTTGTCGACGCGGCGCTGGAGGACACGCGATCCATCGACCAGCACGACGACCACATAGCTGACCTCGTTGTGCGACCAGACGAGCCCTGTGTCCGGGTGGATGGTGTTCGCGAGCTCGTCCCAGAGCGAATCGACGTCCGACGGGTCGTCCGTATGCAGGCCGTCGCCGTTCCCGTCGAGCTCGGGCCAGCCGTCACCGTCCGCGTCGAGCTCGGGCCGCTCGTCGCGGTCGAGGTCGGAAGGCAGGACGAAGACAATCGAACGCTGCGGGCCGAAGTCCGGGTCGTTCGGGCGCGCCGTCGCGGGCGCCGACGCGTGCACATGCAGTCCGAACTCGAAGGCGGGCGGAGCGCCGTCGTCGAAGACGTACGGAAACGACTTGCCGCCGATCATCGCGCCGGGCGAAGCGCTGCCCACACCGTGGAATCCCGAGTGTCGGAGATCGCCGACGATGCTCGCGAGCGCCTCTTCACCCTCCAGCTGGAGGATGCCTTCGACCGTCGCCGACGAGGTGACCCGCCCCATGCTGCTGGAGGTCTCCACCAACATGCGCGCGAGCATCGCGAGGACCGCGACGACGAGGATCATCTCGACGAGCGAGAAGCCCGCGCGGTCGATCGCCCTCGATTGTGTGATGGGACGCAGCATGTCAACGCACCTCCAGGGACCGCAACTCGACCTTGCGCTCGTGACCCTGCGCACCGCGCCAGGTCGCCGTCAGGACGATCGTCAGCGGGTCCGGTACCGCGCCGCCTGCGACGTATTCGGGGTAGGTCGCGACAAGGCGTTGATCGCGCAGGTGCAGGCGCTCGTAAGCGGCGATCGGCTGACCGTGCTCGAAGAGGCTCCCTGCCACGGGCAGCGCATCCGACGTGAGCAGGAGCGCCTCCTCCATGCACGCGGCGAGGTCGCTGATCGCCGTGTTGTCCTCGCGACTCGAATTCACCAGGCGGAAGCTCGCCAATTGGCTCCCGAAGGCCGTCACGACAGCGATGAGGAGGACCCCCACTGCGATCATGACCTCGACCATCGTGAACCCGGCGCGGCGTGAAGATCGCCGCACCATTGGGATAACCACCACCGGGACACCCCGCACCGCATCGCCCCTGCGCTCGAACCCTCGCGGGCCCTCGGCGAATGATCTCGATTCGCTTTCAACCAACACAGCACCACGCATGACACCCCCCCGCATCAGCGTTCGTCAGAGCCTCGCGCGATGGACCGGAAACGATCCGCGCGGCGGCTGACAACCCCCCATTTTATCCGTGTTCTGGGCAGAGGCAAATCCGACCTTGGGACAGCGGCCCCAGCGCACTCGCCGCGCGGGTTTTGCTTGCGCGGATCACCGAAATCGCATCGAGTGCCTCAACTCTGGGCGCGCCGCAGATGCGGCGGGACGTAGGCCGCGAGCTCGATCTTCGCGAAGCCTGCGTCCACGAGCGCACGCTCGATCGCCGCGCGCGCTGCGGTCGCAAACTCGAACTCGTCCGCGCCGACCTCGACCCGCGCGTCGTCGCCGAGGTGCCGCACACGCACTTGCCGCAGCCCGAGCGCGAGCAGGCGGTCCTCGGCGCCTTCGACCTGCGCGAGCCGTTCGCGGGTGACGGTCGTCCCGACGGGGAGTCGCGACGCGAGGCACGCGGAGGCCGGTTTGTCGGCGACCTCGAGGCCATGGGCGTGGGCGTAGGCGCGCACGTCGGATTTCTGCCAACCGGCCTCGGCGAGCGGCGCCACGACCCCGAATTCACGGGCCGCGCGCGCGCCCGGTCGATCGTCGAGCTGGTCGTCGGCGATCTCGCCGAAGGCGAGCCAGGGCACACCCTCGGCCCGCGCGAAGGCCTCCATGGCGCGGAACAGCGCCGCTTTGCAGAAGTAACAGCGGTCGCCGCGGTTGGCGATGTAGTCAGGGTCCTGGCCCTCGTCCGTGCCGAGCTCGACGAGCCGCGCACCACAGGCGACGGCCACGCGGCGCGCGGCGTCGAGCTCGCGCCGCGCGAGGCTCGCGGAGTCGGCGACGACGCCTATCGCGTGGGTGGCGCCGAGGGCACGCACGGCGGCGTGCAGCAGGACGCTCGAGTCCACCCCGCCGGAGACGGCGACCGCGACACGGCCGAGCTCAGTGAGTCGCCGCAACAGCGCCTCCTCGCGGGCAATGGTGTTCCCGCCCTGGGGCGTCTCAGGCGTCTGCCGTCCGCCGTCGCCGAGTAGACCTAGCTGCAGCGGACTCGAGGGCGGATTCGGCGACATGGGACGCGGGGAGGCCTCGACCGAGCTCGGCGACACTTGCATGGCTGTGCAAGGGTCCAGCCAAGGGGCGACACCACTCGATCATGATAGGACGCGCGCGAGCAACGCGCCTCGCCCTCCTCGCCCTCACTCAGGCGATTTCCGCGCTGGATCGCAGCTCGCTCGAGGCCCATTCTCTTTCTCCATGCACCGCTCCCTTCGCTCACTTCGCCTCTTTGCGCCGACCCCCGTCGCTGGACTCGCGCCGGCGTGGGTGTCGCTTGCGCTCTCGTGTGCAGCGCTGCTCGGTGTCGGGTGTTCGCGTAGCAAATCCCTCGATCAGCCGGGTCGTACTGTCGTGACGAGCGGGCAAGGCAGCGCCTTCGTCCAACCCGCGACGAGCGAGGAGGAGGCGAACGCGAGTGACGAGGTCGAGGTCGATATTCCGACGGAGATTGTCGTGGGAGGATCGGACGCCGACGGCGAGCTGTCGCCGGTAGATAGCGACGAGTTCGGCGGTCGCCCGCCAGCGCTCTCGTTGAGCGACGCGAACGCGTCCGGCAACGCGTTCGGCGTGGACGCGCAACGCGCCGCGCAACTGCGCGCGGACCCCTCGGCCCAGGCCGGGACGAAGATCGCGAATCTCGTCACGTTCCGGATGTTGAGCCTGGCTGGCGTCGACGTGAATGCGCTGGTCGACTACATCTTCTCGCCCGAGACCGAGCTCGCGCGCTCGTTCGAGTTCCCGAAGCACATCAAGGCGCTCGACGGCAAAGAAGCGGCCATTGTCGGGTACATGATCCCGCTCGAGTACAAACCGCGCACGGAGGAGATCAAGATCTTCATGCTCGTGCGGGACTTGATGAGCTGCTGCTTCGGCAATTCACCGCGCCCGGATGAGTGGGTCTATGTCGAGATGGAGGGCGACACGTCGGCGAAGTTCTATCCGTACATGCCGATCACCGCGCACGGCATCCTGCACGTCGGTCGCCTCGAGGACGAGTTCGGCTTCTCGGCCGGCGTCTATTCGTTGAAGGCCCGCAGCGTCGAGCTGTTCAAGGTCGACTGAGGGCGGAGAGAAGTGCGGCAGCCGGCTGTGGGTTGCCGAATCGGCGTACGGTACCAGGTACGCGGCGCCGATTCGGCAACCGCAACCCCAACCCCATTCCGCCTCCGCCTCACTCCGCCTCCGCCTCACTCCGCCTCCGCCTCACTCCGCCTCCGCCTCACTCCGCCTCCGCCTCACTCCGCCTCCGCCTCGCGGCGTCGCCAGCGCGCCAAATGGATCGCGAGCAACGCGACATCCGGCGGTCGCACACCCGCCAGCCGCGACGCAGCCCCGAGTGTCCGCGGGGTCAAACGCGCGAGCTGCTCGCGCGCTTCGGTGGCGAGGGATTTCAGCGACGCATAATCAAACCCCGCCGGGATCTCCGTGTCCTCCTGACGCGCGAGACGCGCGACAGTTTCTTCCTGGCGCTCGAGGTACCCGGCGTACTTGACGTCGACCTCGACCGCGTACAAATCGTCGGCATCGAGCGCGAGCGCGCCGAGCGCAGCGTGTTCGCGCGCGAGCTCCTGGAGGTGCACCTCGGGCCGCCGCAGCACCTCCTCCAGGGATCGACCGCCAGGGATGAAGTGTGTGCGCAGCGCCCGCTTCGCGGCCTCGATGCGCGCCTCTTTCGCCTCGAGCGCTGCGAGCTCGCGCGCCGGCACCAGCCCGGCCTCGACGCCGCGCCGCACGAGCCGTCGGTCCGCGTTGTCGTGCCGCAACAAGAGCCGGTGCTCCGCGCGGCTCGTGAACATGCGGTAGGGCTCTTTCGGGCTGGTGACGATCAGATCGTCGACCATGACCCCGATGTAGGCTTCGTGGCGGCGCAGGACAAAAGGCGCGCGATCCTGGATCCACAGCGCAGCGTTGGCGCCCGCGACGAGGCCCTGGCCCGCGGCCTCTTCGTAACCCGACGTACCGTTGATCTGCCCAGCGAGAAACAGGCCCGGAACAGCGCGCAATGCGAGGGTATCGCTGAGCTGACTCGGCTCGACGAAGTCGTATTCGACGGCGTAACCGTGGCGCAAAAAACGCGCGCGCTCGAGGCCCGGAATCGTCGCCATGAACGCCTCTTGCACCTCAGCGGGCAAGGACGTCGACACGCCGTTGATGTACAGCACATCGCTCTCGAGGCCCTCGGGCTCGATAAACACCTGGTGGCGGTCCTTGTCGGCGAAACGCATCACCTTGTCCTCGACGGAAGGGCAGTAACGCGGACCGACCCCTTGGATGCGCCCCGCGTACATCGGCGCGCGGTGTACGTTCGCGCGGACGATGGCGTGGGTCGCCTCGTTCGTGTACGTGATGTGGCACGCGACCTGCGGCAGGCGCGGAAAACTCGCGCGCTCGGTGTGGAACGAAAAAGGCTCCGGCCGCGTGTCGCCGGCCTGGGCCTCGAGGCGCGTGAAGTCGACGCTGTGCGCCGCGAGGCGCGGCGGCGTGCCGGTCTTGAGGCGACCGAGGCGCAGCGCGAGCCGCTCGACGTCACCGGACAGACCATCGCTGCTGCGCTCGCCGATACGGCCGCCAGCGGCTTGTGTCTCGCCGATGTGCAAGACCGCGCGTAAGAACGTGCCCGTCGTCAGGACCACCGCGGCTGCGCGCAGGACGCGCCCGTCCTCGAGGCGCACGCCGCGCACCCAGGGTGTGCTGGGCCCGCGCGGGTGCGCGTCCTCCTCGATGATCAGCCCGCTGGCAGCGCCCTCCATGAGCTCGAGCGACGGCGCCGCGCGCACGAAGGAGGTCGCCGCGGCGCGATACAGGTGCCGATCGGACTGGCAGCGCGGCGAGCGCACCGCCGCGCCCTTGCTGGTGCCGAGCATGCGGAACTGGATCCCCGTCTCGTCCGCCACACGCCCCATCGCGCCCCCGAGGGCGTCGATCTCGCGCACGATCTGGCCCTTGCCGAGCCCGCCGATCGCCGGGTTGCAGCTCATCTCGCCGACCTTCGCGAGGTCGAATGAGACGAGGGCCACCCGCGCGCCGAGCCGCGCCGCCGCGAGGGCCGCCTCGACCCCGGCATGGCCGCCGCCGACGACGATCACGTCCCAGCGGGCGGCGGGGTCCGTCGACGGTCGGGGGTGAGGGTGTGAGGCAGCGTTCGCCATGGCCTGGGCGCGTCTCGCGCGCGCCCTTCGAACCCGCCATTCCAACCGCTGACGGGCCCAGCGTGGAAGCCTCGCGCAGGATTCGAGAATCCGCGCCAGGCCCCCCCCCGACCCGGCCGAAAGTCCCCTAGGAAGCCGGGCCAGCGCGGCCCCAGTGCCTTCCAACCACCCGATTCGCCCCCGTACGCCGGGGCGCGGCTCGGTGTCCCGAGGGAGCAAACGTGCGATCCTGGATCCTCCGCCATCGACTGCGCCTGCGGCTCATCTACGGACCGCTCGCTGGCGAGCTGCCCGTGGACGGGCCGACCGCCAGCGGCGGACCCGGGCTCGGCACGGTCCCCGGCGAGGTCTGTCCACACGGTCGCCTGAGGCGAGGCGAGGACGGGCTCGAGCTCGTCCCGATGCCGACACGCGTAGGCCGCAGCCGCCGCGTGGGGTAGCATCGGCGCGATGGCCCGCAAGCTCTCGAAGATGATGGATGCGCAGGACGCGTCCCGGCAGGGTGCCGGCTTCGCGCGCCGCACCCTCGCTGGGCTCCTGTTCGGGCTGACGGTACTACCTGCGCTCGCGCGCGGCAGCTGTCCGACCACGCTCGCGACGACCCACTCGGCGCCGGTGTCGGCCCCCCCCTGGCGCTTCCAGGAGGACCCCGCGCCGCGGCGCAGCCTCGAGCAGCTCCTCGCCGAAGCGCGCGCAGAGGCCGCTGCCGCGCGGGCAGCGCTGCTCCCGAAGGTGTCAGCGCTGATCGCCTCCCTCGACGCCCTCGAGCGGCGCGGGCGCGAAACGAACGCGGCTCGGATCGTCGACAGCCTCGTCGCGCTCGGACTCGACGCCGCGCCGCTCCTGGTGCAGTACCTCGACCCGGGCGCGACCGCGAGCCTCGCCCATACCTACCGCGCCGAGCGCGTCGTCGATGCCATCGCGCGGCTACGTTCCGTCGCGACCACCGATGCCCTGCTCGCCCGTACGCGCGAAGGCACGCAGCTCGGGCGCCTCAACGCGCTGCGGGCGTTGAGCGCGAGCCCCGAGCCCGATCGAGTCGCGGCGGCGCTCGAGGCGCTCGTACGTTCGATCCCGATCGACTCCGAGGAAAATCGCCCGGTCCGCGGGGGAGCGCTCGCCGCGCTGGCGCGACTCGGCGGCTCCGCAGCCCATCGCATCCTGCGCGAGACCATGCACGCGGAGGACATCCAGTCGGTCGAGGCTGTGCTCGACGCGCTCGCCGAGGCGCGCGCCGTCGAGCTCACGGCCGACGTCGTGGCGCTGCTCGTCGGGCCACGTGGACCGCTGCTCGCCACCCGTCTCGCAGCGTACGTCGAGGCGGTGCCAGCCGCTCTGAACCACGACAACGCGGTCGAGGGTGTGTTGCGACTCTGCACCCTCGATACGACCTCTCGCGACGCCAAACTGCGGCTCCTCGATCAACTGCGGCGCGGCGATCACAAGCCGCCGACGAGCTCGCGGCGCGACCTGCAAGCATTGCGCGAGTCCACGGACGTCGGCGTCCGCAGAGCGACGCTCATCTATCTGGCGCGCATGAAGGACCGCCCGGCGAAACGCGAGCTCTTCGAGGACGTCGACGCGATGGTCAAAGATGGGCGCAACGAGATCGCTGGTTTCGAGACGCGCGCGGAGCTCTATTACCTCGTCGGAGACCACAACGCCGCGGTGAAGGACTGGCGCGAGGCGCTGCGCGCTTACGGCGACCGTGGCAGCGTGCGGCCCGCGACGCCCTACATCGGCCTCGCGCGTTCGCTCACGCTGCTCGGCAAGCACAAAGACGCGGCCGAATACTTGCGCCAGGCGCCGCTGTCGATGTCCGCGCTGCACGAGCTCGCCCGTGACCGGGACTTCGAGGGCATGTTGGCCTCGCGTTACCGCGACGCCTTCCATTTGCCGGACGACGGTACGCAGTGAGGGCCGACGCACCGCCGCACGACCGCGCCTCCGCGCCACCGCAGATCGGGCTCGTCACTTCGCCGCTGGTCCTCGAGCACGACACAGGCGCGGGGCATCCCGAGCGCTCGGCGCGCATCAAGGCCGTGTTGCGACGCCTCGACGAGCGCGGGCTCACAGCACAGCTAGCGGCACTCGAGGCGCCGCGCGCGAGCCTCACAGCGCTCGAACGTGTGCACCCGAGCGCGTACGTCGAGCGTGTCGCAGAGAGCATCCGCCGGGGCGCGCCCTACATCGACAGCCCGGACTCGACGGTCTCCAGCGGCTCGTACGACGCCGCGCTCGTCGCGGCAGGCGGCGCGCTCGCGGCGAGCGACCTCGTCGCGACGGGCGCCTGGCGCGCAGCGTTTTGCGCGCTGCGACCGCCGGGGCACCACGCTGAAGAGGCGACGTCGATGGGCTTCTGCCTCTTCAACAACGCGGCCATCGTCGCGCGCCACTTGCAAGCCGCCCACGGTTACAGCCGCGTGGCGATCGTCGACTTCGACGTGCACCACGGCAACGGCACGCAGCACCTGTTCGAACACGACCCGTCCGTGTTCTACGCGAGCCTGCACCAATACCCGCACTACCCCGGCACGGGCGCCGCGGACGAGCGCGGCCTCGGCGATGGCGAGGGGACGACACTCAACCTGCCGCAACCGCGCGGCAGCGGCGATGTCGAATGGCTGCGCGCGTTCGAGGGCCGGCTGCTGCCAGCGCTCGAGGCCTTCGCGCCCGAGTGTGTGATCGTCTCCGCGGGTTTCGACGCACACGCCCTGGACCCGCTGTCGGGCACGGAGCTGTCGGCCGCGGTGTTCGGCACCTTCACACGCGGCCTCGTCGAGGTCGCGCAGCGCCTCGGACACGGGCGGATCGTGTCGTTGCTCGAGGGCGGGTACAGCCTCGAGGGCCTCGCGGCGTCGACAGCAGCGCACGTCGAGGCGCTGTTGGATTCGTACTGAGGTTGTCGAATCGTCGATACGGAGCCAGGCTCGTTCTACCCGATTTGGTCGCGCGCGCTTCGCGCGCGGCGCGCGCGAAGCGCGCGCGACCAAATCGGGTAGAACGAGCCTGGCTCCGTATCGACGATT
>Ga0163144_10001639_pt1 | contig 52572 bp, 51 predicted proteins | sample OliLak19BULKMAT1_FD_123175 | JGI IMG/M metagenome (GOLD analysis project Ga0163144, IMG submission 123175) | Freshwater microbial mat bacterial communities from Lake Vanda, McMurdo Dry Valleys, Antarctica - Oligotrophic Lake LV.19.BULKMAT1 | ecosystem: Environmental > Aquatic > Freshwater >... | reverse complement strand
CAGGGTTTCGGGCGGCTGATCCGCGGGCGGGAAGATCGGGGGCGGGTGGTCGTTCTGGACAGCCGCGTGCTGACCGCGCGCTACGGGCGGCTGTTCATCAAGGCGCTACCGCAAGGTATGGAAATTGAGGTTATTGATTAGCGGCGTGGGGCCGCGGCGATGGGCCTGGCGGAGGGCACATCGGAGGGTCCGAGGCTGCGCGGGGGTTGCCCCGCTTTCTCCGCGAAAGTTCGTGTGATGGTGTCGCGAAAGTCAAGGGAATAATCACGAAAAATTGATCGAATCCTCGAACGAAAATTCTTTCTGATTCCTTGCAAGATTGGTGCTGCCGGGTATTGACCCGTAACGACTTGCGCGCGATACTGTCTCCTGCGGAAGAAGAGGTCGAAATCAGACGTTCGAGCGTTCGCCCGCGTCCCTTGAAGTCTTGATTCCGTCGGGCGGAGCGCGGGTCACTTGGTGGGGGTTCGTGGGGGGGATCGGCGTCCGCGGGGGTACGATCTTCTCCCACGTTCGCTTTACGTCGCTCGGGGAGAAACTCCGTCGGCTCACGCCGTTCTCGGGCGTGGCAGGTTTCTTGCGGATTGGATGCAGCGAGATCGTGGGATTTGGGTGCGCAGCCTTTGAGGGGATAGATGATGGCGACGATTACGAAGAAGGAACTGATCGAACGGATCGCCGAGCGCACCAAGATGCGGCGTACGGACGTGAAAGAGGCCGTCCAGGAATTTCTGGACCAGGTGATCAGCGAACTGAAAAAAGGCAATCGCCTCGAGTTCCGCGATTTCGGGGTTTTTGAAGTGAAGGCGCGGGCCGCCCGCGTCGCCCAGAACCCCAAGACACTCGAGCGAGTGCTTGTGCCCGCCAAACGCACCGTCAAGTTCAAGATCGGACGCTTGATGAAGGAAAGCATCGAACTCGGTGCGGCCCAGCAGACCGCCGCCGCGGAAGCACTGAAGGAAGTGAAACTCGTGATCCCGACCTCCAAGCCGTTGGGTCTTGGAGCCCCCGTCTCGATCAACGCCGCGATCTAGGTTTCGATCCGGCGCGACTTCGCACGGTAACAGCGCGAACAGAACCTAGTCTGCGGTCTTCGCCGGCACCACCAGTTCGAGCATCCGGTCGATCGCCAACCGCGCGAGTTCCCGGACGTGCGGCAGAACCCGAACGCTGTTCACCACCCGGGGTGCCCTCGGCTTGTCGCGACCGTCAGAGTCGCCCACGAGATTGTCCACCACCCAGAGAAGGTGCGGCTCGTCGATCCGGTACATCGTGGTGCACAGGCACTGGCATTCGCTGAGGATGCGGACCTCGACTCCTCGCGCGGCGGCCTCGATCGCAAGACGGCTGACGAGGTGAAACTCCGTGCCGATGGCCCAGCGCGAACCCGGGGCGGCGCCCCGTATCGTCTGAATGATGAACTCGGTCGAACCGTTGAGGTTGGCTTTATCAACCACTTCTTTGGCGCACTCGGGATGAACCAGGATCGTGGTGGGGGGGAGTTCCGGGTGGGCGGCGTTGGCCGCACGGATGCTGTCGCAGTGCTCGGGCCGAAACAGTTTGTGCACCGAGCAGTGCCCGGCCCAGAGGATCACGCGGGAGCGAAGGAGTTCCTCGAGCGAGGCACCCCCGAAGGGTTCACCTTGGCGCGCCATCCGCGGGTCGTACACGCAGGAATTGAGCCCTACATCGATGCCCAGCCCGTGCGCGGTGTTGCGTCCCAGGTGCTGGTCGGGCAGGAACATCACCTTGATCTCTTCGTGTGCCGCGGCGGGGGTGGTGCCGCCCCCCAAGGCCCACGACACGACGTTGCGGGCGTTGGAACTGGTGCAGCACGCGCCGCCCCGCTCGCCCACGAACGCCTTGATGGCCGCGGATGAATTGACGTAGGTGATGGGGACAATGCGGCCGGTCCAGCCGTTGAGGGCTAGTGCGGCGTGGATCGCATCCCACGCCTGCACCGTGTCGTCGTACTGGGCCATGTCCGCCATCGAGCAGCCGGCGGAGAGGTCGGGCAGGATGACCTCGACGGCTTCATCGGTGAGCATGTCCGCCGTCTCGGCCATGAAGTGAACGCCGCAGAAAATGATGAACTTCACGGGCTGTTCGGCCGGACGATCGGTGGCAAGTCTGGCCGCGATCTGCGAGAGTTTGAGGGAATCGCCGGTAAAATCGGCGTGACGGATGACCTGATCGGTCTGATAGTGATGTCCAAGAATAACGAGCGAGCCCCCGAGTTGACGGCGGCGGGCCGTGATCGCCGCCGCGAGCGCGGCGGGCGTCATCGTGTGATACGACTCGGGGAGTGAAGGCTGCCAGAGCATCTTGACGAACGGTATGACCCGCCTTCCCTCGCTACTTCACCGGCGCAAGGCGGATTCTGCGGAAGTGAATCTCCGCGCCCTCGCTTTGCAGGCCGATCTTCCCGGGGATCTCGGCGACCGCCCACGCCTCGTTCAAGAGTTCGCCGTTGACCAGGAGCCGCACGCGGTCGTGAACGGCGTGGATCTCGTACTCGTTCCATTCGCCGACGGCGCGCTCGGCGGTCCCGGTCGCCTTGGTGTTGCGCCCCCGCAAGCGCGCGGCGTCGGTCGTCATGGAGAAATCGCCGATGTTCCAGAAGTCCCCCGCCGCGCCGCTCTGCAACTGGGCCTCGACGCTCTTGGGCCACACCTTGTGCTCACCGTGCACGCGGAGCAGCACGCCGCTGTTGCCCGCTTTCTTCGTGGTCGGGCTGAAGCGCCATTCGAGTTTCAGGACGTAGTTGGTATAGTCCTCGGCCGTGTGAATGTACCCCGCCGGTGAGCCCATCGTCTGAAGCACCCCCTCCTCGACGGTCCAGATCGAGAGCGGATCCTTCGCCGCGAGATCCGGAACGCAGGCCGACCACCCGGAAGCGTCCGTTCCGTTGAACAAGACGACCTCCCCCGGCAGCGGGGCATCAAGGTCGCGCACGAAAATGTGGCGATACCACACTTCGTCGCCGTGGTCCTGGAGCGCGATGTGACCCCGCGGCTGGAGCCCGAACCCGTCGTAGACGTTGAACTTGCTCTTGGCGATCGCGCCCTTCCACGCCTCGTCGTCGAGACGGCACTCAACAACTTTCGTTTCGTTCAACCAGTGCTGCACCACGCCGTTCCGAAGCCGGATCCGGAGGTGGTTCCACTCGCCCGGCGGATGCACAAGTTTTCCCGCGACGGGAACGGCCAGGTCGTACAGCGCTCCGGCGGAATGCGCATCGGTGGGGCCAACTCCGTGCCCCAAATCGTCAAGAATCTGACATTCCGGCCCCGATTGCCACGCGGTGTCGTGCGTCTCCGTCACGCGGTACATCACACCGCTGTTGGCCTTTGGTGTCGTCTTGAACTCGAGCGTCAACTCGAAGTCACCGAATTGTTCGACGGTGACAATGTCCCCCCCTCCGCCGCCGACGACGGAACGCAGGGTTCCGTCGTCGCCCACCATCCAGCCCTTCGCGGGAAAGGATTCTTGCCGGTAGCCGCGCCAGCCTTCGGTAGTCTTTGAATCGAACAGTTGCCGCCAGCCGGCGGCAATGTCGGTCGGGGTGGCCGCGCCCGCCGACAAGCGAACGACCCCGAGCGGGCCGTCGGCCGGCACCATTTCGGAAGGCTGCCGACCCAACGCCGTCGAAGCAACAAGGAGTCCACAGATCAAAAGCCGTTGAACATGCATCAGGGTCTCCTCCGGACTTGGCGTTGAGCATGCCCGATCTCGAGCGCCGTCGTCTCGAAAGATCCGGCACGCCGGTTTCCCGTTCATCATTCGTTGATACGATTCTCAACCGGGGTCGGGAGAATATACATGCGGATCATGATTATCGGCGCATCGAACGATCGATCGAAGTACGGCAACAAGGCAGTGCGGGCCTACGTCCGACAGGGCCACACCGTCCTCCCCGTCAACCCCAACGAGTCTTCAGTCGAAGGCCTGCCATGCTTCACCTCGATCGCTGGCGTCCCCGGCCCGATTGATCGTGCGGCCTTTTACGTGCCCCCCGCCATCGGCGGGGGCGCGATGCGCCAACTAGGCGAACGAAAAGACGTCGGAGAAGTGTGGCTCAATCCGGGCAGCGAATCTCAGGAAGTGCTCGACGCGGCTGCCGCCGTCGGCATCGAGCCCATCCAGGCGTGCGCGATCGTCGATATCGGTGAGATGCCGTAGGGGTTGACCGATATCTCAGGGTGACAAGAAGTTCACCGCCGACCAAGGGCTGGGGTAGCAAGAGGGCCTGCGCCCTGTCTTCACGGCTTAACGGCTTAGGCTTGGAATCCGGCGTCAGGCCTTCTTCTTCTCGTCCTTGGGTGCTGCGGCGGCGGCCGCGAGACGCTCCTCGAGGCCCTTGCGGTCGGCGGCCCGATCGGCTTCCCACGATTTCACATCCACCCACTCGCGGCGGGCGAGCATGTCGCGCACCGTGTCGGAGGGCTGGGCTCCGACGCTGAGCCAGTGCTTCACGCGCTCGCCGTTGAGTTCGATCTGCTTGGCCGCATCGGGGTGCAGCGGGTTGTAGTAGCCCAGCGTCTCGATCACGCGGCCGTCGCGGCGGACGCGCTGATCGATCGCGCTGATCCGGTAAAACGGACGGTTCTTGCGACCCAGACGCTGCATGCGGATACGAACCAAGCGAAACCTCCCAATGAAACCAATGGCTGCCGGCGTGAAGTGCCGGGTCGAGAGTTTAGGCGGAAGCGGGGACGTGTTCCAGCGGGTTCGTTTCGCTCTGTCTCCCACCGCGTTCGGTTTCTCGTCCTTTCGAGCGGCCGCCCGATGGCCGCGACGCCTGAATCAAGCCCGCTCTATCGCTAGGTCTGCTCACGTCCGTGCAATGTTCGCAGATGCCCGTCGTGGAGCCGGGACAAGGTCACGAGGCTTGCCGCCGCGCCCTTGATGCAGAGCAAAATATCCTTCTGGGTGTCCCAGACGTCGCCCTGCGTACCCAGAAAATCCTGCGAGCCTTCGGCGTCGATCTCCGCGACGGCCCATTCGATGAGTTCATAGACCGCGCTGAAGGCGGTGCAGATCGACATGATGAACAGCACCAGCCACCAGCCGCGCTTCACCGGTGAGGTGCGGATCAGGATCTCGCGAGCCAGGATCGCCGGCACGAATCCCTGCAAGAAATGCCCGACGCGGTCGTAGTGGTTCCTCGACAGGTCGAACGTATCGCGGGCCCAGTTGCCGATGGGCACTTCCGAATATGTGTAATGTCCGCCCACAATCAGCAGCGCACAGTGCAGCGCGGTCAACCCGTATAGCAGGGGTGTCATCGGAAACCGCCGGTACGTAGCGATCAGCACCACGATCCAAAGCACCGCCGGAAACACCTCCAGCGCCCACGTCGGATAATCGTGCGGGCGGTACGCCGACCACGCGAGCAACGCGAGGGTGAGTCCGAGCAGAACGGCGGGGAGGCGATGCCGGCGGGGGGACGAAGCGAAACTCTCGGCAATCCGGTCGGGCATCCTGGTACGGTATCGAAGCGCAGGAACCGATGCGCTCCCGACCTGACTGCCTCCGCAGGTTTGCACGCAGGGAAATTCGGCGACGGCTTCGACGCTGCGCGGCATCCCTAACAAGTTTCCCAACGGGGTCACGCCGTACCTCCAACCACACAGGCTCGCCCATGCTGAACGCCGTCAGTCGCCGCGATGATGTTTCCCGTCGTACTTTCGTGCGGGTTGCCGCCGCGTCGGGCGTCGCATTGGCCGCGGGAGTTCACACGCTGCCCGGGGCGTTTGCCGCGAATCTGCGCAGGAGCCAGCCTTTGAAAATCCTGATTCTGGGCGGCACCGGGTTCCTCGGACCTGCGTGCATGGAGACGGCTCTGGCCCGCGGCCACACGGTGACGCTTTTTAATCGCGGCCGAACCGAGGACCGGCGCAAGCGGGCAGGTCGGCCCAGAGTGATCCCCGAGGGTGTCGAAGTTCTATACGGCAACCGGGACACCAAGATCGATCCCGAGTTCCTCACGGCTCAGGAAGTCGACGTGGGTATGTTCCCCCTCTGGATGGCACCGACCGGCCAGGCCGCCGGGTTTCATCAACGCAACGTCGCGAAGGCGGTGAAGGCAGGGCTTACCTTCCGGCCGGTTGCCGACACGGCCAAGGCCGCGCTCAACTGGTACAACGGATTGACCGATGACCTCAAGTCCAAGATGGTGGGGGCGATGCTGGAACGCGAACGCGAAAAGGAACTCGCCGGGGCTTTTCGCAAATCCGGCGGATGACCGTCCACCGCCCCGATTCACTCCACGGCACCGATTCACTCCACGGTTGAGCCCCGCGGTCAACGAGGTTCACTGCGTCAGATCATTCCTTCGCGAAAGTTCTTCCCGCGGCGGCACCGCACTCCGGGCACACCGCCAACCCGCGCACGTCGTAACCCCAACGTCGGCACCGCCCCGTGCGGCCCCGATGCGCTGCCCGCAGAGCAGAAAGTCCCGCGCCAACTACAGCGGACACGCTCCCCCAGAAGAGCACATTCAAAGCCAACCCCGCGAAAATCGGCTCTTATGCGAGCACCATGCCATCGAACGGCAAGGCGCCGCGCTGCACGACGACGCCGCCTGAGATCGATCGCAGGACCGGTCCTCCGCTCCAACTAAAACTCCCCCAGCCGTGCACGCCCTCGTGCCAATAGCCGAGGCACCGGGCTGGCCATCCGGACCGCGTTTGAATGGGCCATGAGGCAAGCGTGCCGCCCCCGGCCACGCCCCCTTTCAGCATCGCCGCCGCAGCCGGGTCGGCGTCTTCGAGTGAAACGCGCGGCGGGAGCGCAATCGGGAAGGGCGGCCGGAGCCGTTCCGCAGGTTTGAGGTGGAGGATGATGGAGTTGTTACCCAAGCCGTACTGCGAAGGAGAGACCAAGGCTCGACCTCGCCGCGTCCAACCCCACCCCGACTGATCCGATGTAAAGATCCACGTGCCGCCGGGTCCCGCGCCCATATCCAGCCGGATCTGCGCTAAAGGCGAGCCAGAGCCCGCCCCCCGCAATGACAGGGCAGCACCCAGCCCCACGCTGATGGCCAGCCCCGCAAGAAGCGAAAAGCCCAGAAATCGTGCCTGGCGACGTATTGGTGAAAAGTGTACAAGATCCCGTGGTGGTGGTTTCAGGGTCGTCGCGTTCGCGCCACCCGCCGCACCCTGCCCGCGCAGAAAAAACCCCGGCACACTCGCCGGGGTCTGTAGTGCAATGCGAACTCGGCTCACGCCTCGTCGATCGAGACCGGTGCGCCCGCGACCCGATGGTTTGGCATCCGCTGCAGCACCGCGTCCACCAGCCCGTACTCGAGCATTTCCTTCTCATCGAGCCATTTGTTGCGGTCGCAGTCGGCGGCGATCCGTTCAATCGGCTGACCCGAGGCGTTCGCGTAAATGCTGTAGAGACGATCGCGGATGCGGAGCATCTCGCGGGCCTCGATCTCGATGTCGGTGGCCTGGCCCTCCATGACACCGCCCATGAGGGGCTGGTGCATCAGGTTGCGGGCGTTAGGCAGCGTGAACCGCTTGCCCTTGGTGCCGGCGCACGCCAGCACGCTGCCCATGCTCGCGGCTTGCCCGATGATGTACGTGCAGACGTCGCACTTGATGTACCGCATGGTGTCGAGCATGCCGAGGCCGGCCGACACGCTGCCACCGGGACTGTTGATGTAGATGTGGATGTCGTTCTTCGTGTCCTCGTTGGCGAGGAAGAGCATCTGGGCGACGACCAGGTTCGACAGTTCGTCGGTCACGGGGCCGCCCAGAAAGATGATTCGGTCCTTGAGGAGGCGCGAATAGATGTCGTACGCGCGCTCGCCCTTGGCTGACTTTTCGATGACGATGGGGACGAGGTAACCGGACATGGGAATCTCGCTATAGGAAGAGGCGGGAGGGCGAAAGAGACGGATAGACAAGAGAGACTTTGGACGCGAGGCCGTTGGGCCGACTCAGCGCAGGCCCATCGTCTTGGCTTCCTTCGGGGTTTCGGTCAGCACTTCATCGACCAGGCCGTACTTCAGCGCCTCCTCGGCCGTGAAGTACTTGTCGCGCTCCCCGTCCTTGGTGACCTGCTCCACGGTCTGCCCCGTGTGGAAGGCGATAATGCGGTTGAGTTCCGCCTTGCTCTTGATGATCTGCTCGGCCTGGATGCGGATGTCCTCGGCCTGCCCGGTGATGCCGCCATAGGGCTGGTGGATCATCACCTTGGCGTGCGGCAGGATAAACCGCTTGCCCTTGACGCCCGCCGTCAATAACACCGCCCCGCCCGAGTACGCCCTGCCCAGGCAGTAGGTGTTCACAGGGCTCGACAGGAACCGCATCGTGTCGTACAGCGCGAGCGTGTCGTCCACCGACCCGCCGGGCGAGTTCACATAAAAGTGGATGTCCTGCCCACGCTTCTGGTTCTCCAGATAGAGCATCTGCATCATCACCCGGGCAGCCGACGAAAAATTGATCTCCCCGATCAAAAACACAATCCGATTTTCGAGCAACAACTCGTCGATCGTCATTTCACGCGTGCGCTGATAACTGACTCCGGCGGCGGGCATGGCGGTATTCCTTTCCAGCAGAAGCGAACGATTCTTGCGAAGGCCGACGACAGGATACATCGACCGATCGACCAAGGGAAGATTGGTGCAAATGACGGACCAACGCAGGGGCCACTCCGGAATGCCCCAGCAACCCCCGTACGGCCGCACACGCCCCCCTTTCTGAAAGGCGGCCGACTGCCAAAGTTGCAGCCTCGTCACCTTTCGCTCAGCGCCGACGCTTCCTTCCGATGAGGTATCCTCCCGATTTGCACTCTTCACGCCGCCTTTCTAAACTCCCATCCCAACCCCGCCCATCGTCAGCCTCCGATCGGCGTTTGCAGACCGTTTTCGGGGGAGGAGGCCGGGATCAATTCGGACGTTCAGGAGTCGGCGTGCCCACAGCAGTTATCAGTGACGTTCACGGCAACGCCGTCGCCCTCAAAGCCGTGCTCGCGGATATCGAGAAGCGCGGCATCGACCGCATCGTGTGTCTGGGCGATACGGTCGGGTATGGTCCCGACCCGCTCGAATCCGTGGATTTGGTGCGCTCCAGATGCGCCTGGTCGTTGATGGGCAATCACGATTACGGCGTCCTCTATGAGCCCACGAACTTCAACCCCGGAGCCGAGTCCGCCGCGTTCTGGACCCGCGACCAGTTTGATCGGGAGCCGGACGCCGCCCTCCGAGCCCAGCGCTATGAGTTCTTGAACCGCCTGAAGGTGCGGGTGGTGGAGCAAGTCGGTGCCAATGGGGCCGAACCCGTGCCCGCCACCGGCCTCACCGGGATGCACCTGCTGGCGGTCCACGGCTCCCCCCGCCGCCCCATCAACGAGTACATTTTTCCCGATGACGCGATCAACTCTCCCGACAAATTGGAGAGTATTTTCGACCGCGTGCAGCGGGTGTGCGTGGTCGGCCATACCCACGTCCCGGGGGTCTTCACCGACGAACCCGACTTCTACTCGCCCGGCGAATTGGGTGAAGCGGGTTACCCCTTCCGTGATACCGAGAAGGCCATCATCAACGTCGGCTCGGTCGGCCAGCCTCGTGACTTTGACCCCCGCGCCAGTTACGCCATCCTGCATGACAAACGGGTGCAGTTCTGCCGCGTCGAATACAACGTGGCGGCCACGGCCAACAAAATCAAGGCGATCCCCGAACTCTCGGACTGGCTGGGTGATCGGCTCTTTGAGGGGCGGTAGGCGGTGCCGGTCCAGCGCGTTGCCAGCCCTCAGCGTCAGGACCGGTTGCCCGTGTTCGGTTCAATTTCTTTCAGGTACGCCCACGAGTACAAACCCGTGTCGTGCCCGTCGGAAAAGCGGATCTTGATCGCATAGTTGCCGACCAGTTCCGCCGATTCGGCCACCAGAGGACCTTGTGATCGCGACATCGACGACGGGAGAACCGTCAGCGGGTTCTTCTTTATCTGGGCTCGAAGGTTCCGCATGTCGGCGGACGGGGACATTTTCCGAAGGTACGCGATCGAGTAGTACGACGTCGCCCCGTCCGCCCATTCGATGGTCAACCCCCGGTCTTTCTTCAAGTCAATATTCCGGGGCGGTTCCACGGTGAAACGCTATGCCCCTCGGCCGGCGTCGCTCGTCGCCTCTAAACTAGGCCGATGCCCACCGCCGTGATCGACACGCTCGATGCCGCGATCACTAGGATCGGCTCTCCCGTCTGCGTCGGGCTCGATCCGGTTCTCGGATCGCTGCCCGCCGAAGTGCGGGCCCGGCACCACGACCCGCTCGCGGCAATCGCGGAGTTCACCCACGCCGTCGTTCGCGGGGTGGCGGGGATCGTTCCGGCCGTAAAATTTCAATCCGCGTGCTTCGAGCGGTATGGATCGCGGGGGGTGGCGGTTCTGGAAGAATCCGCGCTCGAGGCCGCACGCCTTGGTCTGGTCGTCATCTGGGACGCCAAGCGGGGGGATATCGGCACGACTTCGGCCCATTACGCCGCTGCGGCGAAGCGACTCGGAGCCCACTTTGTCACGGCCAATGGCTATCTGGGGCGGTCGGGGTTGACACCCTTTCTGGAGGCCGATCTGGGAATTTTCGTGCTCGTTCGCACGAGCAACCCCGATAGCGACGCCATCCAGAACGAGCGTTTAGAGACGGGCGGCACGGTCGCGGAGATGATGGCGGGGCACGTCCGAGCGTTGGGGGAAGGTGTGCGCGGGGTGTCGGGCCTGAGCGCCGTCGGCGCAGTGGTGGGAGCGACCAAGGCGGCGGATGCCGCCGCATTGCGCAAACTCATGCCCGACCAAGTGTTCCTTATCCCCGGGTATGGGGCCCAAGGCGGCACCGCGGCCGACCTCAAAGTCATGCTCCGCTCCGACGGCCGAGGAATCCTCGTCACCGCCAGCCGGTCGGTGATCTATCCCAAAGCCGGAACCGACAATTGGCAACGAGATATTGTGGTTGCGGCAGAAACCCTGAGCCGCGAAATCGCCGGTGTCGTCCGCTAACCGCTATCCGCCATCCAAGAGCTGCCGACGTGACAACCCCAGCCCCCATCAACACCCGCCAGGTGTCCGGACGTCGGACACTTTACCTGACGGAGCCGTTAGCCGCAGTGTGGGAAGTTTCGGCGGCGGCGCGGGCCGGGCGATTGACGCCGCTCGGGAATTGGTCGGCGGGGTGTGTATTGGGGCATCTGGCGGCGTGGATCGACTACGGATTCGACGGGTATCCGTCGCGGCCGCCTTGGTATGTCAAGATGGTGCTCCGGCTGATGAAATCGCGGTTCTTCGGAGCCGCTGGGTCGCCCGCCGGAGTGCGGATTTCCGGGGCCCCAGCAGGGACGTTTGCACGGGAGGAATTGACCGTGGAGGAGGGAGAGCGGCGCTTCGTCTTGGCGTGGGAGCGGCTGCGGGCCGGGCCGCCGCCGGACCCGCACCCGATCTTCGGTCGTTTGACCCACGACCAATGGTCGGCGATGCAACTGGCGCACGGGCGGCTGCATTTGTCGTTTTTGGAGATAAAGTGGTCGGATTGAACCCCATCCGCGCCTGACTTCTGGTACACTTGCGGGCACGAAACGACAGGGGGCGACGACCATGCAGCCAACTTCCAAATCAGTGGGGATGAATTCCGATCCCTTTGCCCGGCTCCGTCAAAACGCGACGGCGGGCGGCATCACGCGCACCGACGGTGCCGACTGCGAGGACGAGTTTGTCCGCCTGATGGCGATGATGCAGACACTCAGCAAAGTGGACGATGCGTCGGAACTCTTTCAATTGGCCGCGAAATACACCTCGGACGGACCGATCTCCGGAGAGGCCCACGCGATCCTGGTGATCTGTACGTCGGGATTGGGCGTGGGAGAGTTTCAGATCTCGCGCCGGCTTGTTTATGTGCCCCGCCGCGGACAGACGGTTGATGTCGGTCATGAGTCTGAACCATCGCCGATTCTTTCGGGGGGGTTTGTATCGACGATCATCCGCAAACGCCAGCCGGAATTGCTGACCAAACTCGACCTCTCTCGTGACCCGGCACTGGGGGCCGAATTCGCCTCGTTTGATTCATGCCTCTTCATCCCGCTTTTCTCGGGTGGCAAGATGAGCAAGCGGATCCTGCTCTTCCGAAAAGGGTGGGACGAGGTCGATTTCGAGCACGTCGAGCGGGTCATGCTCATCATGAACCTGATCGAGACGTCGATCGAGAACATCGCGAACCTTGCGAAAAACAAGGAACTGAATGGGCAGTTGAACAACCAGTTCGAGCAGGTGAGCCGGATTCAGCGGAAACTCTTGCCGCGGGAACACCCGGAGAAGCGCGGCGTGTGGGACGGGCGAAAGCACGCCGAGAAGAGCGGACATGGCTGGCTGGACGTGGGGATGAGTTATCGCACCGCAGAGCGCGCGGGGGGCGATTATTACACGTTCTTTGAGTTACCGGATCATCGCTTGGGCGTGCTTGTGGCGGACGTCGCGGGCCACGGTGCGGATGCGGCCATGGTGATGGGCATGCTGCACACGGTGGTCCAGAGCGGAGTGCCGATGGAGGAAGGCCCGGCGGCGGTGCTGAAGTATGTGAACCGGCGGCTTGAACCGCTGATGAGCGAAGGCCGCTTCGTCACGGCCTTCTGTGCGATCTTCGACCCCGTGGCCCGGACGGTGCGCTACACCTCGGCGGGCCACCCTCCCGCGAAGTTGCGGCGTGACGGCGTCATGGCCGAGCTCTCCAACGCGGCGAGCGACGTGATCGGGATTTTCGAGAACCTGGAGGCGCTCGAAGCGACGGTGGAGTTGCACCCGGGCGATGTGTTCGTCTTTTACACCGACGGCATTACCGAGTCGTTCAGCCCCGAAGGCCAGGCCTTCGGCGGAGAGATGCTCGACGCGACGTGCCGGACCGTGGGCGGCACGGCGGCGGAAATGGCGATCGCGATCGATGCCGCGGCGTCGGATTGCCGCCGACGCGCGGACCCCGACGACGACGTGACGGTGGTCACGGTGGCCTTCCTGCCGGGCTGAGCGGCGAAGAGTCTCACTCACACACGCGGGATCGAAGCGGTTGGTTCCCAAGTGGCTCGCCATTCCGCTGCGCTTGAGTAAACCCCGGTAGCGGATCGTTGTGCGGCAGTCGGAGTGCGAGCGATGGGCGAGTTCACCAAGGTCGATCCGGGCGATGTTTCGGCGATGTCCAGGTTTATCTCGATCGCCTTCGGCACCAAGCCCGAAGGCGCCACCAAGTGGCTGAGCGAGAAACTCGGCGTTGACAATCTTCGGGTGATGCGCAATGGCGGGGCCGACGGCCGCCGCGTGGTCTCGTGTCTGGGCCGCATCCCCATGGCCCAGTGGTGGGGCGGGAAAAGCGTTCCGATGCTCGGCATCGCCGGCGTGGCGACGCCGCCGGAGCACCGCGGGTGCGGTCACGCGAAGCGGATGATGCAGGCGGCGGTTCGCGAAGCGGCGGCCGACGGATACCCGCTTTCGGTGCTCTATGCGTCAACGCAGCCCTTGTATCGCGCGGTCGGATATGAGCAGGCGGGACACCGATTTGTGAGCAAATTGCCGATGCAGACGCTCGGCGCGACCGAGAAGGCCCGGGACGTGGTCGCGATCGGCCCTCCCGAGATGGACGAGGTGAAGGACTGCTACCGCCGGTTCGCGCAGAACTTCGCCGGGATGACGGATCGCACAGAGTACTTATGGGAACGAGTCAGGAACCGGCGCGACGAGACCTTTCACGGTTTCGGGGTGCGGGAAGACGGACGAATCGCGGCGTACATGTTCGCCCAGACCGAGAGCGGCGGCGGTCGCGAACGGGGCGATCTCGTGGTCTCCGACATCGCATGGAGCACTCCATCGGCGGCCCGCAAGGTTCTGGGATTGCTTGCCGATTTCACAACCATGACGGAGCACGCCTTGGTGGCGGGGGCCCCGCTGCACCCGTTGGCGACGCTCCTGCCTCAGCAGCGGTTTTCGATCGACCTGAAAGAGTTCTGGATGCTGCGTGTCTTGCGGGTGCCAGAGGCCGTGCGGCTGCGCGGGTACGCGCGCGGGGTCGCCACCAGCACGGTGTTCGACATCCGGGACGACTTGGTAGCCGAGAACAACGGCCGGTGGCGGGTGACGGTGCGCGACCGCAAGGGTGTGTGCGAGCGAACCACGGAAACCGAACCCGCCGTGCAGTGCGACGTTCGGGCCTTCGCGCCGCTCTATTGCGGGCTCCACACGGCCTCGCAGGCCCGAGCGATCGGCCTCCTGGAAGGACCGGACGGAGCGGTGGAATCCGCCGACGCCCTCTTCTGCGGACAAGGAACGCCGTGGATGACGGACTTCTTTTAGCCCTTGGGTCAGCGTCCGCCGGGGGCGATCGCCATTTTCAGGACTTCCATCCGGTCAGGGGCGTTGAGCGACGGGCCGAGAAGGATGAACGGCGCGGACTCGTTCGAGGTGGCCCGCACAACATAGGGACTGTCGAGCAGGCGGGCGTCGGGGCGAACGGCATTGCCGGCCGTCGGGGTGGCCGCGCCTTCGGGCACATACACCAAGCCGTCATCGCGTGTGCAGATATAGCCTCGGAGGGCTCCACCGGCGTTTCCGGTGACGATCGGAGTGACAGCGACCGCGCCCTTTGAAAGAACGGTGGCCCGAGCCGTTTCGAAACCGACGGCAACGACGCCGTTGAGGCGGGTGCTGAGAATCGCGAAGGGAAGCGGATTCTGAGACCCCGAAGGGATCGTGTTGGCTGTGGACATCGCGAGTTGAAAGGCCGCGGCCGGCGTGTTCGACGCGGTCAGGAGCGTGCGGGTGAGCGTGGCGCCGAACGCGCCATCCGCGAAGCGGATCGATTCGATTTCGGTGCCCGCCGCGGTGCTGCGGAGAACCCAGACGATTGAGGCATCGGGCGAGTGCAGGGGCATCGCGTAGCCGCCCCCGGGGGCCGAGCGGACGTCTTCTCTGCCGGATTTGTCGCGGTACACCAGCACGCGCTCGGCGGCGTCAACGCCGCGCCGCACGAACACGAGGCCGTCGGCGTGGAAAACCGCGTGGGCGTTGACTTCAGGAGATTCGACAAGCCATGTCACGGTGTTACCGAGCCAGCCGACCTTGCCGATCACGCGGGTGCCGTCGGGCTTGAGCTGCTCGATGAGGAAGCCTTGCGAATCGGCGTCGCGGCCCAGAACTGAATCGGCCGGCACCCCGGCCGCCAGCTCAAGGGGTTCGAGCGCCGCAGCGCGAATCGCAAACGCGCGGAAAGAACCCGGCGACGGCGGGCTCGCCCCCGGCGCGGCCAAGAGCGCGGGCCACTCCGGCGGAGCCCCGGTGCGGGTGACCATAAATCGGCCGTCGGGCGAAACCAAAGGGAGCGTGAGCCCGTCGTACTCAACCAGGCCCAGTGGCACCACCGCGACGTTGATGCGCGAAATGGTGGTGCGGGCGTTGGAGGCCGGGGTGGCAAGAGGACCGGCGGGGACGGCAGCGCCGGGTGAAGCCTTGACCGGCGTGCCCCGCACAGGGGCAGACGATTCGGTGACGCAGCCGCTCACGCAGAGAGAGCACAGCAGGAGGCCGAATGGGAGGTGAGGTCGCGGCATGAAGTGGGGGAAGGCAGCAAACACACGCGAGACCACGGCCCGCCGGGGTGCCACGCGGAGGATCAACGAGGCTCGGAGGGTTTGGCAGGCGGGGGCGGCGGTGGGACGCCGGGATCCGAGAGGAGCGGGTTCTCGCTGCCAAGTTGACGGCGGAGTTGCTCGAGGCGTTGCAGGTAGGGCGCGTTCACTCCCTCGGCGGCGTCAGTGTTATCGACGACAATGGGGGTGATGAAGACCAGCAATTCGGTGTTGGTCTTGGTGCGTTCCTTGCTCTTGAACAACAGACGAAGGACCGGGATGTCGCCCAAAATGGGAACCTTGCGGACGATGTCGGAGTCCTCGCTCCGGAGGATGCCGGAGATGACGATCGTCTGGCCGTCCTTGACGATGAGCTGCGTCGTCGTTTCGCGGCGTTCGACGATGAACCCGCCGAAAAGGGTCTGGCCGGGGACGATCGACGAGAGTTCGAGGTTGACCTTGAGATCGACGTCGCGCTTCACGGTGATACGAGGGCGGATACGCAGTTGGATGCCGACCGCCTTGTAATCGAACGTCTGGGTGAGGTTGCCGTTGTCGTTGGTCTGGGCGTTGGTGATGAAGGGGATGTCTTGCCCGTCGAAGAACTCGGCTTCCTGATTGTCGCTCGTGAAGATCCGCGGTTCGGAAAGGATCGAGACTCCGGATTCCTGCGCCAGGGCCTGGAGGAGGACATTGACGTCGAGATTGGCGTCCAGGACCGAGGTGTTGAAGAGGCTCTCGGCGATGTCGTTGCGTTGCCCGGTGGCGGTCGTCGAGAGCGAGACCGAGTTGTCCGGATTGGTGGGGTTGATGTCCTGGCTCGACCAGCGGATGCCCAGAGACTTGGCGTCCTCGGTCGAGAGTTCGGCGACGACGGCCGCGAGAAGCACCTGGCGACCCGGCTTGTCGAGTTGATTGACGAGGTCGATGATCGACTGCTTGTACTCCGGCGGCGAGACAACCATGATGGCGTTCTGCCGCCAGATCGGAACGATACGGAGTTGGCCCACAAGGTTGGAGGCATTGCGACGGTCGGTGGGCGGTCGTGAGCGTTGCCACCAGAAGGACATCGTGTCCGGGGTGGTGGTCTCGGTGGCCTGCCCGTCGGTCGTTGTCGTCTCGCTGGCGAATGGGCTGGCCGAGGAAGCCGCGTCCGAAAGCCCCGACTCCGACCGGCGGATCTGGGCGAGTGTGCCATCTTGCGAAAGAAGGGTGTTCAGTTGCTCGGCAAGGTCTTCCGCCGAGGCGTGCTTGAGTTCAATGATGACGGGGAGGCCCGCCGTCTGGGGCTTGTCAAGATCGGCGATGATGGTGTCGATCACGGCGATGTTGTCGGGGCTTTTCGCGACGACCACCAGACGGCTGGATTCTGGGATGGCCTGGAACGAAAACTGGCCCGCCAGTCGACCGACGCCCTGGGACGAGCCCGCGGACGCCGCCTGATTATTGTTGCCGCCCCCGCCCGTGGTTCGGCCCGCCGTCGATGAAGCCCCGGACCCGAATAGACCTTCGAGAAGATCACGGACCTTCACCGGGTCGGTGTTCTTGAGGTCGTAGATCTTCGGAACGACCGCTTCCTCCGGGAGGGGCCGATCCCATTGGTTCGCGATCTGTTGACCGACCTGCGCCAGGATCGCCGGGTCGGCGACCACCGTGACGGAATTTTGCTGGGCGTTGGCGGACACACGGATTTCGCCGCTCGCGGCAGTGGCGGCCTCGGCCCCGCCCGCCTGGCCAGCGAATCGGAACATCTGCATCTGATTGCGTGGCTCGTTGTTGTTGCCTTGGTTGCGATTCCCGCGCTGGTTGTTGCTGTTCGAGGCCGGCGCCGACGCGGACCCGGATCCGAAAAGTTCCTCAATGTTGGCTTTAATCGATGTCGCATCGGCGTATTTCAAGCGGAACGTCTCGGTCTGCAGCGCCCCTGCGGAGGGGCGGTCCAGCGACCCGATCAGCCGTTCCAGCCGCTGCAGCAGGCCGACGTTGCCCATGACGGCGATCTGGTTGGAATCTTCGTCAACCGTCCGCTTGGCATAATCGGGGATCGAGTCTTTCAGCATCTCGCCGATGTTCTTGGCGTTCGAGTGCCTCAGCGCAAAAACTTTCTCGACCACGGTGCCCACATCGGTACGCTCCAACGTCGATTCGTCGGGCCCCAACACCGGGACGTCCTGCCGAGTGATCTCGGTGATGTCGCGGAGCGTGATCGTCGTCGGTGTTTCAACGACCGCCACCCCGGTCTGAAACAGGGCCATGAACACCAGGTCGAGGGCGTGCTGGCGCGGAATCGGCTGGTCGTTCAGGACCGTGACCTTGCGCGAGAGCACGTCGGGTTGGGGCATGACGACCTTCCCGGTGGCCTCGACGATAAAAGGAATGATCTGATCGACCGTCACATTCTTGAAGGCAAGGGTGGTATCGGGGCCTTCCAGAATCCGGCGTCCATCGGGGTCGAGTTTGGGGGCCGCACGCGGTGGGTTCACGGTCGGCGCCACCGGAGCGGGCTCAGGCACTGCCGCCTCGGGCTGCGCGAACGCCGGCACACTCAACGCGAGGCCTGCTCCGAGCAAACTACCGATGGCGTGTAATCGGAATGGGCGGTGCTGATGCGTCATCGTGAGGGGCTTTCTGTTGGTTCGGGCGAAGGTGTGTCGGAAGAGGCGTCGGGGGCAGCGGCCGGCGGGCTCAGCCGCGGCTCCTGTGTCGATTGGGGCGAACCGGAATCTCGCAAGCCGCTGGCTCCATCATCCGGCGGCGTTGACGGCATGACCGCTCGGTCGCGCTCGAAGATCGGCACCGTGAACTCGGAACCCTTCCAGCGAAGTGTGACGTCCCAGGGCGCGTTCATGGCAACCACGGCAAATCCGTCCTTCGCAGGATCACCCGCCGACAGTCGTGAGCCGTCGGCGAACCACACCGCTCCGTTCACCGCCGCGATAATGGCGGGACCGCCATAACGCAACGGCGCATCCGGGGCGTCCTCTTCGTCGGGCTCCGCCTCGGAAACGACCGGAGCCGACGGAGGGCTCGGCAGGATGAAAACCGAGCGTCCATCAATCTGGGCCGAGTACCCGGCAAAGACGCCGGCCTGCTGCTCGGCTTGGCGTTGTTCCTCTCCCTTGGCTTCCAGAGCGGCGGGGCTCTTGGCGAAAAAGGCCCGGGCGAGGTCGGCCGCGGGAACCGCGAGTCCCGCCAGGGCGAGCACGACCGAAGCGACGGCAATCAACGAAAGCGCCGGCGAATGCCTCCACGCCCACAGCAGCGAAAACTCCTGCGGCTTGCGGGGCGTCACTTCCGCGCTCCCTTGCGAACCAGGAGCCAGGTTTCGACCGCGAGCGAAACGCGGAGGAGACGATTCTCCTCGCCCCGGCCCCCGCGACCTTCCTCGGCACGAACATTCAGGCGGGACACAGTGGTCACGAGTGGCCGACGCTCCGCATCCGCGAGGAACGCGGACAGCGCTTCCGGTGCGGCCTCAAACTGCAGTTCGCGGACGAGTCGATCGACCCGGAAATCGGGCCCGAAGGACTGGGAGAGCGGAACGTTACCTAGAGGAACCGTGCGCGAGGTGCTGGACGCATCGGTGATGCCGTGCTCGTCGAGCAACGCATCGATCATGCGGTTGAACTCGACGGGCCGGGCTTCGGGGTCGCCCGGCCCTTCGACCGAGCCATAGCGGGCCAGACCAAGTTTCACGTCGGCGTCGGCGGCAGTGAGGGCGGCCCGATTTTTCTCGTACGCCACGAGCGACGCCGCGTTGGCGTCGCCCCGCGCCCAAAGTTGGTTGGTGCGATCAAGGACAGGTTCGATCACACCAAAATAGGCCGCGATGAAGAGCGCGGCGGAGAGAACCCAGCGGGTCACGCGGGGCAGCGTCGCGAAACGGGCCGCGAAACGGGCGGCGTTGCCGGACGTCGGAGCGGCCATCAAGGAGCGCCCCGCGTTTCGTCCATCCGCGCCCTCAATCGCTCGACCTCAGCCGCCAGGCGTTCCTTGGTAGCGGCGTCGAGGGATTTTTCGTTCTTCTGCAGGTAGCCCTTGCGGGTTCCGAACTCGAGGACCACCTTGCCGCGGGGGAGCTTGGCGATGTCTTCCGTGGCGAGGGGCGGCGGCGGGGTGTCCGAGCCTGCGGACGGCCGTCGCGAAGGCGACGCGGCGGCGTCGGCCACGGGGGCGGCCGCGCGAGCGGCCCGCGCGGGGCGTGCAGGAGACCGATCGTCCGATCGATCGCCCGGGTTGCCGGCCGTGGGGCCGGCCGTGGCGCCGGAGGCGGGTGCGGTGGCCCGGGTTCCGGCCGCGTCGGTGGCGTTCTCGCCGTAAAGCCGAACCGCGAGCGGCGTAGCGGCGAAATCTTCCTTCGCGGCGAGCGCGTTGTGGGGCTGAACGATCTCGGCCGTCAGTTCAAACTCCACCCCCTCATCGGTGTTCTCGTTGCGCGTTCTCTTGAGGTTGCGGAGCATCCGAGTGCTGTTGAGATTCTGCTCGAAGCTGGTGATCAGTTCCGACTTCTCCGCCCTGCCCTGAATCACCAGCCCTTGCTCGGGCGAGAGCCGAAGGCTGGGGATCGACACCCCGACCGGCGCTATCCGGGAGAGGTCGTGGAGGAGTTTGGTCATCGGGAGGCGACCAGTTGATCGCTCATTCGAGAGTTGGTTGTAAAGGGCGGCGCGTTTCTGCAGGGCCTCGCGGGTCGAGCGGCTCCCGTCCATGGTCTCAAGTTTGGAGGCCAGTATCTCATGTCGGGCGTAGGCGAACCCCCATCGCCCGAGCAAGAGGGCCACGAGCGCGCCAACGAGGACCACGGCGGCACGGGTGGGAGTGGCGAGCCATCGGGTCATACGGACCGGCGGGGCCTCGGCGGCCACGGGCTCCCTCCAGCGCAGGGAGGCGAGTGAAGCCGTGAGAGGATCGGGATCGCTGGCCAGAATCGCGGCCCCGAGAGCGAGCCCGAACTGGTCAAGCCACGCCGCCTCGTATCGCGGTTCGGCCACGGCCGGGAGAACGATCCGTTCGTATAGATGCGTCGTTGCCGTCGCGGACAGCGTGAGTACGCCCTTGCTCGACGGCTCGTCGCTCATAAAAGACCGGACCTTCGGGGCGCTCTGCGAGGCATGAAACACACAGCAGGCCCCGGACGGCTCGACCATCGAACCAAAGCTCCCGGGCGCAGCGCTCGAAGCCGGGCCGGGGGCCGTGATTGCGGCCAGACACGCCGCCGCGGGCGCGAAGGTGAGGTCGAACCGCGGAACCTTCGTCGCGGGTTCGGCAATCAGGCCGCACGCGAGAACCCACCCGCCGGAGGCGGGCCACGGTCCGCAACCCATACGCCACGACGCGATGCCGTCGGGAAGGGCGGCCTCGGCGGCCAGCGCGTGGGCCGGGCTCCGCTCGACCGCGTCGGATTGCGGTGACGGAATGATCTTCGCGAAAGAATCGGCAACGGAAGCGACCGCGACGAGCCGTTGAGCGTTGTGACGGGCGGCGATTGAAGCGATCGCGGCGGAATCGCCCGGGGACGCTTCCAAGGTTTCCAGCACCTTGGGCCGGCCGCTGCCGGAAAGAACAACCACGAACGTGGCCTTGGAACGGGCATCGATCCCGATAACGGCCTGGCCGGACGCAAGGGCGGATCGGACGGAGGGCTTCATCGGATGGACAAATCCTTGATCACCACGGGTACGGCTGAACGATCGATAACGGCGGACATTTCAACCTCCATGCCGGTCTGGGCGTCACGGCCCTTGCAGCTGACGACAAAGACGTTCGAGCGGACACAGAATATCTCGTACAACGCCGCGAGTTGCGGCCGGCTCATGCCCGGGACATCGAGCAACTGGATAATGCTGGTGAAACCTTCAACCCGGCCAGAGCGTTCGACGACGATCGCATCCGCCAGCGTCGAATCGATGTCGGGTAGAAGTTCGATGGTGGTCGCGTCGCAGGTGTTGATGTTCAGTTTACCCGGCAGAGCCGGCCCGACGACCGCCGCCGCCGGAGTGGTTTCGTCCAAAAGAAGGCCGAGTTGCTCGTCCGAGAGTGCCTGGATACGCCGCCGCTGTCCGGGCTGCGTGTTCAGCCGGTTCGCCAATTGCGACAGACTGGCGGTGAGAAAGTCCGAGAGTGAAGCGGATTGGTTCGCGGCGATGTGGTCGATGATGACCTGCGCCTGCTCGGGCGAAGCCTCGATGCGGCCCCCGAGTTCAGTGGCGGTGGTCAGAGAAAGATCGAGACGGGCCTCGCCGGACGGTGCGTTCCCGCCTTCCACACTCACGGCGGTCAGGACGCCCGACCACGCGGCATCCAGAACGCCATCGGCATCGTCGGGCGGCCACGATGCGTCGCCGTCGTCTTCGTTGTCGTCCAGCACGCCGTTCAGGTTCCAGTCCTCGCCGCGAACGTCTCGCACATCAACACCCGCCACCAGTTCGAGTTCGGCGATCGAGCGCATAGCGGCGTTGCGCGGCAAATAGGGGTAGGGCATCGACTGGTAGTACCCCAGTTCGGCACCGAGTTCGCGCGCGGTGTCGTCCGCATCGATCCAGTCGAGGATCGAATCGGCGACGTCCTCGGACATGAAGGGCTCAAGCGCGAGGAACTGATCGCGAGTCACGGCGTTGATATTCAGTTTCGCGTGGGCATCGGCGGGTCCGTCAACCGTGGACTTGCCGACCGACGTTCGCACGCGGAAAGAAGCCGAAGCCAGATCGCCGTTGGCCGCAGCGGTGAGGTCGTCAAGCAGCCGGAACGCATCGGCGGTCTCGGGGTTCTCGGTTTCGTACTCGATCCGGGCGATGGCGGTCTCGATGCCCGCCCGGGCGGCCCAGGCGGCCCGCGTCGTCGCCAGCGTCTCCCGCCCCGCAGCGGCTTGGCCGAAGGAGGTCGATTGGATGGCGACCACCGCGAAGGCCGCGATGATCACGGCCGCGATGACGAGGAGCATGGCGAAGGCAGGGCGAGAGCGGCGTCCGACGGCCGCGTGGCCGAACCCTCCCGGTCCTGTCCGCCATCTTCGTCCCGATGGAAACGTGCGGGATTCACTTTGCAAATCGGAGGAGGACGCCATCAGCGGGAACCCTCAGGTGATGAATCCGAGGTGCTCTCACTCTCCTCGGCAACATCAACGGGGGGCAGTGGAACCCGGTCCAGAGAGACAAACGACCGGCGGGTGGAGGTGAACTTGCCGGTGTCGTCTTCGGTGGTCACCTCGATGCGGACGCCATGGGGGAGGCCGTCGAGGTCGGAATCCCACTCGGGAAACCAGGCGGCTCCATCCGTGGCGGTGATCGAGAGCGCCCGGACCCCCTCGACAATTGCCGAGGCAATGCCGCCTCCGTCCTGCGATTCGTCAAACGCTGTGTCCGCGCGACGCCACAGCGCCTGTCCCTCGCCCGCCAGCGGGGCCACTCGGTACTGCACTTCAAACTCGTTGCCCTCCGGAATTCCGTCGATGCCTCGCAACGGCTTGGTGGAACTGGTGAGGAGGAGGAGCGTGTCGCGGGCCGCCACGCCGTCGCCCCCGTCCGTGATCGAGAGGCGGGCAAAGTAGAGATCCGAATCGCGGATGGCCGAGGTGACGTCGGCGGTCATGCGTTCGATGGCTACGGCGGCGCGACTGGTGGCCTGTCCCCGGGCGGTCGCGACGTTGCGGACTTTCAAAAGTTGCGAGACGGCCGCGGCGGCACCGCCGGCCACGAGCGCTCCGATGATGGAGCCGACGAGGAGTTCAATAAGCGTGAAGGCCGGGCGCAGCCCGGATGGCGGAATCATTCGGGTATTGTCACTCGCGTAAGACGGATTCCTCGGGTTGGCGATCGCGGTCCGGATCATCGCCCAAACGCGGCGCGATCCGGGTCTCGATGAGGATCGATTGGGGGCCTCGGGCCGATGACCAGTCGATACGCACGGCCACCGTGTACGGGATTCCGGATTCCCCGTCGGCAAAGTCGAGGCGATATCGGTAGTCGGTGAACGGGGCTTCACACGGACCTTCGATGGGGAACCGCGAGGCGTACGTGTCGGGCCCGCGCATCAGCACGAGGTTCAGTTGCTCATCCGCGAGTCGGGCCGCCGTACCGATCTGTTCGCCCATGTGCTGCACAGAAAGCGCGCTCCCCGACATGGAGATGAAGATGCTCAGCGCGACCGCGAGCATCACCGAGGCCAAAAGAACGTCGGCCAGGAGGAAACCGCGACGGACCGGGCGACCGCCCTTCATTCTGGCCTTCCTTCGCCAACTGGGGCTCGCGATTGGCCATCTGGCATTTGTGCTCACCACGCGTCGTCTCCCTTGCCCGCTGCGTCGAGATCGATGGCGACGTCCGTGTGCGCGTTCAAATCATCATTCGGGCCGGCGACCCCTGCGGTCAGCCGGCCCGCGGGAAGAACGACGGTGAGGGGCGATGCGGCATCGCTCCCTTGGACCGCGATGCGAATCGTGGGACGGGGGAAATTGAGGCGAAGGTCGATTCGGAAACGGGAGGGATCGACCGCATCGTCGCCGATATTCACTGCGGTCGGAGGGCACTCCGAAAGATCGACCGGGGCAATGAGCGGATCGGGAGCCCAGTCGGACATGGAGCCGGCCGCCGTCGACCGTTTCGAGTGGGCCGCGAGGCGGCCGGTGACACCGTCAAAATCAATCGCGATGGGCTGGCTGGAAAGTTGTTCACGCCGAGCGACCGCCGAGAGCAGAACGGCCGTCTGCTGGGCCGCAGCGCGGGTCTTGCCGCCGGAAATCGTCGCGAGACGGGGGGCGGCGACCCCGAGCACGACCGCCAAGATCACTAGAACGACGACAAGTTCAATGAGTGAAAAGCCACGACCCGAGCGGCCAAACTGCCGATCACAACAAACGAGACGCAAAGCGGACCGCGGCGGGCAACAGCGCAAGATGGTTCCTGATTTCATACCGGCTTTGATTCTGAATGATTCCGTGCCACCGTCGATGGATTCTCGCGCCGGCTCGCCGACGTTTAGTCTTTCTTGCCGTTGATGATGTCTTTGTTCTCGCCGTCGCCCCCGAGCTGGCCGTCGGCGCCGTACGAGACAATATCGAAATCGGTGTTGAACTGACCCGGAACAATCAAAACGAACTCATTGCCCCACGGATCTTTGAGTTCATCGGAGTTGTTGAGATACGGGCCTTTCCACTGATCCTCGGTCAGGGCGCTCGGGCGTTCCATCAGGATGCGGAGGTCGCCCCCGGAGTCGAGCGGACCCCCGTCGCTCATAAAAAGGCGGACGTTGGTCGCGAGCGACTCGGCGTTAGCCTTAGCCACGGCCTGCTTGGACTGGCCGACGCGCGAGAAAAGGCGGGGTGCGACGATCGAAGCGAGGACCGCGATGATGACGACCACAACGAGAATCTCGACGACCGTGAAGGCTCTGCGGATGTTCCGTTTGTGCATGGTGATGGACCGATCCTGAAAAAGCGGCGGAGGACGCCGGTGTGGGACGCAGAAACATTACATGGTTGAGACGCTCTCCTGGAACTGGAGCAGGGCGAGGATAACCGCCGCCACGATGAAGCCGACGATCCCCGCCATGAAGACGATGAGGATGGGGGGAAAAGCAGTGGTGAAGAGTTTGAGGCTTACCTCGGTGCGGTCTTCAAAGGCGCGGGCGGCCTGATGCATCATTTCGTCCAGCCTGCCCGAGCGTTCGCCCAAGTTGATGATCTGGATGAGCATCGGCGGGAAAAGCCCGCTTTTTTCCATCGGCTCCGCCAGCGTCCTACCCGCGGTGACCTGCTCGCACACATGGTCGATGACACGTTCCATCGCCGCATTCCCCAGGGTTCGTTTGGTCACCTTCAACGAGGCGAGGATCGGAATACCCGCGGCCGTCAGAGTGGCGAGCGTCCGCGTGAAACGGGCGACTGCGACGTCGCGGAGCAACCGGCCCAATGCCGGGACGCGGAGGAGTCGCGAGTCGATCCAGAATCGCCCGACCGGCGATCGATAGATGCGGGCCAGCGACGCCACGGCGAGGGCGATACCGGGGAGGATGATCCACCAGAACCCCGAGAAAATTTCCGCGGAACCGCTGAGCACTCGGGTCGGCCAGGGAAGATCGGATACCGAGATCTGCCCCTTGAGCGGCTCAAGCAGCCGGGGGATCACGATCGTGACGACGGCGACTACCGCCCCCACGATGAGGACCAGCAAGATCAGCGGGTAGAGCGTGGCCCCCGTGATCGCGCGGCGGAGTTTGAGATCGCGGTCGAGCAGGTCGGATGCCTGCAACAGAACCTCGCCCAGTTTCCCGGAAACCTCGCCGGCCCGTATCAGGTTGATGATCAGTTCGTTGAACGGCCTTCCCCAACTGGAAACGGCATCCGACAGGTTGCGCCCCTGCTCGACCTGCGCGACGAGCCAGTCGATCATCTGTCGTTGGGCCGCCGAACGACCCTGCATCCCCAAGGTTCGCATCGCCTGCGTGAGCGGCAGGCCCGCGATCAGCGCGGTGGCAAGCTCACGAATGAACATCGCGGTTTCGCTTCGCGACATCGCCGCACCCGAGCCCACCCGAACCGACCGGCCCGCAGTGCCAGGCGAAATCGGTTCGTCCGAAGCACGAGTATCGCGGTCGGTGGTGGGGCGGTCGAACGGCTCGATCAAGACGGGAGTCTGGCCCCGGGCCAAGAGGGCCCGGGCGGCCGAGGCCCGGGTGGGAGCCTCGATCGTGGAGATTCCGGGTTCGCCCGCGAGCGTGCACGACCAAGTAGTCATGGCCGCGCACCGGCGTCAAACATCGCTTCCGGCTCGTCGGCATCCTGCGTGGCCCGGAGCACTTCATCGACGGTGGTCAGACCCTGCGAGGCCTTGATGATCCCGTCCCGCCGCATGGTGACGAATTGGGGGCCAATGGCTCGGGCCATATCCAGCGGGGTGGCGCGGGCCGCGATGGCCTGGCGCACGGCGGTCGTGGTCAGCGCGAGTTCGTAAAATCCGAGTCGGCCCTTCATGCCGCTACCGCGGCAGGCATCACAGCCGGCCCCGGCGAACGCGGCGTTGTTCGGGAAGAGCGGCAATTCAGCGGGTGCCAGACGATGCAGCGCGATATCGGTGAGCGTGACTTGTTTGCGGCAGGTGTTGCAAATCCGGCGGCCCAGCCGCTGGGCGAGAACACCCTCGAGCACACTGCTGAGAAGAAAGGGCTCGATGCCCATATCCAGCATCCGGCCGGGCGACGAGAGGGCGTTGTTCGTGTGGATCGTTGAGAGGATGAGGTGCCCGGTGAGCGCCGCACGCACGGAAATCTCCGCCGTTTCGAGGTCGCGGATCTCACCGACCATCACCACATCCGGGTCCTGGCGGAGAATGGATCGAAGCCCCGACGCGAACGTCAGACCGCGCTTGGGATTGACGGGGATTTGATTGACGCCGGAAAGTTCATATTCGACCGGGTCCTCGATCGTGATGATCTTCAGCGATGGATCGTACAACTTGCTCAGAGCCGCGTACAGCGTGGTCGTCTTGCCCGAGCCGGTCGGCCCGGTGACAAGGAACATCCCGTGCGGAAGATCGATCAGTTTCTGGACGCCCTCACGATCGGCACGCCCCAAGCCGAGGGAAACCAAGTCGAGCGTGATGGATTCCTTGTCCAGCACCCGCATCACCACGCTCTCACCATAAAGGGTGGGGACCGTGGAGACGCGGATGTCGATCTTCCGTCCTTCAAACCGGATCGTGATGTGGCCGTCCTGCGGGGCGTACCGCTCGGCGATATTCATCCCCGCCATGATCTTGATGCGGCTGGTGATCGCCGGTTGCAGAGGCTTGGGTGGCGGGCTCTGCTCGATCAGCACCCCGTCGACGCGGTACTTGACGGCCAGATGTTTCTCGAACGGTTCGATGTGGATGTCCGAGGCCCGGCCGCGGACGGCTTCCACGATGATCAGGTTCACAAGATTGATGAGAGACGGCTGTTCGGCCATCCGATGGAGGTCGTCGGTCTCGATCGCCGCAAGGTTGGAAACCAGGTCGTCGGCGGGGTCGCTGCCCCCCAGTTTCGCGGCCATCTCCGACGCCGTAATCCCGTACGCCAGCCGCAGCGCTTCCGCGAAGACCTCCCGCGTCACTCCGACCCGCACGACCGGGTGCCGCGCGAGGATGGAGACGTCGTCCGCGGCGGAATCATCGGCGGGGTCGAGCATGGCCACGCGGAGATGCCGGCCGTCGATCTCGAACGGGACGCATCCCAGGCGGATGGCGTTGTCAGGGCGGAGCAGCCTCGCCGCGCCCGACCGAATCTCCGGTACTCGGTCAAGCGTTGCAAACGCGGGCGGCGCGGCCGGGTCGGTGATGCGCGGGAGAACCGCTTCGCCGTGGGCGTGCGTCGTCGGATCGTCGGGAAACGCCGTCTGTTGGCCGCTCAATATCGCCCTTTTTCAGAAGTCACCCATGTGCCGAGGTCGCCGCCTTTAGGTCCCCTGGTCGTCGCCGCCCCCGTCGTTCCCCCCGTCACGGTTACGACGCTGGCGTCCGCCGCCGCGCTCTTCCCGCTTCGGCAGTTTCTCAATTTGATCTTCCCGCAGCAATTTCTGAAGGGACTCCACCGTGGATTGATCGAGCTCGCGCTTTTCGCGGCGGAGTTCCCCCGCTGGGTCTTCCCGATCGCTCCGACCAAACATTTGGGACGCATCGAACGTCAACTCTGACTCCTCGACCGCCTTGGTGAGTTTGTCGTTCAGCCCGGAAACCTGACGCTCGTACGACTCTTTCAGGGCGACGATTCCTTCCGTCTGGGTTGCGTCGAGATCCTCAAAAGCAGCTGCGGCGTCGATGGATCGGCCGGCCTGGGTGCGGCGGAATACTTCGGGGAAACTGGCCTCGCGGAAGCGGGTATCGAACGCGGGCTTGGCGTCATCGGGGAGTTGGTCCATCACCTGGCGAGCGTACTTCCGGTTGATGTCCCTGACCTTTACGGCGGTATCCCGGCCCTTCTCGATAAGTTCCTGCATGCTCTCAAAGTCACCGCCCTGACGCATCTGCATCATCTTCGCCATCGACTCCTCATACATCGCGTCGCGCTTCACCAGCTCGCGGGCCAACTCGTCGGCGTAGTCCTCAAGCGTCGGACGCAACGCCGTGACGGTCTCCTCGGGCAACTGGCCGTCTTCAACCAGCCGCACCACGTCCACTCGCTCGCCGGAAACAAATCCCCTGCGGAGGCTCTGCTCACGCTTGATCGTCCGTTCCACCGCGGGCCACTGCTCCGTCTGCTCGGGCGTAAGTACCGACTGCAGGTCGGCCATCAGGCCGGCATCAAGTTTCTTGCGGCCGGCCATGAGTTCTTCCCCGGCGCTCGCCATGCTCTCGAACACCGCAGGGTCGCGACTTTCACGGAACTCGGCCCGGGCGGCGTCGGCCTTTTCCCGCATTTTCTCGCCCGCATCACGAACCTGCTGCTGGTATCCCTCCAAAAGGGCTTCCGCTGCGGCCTTCTGATCGTCCGAAAGGTTGAGAGCGCCCGCGACGCGGGTCAATTGCTGCGCGGTCAGCGAAGGCCCGAAGGAATCTCGCATGCCCCCGCCCCAACCGCCCCCGCCGCCACCACCCCAGCCTCCCCCGCCCGGTTGCGCCACGGCCGCCGAAGCCGCGAGCCCGATCGCGACGATCGCGGCTCCGCCAACAACCGAACGAGCACTGACCATCAGGCCAACGACAAAGGGTTTACAACGCATTGGGTTTCTCACAAAAAAACAAAGGCGGGGAGCCCATCCGGTGTGCGGGAAGCGTACGGAGGCCGAAAATAACCATCCAGTGAACGACGCTGGAGACCCGTTATTGCCCGGGCGCGGCCGAAAAGGCCCCTAGGTCGATAATGACGCCATCGGGCTGGTAATAGTCTGCCGCCAGACGACCTTCTGCGACGCTCGTAAAGACCAGGCACGAGCGACCATACCGGGCCGCGTAGATAAGGTCGCCCTCGCTAGGGCCGGCGTACCCGCCGTTCTGGTGTGATTGGGCGTGAAAATGGTAGTGCGAGAGGGCCAGATCGCCCCCGGCGATCATGTCGTCCGAGGCGATGAACTTCTGATCGCCCTGTCGTTGACCGGGGCGGGGCGGGAAGAGAACGAGCCGTGAAGACGCATCGGGGCGGAAGCCCAGCAGGCCGCCGTACTCCGTGGTTGTGTCTTTGCGGTCCAGTTCCGCCTGCTGGATAAGGGCGGCCCGCACCTGCGGGTTGGCCACCGCATCGTCGATCGCCAGGATGGTGAGCACATCGGCCCACTTCATCCCTCCTTCCCAATGATCAAAGTCCTCGCGATTGCGTTTGACCGCGGTGTCGATGGAGCGGTCGTGGCGGGATCGTTCCGAAAGGCGACCTCTCAGTTCCGATGCCAACTCTGATTTGGTCATGGCGAGCCACTGCGGCCGGGCTTGCCGGGCCCAACGGATGGGCTCGGCGTGACGCATATGGAAGGGGCCGTGATCGGCAACCGTGGCGATCGCGCTTGTGGTTTCCGCCCACCACGCCTGATTGGCCGCCTTCGCGGGGTCGCGCAGCGAGGTCAGCCACGAGAGCTCCTCGCCGGTCAGCGGCACGCTCCGCAGGTCCCGCAGACAGGTGCGAATGTCCGCGATCACCGCGTCGCCCGAAGAAGTGCCCGGAGCGGCCGCGAGCATCTCGATCCGGCGGGTACCATCGGCATCAAGGCGGCCCAAAAGATCCCACGCATCAGAGCGAAATCGTTTCGACCAGTCCATGCCGTAGGTTTCCGGCATCTCCGGCGGATTCAGAAAGACCGCAAACACCACGTCCGCCACCGGCGTTCCCGAAGACAAGTCCCGGATCGCCAGGGCTTCGACACGCGTCACGTCGTCCACGGCCTTCAGTGGCCGGGCGTAACTGCGGATCAAAGAGGGGATGTAGTCGGTCCAGCCGCGATCCGAAGCGGCCTTGGCAAGGTAAACCACGATGGGCCGTTCCTTCTCTTTGGGAAGGATGAGCTTGCCCATCTCGCGGGCGTCCGACGCCACCGACGGCTCCGGGTCGTTGATGAGGGATGTGATCGCGGCGAGGCGGAGTTCCGAAGATTCCGTCGGTGTCCAGGCAATGTCTTTGAGCGTGCGGGTGACAGAAGCGATCGCGACAGGGTCGGTGCCCGCCTGCACCCGGGCCTGATCGACGGCCGCCACACGCTGCCGCGGATCGGCTTGCCGATTACGGAGATCAATGATCGGGTCTTTGCTCTCCCAACGGACCTCGGATGATCCGCACCCTCCGAGGAAAGCGATCGCCGCCGCCACGCCCAACACCCGAAACGCGTGCTTTCCAAGACCACGATGTTGCATCTTTATCAAACTCCGATGGGTGACATCCTTGATCATCCCGACCATCAACCGCGTCACGCGACCGCCGCCGCCGCCGCGGCCAGCCCGATATCGCTCCGCATGATCTTTCCACTGAACCGGATCGCCTCGCACGCGGCGTAGGCCCGTGCCCGCGCTTCACGAGCAGTCGCCCCCAGCCCGGTCACGCACAACACCCGCCCACCGCCCACCACCAGCTCTCCCTCCGCGTTCCGTCGAGTACCGGCGTGATCAATCGTGATGCCGGGCATCTTTTCCGCTGCCTCGACCCCGCTGATCACCGCCCCCAGCCGCGGCTTATCCGGGTACCCCTCGCTCGCGAGCACCACGCAGCACGCCGCGGACGAATCCCACTCCAGGATCACTTCGTCGAGGGTTCCCTTGCAGGTGGCAAGCAGCAGTTCCAGCAGATCGCTCTTCAAACGGGCCATCAACGGCTGCGTTTCCGGATCGCCGAAGCGGCAGTTGTATTCCAGAACCTTCGGCCCGCCGGCGGTCAGCATCAGCCCCGCGAACAGGACGCCTTTATAGTTGATCTTGTCGCGTTTGAGCGCATCGACCGTCGGCACCAGAACCTCGCGCTCGATCGTCATCAGCAGGTCGTCGCTCACGTTCGGCGACGGGCAGAAAACCCCCATCCCACCCGTGTTCGGCCCCTTATCCCCGTCCAGAAGCCTCTTGTGATCCTGGCACACCGGCAACGACACGATGGTGCGGCCGTCGGTGATCGCCAGCACCGATGCCTCCGGCCCCTCCAGCCGTTCTTCCACCACGATCTGCTCACCCGCGGCCCCGTGAATCTTCTTCACCATCATGTCGGTGATGGTCGCCAAACAGTCGGCGTACGTGGAGGGAACAACAACTCCCTTGCCCTTTGCCAGTCCGGCTGCTTTGATCACCGGCAGATCGGAAAGGGGGGTTGTCGCCGCCTTCGCGATGGTCGCGTCGGTGCGTATCAAATTGTCGATGAACGCCGCCCGATCGTCCGGCGTTCGAAAGGAGTCGCCGCACGCGAACGCGATCGAAAGCGCGGCCCGGGCCCGCGGCTCCAGCGCGTTGGGCTTGCCGCGGGGCGCCGCCGCATCGAGCGCGGCCCCCAACTTTGACAGGATGAACTCCCGTTTCTCATCGCCCGTCTCAAACTGCCGCATCGGCCCCAAGGCCGTAAAGAGAACCTTGTCATCTTTGATCTTGCCCTCCAGCGCGGCCCGGGCTTGGTGGTGATCGGTGAAACCCCGCCCCTCGGCAACCGCCACAGAGGCGCTTCGCAACAAAGACTTGCACCACACCTTGTCGGCCTCGATCTGCGCGCCCGCAGCGGTCGGACCAAAGACCAGCGTGTCCGGCGTCGAGAGTTCATCGACGAAACCCTCCGCCAGCGGGTCTTCCGGTCCGATGACAACCAGCCCGATGTCATTCTTCGCGCAGAACGTCCGGAGTCGATAAATCTCGCGCCGGTTCACCGGGATATCGACAGGGGTTCCGAGCGCGGCGAGCCCGGGGTTCTCGGGATGCGTGATCCATAGTTTGCCAAGACGGGGGCTGCGGAGGAGGGCGCGGGCGAGCGCGTGCTCCCGTCCACCACCGCCCACAAGAACAACGTTGACCGGCTGCATCATGCGGGCCAAGCGTAGGTGCCGGGCTACCCGCTTTTTCGGTTCCCCGTCGTCCGCTCTTCAAGCCACCGTCGTCACGGCCGGCATCGCCCCTCATCCCAGCCGCCGAAAAAGTACGTGAGGTCGTTCGAATCGACGACACCATCGCTGTTCACGTCGGCGCAGTCGTCCGAAGCTTCCCAAAACCCGAAGAAGACCACCACGTCGTCCGAATCGGTGTCGATGTCACCATCCGAATCCGCGGGACAATTGGCGATCTGCCACGCGCACGGCTCGGGCGGCGGCACGAAGCCGCTCACAAACACCACGCGGTCGCCCCCGCCGTACGTCGAGAACGCGAAGTCGCCATTCACCGGATCGATGGTGGCGCCTTCCGCGCCCGCCAAGCCCGATACCAGCGTTCGACCGGTCGAGATAATCGGATCGCCCGACCCGTCGACGTCGTACACATCCACGCGACCCGCGCTGAAGGCCGACACCAGCATCGTGGGGACCGTAAACAGCGGCGAACCGGTCGGAACGTAGGTGAATCCCTCCGGCCCGCCAGGCAGCGTGGATTCCGGAATGACGTTCAAATCGCCGAGCGAGATAATCCCTCCCGGCCCGATGTCGTACGAAACGCGGTGGTACTCACCGCCCCCCCACGAAACAATCCGCATCCCGCCCGCTCCCGGAAGCCCCGGCGGGATGAACGTGACACACGACGAAGACCTCGCGATCCCCCGCGGCGTGAGGTCGATGTCGTTGACAACCGCCCCGATCGAAACATCAAACTGCATGTATCGGTTCGAAGGCCATCCCACCGCCGAGATCAGCCCCCCGGGGTCCGGCGTAATCCCGCCGTCATTGAACGGCAGGTCGCCCAGCCGCTCGGCCGTCCCCACAAAGCCCGTCGCGAAACCATTCGCGTCGCGAACCAGACCGATCCGATACAGCCCGCCATCCGCCGTGTTCGCCCCCCCGCCGATATACAGCAGGTTCGGCTGCCCGGGAAAAATAAACAGCCCGCCGAACGGAACCGGCACGCCCTCGGGAGTTCCGAGCGAACGAACGGTATAAACAGAATCAAACGGAGGTTCGATAACCTGCCCCGACGCCAGCGACGCGGCGAAACACGGCATGGCAACAACGGTTAATGCGAGCGTTCGGGTCATGGCGTACTCCAAAGAATGCCGACCGTCGAAGGCTATCAGAACCAACCGCGGTGTCAAGGATTATTTCAAGGCCTTCCACCGATCGAAGCGGCTTCGGCACCTTGCCCGGCCGGCCCGAGCCCATCCGGGTTGGCCGCCGCTAACATGACGTCACATGAAGATTCACGAATACCAGGCCCGAGAACTCCTCAGCAACTTCGGCATCCCCGTTCCAGGCGGCCAGATGATCGAGTCCGAAGCCGGGGCCTACGCGGCTTTTCACGCCGCCACCAACGGCATGAAGACGCCTTTGGCGGTCGTCAAGGCCCAAGTCTTCGCGGGCGGTCGCGGCAAGGCGGGCTTTGTAAAGTTGGTCAAAACGACCGAGGAGGCCGCCAAGGCCACCGCGTTCATGTTGGGCAACCGGATGAAAAGTCCCCAAACCCCTGCCGATGGGCTCGAAGTAAAAAAGATTCTGGTGGCCCGCGCTGCCGACATCGCTCCCCGCTCCGGCGGCGGCACCGAGGAGTTCTATCTCGCGGTCACCACCGACCGAAAGACGCGACGCAACATCCTGATCGCCAGCCGTGAGGGCGGCGTCGAGATCGAGCAGATCGCCCACGATCGGCCCGAGGCGATCATCAAAGAGCCCCTCCACCCGGTCCTGGGTTTGCAAGGCTTTCAGGCCCGCAACGTCGCGTACAAACTGGGGTTCAAAGGCAAGCACGTCGGGCAGGCCTCCAAAATCATGCAGTCGCTGGCGAAACTCTTTATCGAAAAGGACTGCACCCTCGCCGAGATCAATCCCCTCATCATCACCGCGGGCACCCCGGAAAAACCGGAGGGTGAGGTCATCGCCATCGATGCCAAGTTCTCATTCGATGAGAACGGGCTCTTCCGGCACCCAGAATTAGTCTCCCTCGCCGACCACAGCGAAGAAAACGCGGCGGAAATCCGTGCCCAGGAGTTCGGTCTCAGTTACGTCGCCCTTGACGGCACGATCGGCTGCCTCGTCAACGGTGCCGGCCTGGCGATGGCGACCATGGACATCGTGAAACTGCACGGCGGCGAGCCCGCGAACTTTCTTGACGTCGGCGGCAGCGCCAGCGAAGAGGCCGTGACCGAAGCGTTCTCGATCATCCTGCGCGATCCGGCCGTGAAAGGCGTTCTCGTCAATATCTTCGGCGGCATCATGAAGTGCGACATCATCGCCCAGGGCATCATCAACGCGGCGACCAAGCACCGGAACGCCGACGGAACGCTCGGCTTCAAGGTGCCGCTGGTCGTCCGGCTTGAAGGGACAAACGTCGAGGCGGGTCGGAAGTTGCTGAAGGAGGCCCAGGGCAAGATCCCGACGATGCAGGCCGCGACAGACCTCACCGATGCAGCCCAGCGCGTGTGCGCTGCGAAATAGCGACGGGCCCGGAGTCCGGTCGGAACCCCACGCCTCCGCGAGCGCCTACCGCGTTCGTGCCGGATTCCCTACCGCAATCGCCCCCGCGACCACATCTCGAGTGACAACGCTCCCGGCCCCGATCACCGCTCCATCATGAATGGTGACCCCGGGAAGCACAATGCAGCCCCCGCCCAACCAGCAATCCCGCCCGATGGTAATGGGCTTGCCAAACTCGCGCAGTCTCCGCCGCGTCGCGATGTCCTTCGGATGGGTCGCGGTAAGCAACTGAACGCCCGGCCCAAAAAGCGTCCCGGCGCCGACCGTGATCGCGGCGCAATCCAAGAACACACAGCCGAAGTTGAGATAGACGCCGTCGCCAAGATGGATGTGGCACCCGTAGTCGACCCGGAACATCGGCTCGATCTCGACGCGGTCACCGCACGTGCCGAGCAGTTCCCGCAACAATCCAGCTCGCGTCGCGCCGTCGCCCTCCATCGAGGAGTTGTACAACCGCGTGAGGCGACGGGCGTTCAGTCGCATGGCCGAGAGCTGCGGGTCCGAAGCGCGGTAAAGTTCGCCCGAAAGCATGAGCTCGAGTTCGGTGGGCATCCCCGATTGTTGCAGGTCAGACAGAAACGCGCGGCGACGGAATACACCGAACACGTCGGTGGCAGCCCGCCCGTGCAAGCAGCCGCTCGTCCCAGGCGGGATGATTCAATCAGGTCATCGGAATGCACCGGTCACCCGCGGTCACCTCGGCCCCGCCCGACGTTCGCCCACCGATCAACCATTCTCCCACGCGGTGAAGAACTCGATGATGTCATCCGAGTCAGCGTCGCCGTCGAGGTCGAAATCCCCGCCTTCTTCTCCCGCCTCCCACGCGGCGAAGAACACCAGAACATCGTCGGAGTCCGTGTCCCCATCGAGATCGGTGTCGGCGGCGGGGCGGAGCGTCACCGCAAGATCCAGACTAGGCGAAAACCCGAATAAAGGCGCCAGCGCGTTCTCCTTCGTATAGAACGCGGGATAGGCAGGGTCCCCGGTACCACCTCCCGGGCCACCCGCGGCCGGACTGAGACTCGTGGCCACAAGTCGGACCGTTCCCGATGCCAGTGAACGGGCGAAATACGCGCGTGCGGCGGACGTGGAGAGGTCCACCGTGAACGTCAGAATCGTGTCGGCGGGTGCGAGCGTCCCCGGAACGAGTGGGGCCTGTCCGACGGCGAAAGGCGCGGCATCGAAGCGGTCACGGACTTGGTTGGAGACATCGGTGGCGGTGCCGGCGGTGTCGATCATCGCCGCGAACGCGTTGCGGATCGATTCACGGGGCGGGAAGGGCGACCCCACCGTGAACGGACTCGACTCTCCGAAAGACTCAGCGCCGAATCCGTTGCGGTAGCCGATGGCGAACAGTTCCACCGGACGACCCGCGTCGGCATCGAGCCTGAAATCCGGGTCCGCTGGTGGCAGATAGGTCGCGAAGCCGTCCAACGTCGGGTCGTACTCCCAGCGGTCTCCCGCGCTCAGGACCAGGCGAACCGTGACCGAAGTCACCACGTAACTTTGCGGGTGGAATCCCGTTGGAATGTCACCATCCGTGCTCCAGCCGACGATAAACTGAGCGTCGCGATCATCAAATCCCTCCTGATCGAGGGCCCCGAAGACGGGCGCTGCGGTCTCAGCACCTGCTGAAAAATTGAACGGGTACATCCAGCGGTCGAGTGTCGGGGCGGGATAGGAGACGACGACTTCGGTCTGCGCTGCGGCAAACCCCGGGAACAACGTGAGAACCGCGGCTGAAAAGTAACGCATACAGGGCTCCGGGCGAAGAATTTGCGGAATCTTGTTGGACAGGAACGATTCTTGTTTCACAGCATAATATACTCCTTGCCGATGACGTTGGATGCACTCACTTCCGCAAACCGAGCGGTCCGAAAAGGCCGATCTTCGCGCGCCTTCACACTGATTGAACTTCTCGTCGTCCTCTTCGTGATCGCTGTTCTGATCGCGATCCTCTTGCCGGGGATGGCCAAATGCCGTCTCGCCATGCGCAAGACCCGTGAACTTTCAACCGCGCGGCAGGTGCTGACCGCCGTGATGATGTACACGAACGACGCCAAGGGCGAAGTGCTTCCCGGTTACGCCAAGCGCCAATGGGTGAACGGGGGGATGATCGTCCGAAATGAGGCCGGTGACCGGCTCACGGGCGAAGTGGCCCAGCGCTATCCGTGGCGGATCGCCCCGTATCTGAATTTTGACTTCCGCGGCTTGTACGAGAACTCCAGGGTCCTCGCCGACTTGCGGGAGCGCGAGGCCGAGTACGCCGGTTTCGGGGTCAACTACGACTACGTCGTGAGCCTCTTCCCCGCCCTCGGGATGAATGCCAACTTCTTCGGCGGGACCGAGCGAACGGGACAGTTCGAGCCCGCCTTTCAACGCGTCTTCGGACGGGTACACGCGGTGAAGTTGGATGCGCTGAATCGACCCTCTGAAGTGCTGATGTTCGCCTCCGCCCGCGCAGAAAGCCAATCTGCCGTGCCGATCGTCGGAACCCCCGAAGGCTTTTTCCGCGTGGATCCACCCGTCTTCACGCGAGCTTCGGGGCGGCTCTGGCAATCGGCGTACGAACCCCGGAGTCCGGCCCCCGGGCTCAATAGCGGCTTCATTTCACTCCGATACGACGGGCGGGCCGTCACCGCCCACGCCGATGGGCACGCGGAGGTGTTGACGTGGGACGATTTGGGCGACATGCGGCGCTGGTCCGATGCCGCGGATGAACCCACATGGGGGATCGAACCCCGGTGACACGCGCGGCCAGACGTGGGGCCATACCTGAGGCCATACCTGACGCCAGACCCGCCCGCTTGAAGCAGCGCCCCGCAAGAGCCTACCGTCTCGCCGATTCCTGGCCGGGTACCAAAGTGGTCTAATGGGACGGATTGCAAATCCGTTGCGAAAGCTTCGTGGGTTCGAATCCCACTCCGGCCTTTTTCCTTTCAAGAATCGATCACCGCCCGCGGGCTGCAGGGCAGGGGTCACCCAACCATGATCCCGCTCATCCGCAGCAGTGTCTTGAATGAGTCCCCGAACACAAAGTTGTGCTCCGGAAAGGCCGTTCCAGCCATGTTTTGATCGATGTGGCTGAACATCAGGTCGATCCTGCCGATTATGCTCGCCCGGGCCGTCGCGGGGTCGATGAGTTCAACGGTGCCCTCGGTCGCCGCCCCGGCCGGGTCGAGCGAGCGGATCACGGCGGTGTATCGCAACGTGTACCCCGGCGGCGCGTCGTGCGTCAGTTCGGCGGTGCCGATCTTCGCGAGAATCACCTTTTCCCGAAACCCTTCCGCATGACCGACGAGTATCCCGGCGGTCTGCGCCATCCCCTCGATGATCAGCGATGCGGGCATCACTGGTTGCGCCGGAACGCCGCGCCCCGGATCGGCGGCGAAGTGGTCGTGCAGGTAGTCTTCGGCGAGGGAGATGTTCTTGATCGCCACCAGCCGCCGGGCCGGCTCAAGGAACGTGATTCGATCGATCCACATCCATCGCATGAGAGGGGGACCGGTGTTGGTGCCGAGCGGCAAGAGGGGAACGAAAGGACGGAATCACAGTTCGAGAATCGGGACTCCCGGTCACACCCCGGCGAGTTTCTTTTCAATGAACTTCACCAACGCGTCAACCGTGAAAAGTTCCGCGACTTTGATCAATTGCGGATCCTTCTCGAACCCGGCGAAGTCAACGTGGGGCATCCGGGTGCGGAGGGTTTCCAAGCCGGTCTCGGTGAACTTCCCGTTGAGAACATAGCGGGAATCTTGCGCCATGTTCTCCGGAAAAAGTTCCCCCTGGGCGATCTTAATGTCGAACGCCTGCTCGAGTTTGAAGACGATATCCAGAAAATCAATCGACTCCGCCCCCAAATCCTTTGTCAGCCTCGCCGTCGGAACCACATCCCCCTCATCGACCGCCAGCGCATCGACAAGGACGTCTCGGATCTTGGTGTGAATTTCGGTTCGGGTCATCATAATTCCAGGGGCGCCAGCACCGAGGCACTGGGAACAGAGCAGATGCGGGTGGGGCCGAGGCTCGGCCCGTCGCGGGATACCTGTGATCCTAGGTGTTCGCCCCGCGCGTTTCAGGCAAAAACAGCCGAGCGGACCGGCCTCAGCGTGATGCGCCCGGCCGCGGCGACCGGCGGCGGAACGGTCGACTGCGGCTCGATGAGCAAAGCCTGGGCCTTGAAATCCACCGAGCCGTCGTCGTTGACCTTCGCGAGATTCACCTCGATCCGGAGTGCCGCGCCCGGTCTCACAAACGCGCCATACTTCAGTGCACGGGCCTTCCCGAGAACCCAGCGTTGGTTCGGGTATCGCGGGACGTGCTCACCGATGGGTTCCGTCGCGAGCCCCGCGGCCGATTCCGCCCGACGTTCCATCACCAGCCGCGCCGCCTGCACCAGCGATTCGATCATCAACACCCCGGGCAGCACCGGGAACGTTGCAAAGTGGTCCTGCAGATACTCCTCGGCGAGCGACACGTTCTTGAGCGTGACCGCCGATTCGTCCGTCAGGCTCAGGATGCGATCAACCAGCGTGAAGTGCATGCCGCAGAGTCAAGCCCGTGCGTACGGTCGGGTCAACCCCGATCGGAGAGGAATGTGTGGTCACGCCGATTCACGACTTCGGAATCTGTATCCGTCAATGGGACTGGTCCGAAACCAGCCAGGTGGTGTGCGTGCTGGCCCGCGAACACGGTCTGATCCGTGCCGTCGCGAAGGGCTCAAAGCGCCCTAAATCTCGGTTCTCCGGCGGGGTTGAAGTGCCGACCCGGGGCGAGTTTCAAGCCCGCGTCAAGCAGACCGAAGGCCTCAGCCTGTTGACCGCGTGGGATCTCGTGGAGACCTTCCCCAAGGCGCGATCAACGCTCTCCGCTTTCCACGCCTCCCTGGCCCTCGTCGACGCCGCGTATCACGCGATGGAGCACAGTGATCCTCACCCGGCGGTCTTCGATGAATTGCTGGCCTCCCTGAGGGTGGTGGGCGACACCGCCCAAACAGATGCCGCCGCCGTCCTCTGGTTCCTGTGGTGCCTGCTCTCGGAGACAGGTCACCGCCCGGACTTGGAAGCGGACATGCGGACCGGTGAGGCGCTGGGGCCAGAAACCTCGTGGGCCTTCGCGCCGAAATTGGGGGGATTGGTGATGGGGGCGGGAGACTCGGCTACGGGGCTGGTCTGGCGGGTGAGGGGCGCAACCGTGCGGCTCCTTCGCGGAATGCCGAGCACCTTCGATGGGACCGGCTTTGAAAAATGGGCAGGCGGGAAAGAAAGCGCGGAGACTCAGGGCCGAGCGATGCGGCTGCTGGCCGAGTACTTCGGCGAGGTGTTTCACGCCGAGGCGGCGGGACTGCGGGCGTTTGTGGAACGGTGACGAAAACCCACGCCGATTACGCAGACACATGACGCGTCTCTGCGAGGCGGAAAGGGTGTGGAATGATGCCATCGGGTATCTTGAACCGCCGCGAGGTGCGGTGCCGATCATGTGGAGAACGTCGATAACCTACCAGCGAGAAACCAATCCGGCCGTCAGACAGGCTGTGACAGGCCGCTCTGCATTCTCGGTAGACAATTCTCCGTGATCGTCGCTCGGCTTAACTCGCTTCGCGGTCGTCGAAGGGTGGCCGAACTGCTCCTTGGCGTGGCACTCATCTCCGCTGTCTTGGCCGCAATGGCGGTAACCTCGCAGGGACCGCCTTGCAAGCTCAGTTACGCCGGGCACATGATGCAACTGCACCACCCCGGGTCGGTGTTCCTGTGGCTGTATCAGGGAAATCCGCGGGCGGACGGCGCGATCGATATCGTGGATGGTCCGCCGATCTTTGCGGACCGCGAGGCGTCCACGGGCCGGACCACCGTCTGGGAGCAATGGCGGGCGACCACGCCGCAACTTCCCATCCCCAACCTTCGACCACAGGTGCTCTGGAATCAAGCCCGCTTCGCAAAAAAAACCCCGCGCCGGTTCACCGCTCGCCCCTGCTCATTGTGATTCCGCTGGTCTGGGGCGTGCTGCTGCCGCCGATGGCTTGCCTCCTGCTGTGGATCGACTGGGCCACCGTCTTGACGTCACGCGAGCGCCGCACGCTTGCTCGCACACGCCGCGGCACGCGGTGCGCGAAGGGCCTTTATGCTCGGGCCGGTTTGGCCACCGACGCCCCCTGCCCAGAGTGCGGCACGATGCCGGAGAAGTCGTTTACCCCGCCACAGGTTCCGAAGTCAACGCAAAGCCCTCGTATCGGGCCTCGAAAGCTCAATCGGCAAAGAGATCAACGGCCGTGAACCCCGGGCCGGAGCGTGGCCGGCGCTTCGGAAGGATTCTCCATCGCGGGCTACTGAAATCGGGGATCGTGAACCGCCGAGAGCTTGGCCAGAGTGGCTCCCGGAAGATCATTTGAAAATTTCGACCTGCCCCGCGTCGTGTCATCCCCTCCAGCCGTACCCGCCGGCACCAGCCGGCCCGTCGTCAGCGGCAGGATCGGAAACGCCGCCGCGGCGTCACGAACATCGCTGAGGGTCACCGCCGCGATGCGGTCGATCTCCGCCTCCAGCGGTTCGTAACGGCGGAGATAGGTAAAGAGTCGCCCCAGCCTGTGCATCCGGTCCTGAGGTTTCTCCCCCCCGATCGTGGCCGCCGTAGCGATCTTGGTCCGCAGTTTGTCAAGGTCATCCTGGACCAATGAACCGACCAGTGTGTCCAGTTCCCTCCGAATGATCGCTTCGATCTCGGGCAGCCGTTCCGGGTCACCCGAAGCGAATACAAAGAACTCACCGAAGCCGTCGTGCGGGTCGCAGGACGCCTGGCAATCCTCCGCGATCCCCGTTTCAACCAGCGACCAATGGAGGCGGCTGTTGTCGGCGCACCCCAGCACCTGTGAGAGCAGCGACGCCGCGTACTTGCGGTCGTCGTCGATCGCCGGGGCCTTGCACATCGCCAGCAGATAGCCCCGCGACACCTTCGCATCCGTCAGGTTGAGTTCGCCGCCCACAATCGGCGGGGCCGCGTTGTCGCGCGACACCCGGGTCGTTTCCCACGAACCGCACAGGCGTTCGATCGATCCGCAGCACGCATCAAAATCGATCTTCCCCGCCAACGCCACCACGGTGTTGTCCGCCGAGTACCGCCGATGGAAGTAGTCCAGCATCCGCGGCTGCTCAAGCGCCTTGATGCTCTCGGCGGTGCCGAGCACGCGATGGCTCAACGGGTGCGTTCCAAAGTGACGCTCGATGCACGATTCATAGAGCACCCAGAACGGCTGGTCACGGTACATCGCGATCTCTTCCAAAATCACGTTCTTCTCGGTATCAAAGTCCGCTTGTCGCAGGGCCGGACGCATCATCTTGGCGAGCAGTTCCAGCCCCGCGGGCAAAGCCTCCGGCAGCACATGGGCATAAAAACACGTGATCTCGTTCGAGGTGTACGCGTTGTTCCGCGCCCCGATCTCGTCAAACCGTCGGTTCAGTTCCTCCGCCGAAATCTCGGCCGTCCCCTTGAACATCATGTGTTCAAGAAAATGACTCACCCCCATGTCCCGGGTCAGTTCATCGCGAGCCCCGGTCTTCACGAAAAATCCCGCGGCGGCGGTGTGCGCGGCCGCGTCGGCCTCGGCCACAATGGTCAACCCGTTCGCAAGCTGCCGCTCCAGAAAAATGGGCATGACAGAACGCTAGGCCACGGGAAAGCCTCATTGGGGCGCGATACTCCGCCGTGTACCGAAGGTGGCCGATGCCCCGGGCCGCCACCGCCGGTGCGCGAGTTCAGACCCCCAGAACCGAACGCAATCGCCGGCAGACCTCGCCGGGGTTATCGGCTCGGCACACCACAGACGAAACCGCGATGCCCACAACGCCGAAAGAACGGAGTTCACCAACGTTCTCGAGGGTGATCCCCCCAATCGCGAGGTGCGGCGTTGCGGCCAGTCGATGGTCCGCGAGGTACGCCGCGGCATACGCCGGCCCCGCGAGTACCGGCTTCACCTTCGTGGTCGTCGTAAACATCGGTCCGAGCCCGCAGTAATCCGCCCCCGCCGCCACGGCCTCCCCGGCCTCGCTCGGGTTGCTCGTGGAAACCCCGATCACGAGCGACCGGCCAAAGACCTTTCGCACCTGCGCCGCCGGAGTATCCAGCTGCCCGAGGTGAACCCCGTCCGCGCCGCTCGCCGCCGCCACGTCCGGCCGATCGTTGATGACCAGCCCGCAGCCCGCGGCCCGTGTCAGATCTCGCGCCACGAACGCCCGCTCCAGCAGCTCCCCGCCTTCTAACGTCTTTTCACGCAGTTGAACGCAGTCGGCCCCACCACCCAACGCCCGTTTGATGGTCTCCGTCCACGGGAGCGCACACAACGATTCGGTGACCAGTACACACAGCCGCCACTGCGGCCCCGCCCGCTGCGGAAAACGCTCCAGAGTCGCCTTTTCCAGCGTGTAGGTCTCATACCGCAACCTCTCGAAACCCGCCGCGACCCCCGGAAGTCCCAACGCTTTCGACGCCTCCTCCAGGGACCGCAGCGCCTCACTCAGACGACCGGTCGCCGATCGCGCAACAGCGATCTCTCCGGCCCGCGCGAACTCCGCCGGAGTGGAAACCTCTCGGCCCACGTCCTGTTCGCTATCCCGACTCGCCAGCAGATCCGCGGCGTTAAAACCCGCGGCAACACTCACGATCGCATGCCGAAGCCCTTTCCAGCGTTCGCACAAGGCCGCGTCGTTCAGCACAAAACGGCAGAGGTCGTCCAGCACGCGGCAGGCTTCGCGAGCCCGATTCAGGTTCACATCAGCGATGCGGAAAAACGGTGAAATCACGCCCACAGGATAAGTCGGATGCTCTCACTCTCAAAGGTCCGCCCATCGGAAGCCGATCGCGGCAATCGCTGCCCGGGTTTCGCGTCAACAATAACGGCATGTCGGTTCCGCAACCCTTTGATCTGGTGCCCCTGCCCGAACCCGTGCGCCTCAACGTCCCCGGGCGCGTCGTACTCCGCGACAATATCTTCGCCCTCGTCGATGCCATCGCCGAAGACGTCCTCGAAGTCGCCCTCCATTCGTCGGCCCAACGCGGCACGTTCCACCTCGGCGTCAGCCTGACGCCCGTCACCGAGCAGGTCTTCCGCCGCTTGCTGATGGACAACTCAATGCACGCCCTCCCGTGGGATCGCACCCATGTCTGGCTTACCGACGATGCCCCCGGCCCGGGTTCCGCCGAGCCCCCCAGCGAGGGCTTCCGTGAGTTTCTCGCCGACCACGCCGGTGTGCCGCCCGATCAAGTCCACATGCCGCTCGCCCACCTCAAGGACGAGGCCGCATCGCACTACGCCGACCGTCTCAACGCGGTCCTTCAACGCGAAGGCCGGATTCACGGCTTCGACTTCGCCGCCGTGACCCTCGGCTCTTCCGGCGTCGTAGGCGTTCAGCCGCCGCAACAGGTCTGCGGAGCCCCCGCTCACCGGATTCAGGCCGCGGAAGCAACCTGGACCGCCGTCCATCCGTCCATCTTCCACCAATCGCGCCGGGTCGCCATCGTCTCCCCCGATGTCCCCGCCCTCGGCTTTGTAAAGAGTCTGAAACGAGAGTGGGGGACTGCAACCGAAGTTCCGACGGGCTGGGGCCACGTGCGTCCCGAGTCGCCAGACCGACTCACTTGGTATGTCAACATCGAATCCGGCGACACCGACGGACGTCCCGAGCACAATCGCCGCCGCCCCGGAAAGGATCGAAGCCCCAGTTGAGCAATTATTCCGTCGAGCCAAACGAGTCCGTCCTCTTCCGCACCCTCTACGAGGATGAAGACGTCGTCGCGATCGACAAGCCCTCGCACCTCGTCACCCAGCCCGGCCTCGGGCACGAAGACGACACCCTGCTCAATGGCCTGTTCGCCCGCTGGGGTGACCGTTTGCAGAACCTCGGACGTGGCCGCGACTTCGGCCTCCTTCATCGCCTCGACCGCGAAACCAGCGGGATTCTCCTCATCGCCCTCCGACCCCGCGCCTACGACACCCTGCGCCTCGCCTTCGCCGAACGCTCCATCGCCAAGTACTACTGGGCCGTCACCACCGGCACCCCCTCGCGGCCGTCCGGCGTCATCAAGCGCCCGATCGCCGAGTACGAAGCCGACCGCCGCAACGGCAAAAAGTTGGCCCGCATCTCTTCCGCCGGCAAGATGGCCGTCACCGCCTACCGCATCGTCTCGGCCTCATCGCTCGGCTCAGTCCTCGAGTGCCGCGCCATCACCGGCCGTCTGCATCAAGTGCGCGTCCACCTCGAATCCATCGGCTGCCCCATTTCAGGCGACGGCTTCTATGGCCCGCCCCGCCGTCGCTCGACCTCCCGCCTCGCCCTGCACGCCCATCGCATCACCTTCGCTCACCCCGTAACCGGCGTCGAGGTCGACGTCACCTCCGCCTGGCCCAAAGACCTCAAAGGCCTGCTCACGTCCCTCAAGTTGCCACGCCCGGACCTTGCGAAGCCGTCCGTCCCCGTCGCTTCAATCGCCGTCAAAGGCAGCAAGGAACTCGACGACGATGGCGTCGGCGATGAGCATCCCGGGACGGGTGAGTCGGAGGGTTGACCCCGAACCGGATTCCATCCGGCCCCGCTCCACCTCGCGTTCAACCACCGTCCGCATGCGATCCGCCGAACCCGGTCTCGCATGTTCCGCCGCGCTCATGATCTCATCGGCCGCCAATCCCTCCCGCAACCGAAGCCCGGTCATCAGCCGTTCCTTCACCAACCGGCCCGCATCCGGCAACTCATGATCCCGGATCGGCGGCGGCCCCAGCCCGGCCCCCTGCAGATAATCATCCAGCCGCGCCACATTCTTCCACCGGTGCCCTTCGATAAACGCCGAAGCCGAGGGGCCAGCGCCGATCCACGGCGTGTGCCGCCAATACCCCAGGTTGTGCCGACATTCCTCGCCAGGCCGCGCGTAATTGCTCACCTCGTACCGCTCCAGGCCCGCCCGCGCCAAGGAGTCGATCGTCGCCTCAAACATCGCCACCTCGACGTCCTCTTCCGCCGGCTCAAACTCCCCGCGCTTCAGCCGCGCGGTCATCGCGGTCCCCGCCTCATACGTCAGGTCGTAGCACGAAATATGCCCCGTCCCCAACGACACCGCGGTATCGAGGTCATGCTGCCACTCGGCGAGCGTCTGCCCCGGAACCCCGAAAATAAGGTCAATGTTCGTCCGCCGAATCCCCGCCCGCGCGAACAGCTCCAGCGCCACCGCGACGTTCTCCGGGTTATGCGTCCGCTCCAGCGTCTTGAGGTGCGCCGCGTTGAACGACTGCGCCCCCATGCTGATCCGGTTCACCCCGCCCTCCACCAACACACCGGCCAATTCCGCCGTCACCGAATCCGGATTGCACTCGACCGTCCACTCCCCATCCCCGGCCCCCATCGCCGAGAGGTCAAACGTCCTGTCCATATGTTCCATCAGCCGACGCCAGAGATCGGGCGCCAGCAGGCTCGGCGTGCCGCCCCCCACAAAAATCGTCCGGATCGGCGTGTTCGCGGCAAACCGCGCAAAGAAAGTCAACTCCTCCATCACCCGCCCCACAAACGGGGCCTGCCGGTCGCGCGTGTCCACGAGGCTGTAAAAATCACAGTAATGACACTTGTGCGAGCAGAAAGGCACATGCATATAGAGCCCGGCGATCTTCCCAGCAGTCGGCAGCGCCGCCGCCGGATGCGAAGACTTCGTCGGGGTCGGACGGTGAACCTGTGGAAGGCTGACGGGCGGCATCGGTGTTCAGAATTTCCAGAATCGACGCCCAAGGCGTCCGGTCGTAACCCCAGTCGGCGCACATCCCCCCGTCGGGCGGTGTAAACTTTACGGGGCCGCGGCAGGTGTCCGCGAGAGCGTCGGGGTTACTCCGCGGGGGGCAGGGCATGAGCCGAAGGGACATAGCGTATGAGCGTTTCGCTGGTTCTGGTGCAGATCGATGGAAAGCAACGCGAGATCGCACTCACGAAGTCCGTCCAGGTGATCGGTCGCCAGACCGATTGCCAGATTCGGATTCCCACCTCCGCCGTTTCACGCCATCATTGCGAAGTCTCGGTACAGGATTCCAAGCCCGTCATCCGCGACTTGGGCTCCAGCAACGGAACCTTCGTCAATCGCCGCCGCATCGCGCAAACCGAACTCGCTGCGGGCGATCTCATCTCCATCGGTGATCTCGTCTTCGTCGTCCGCGTCGACGGCAAGCCCTCCGCCATCGAAGCCGCCGAATGCTACGAAGACGGCGTCGTGGCGGTCGGCGGCGGCTCCGGGTCGCACCCCGACCCAGCATCCAAAACTAAAACTAAAGCCCCGTCCAAAGCCCCGTCCAAGGCCAAATCGCTCGACGGCGATAGTGACGGCAGCAGTGTCGCCGATTTCGATTTTCTCGATGACGACGAGCTCGATGACAAACAGCCCAAGTTCTGACAGCCCCACGCCACCGCAACCCCGCCTCAGGCCGCTTTCGCGTCCGGCTTCGTCAAAACCGCCTTCGGCGCCTCGCTCGGAACCCTGATATTCGTCCCGCAGGCGCGGCAGCGAACCGTCTTGCCGCGGGCGGACTGCGGCACCGCCAGCACCGTTCGGCACACCAAGTTTGGGCACATCAATCGAACCGGCTTCAGGTCCATTCGCTACTCCTCGGGCAACCGCTTAGATCGGCCGCCACCCAGCAAAACTTGAGACCCGCTCACAACCCCGACACAGGATTCGTCGGGTTCGACGCTACGCTTGGAGCCGTCCGGCACCTCCGTCCGGATAATCGAACGCAAGGCGGCCTCAGCATGTCAACCAGCAGCGAAATCTCATCCCGCCCTCGCCCCCCCGCCACAAGTCAGGCGTGCTGCACCGCCGTGGTGGGCCTCCAGTGGGGTGATGAGGGCAAGGGCAAGGCCGTCGACCTCCTCGCCGCCGACCACGACGCCGTCGTACGTTACAACGGCGGCGCCAACGCCGGCCACTCCGTCGTTGTTCGAGGCGACCGCTACGCCCTTCATCTCATCCCCTCCGGAATCCTCTACCCCGGCAAAGCCGCCATCATCGGCAACGGCGTCGTCGTCGATCCCTGGAAACTCCTCGATGAAATGTCCGGCCTGGCCGCCCGCGAAGTGGATACCTCCGGCCTCGTCGTTTCCAGCCGCGCCCACGCCGTCCTCCCCTATCACCAACTGGAAGACGGCCTCCGCGAAGACATGCTCAAGCGCGCCAGCCAGGCCGAACACGCCAAGGGCCTGACCTCCATCTCCGAGATCGGCACCACCCGCCGCGGCATCGGTCCGGCCTACGCCGACAAGGTCCAGCGGGCCAGCGCCGTCCGCATGGGCGATCTGCTGCGTCCCGATGTCCTCGCGGAAAAAGTCGAGATCGCCCTCGCCATCAAGGGCCCCTTGCTCCGCGAACTCTCCGCGACCCCGCCCGACCTCAACTCCGCCGACATCCTCGCCAAGTGCCGCCAGGTCTCCGACCGGTTGGCCCCCATGATCAAAGACACGACCTACCTCCTTCACGATCTCCTCGCCGCCGGCAAGCGTGTCCTTTTCGAGGGTGCCAACGGCACCCTCCTCGATGTCGACCACGGCACCTACCCCTACGTCACCAGCAGCAACTGCGGCACCGCCGGCATCGGCTCCGGTACCGGTGTCCCCTTCTCTCGCTTCGGCCGCGTCGTCGGCGTCATGAAGGCCTATTCCACCCGCGTCGGGGCCGGCCCATTGCCCAGCGAACTCACCGACGCCACCGGCGACCGCATCCGCACCCGCGGCCGCGAATTCGGCACCACCACCGGCCGTCCCCGCCGCGTCGGCTGGCTCGATCTTGTTGCCGTCAAATACGCCGTGATGATCAACGGCGTCACCGAGGTGGCCCTCACCATGCTCGACGTCCTCGCCGGTTTCGATGAAATCCGCGTCTGCACCGGCTACACAGACAAAAACGGCGTCCCCGGCAACCGCTTTATTGCCGACGCCGTCGAACTCTCCCGGGTTACCCCCACGTACACCTCATTCCCCGGCTTCACCGAAGATATCGGCGCCGCTCGCCGCCTGACCGACCTGCCCCCAAAGGCCCGGGCATACGTCGAGTTCATCGAGCAATCGATCGGCGTTCCCGCCGCGATGATCGGTGTCGGCCCCGATCGCGAGCAAACGATCTACCGCACCTGAACCCCATCGCTCCGGCAAACCCGTCAGCATCATGCCGATCCGCACCGACCCCCACGCCCCCGCCGACCCCCACGCCGCCCCCCATGCCGGCCTCCACGCCGACGCCCTTGCCCACACCGATGCCGATGCCCCGCCAGCGTCCGACTCCGCGGCCCGCATCGCCCACGCCATGCAGGCCCGAAATCCCGAAGCCGATCCGCTCACCCACCTCCCCGACGTCCACCCCGCCCGCATCCCCCGTCACATCGCCATCATCATGGACGGCAACGGGCGCTGGGCCACGCAACGCGGTTTCCCCAGATCGTTCGGCCACCTCAACGGCGCAGCTTCGGTCCGCAAGGTTGTCACCGCGTGCGGTCGCATCGGCGTCGAGTTCATCACGCTCTATTCCTTCTCGCTCGAAAACTGGAAGCGGCCCACCGCCGAAGTCGATGGCCTGATGGACCTCTGCCTCAGATACCTGGGCGGCGAAGAAGACGAAATGCGCCGCACCGGGCTCCGCTTCCGCATGATCGGCCGCCGCGACGGCCTCCCCCAGCCCGTCTTGGACGCCATCGACCGCGTCACCCATTCCACCGCCGCAAACACCCGTTGCACCCTCTGCCTCGCCATCAACTATGGCTCGCGGGCCGAGATTCTCGACGCCGCCACGTCGCTCGCCAAAGACGCCGCCGCAGGCCGCCTCGATCCCGAACTCATCGACGAAACGTTGTTCTCCTCCCGCCTCTACACCAACGGAATCCCGGACCCCGACTTGGTGATCCGCACCGCCGGTGAAATGCGCATCAGCAACTACCTCCTCTGGCAGGTCAGTTACGCCGAACTCGTTGTGACGCCCACCCTCTGGCCCGACTTTGCCGAGCCCGACCTTTTCGGCGCAGTCCGTGAATACGCCGCCCGTGACCGTCGCTTCGGCGGGCTCGCCCACCACTCGCCCCACGCTCCGTCCGCCGACCACCCGCCGCACCATCCGGCCAACGGAGCCACTCCCGGTGCGTGACCGCCTCATCATCGGGCCGTTCCTGATCATCGCCATCATCGGTGGCCTGATCCTCGATCAGTGGCTCCAGCACCGGCCCGTTCCCTCGTGGTTGCCATTCTCGCGGATCTGCACATGGCCCCCCGGCGTGGTCCTCCTCCCCATCCTCCTCCTCCTCGCCGTCTTCGCCGCCCGCGAACTCGCGGCCATGTTCAAGGCCAAGGGCATCGAGGCCTCCCGCCGCGTCTTCGGCGTCGTCGCCCTCCTGGGCGTGCTCATCGCGACGCTTGTCCCCACCACCACCGACGGCGTCACCGCCGTCGCCCTCGTCAGCACCACCGCCGCCTTGGCCCTCACCGGCTCCATCATCTATTACGCCCGCAAACGCACCGTCCTCGGAATCCTCACCGCCACCGGCGGCTCCATGCTCTGTTTCGTCTACCTCGGCCTCCTCACGGGCTTCCTCATCGCCATCCGGCGCGAAGACTCCGCATGGGTGCTCATGTGGGTGATCTTGGTCACCAAGTCCGCCGACATCGGGGCCCTCTTTGTCGGCAAGTCCATCGGCCGACACAAACTGGCTCCCTGGCTCAGCCCCGGCAAGACGTGGGAAGGCTTCATCGGCGGCATCGTGGTCGCCTCCCTCTTGGGAGCGCTCGGTATCTGGGTCCTGCAGCGCTACACCGACTTCGTCGGGCCCACCCTCCCCCTCTCGCTCATTCCCGGATTCCTCTTCGCCCTCATCGGTCAACTCGGCGATCTCGCCAAGAGCGTCTTCAAACGCGACGCCGGCGTGAAAGACTCGGGCGCCGTCCTGCCCGGCTTCGGCGGAATCATCGACATGATCGATTCCCCGCTTCTCGTTGGCCCGGTCGCCTTCTGGTGGCTCAAATCAGTCACATAAATACCCGCCAACTCCGACAATCCGCGTCCTTTGCCGCCCCCGAGGTGATACACTCCCGGTGTTAAGACACGGCCTCGGAGACCCGAATGGACGTTACCGCGAAACTGCTTCGATTCTTCTTGGTAGACAAACAATTGCGGGGGTTGCAGAGCAGGCTCAAAGCCGCTGAGCGATTCCTGACCCAGCAGGAGGCCGACCTGGGTCAACTCGCCGGTAAGCACTCCGCGACAGAGAAAGAGGCCAAGCACCTCGCCGCCAAAGCCGCCGAGCACGAGAGCGAGATGGCCGCTTTCGACGCCAAAACCGCCAAACTCCGCGAGCAAATGAACGCCGCTCAGACCAACAAGGCGTATCAGGCCCTTCTCACCGAAATCAACACCATCAAGGCCGACCGCGACCGGATCGAAACCCTCGCCTTGGAGCAAATGGGCAAGTCCGAGGAATTGCGCCGCCAGTCCGGCGAACTCGCCTCGCAGCGCGACCAACGCTCCCAGGTCCGGGGCGTCGCCGCCACCGACCGCGACAAACGCGCCGACGAAATCAAGGAACGCGTGAACGTCCTTGTCGGAGAGCGAAAAACCCTCGCCGCCGATCTCTCCAAAGAAACCCTCTCGATGTTCGAACGCCTCATCGAAACCCGCGGCGACGAAGCCATGTCGCAGGTCGACCTTCACGACGCCAAACGCCACGAATATTCCTGCGGCTCCTGTTCCGTCTTCCTCCCGATCGAAACCGTCAACGGCCTCCTTTCCGGCGGCCGCGTCACCCGCTGCGTCTCGTGCAGCTGCGTCCTCTACCTCGACGAAGACTTCCGCAAAGCCCACGACGCCTCGACCGCCGTCAAGACCCGCAAAAAAGCTGCGGCCGACCAAGCCTGAGTGCCCCGGCCCTCTTGCCTTTGTCTTGACGCCTTTCTCTCAATGCCTTTCTCTGAATGCCCTTCTCTGAATGCGTTGGGTGGCACAGGCGTCCCGCCCGTGCGCCCCTTGCCTTTTTCTCCCTGCCTTTCTCTGAATGCCTTTCCCTGAATGCCTTGGGTGGCACAGGCGTCCCGTCCGCCGCGACGACCGGCGCATCAAGGAGCGCCGCGACCAAGGCCCACGCTTCTCAAACAACCCAAAACACTCCCACGACTCATACTGATTCGGTCTCACATGCGCGTGGTATGGTCCTCCAGACCGAAGGTCTGGTCGTTCGTAGCCGGGCGGTGGAGCGCAGCGACACCCCCGGGTAGGTTTCCCCACGAAGAAGGCAGTCCGAAGGACTGCTCCTAGGCCTGAACCGACTCCCTCCATCCCAGCCTAAGTTGCAGTTGTCCACAGCCCCCGGCCTCGCCGAGCAATCCAACGGCACGCCTCGCTCTCCAACCAAAGTTGCCGCCACGTTGTACAATGGAAGTGTGGGCACCTCTCCATCCATCCCGAT